>Ga0182024_10020031_pt1 | contig 12259 bp, 9 predicted proteins | sample P32metaG_FD_120480 | JGI IMG/M metagenome (GOLD analysis project Ga0182024, IMG submission 120480) | Permafrost microbial communities from Stordalen Mire, Sweden - P3-2 metaG (Illumina Assembly) | ecosystem: Environmental > Terrestrial > Soil > Wetlands > Permafrost | place: Sweden: Stordalen...
ACAGGCCCGTGGCTGACGCGACGGCCGTGATTCCGCCATGCCCTAGGGCCCGCGCTTCGACCGCCGCCCAACGCCGCCGTCCACGCTCGTCCAAATCGTCGAGCATTTCGATATACTTGCCACTCATGGCTTCGATAGTCTGAGCATCCTGCATCAACGGATCATGACATCAAACGACCAAAGATCTCAAGGCCACTTTCGGTAAGTTATTTTGGCGCGGCTCCTTATTGAGGTCGGTGAAGGTGATGACGCCTGGGGTCGCCGTCACGATTTGCGACTTCTGCACCAGTTTGTCATAGGTGCCATCGGTCGACTTGGTGTACCACTGGTCGGGGATTTCCGCCTGGTTGATCCAGATATTGTCGTAGAGGTCGGGGTGATCGTAGTCGATGCCCGTGTCGATGACCGCCACGGTCACGTTAGGCGAGCTCGTTTCGACGCTCCAGGCGCCCGGAGCGTTGATACCATAGGCACCGTTGAGACCGTACTGGTCACCGTTTTGGTAATCGGGGTCACTGGGGCCACCGGCGATGTGGGCCTGTTGATTCGGCTCGACGTAGCTCACCGACGGCTGGCCGGCCAGGAGTGTGCCGAGCGCGGTGAGGTTGGCCGGGTTGCCGTTGAGGACGTAGAGGCCGGGGATGCTCGTTCCTGTGGCCGTGGCGTGATACGCCACAATGGCGGACGCGAACCCTCCGAAAGCGCCTTCCTGTCCCGGCCGCATCTGAACAATAAGGCCTTCGCCGTTTGTCAGGGAGAAAGGCGGCGCGGCGGCGGCACCGTTAGGTACGGCGGCGGAATTTGCCGGGGCCGTCGGATTCGGCGCGGAGAATCCGGGTGCGGGAACCGGCGCGGGCGCAGCCGTCGAAGAAGAACTCGCGGGACCGGAGGCGGACGACGCTCCGGCGAGGAGGAACCGCGCAAGGTCGGCGTTCGATGTCGCGTTGTTCGCACCAAGCGCCGACTCAAAAACGGCATCCGAGAGTTCGGCGTCGGCCGGGCTTGCCCCAGGAACCGCCTCGCTTGTGAAAGAGCCGAGCGACCCTCCTGCGGAAGACGAGGCATGGGACGCGCCGACCGGGCTTTCGCCGGCCGGGGAGTAATGGAGGAGGTCGCTGGCGAATACATCGTCCCCTGCAAATGGGGACGGCCCGAACGCGGCCCCGGAGTCCGTCGCCCCACTGCCCGCATCGCTATTGACGATGCCGTAGAAAGGGGAGCTTGGAGGATCGATTAGGCGCACGGCGGGAAGGTCTGAACAGAATGCGCCGAGCACACTGAGAAGGTTGCCAGGAGGCAACCTGTCTTCGAGACGTTCGAGGGTGAGAGGCGAACGGCTGTACGTTTGGCACCGGTGCGGCTCGCAAGAAGATTTGCGTTCCCCACGGCTCTGCCAGAAACCCAGCTGAAGGATGCCTCGGAAGAAACGGGTGTGCCAGCAGGCGCCAAACGTATTCGACGGCATGAGATGCTCCTCCTTGGCGACCAGGGAATTTCCTTTTCCGACCTCACACCGGCGTTAAGGTAACGGAACATTTTCACTCGTCGAGGCAAGCGTGGGGGGTAGAGTACATTGCATCAAATGCACCGTCAAGATCAAATCGAGATTATGGACAAGCCGGGCTACGGTGCGATGCGTTCGGAGCATTCAAACAAAGGCGATCTCCCAAGGACACGCCAGGGCAGCTTTCTCCACCGCCGCAACTCGCCCGAAGGTCTTCTTGTGCGATACATGGCCATATGGTACTTAAAGGCCGGCCCTTCCCAACCTCAACAGGAGACCCAGAAATGGTCACCCAGGAGCGCCAGCCAGTTCGTCTCAGCCTATTTTGGGTCGGCGCATGGGCCGCACTCGCGTTCACGACGGCAGCGCGCGCCGACTTCGTGACTCCTGACTCCATCCCGCAGCCACCGGCGGCGGTCGGGTCCGCCCCACTCACCCCGATCTACTCTCCCGCCGACCTGGTTACCAACCAGTACATCGGTCGGGGATTGCTGTTCCCCACCGTCCTAGAGGCGCCGCCGGGGGTGCGGGCGGGAACCACGGCCGCCATTACCAATCTGGGCGGCTTCGATGTGTGGGCGCCTGCCTACTGGAGCCAGGGGGCTCCTTGGGCTGCGGAAATTAGCTATGGAGGGCTGACGATCCAGCTCGTGAAGCCGGGGACAACGACGCCAACCACCGTCCGTTCTGTGACCGTCGAAGTGCTCGAGTTGCCAAACTTAGATTCCGTTGGGCTAGAGGCGTTCGACCGAGAAGGTAGGATTCTAGGATCGACGGATACACCGTCTGGGTCTGGTCCCCACGGAGGCGTCCTCTTGACCCTCGCCGCCTCGGACATCTCTTCATTTGAAGTCTCCTCCCTCGCCCATGTCGACGGATCCACCACGGGCGGCGCGCCGCCCGATCTGCCGGTTTGGGGCGCGGCCGAAATCGAGTTCACACCTTCGTCTGCACCGGAACCGAGCGGCTTGGCGCTGGCCGTCTTAGGAGCGGCGGCGCTCGCCGGCTGGATGTGGCGACTTCGCCGGAACACCCCTGCGGCCAACGCAGCGTAATTTGGCCTTCCCGGCCCGGTATTCCTTTCCTGGGGTCAATGAAGAACCGGCTCTTCCCAACCTCAACAGGAGACTCCGAATGGTCACCCAGGAGCGCAAGCCGGTTCGTCTCAGTCTGTTTTGGGCCGGCGCATGGGCCGCTCTCGCGTTCACGACGGCAGCGCGCGCCGACTTCGTGACCCCCGACTCCATCCCGCAACCGCCGCCCGCCGTCGGTTCCGCCAACCAGACGCCGATCCCCTCAGCCTCCGATCTGGTCATGAACCAATACAGCGGGAGGGGACTGCTTTTCCCGTTCAGCCCGGATGCCGGGCGAGCGGGAGTAGAGATTGGTGCCATATACGACACTGCCGCTGTCACCCAATTGGCCGGCTCCAACGTGTGGGCACCGGCACTCTCGATCACCGACGGCTCACACATAGAAAGAGATTTGGCGTATCCCTCACTCCTGACATTGCAGTTCGTGCGGCCGGGCGGAACAACGTCGACGACGGTTAGCTCGGTGACCGTGGACGTGCTCCACCTCCCCAACACGCTCCCTCTCGAATTGATTGCCATGGACCGCAACGGGGACGTGGTTGGTGATATCACAGCGTCGTCCGGCATGGGCCCGCACGGAGGAGAGTTGCTGACCTTAGGCGCGGCGAACATCAGTTCCTTCCAATTAGCTTACGAGGCCAGCATCGAACCCGAGTCTCGTGAAGAGGTGCCGTGGGGCGTGGCCGGAATCGCGTTCACGCCCTCGCCCGCACCGGAACCCTGCGGCTTGGCGCTGGCCGGCGTCGGCGCAGTCGCCCTCGCCGGCTGGACGTGGCGGCGTGCGTGGCGGGCGACTTTGAAGATGACTTCGCCGGCGGCGGGGTTGTAGGCGTCGAAGTGCTTGCCTTCGGCTGGCTCGACCCACTCGTTGTTGATGAACAGGCGCGTCTCCTTGACGGCCGGGGCGGCGGGGCGTTTCAACGTGGCTTGCGCCATGGCGGTATACCCTCGGGTGATGAACGGGAGCGATCACGACTCAGGAATGGCTTGGGTGGAGGCATATTACCCCCACACGTCCGAGGGTCAAGCCTCCGGTTTCGGCAAGCCGCGCTCCGTCTTCACAGATCATCCGGCGCGAGCAACGCTTGGGCACTGTGGCGGACGCGAAGGATGGTGACGGCGCCCCCTCGGACCTCGAAGAGAATGCGGTAAACTCCCCGCCTCTTGCCATGAAGGAGTTGGCGAATCTCTCCGGGATACCACTCGCTTTCGGGAGCAAGCCCAAACCGCTCAGGGTTGTTCTCCAGCGAGCGGACGGCGGCCATGAGCCGTCCGTGCCACCGCACGGCGGCGGTGTGAGACCTCTCGGAGAGCCATTCCAGCGCCTCGTCGATTTCGCGCAGCGCCCGGGCGGTGATGTGGATCGAGTGGGCCATCGCATCAGGAGCCTTTTCGGTTCAACTTGTGCTTCTTGCCCAGGCGTTCGAGAGCTTCGAGGGCCGGCTCCGTGCGTCCGGCTTCGATGTCTTCGCGGCTTTCGCGAAGGAACTCCATCATCTCGGCCCGCTCGGCTAACTCAAGGAGACGTTGGTAGCCGGCCGCGTCCTGAACCACCAACTCGGCTTTTCCGTTGATCGTCAAAACCACGGGACGCCCATTTTTTTTCATCCGCGTCATGAACTCGGTCGTCTTCCGTTTGAAGTCGCTCAGCGAGTGGATGTCTCGGGACAGGTCGATCATGGCTCGGATCTCCGCGTCGAATTTGCACCAAATTTGATGTTATCCCATTCGGACGCCGCGTGCAACCCGGAAGAGATCGCAGACCGCTTCCGTCGGCGCGCGGCGTCGACGGTCGTCATCGGAGCGGCGCATGAAAAAACCCGACTTGCAACCGCGTGCAAGTCGGGTTTCAGTGGAGGCGCGGGGAATCGAACCCCGGTCCCAAGGAGAGTCAGCGTCGGCTTCTACGTGTGTAGCTCTTCAATTTTCGGCGGGCCGGCGCCTTGCGGAGCCGCCCGCCACGTTCATCCCCCGCCTTCCCGGGAGCAGGGCGGGCGAAGGACTAACCGGCCGTGAGGTTTAGCGTTCGTCTCCTCCGGTGCGACCGGCCCCGAAAGGCCGGCCTCCGACGACCGCGAGCCTGACTTAGCGTCCGAGCCGAGACCTCTCAGGCGAAGCTCCCGGACACGGGGCCGCCTTTATTAGGCAGCCATGGAGAACTGCGGTTCAGCAGTTATCAAGTGTGATCAGATTTTTACGTGGCCGTCTGATCAACCACGACACGCCGCCTACGCCTCGTCATTCCCGGTCGAAACCAATTCGCCCCCGGTCGAGGCCGAACCTTCGGACATCGGCCATTATAGCACGTCGTCGCGGAAACCGACAAGACGGCCGCTTCCCGCCAAGCCTCGGACATAAGGCGGATCGTGAGGATTGCTGGAGTACGCGCCGCCGGTAGGATGAAGGCAGGACGATTTCATCCGCCGCACCCCAAGCCGGACGGCGGCGACGGTGAGACGATGTGGGGAATTACCAATGGAATACCGACAACTCGGCGGTTCGGGGTTTAAAGTGCCCGCGTTGGGCTTCGGCACCGGCACGTTCGGCGGCGGCACCGACTTCTTCAAGGCGTGGGGAGCGAGCGACGTGGCCGAGGCCGCGCGGCTCATCGACGTCTGCCTCGAAGCCGGCCTCACCCTGTTCGATTCGGCCGACATCTACTCGAACGGCATGGCGGAAGAGATCCTGGGGCAGGCGATCAAGGGGCGCCGAGACCAAGTTATCCTCTCCACCAAGGGGACGTTTCGGGCCGGACCCGGTCCCAATGACGTGGGTTCATCGCGCTTTCATCTGACGCGGGCGGTGGAGGCGAGCCTGCGCCGGCTCGGGACCGACTACATCGACCTCTACCAGCTGCACGCCTTCGACGCCGTGACCCCGGTCGAGGAAGTGCTGGACACCCTCGACGGCCTGGTGCGCGCCGGCAAAATCCGCTACGTCGGTTGCTCGAACTTCTCCGGCTGGCACCTGATGAAGTCGCTGGCGGTGTCCGAGAAGTACGGCCTGTGCCGCTACGTTGCCCACCAAGCGTACTACTCGCTGATCGGCCGCGATTACGAGTGGGAGTTGATGCCGCTGGCTTTGGACCAGAAGGTAAGCGCGGTGGTCTGGAGTCCTCTCGGCTGGGGGCGGCTGACGGGGAAGGTCCGCCGCGGCCAACCGCTGCCGGAGACCAGCCGGCTGCGGAGCAAACAGGTAACCGACATCGGGCCGCCGGTTTCCGATGAATACGTCTACCGGGTCGTGGACGCCCTCGACGAGGCGGCGCGCGAGACCGGCAAGACCGTGCCGCAGGTCGCGCTCAATTGGCTGCTTCAACGGCCGTCGGTGGCGACAGTGATTGTCGGGGCGCGTAACGAGGAGCAGCTGCGCCAGAACCTGGGCGCGGTCGGCTGGAACCTGACCCCGCTACAGGTCGCCCGGCTGGACGCCGCCAGCGCCGTGACGCCGGCGTATCCCTACTGGCACCAGCGGGGCTTCGCGGAACGGAACCCGCCGCCCGTCTGAGGCAGGAGAATTGCAAAGTCCGTTTGGCACGCCATAAGTCGTTTAGTGATCGTGGCCTCCCGACCATCGCTCAAGGACTTACGGCGACGGCAGGCGACTTTGCAATTCTCCTGCCGTCTGAGGGGCGCCGATCCGTGTCGGCCGAAGTTCATTCGAGTAGCGGCGGCTGGAATTGAACCAGCGACCTTGGCCTTATGAAGACCCTGCTCTAACCGCTGAGCTACGCCGCCATAATATGTGGGGCGCGCCGCCGGCGGCGCCTGCCCCCCTTCCATCCCTGACACGATTTTAGGAAGGCGGTTCGAGGGGAGCAAGGGGGGATGGCTTGCGGCGCCGCCGCCGATTTGCGATCCTGTGCCAGTCCCTCGGCGGGACGGCGGCCGCTACGGCCGTCGGGAAGTCGCCCTGCCAATCCCCGGTCCCGGCAACCCCATGGATACATATTCTCCTTCTGCGCTCTCCTATTCGCACGGCGTCGGCCCGACGCCGCTGCTCGGACAGACCATCGGCGACAACCTCCGCGCCACGGTCGAACGCCACGGACGCCGCGGCGCGCTGGTGGTCTGCTCGCAAAACTATCACGCCACCTATCAGGAGTTGTGGGATGCGGTGACGCGGGCCGCCCGGGGGCTGCTCGCCCTCGGCGTGGCGCCGGGCGACCGCGTCGGCGTCTGGTCGCCCAACCGCTACGAATGGGTCGTCGTCCAGTACGCCACGGCCCGCGTCGGCGCCGTCCTCGTCAACGTCAACCCCGCCTACCAAGCCGCCGAGCTGGAGTACGCCCTGCGCCAGTCCGGCGTCGGCGTCCTCTTCCGCGCCCGCGGCTTCCGCAAGCTGGATTACGGCCCCCTGCTCGACGCCGCCCGGCCGCATTGCCCCGCCCTGACGCGCGTCCTCCGCTTCGACGAGGACTGGTCGGCGTTTCGGGCGTCGGGGGCGAACGTCGCCGAGGCGGACCTGGAGAGCCGCGAACGGTCGCTGCACTTCGACGACCCCATTAACATCCAATACACCTCCGGGACGACCGGATTCCCCAAGGGCGCCACGCTGACGCACCACAACATCCTCAACAACGGCTTCTTCGTCGGCGAGGGGTTGGGACTGACGGAAAGCGATCGCGTCTGCATCCCCGTCCCGTTTTATCATTGTTTCGGGATGGTTTTAGGCTGTTTGGCCTGCACCAGCCACGGCGCCTGCATGGTTATCCCGGCGGAGTCGTTCGCGGCCCCGGACGTGCTGCGGGCCGTCAAGGACGAACGCTGCACCGCCCTGTACGGCGTGCCCACCATGTTCCGCGCCCTGCTCGAAGATCCGTCCTTCAACGAGGCCGATTGTCGCTCGCTGCGCACCGGCATCATGTCCGGCGCCCCCTGCCCGGTCGAGCTGATGCGCGAAGTGACGACCCGGCTGCACATGCCCGAGGCGGTCATCGCCTACGGCATGACGGAGACCTCGCCGGTCTCGACGCTCAGCGCCCGCGACGACCCGCTGGAGCGGCGCGTCGCCACCGTCGGCCGGGTGCTGCCGCACCTGGAAATCCGCGTCGTCGACCCGGCCACGCGGGCGGTGCTGCCGCGCGGCGCCGCCGGCGAGTTGTGTACGCGCGGCTACAGCGTCATGCGCGGCTACTGGGACGACGAGCCAGCCACCCGCGCCGCCATCGACGCAGGCCGCTGGATGCACACCGGCGACTTGGCCGTGATGGACGCCGACGGCTACGTCCACATCGTGGGCCGGCTGAAGGACCTGATTATCCGCGGCGGCGAAAACATCGCCCCGCGCGAGGTTGAGGCGGCGCTGCACCAGCACCCGGCCGTCAGCGAGGCCCAGGTGATCGGCGTCCCCAGCCGCAAATACGGCGAGGAGGTAATGGCATGGGTGCGGCTGGCGCCGGGCGCGACGGCGTCGGAAGAGGAGCTGACGCGGCACTGTCAGGAACGGCTGGCCGCGTTCAAGCGGCCGCGTTACTGGCGGTTTGTGGAGACGTTCCCGATGACCGTGACCGGCAAGGTGCAGAAATACCGGCTGCGCGAGATGGCGGTGGAACTGCTCGGGTTAGAGGCGGCGGCAGAGGAGCGAACCGCGTGAGCGCGGCGTGAGGCCCGGAACGGGAGTTTCGCGGGGGCGTGCCTAATCAGGAGTTTTGGGAACGCGCGGAGAAGAACGGGCATAATCCATCTCAATAGGGTGCTGGAAGGCCGGTCGCCACCGCCCACCGGCGGTATACCCGGCGCCTGGAACGATACGGGCTTGCCGGGCGTCATGGACCTGGCACCGGCCTGGGGCTTACTGCCCTTCCCCTCCTGCCAGCCGTTGCAGGGCATGTACCAGAGCGTCGCCGGTGAACTGTTGGATCTCATACTTCCGGGTCTCTGGGTCGCAAAATTCGCCTAGCGCCTTCGTCGCGCCCTGGCTCGCCGCAACCTCTGTCACGAAATCCTTGCCCAAGACGGCGCGGAGCCGCTCCCCGTCGTTGTAGAAATACTCCTGCAATAGCGGGACAATCCGGTGATACCAAACGAACCGTAGATCCTCCACGTCCGCCTCTGCCTCCTCCAAAGTCAGGAAGTAGCTGTGCCCGATTCGGTGGTCCCGGTCCAACAGCGCGGCAACGCGCTCGTTCAGCCGGGTCAACAAGCCCAGGAGGTCCACCTCGGCGACCGTGCCCAGCAGCGATGGGTCGGGCATCAGTTCCATGAAGGTGAAGCGCCGCCGCAGGGCGAGGTCAAGCAGGGCGATGGAGCGGTCAGCAGTGTTCATCGTCCCCAGGATGTACAGGTTCGGCGGCACCCCGAAGCGATGGCCGGAGTAGGGCAACGTGACCGTCACCTCGTTCGGCTCTCCAAGACGCTTGTCGTCCTCGATCAGGGTGATGAGTTCGCCTAAAACCTTGGCGATGTTGGCTCGGTTGATTTCGTCAATCACGAGGAGGTACTTTGGCGCGTTGTCGCCTTGGGAGCGCCACGCCGCTTCCGCCCTGGCACAGATTCGGCGGAACACGCCAGGGAGGACGGCGTATTTGATCTGCGTGTCCTCGTCGGCCTCCGGAGGCAGGGGCTTCAGCCCTTCCACGAACTCCTCGTAGGCGAACGACTGGTGGAAGGCCGCGAACTCCATGAAATTGTGCCGGGCCGCGCCGGGCAGGCTCACGTCGTTGCCCGCCTCTTTCAGCAGCCGCGCTAGCTCCTGCGCCTCCTCCCGGCTGACCCGGAACAGCGTGCCCTGTGCGCGGAAGCTGACCGGCTCGGAGTCCTTCAGAATCGGATTTTCCGTCAGCGTTATCCACCCGATAGGGTTCGTGAACCGCGTCACCGGCTCGATCAGGATGCCCTCGACCTCTTGTCCCTCGATGTCTCGTGTGTGGAGTTCTTCCTTGACGCGCGCTAGAGCGACCATCTTCTTATGCGGGTGCGACAGGTAGCCGAAAATTAGATCCCCTGTCTTTGCCGCCCGGAAATTCCTGGCGATCCGCCGCGCGGTGAAGAACTGCTCCTTGTCCGCGAACAGTTTGTCCCAGTCCCAAATCTTCTTGTTCGCGCTGATCCACCAGTAGGCGGGTTCGACCTGCCCTAACTCCCCTTCCGCGCGCACCAGCGACCGCAGTTCTTTGCAGGCGGTATCGTCATTGTTAAGGACTGCCCGCCAGTACTGACCGGCTTTCTCAGGCGACAGGTTGTGGTGCAGCAGGAAGGACGTTGCAAAGTGGTTCACCAGCCACGTCTTTCCGACGCCCGGAGGGCCGTACAGGAGGACGTTCCGGGTCCGCGTCGTCGCGTCCATGAGGCGTCCGATCATGGAGGGTTGCGCGTCCGTTGATCCATCCTCGCCGTCGCCAGCCGGTTCGTCTCCGACGTTAAGCAGACAATTGTAGAGGAACACCATCATCTGGCGCGTGTCGAACCCGTCGAACTCAGGAAGGGAACGAAGTTTTGCCAGCAACTGGCGATTGCGAGCGAGAAGATCCCCTTTCGGCTCTTCCCCAAAGTGAGCCAGGAAGTCCTGGAGGTGGCTCGGGTTGTTGATGGGCAGAAATTCGTCTGGGAAGTACAGGTAAAGGGGTTTCGCCCGCAGTGAATACCGAGAGGCGCCGAGATCCTTCGCGCCGATCTCGTCAAGCGCGTCGAACCTCTTCTCCTCGACGGCTTTCGCCAGTGCGGCAAGACCTCGCTTGATCTGAGCCAGGGCGATTTCGGCATTATCGGCACCGAACCGCTGGTTCCAGCGCCAGCTTTTCTCCTTCCTGCTCCACCACACGCCATGCTTGCCGACGTTGCCTCCCCTCATGCCTCCAAGTGCCTTGGTGCGAAACTCTAACCAGCGGCAAAAACTGTCAGGGAAATTGTCCAGCCCCAAGGCATACTGCTCCAACGTCATCTCGCCCAGCTTCTCCTTTGGGAAGCGGCTAACGAACTCCTCCCTCAACTGACGCAGCTTATCCGGCATCACCTTGGGGTTGGTGACAAGCCACTGGTTCAGCTTCTCTCTCCAATTTCCGCCGTCACTCATTCCATCGTCCCCCCGTTTCAAGGATTCGCTTCAGTTGCCGGACGACCTGTTTGCGCCCTTCCGCACCACCGAGGTCCACGCGAATATCCACCGTCGCAACCGCAATAGTCTTCCCGTCAGTGCCCTCCAACGTGAACTCCCGATACAGAGCGCTCGGCATGTCCGCCGTCTGCGGGTACAGGATCAGGACGCGCGGGCAGTCATAGCGGTGGGCGTAGGCGAACATCTGGTTGAAGTCGGCCTGCGCCACGTCTTGGCCGGATCCACCGGGTTCCAGCCGCTTGTACTTCGCGTCGATCAGTAGGGGAAACGCCTGACCGTTCCGAAAAGCGAGGTCCGGCTTGAGGCGAAAGACGGACTTGCCCTCTGACCGTGCCAGAAAGCGAGACGCGCCGCGTGCCTGGGGCAACAGGTCGCAATCCCATCGGTCGGGCGGCAGGATCTCCAAGCGGTGTCTCCGCAAAAAGTTTACGACAAACCCCTCGAAAACCCGGTTCATGTCGAAGACGAAGGCGAACGAGGACAGGTCGCCCGCTGTCATTTGCATGGCGCCGCCGTTGAGGAAGAGGCGGGCGAGGTTTAGCAACGGTTCCAGGCGGCGGTTCAGCCGCGTTAGCAACGTCAAGCTGGCGTCGCCGGCGTTCAGTGCCGGGAGCAGCGTCACCTCGTCCAGCCATTGCCGCAGTTCGCCGAGCAGTTGCCGGTTGTTGCCGTCCCGCGTGGCGCCCCAGAGGCGCTCGACCACGAAGCGGAAAACGCGGTTGAGGGGGATGTCGGCGGTGAATTCGTCATAAGCGACGGCGAGTAGGTGGTCCCGTCCGGGGCGGCGGATCTGGTCCGCAATCCGCCATTTACCCTTCAAGGCCGGCAAGTCATCCTCGACCAGAACGTAGCCCCGGCTCGCCCCGCGCCGCCATTCTTCCTGTAGGTGGACGGCGAACATTCGGGTCAGGATCTCGAACCAGTCCATGTCCCGCCACAATAGCGAAGCCAGCCCTTGCTCACGGATCGGCACGTCGCCCGCTATCTGAAGCATGTGGAGGAGATTGCGAGTCGCCTGCCGCGCCTGCTGCTGACGATCCGTCATCCCGTCCGCCTGGTAGATTTTGGGCAGGACTTGGATGGTGCGGTTGCCGAGGCGGAAGACGCCGACGTGCTGGGCCGCGCGAAGCTCCTTCTTACCGCCATATACCACCGGGCGCAGCAACTCCGTTCCCGCCGTCCGGTTCAAGCGTTCCAGCACAACGAGATCGCGGTCGGTCCACCCGAAATCGGTGGTGGGTTCATGCTCGAAGAGGGTGAAGACTTGCCCCACGTCGCCTCCCGGCCGTTCGCATGAGTTTCGCCTCATGCAGGCACGACGCAATCCAGCCCGGATATTGTACCACTTCCTCCTTCACGGGTCAAAGATGGTAGCGACCTACTCAATCCGACCACCTCGCGCCGGCGGCTGCTCGTTCGCCTTCAGGTCCCTCTTCTCACATCACGCCCGGATCGCTAAACTGACTAACTACCGGAAATCCGGCGCGGGCGCCGGGCGCGACGACCGACGGAGGATCGTGTGGCGGCTTTCAACTACAGTCAGGTTCGCAAGGGCATGGTCATCGTCGGCGACGACGGCCAGCTCTATTCCGTCATCGACCGCGAC
>Ga0182024_10020032_pt1 | contig 12259 bp, 7 predicted proteins | sample P32metaG_FD_120480 | JGI IMG/M metagenome (GOLD analysis project Ga0182024, IMG submission 120480) | Permafrost microbial communities from Stordalen Mire, Sweden - P3-2 metaG (Illumina Assembly) | ecosystem: Environmental > Terrestrial > Soil > Wetlands > Permafrost | place: Sweden: Stordalen...
CGTTGCCCTGGCGCAAGATCCGGCCTTCCCGTTGCTCGATATCGCGCGGTCGCCAAGGCGCATCCAGGTGATGGAGTGCCACGAGCCGTCGCTGAACATTCGTGCCGGCACCCATCTTCTCGGTCGATCCGAGCAGTATCCTCACCCTCCCGGCGTTCACAGCATCGAAGAGCACCTTCTTGGCTGTGTCAGTCTCGGCGTCGTGGATAAACGCGATCTCGCGGGCGGGGACGCCCGCTCGGACGAGCTTCGAACGGACATCGTCGTAAACGTTGAATCGACCCGGATCTGGCGTCGAAAGGTCGCTAAAGACGAGCTGAGTCGAGCGCGTGTCCTGAGTCGCCTTCCAAATCTTGACGATACGGAGAACGGCGAGGTCAATCTTGGTCTCCTGGTCCGGCCCGGCATTTGGATCGATGAGTCGCATGTCGAGCGCTGCTTTTCGCCCTTCTCCCGTGATCTTCAGCATGTTGTCCACCGCCGGGTCAACGCGCTCTTTCCTTAGCCGTTCGGCCCGTTCAGTCAGAGTTCGGATGAACGCTTTCAGTTCAGGGCTGGCGGGTGCTGATGCAATTGCCGGTCTGCCGTTTTCAAGATCGGGTCGAGGGAGGTTCAGCATATCCGCCGTTTGCACGTCGGCCACGGTGCGGAATACGGAAAGCAGTTCGGGTAGGTTGATGAATTTGGCGAACCGGGTGTGCATCCGGTATCCCGATCCATCCGGGGCGAGTTCGAGCGATGTCACGGCCTCGGCGAAGTTTGCAGCCCACGAATCGAAGTGCTCCACCCTGCGTTCGGAAAGCATCTCTGGAGCAAGATAGCGAAGCATCGTGTACATCTCGGCGAGCGTGTTTGATATTGGTGTGCCAGTGGCGAAGACGACTCCGCGGCCATCAGCGTGTTCCTGCAGGTAGCGAATCTTCAGGAACATGTCGAATGCGCGGTTGCTGTCGGAGTTCGGCAATCCCGCGATCCGGTTCATCTTTGTGACATAGCCCAGATTCTTGTACAGGTCCGCCTCGTCCACGAAAAGCTGATCGACACCCAGTTCCTCGAACGTCATCGTTCGGTCTTTCGAGTCTCGGTCCGCTCGTTTCTTGAGCCGGACCGTTAGACGTTTTTTGGCTTTTTCCAGCTCCTTCACTATGCGGCGGTTGTCGTCTTTGGAGTCGTTGGCCAGGCTGATTTCGGCATCGAGTTCCGCCACCTGCTTCTCGACGAAGCGGTTGAAGTACGCCTCCGACACAGGCAGGAACTCGAATGACCGGTGAGAGACGATCACGGCATCATAATTTCCAGTGGCGATGCGAGCCATCGCTTGCTGCCGATTGCCGGTCTCAAAGTGGTCCTTCCCGGCGACAAAAAGCCGAGCTTGCGGATACAGTTTCAGAAACTCTGTTCCCCACTGGTCCACCAGATGATTCGGCACGACGAACATTGGCTTCTTGGCAAGATCCAGGCGACGGAGCTCCATCGCAGCGGCAGTCATGGTCCAGGTCTTGCCAGCTCCCACGACATGGGCCAACAAGGGGCTGCCGCCCTGGAGAGTACGCCAAACGGCATTCTTTTGATGTGGCGAGAGATCTCCATCGCGGAGGGAGGTGCGCACCATTCCGGGCAGGGTTAGGTGCGAACCGTCAAAATCGCGAAGCCGAATGTTGTTGAAGCGAAAGTTGTACTCGCGGGCCAGCCGGTCCGCTCGCTCGCGATCTTCCCAAACCCAGTCGCGAAAACGATCCTTCAATTGCTGCTGCTTCTCGCGCGCCGCAATTGTTTCCGGCTGATTTACAGTGCGGCTGCCATCCTCGTGCTCGTCGTAGGCTGTCGGTGTGCGTCCATTTAGCGACTGCTCGACCAACTCGGACGCGCGAAAGCGGGCGGTCCCGTGGGTAGTAGTGTTGTTAACGACGTACTTCGCGCCGTAGTCGAGCTCGACTGTCCATGTCGCGATCGTCGCGGCGTATCCGATTTTCACGCCTGCGTGGCGAACATCTAGTAACGCGGCAACGAAGTCGCGAACGTCTGCGGGAGGAATCCACGACGAACCGAGGCGCGCTTCGATTTCGCCCGGTTCCAGGTCTTTAGGTTGCACATCCCGGAGAGCTTCCACATTCCGGCGATAAGCCGGATCGATTCGTTCTGAAGCTTGCGCAACGGCAAGTTTCGCGCGCACATTGCCGCTGAGGTAGCGGTCGGCAGTCTCCCATACCCCACTCTCGGGATTTCGGTAGGCGAGAGATCCGAGTTCGTCCTGCAACTCAGTAGCAGTACGCCCCGTAAGCGATTCCATGCGCGGCCAGCTGATCTGGCCGGTCTCGTTTAGCGATACGAGTAAGGCTTCGGACGCGGTTTCGACCCGCTCTACCGGGCGATAGCGCTCCAACGTGCGGCGCTCGAAGATCGCAGCTTTGGTCGCTCTCTTTGTCTCAGGGTTGAATTCTTCGAGCGATAGCAGAAGGGGCTGGTCCGGATCGCCGGCGAACGCCTTCACGTTCTCCCTCGCGTTGAGAGGTCCAAATCGGGAAGCGAAGAAATCGTACGTTCGATTCAGATTGCGGCGGGCTTCAACGATGGTTCCGTCCGCGGCATCGGTGAGCTGTGTGCGGAACACATCGCGCACCGCGTCACGCACTTGAAGCATTCCGCGAATCCTTGCGCGGACCGAAGAGGGCAGCGCGAGAGGCTCTAATGTGTCGCCACGGCGGACGACGATCTGGCCACCGCGATCAGCTAGACCACCTTCCTTGATCTCGCCAAGCGCAGGAACCTGCTCAGGACGCACCCGCAACACCGGACCATGGCTGTCCCTGATTTTGTAGATAGCGGCCGGAAGGAGTGAAACGGCTCTTTCGAGGGCGCCTGGCTCCAGGTTTCCCAACAGCGCGGGAGCCATGCCATACTGCCCCGATTCCATTCCCATCCGACCCAGCATCATCTCCGGGTGGCGAGCAAAGTACTCGTTGATCTCCACTTGACCATCCGTCGTCTCAATGGAACTCAGCTCGGTCCAACCTTCGCCGGGCGTCGGCGTTTCCCGCGAACGCTTTTGGAGGAACAGAATATCCGTCGTCACTTCCGTTCCCGCATTTGCCCTGAATGCGGTGTTGGGCAGCCGCACTGCACCCAGCAAGATCGATCCGCCCGACAGATGGCGTCGAACCGTGGAATCCTCTTTGTCCATGGTGTAGCGGCTGGTGATCAGTGCGATCAGGCCTCCGGGCCGGACTGCGTCCAGCGTCTTCGTCAGGAAGTAGTCGTGAATGGAGCGGGTCAATTGTGGACTTCGGCGGTATGCCGGATCGTAGACCGGATAGTTGCCAAAGGGTATGTTTCCAATAGCTGCGTCAAAAAAGTCCTTAGGAAGCGGCGTGTCTTCGAATGCCTTCGCGTGAACACCTGAATCGGGGTAGAGTTTGGCGGCGATGCGAGCCGTAACGGAATCAAGCTCTACGCCAGTGCGATTCGTGCCGGGATGTAGATTTTCGGGCATCAAACCAAAGAAGTGACCGACGCCCATCGATGGTTCGAGAATCTGTGCACCAGGCTGGAGTCCGAACTGCTGCATCGCCTGCCAGATCGCCTGAATGACTTCGGTAGAAGTGTAGTGGGCGTTTGGAGTGGAGGCACGAGCCGACGCATACTCCTCCGCGCTCAGCAGATCCCTCAGTTCGTTCGCGACGCTTTGCCAATCTTTTGACGGCTGAGGAGCGAACGCGTTCGGCATCGCGCCCCAGCCGGCGTACTTCACGAGCGCTGCCTTCTCCTCTGGCGTCGCGGGACGGTTTTCGGCCTCGATGGTTTTCAGCGTGCGAATGGCGGTGAGGTTGGCCTGGGCTTTCTGCTTCAGGCTGCCCTCGCCGATGCCGTAAGCGGAGATTATGCGGAGATCGCGGGCAAGGGATGATGCGGGTCCAGGGTCGCCGGATCGAACGATAGCTGGGGCTGGTCTTCCTCGTCCGGGAGAAACGCCCATTCCCTCGTCGCGATCTCCCACGCCGGCTGGTAGTCCATCTTCTGAACCACCGTCAGCTCGTATAGCAGGTTCCCCGTCAATTCCTGGGCGGCGAAGATCGCCTGTTGAAGCTGATTCCCGCGCTCCAAGTTCTCGACCATCGTCGGCCGGTACCGTTTCCAGTGTTCCGAGATCTGGTGTCCAAGTGGTGTGAGTGTCGTCGTTTTGAGCATCGATAGACTCCTCTATTAAATTATCGCCGAGTTCGGCGTCGGTCATCTCCGAGAAAAGACTGAGCTGATTGGTGGTGGTGGGTTGATCGCCAGTTCGTGACTTCGTGGCCATCGAATTCGCGCTCAGGAGTTGACCGCTAAGAAATATGGCAGGTGAAAGAGCCTTGCCCAGCCTCGCAGAGCGGTGGCTTGGTACCGGGGAATGGTCGTGTGGTTAACCCAGAATGTGTTGCTGATGCCGACTATGACGGTCGGGTGCTGCAGCATCGACGCGAGGATCGGGAAGGTAAGCATCTGTTCGTAACAGATCAGCACTGCCGCACGCTGATGATCGATTGCGAGAACGCCAGGACTGTCGAGACGAAGGGGCACGCTGATTCTGCTGAAAGGCTTCCACATGCCGACTGGCACGGGCACTCGTTGGTAAAACTCACCCGATTCCGCACCGAGAATCAGCATCGTGTTGTCGATGGGCTCCAGGCGTGGCTTGATTGCGCCGTTCGAGATTACACTCCCGTGGATGGCGCGCGGCGTACCCGTCCCCTTAAGGGCGTCGATGGCGGCGCCGAAATCGTATGCTCTCAAGTCGCGCAGTCCTTCCCGGACGTTCCTTTCGGTTCGGGTCTTGGCCGGCAGTCCGGCACCGATCGCGAGAATTTGGCCGCGCGTGCGGCAGCGATCGAGCGATTGGTGCCAGAACGCTTCCGTTGCTTCCGACCACCGGGGAACAACGGACTCCGGAAAGATGATGACTCGCGCCGGACTCTCGGCTGCTTTCTGCTGGATAAACTGCGCCGCGGGGAAGTCCTGGAAAGGCTGGGAGACATCCCCGAAGTGAGTGTTTAGCGCAATCCATCCAGGAGGAGGCGCAGCATCGCCCTGAGCGAAAAGACGACCGCCGATGGCGAGTGCCACGGCAGAGGCACTAACGAGGCATAAGACGGCGCAACGTCGGCGCAAAGCCAAAGCGCCCGTCGAAAGAACAATCCCTGGCATGAGTGCGACCGCCGCGAGGCCGACCCAAGCCGTTCCGGGGAAAAGGTAGCCCGCTGCCGTAAGTGGAGAAGCAAGGCCGATAATCCCGAGCGGAGGGACAATCGTTGCCAGGAGCGCGAGCGGCACTCGCCATAAGCAATCGAAGCGACGATCCGATGTCCAAGCAATGGTCCATGGCACTGAGAGCAGGATTGCGGTGAGGACGCACATCGCAATAGGGATAAGAGAAGTCGCGGACTGCCCGATGTAGCGATCCAACCCGGGGACCATCGGCCAGATGCCGGTGACATAGTAGCCAAGCGTGCTTTTGAACGCAGCCTTGCGCGTTTCCGGCGTTAGGCACGCGAGTGGCATCCCTGCCGCCGCAATAATGCCCAGGGGATGCCCAGTCGATACACCCAGACCCATCCCGATAGCCGCACAGAACGAAAGCCGATCACTAAAGCGCGTGTTCATAGGGTTAGGAACGCCTTCAGCCGATGGCGAATGGCGGCGGTCGAAAGCGGGCCAAAATAGCGGCTGTCAAAGCTGCGGGGATGATAGGAGGAGGCAACCCATATGGTTCCGGGGTCCACGACATAGCGCCCAGGTGGCCACGCTTCGAGATGCCTCCCTTTTGTATCGGTAGCGAGTGGGGCTGTGTTCGGCAGAAGTGCTCCGTTCACTGAGATTCCACGTGCGGATACTTCGACGACATCGCCCGACCTAGCGACGACCGGCTTCAACAGCGGAGCCGCGCCGTCGCGGCAGGTTCCAGGATCACGATAGCCCCGCACAATAGAGAGCGTCGCGAAAGGCTCCGCAGGACAGAACTCGACTAGATTCGCACCGGCGTCCGCCGTGGTGAGATACAGACCCACAGGGAGCGATGGTGAGGTGTTGATCCGAAGACCAAGCGCGCCGCTAAGCTGGAACGTTGCGAGGACGAGACCGGTCGCGGCCAGGGCTGCGCGCCAATTCTTCTGGATTCTATCCGACAGGCCAACCGTCATGATCGATTGTTCCTTTCTGAAGATCCGGGATCGCCGGTTCTTCGGGCGTCATGGCTGCCGCTCCTTTTGCGGCACCCGCACGGGATGCGGCGATCACGTGGCAGTTCCGGACAACGACTTCGTGGACGATTCGTTGCACGCCGTCGCCTTTTGGCGTGAACTGGCGCTGCTCAATCGTCCCCTCCACAAAGATGTTGTCGCCTTTCTCGAAGCTCGCCGCGATGCGCGAGAAATCGCCATAGAAGGACAGGTTGTGCCAGTTTGTGTGTTGTTGCGGTTTACCGTCGCCGTCCTGGAACCTGTAGCTTTCGCCGAGACGGACGTTCGCGACGGGTGTTCCGGAAGGAAGGTATCTGAGTGCCGGCTTGGTAGCCAAATAACCGATGACTTCGAGACGATTCCTCTGCATGGTGGCTATTGTTCTCCTTGTTCAATGTGAAGTTCTTCTACGAGGTGATGTTCGACGCCCGAGAGCAGCTGATCGCTTGGTACGGACTCTGGCGGCGATACAAGCTCGGGCTTGCTGACGATGTGCCGGGTTCGATTCAGCGCGTGTTGCGGAACGGGTTTGCCATCCTCCAATGTGAAGAACCCGGTCGGCGGAGCCAGTTCAGCACGGGAATTCAGCGCGGGATCGAGGAAATACAGCATTTGCGTGCCGAGAATCGGATGGTGGCCACTGACGAAGATCAACATCTGGCCGGGCGCGACGATACGCTCCTGCGCACCGTCGCCTCGCTTTTGTGGAGGCTTCAATCGAAGCACTTCGTCCGGCGTCATCAGAGGCCGCTCGATGTGGTCCACGCTGGCGTTGATGTGCGCCATCACCGGAGAGAGTCGCGAACCGCTGAAATTGTAGCTGGCCTTCTGCACGGTAGTTGTCCCGGTCATCTTGCTCAGCAGTTCAGCGGTCTCGAATTGATTGGGGGCGAAGGCGATGCGCACGTGACAGTTGGAAACGATGCTTTCGTTGTTGCCGTACGCATCGACGATCTGCCGGATGTCCTGCGTAATCAGGTATGCTTTCAATCCGTACCCGGCCATGTATGAGAGCGCGTCGGCGAAAACCTCCATTCGATTCAGTGACGGGAATTCGTCGATAAGCAATAGCAGGCGATGCTTATTGCGCTTCTGTTCCGCGCCCTGGAAAACCATCTTCTCCGTAAGGCGGTTGACCGTCATCGTGAACATCAGGCGGATGAGCGGGCGCAGGCGAATTTTGTCCGAAGGTGGAACGACCAGGTACAGCGACACTGGGCGGTGGTGATTCACCAGGTCGTTGATAGTGAAGTCGCTTGCCGAGGTGTTTTTCGCCACGAGAGGATCGCTGTATAGAGTGAGCGCCGTTTTCGCAGTGGAAAGGACTCCGCCGAAGTCGCGGTCCTCCTTGTCAAGCATCTCCTGTACCTTTTCGCGAACAACCGGATGGGTAAGCGTGCGGTCGCTAGTCGGCATGCGCCAGTCGTGAGCATGTCCAGGATCGTGTTCGAAGTTCAGCAGTTCATCGAGCGTCTCGCGAAAACCGGAACCCGGCCGCGTGAACACATGCGACAGATCCGCGAGACACGCCACGCGGCCTTGGAGCGCGGCTTCGTAGCAAACGTGCAGGATCATTCCCGTCGTGATGGACGCAGCGGCATCCTGCCAGTAACGCTCCTGCGGGCTGTCCTCGCCGGTACGAACGATCATATTGGCGATGTTCTGGGCGTCGCTCACATCGCGCGGCGTGAATAGACGCACCTCGCTCAGGGGATTGAATCGTGAGCTGGCCTGCTCCTCGACCGGCGAAAACTTGAAGCAGAGATGGCCCTGTTGACTGCGAAACCCCGCCGTCTTGGCCCAATTCTCACCCTTGATGTCATAGATCACGGCGCTCTCTTCCCAAGCCAACAGCGAGGGAATCACCAGGCCCACGCCTTTGCCGCTCCGCGTTGGGGCGAAGGCGAGAACGTGTTCTGGCCCGTTGTGACGGAGATAGCTCAGGCGATGTCCGCCCTCCGGGCACCACCCACCGACATACACGCCGTGCTTTGTGGTGAGAAGGCCGGTATCCCGGACATCGTCTTCGTCGGCCCACCTGGCCGAGCCATGGAGATCCTCTGCATTCTCCGTGAGCTTGCGTGTTCGACGGTTTGCGAGGACGAAGAAAATACCGACGCACAGGAAACTCCCTGCAAAGACGATCATTTCGCCCTCGAAGAAAGGACGGCGAATCCGCTCATCTTGAGACGTGCAATAGCGCCACCCCCACGGAATCCACGAGAAGGGCTGGTAGATGCCGCCAGACTTCGCCCGCAGAATCGGCGCGCCCAGTGCTGGCTGATATTGGAACCGGGCGGCGATGTACTGCGTGGCGATGAAGTTCACGACAACGAGCAGAAGGCATCCGAGCACAGTCGCACGCCAGTTATAGCCGCCGAGATATCCAGGTTTGCGAGGAATACGGTAGAGTTTCGGCTGTCCTTTCCCCATGGTCGCGCCTCCTCATCGGTCCCGGTCCTGCGCCTTGCCGCGCTCGCGGAACTCGCGGACTACGCCCTTGGCGTCGGAGTAGTTGATGCGCACGCTTTCTCCAACCTGCGGCTGCCGATCGAGCAGGTCCTTGGGATGGGCGATGCCGGTGTGGGCCGATTGGCGTTGGATGATGTGATGCTCCGTCACACCAATGATGGGACCGCGATAACTACCGCTCTCAGTCTGGGCGGCGAGCGTTTTCGCGGAATCACCGAGAACCTTCGCGGTGATCGACTTGGCCTCTACAAGAGAGTCGCCGTTCGGCGCTTCAACGGTACTCCGCCGATCCGTCGCCGTTTGCTTCGCATGGACATTGACAGTGCCGCTGCCTGGTTCGTAGCGGGCGGCGTACTGGGTGGACTCGCGCACGGGAGCCGTATGTTCGTTCGCGTTGTCGGCGGACTCCAGAATCACCGGATCGGCGGCGCTCAAATCCGCGGCCGATTCTTTCTCAGCGACTCGCTCGCGGTCGTGGTGAATCTCCTCGGTTTCCTGTTCCAAAATCGCGGCGGGCGAACTGCCGGAGGCCCCAGACGTGAGGACGGATCCACTGGCCAGATCCTCCTCGCCGATGGATTTGTCGCGCTCCAACGCCAAAATGAAATCGGTCGCTTTGGAGGCGTCGTGCGCCGCGCGGAAGATTTCGTTCTTGTCGCGCTTGAGTACTCCAATCCAGGAGTTGACATAAGCGGCGTGCTGCTCGGGATCGTGCGGAATGCCACGCTGCGCGGCGAGGAACACGCTGGCCAGCTCCGCGCGAAGCTCCTCTTTCGCATAGTTCACGTCGCCGAAACGATAAGATTCGGTGAGCGTGGAGCGGTCGAGCCGCGACGGGTGACCGGTCCAGTGTGCCAACTCATGCAGTGCGGTGCCGTAGTATCCGCCGGCGTCCTTGAAGGCGTCCTTCGGTGGCAAGTGGATGCTGTCCTGAGAGCGGCTGTAGAATGCGCGGTCCGCCTGGTCGTGCGCGATGTTCGCGCCCGAGTTATTCAGGATCTGCTCGCCCGCCTGGACGGCCTCGAAAATTGTGTGCTGTTTGGTCGTGTGCGGCGGAATGCGCTCGATCTGCTGAGCGTTGAAGACGGTGTATACGCGGTGGATGAACCGGGACTTCTCGACATCTGCGTTGCCATTAGCTGTGCTCCCATCACCGACTCCGTCAGGCCGGGATGGCTGCGTCTTATCCGAGGCTTGTTTGGCCTCCCAGTATTCAATCTGGGTGCCTTTCTCGCCCCGGTGTACCTGCCATCCGTTATCGGACGCCTGCTTGTAGGTCATCCAGCGTGGGTCTTCGTAGCCACGTTGCAGGCCGCTGGCCATCAGATGAATCGCATTGCCGCCCCGGTATACCCTTTCGCTAGTCGGATTGAACGGGATGCCGAGCGAACTGGCGCCGGGCTCCCAAGGCTTCTGCCACGGAGCGACGCCTCGTTCCAGCATTTGCACAATGTTGTCCGTGACCTCCTGGCGAAAGTCCCGAAGCGGTTTGTCCGTGATCCCATGTTCGGTGGGCTGGGAAGTAGCGGCAGCCATGGTGCTTACTCCTCCTCCCGCATTACGGCGGCAGAAAAGCCCGGATCGGGCTCCTCGGTCTCAAAGCCTGATCCGGCCAGCGGTTCGCCGCCGATTACGTCAAGCGATACCGCTGACAGATCGCGTTGAAAATCGTTTGAATTCTGCATTTTGTCTCCCTTCTTCGTGGAATGGAATGTGACCGCCATCAACTTGTAAGGGAATGGCGACGGCATTCCGGGACGCGGAAGAGCGAGAAAAGTTCCGAACGGCACAGGCGGTCTCAGCGATTGACCGAAGTCCGGCCATCCCCCAGTCGACTTCCGAGGCTGTGTGAACTGCGCAGCGGTTCCGACATTCCGTGCCGAAGCGCTACACTGACAGAGTTCGATAGAAACCACAAACATGCCGTTGCGCTCGCCGGAAGGCGCAGAAAGCGTAAATGCTCCCTGAAATCTACGGGATAATTGGTTTTCCACGCCGACGAGAGAAACGTGCCGAGCAGAACCGAAAGAATGCCGAATTCGAACAGGCCAGCTGGCCACCTGCTGCTGCTCGGTTGCTCCGACCGTAAGCGCGCCGTCAAAGGGAAGCTCCCCGCGATTGAACTATACGACGGGGTAAACTTTCGCCTTCTGCGTGCCTTTCTTCGGGAGCGCGGGTGGCCTCCGGGCCTCTGCATCAAGATCCTTTCAGCGAAGTACGGCCTGATCGACGCTACCGACCCGATCGAACACTATGACCAGCGCCTTGATGAGGCCACTGCCCGTCAGATCAACCGCAATGTCCTGAAGTCGCTGGTCCGTTTCGGGAAGCCCTCTTCCGTCTTCGTCAATCTGGGAAAGGACTACCTCCCGGCCATCGAAGGCATCGACCGCCTCTTCCAGAAGCAGAGGGTCGTCCGCGCTGAGGGAGGCATCGGGCTCAAGATGGCCCAGATGAAACGATGGCTCAACGCCCTGCCGTCCACGACCGCTTCTCTACCCGGCCAACGGTCGGCCCGGTCCTACCTCTACTTCTTCCCCGACTGGGACGATTACGTGACCCAGCCCTTTGTCCACGAAACGACAGACGCCGATCCAGCATTGGCGACCACGAAACAGTACGCCCATGAAGTTTTCGGGGCCGACGCCACACCCTACGACGGAATATTGGTCAGCTTGGCCCAGATCTACACCGGCAAGGGAACGCTGTCGCGGCTGGATGTGGAAACGGCAGAGCGGACTGACCTTCGCAAAGCGATGAAGGTTCCCCAGCGGCTCTTGCTATTCGGGGATTGCGGGGCCTTCTCATACGCCTCCGAGGACAAACCGCCGTTTTCTGCTGAAGACGCCGCACGCCTCTACCACCGATACGGCTTCGATGTGGGCGCGTCGGTCGATCACATCCCGCTCCCAGAGATCGTCGTTGAAGACGACAAGGGAGACCTCGTCCGCCGAGCGCTCACCGAGGAAGAACGATTCCGACGAATGCGTCTCACGGCGAGAAATGCCGAGGCGTTCCTTGCGGCATGCCGAAGACACCGATATAAGTTCATTCCTATTGGCGTAATTCAAGGGTTAGATACGAAGTCCTACGTCCGCTACGTCCACAAGTACATCGACATGGGTTACAAGCACATCGCACTGGGCGGGCTAGTCCCCAAGCCAGATTCGGAGATCATAGACATCTGCTGCGCTGTTCGAGACGCGATCCAGACCCGAACCCGCACCGAAAGAGAAAACGTCTGGTTGCACTTGTTCGGTATCCTGCGCCCGAAGATCCAGTCGAGCTTTCGGTTGTTGGGTGTCTCCAGCTTCGACAGTGCGTCCTACTTGCGGAAGGCATGGCTGCGATCTGACCAGAACTACCTCGCGGGCGACGGAAGCCGCTGGTACAGCGCCATCCGCGTGCCCATAAGCTCGTCGAAACGGTTACGGGAAGCCGCGGAGGAAAAGGACTAAAGTGGACCCCATTGTCAAGACCATTTTTTGTCCGCAATAAGCTAATGCTCGGCGGCGTCTTGGGTTTGAGTTTTGGGGCGGCGGGTGAGGCCGCCCCTTGCCATTCCGGCCCTTGAA
>Ga0182024_10020033_pt1 | contig 12259 bp, 9 predicted proteins | sample P32metaG_FD_120480 | JGI IMG/M metagenome (GOLD analysis project Ga0182024, IMG submission 120480) | Permafrost microbial communities from Stordalen Mire, Sweden - P3-2 metaG (Illumina Assembly) | ecosystem: Environmental > Terrestrial > Soil > Wetlands > Permafrost | place: Sweden: Stordalen...
ATCTGAGTCGGAGATACGTAGGTTGGCGTGCCGGCGACTCCGCCGAAGGTGACCTGTACGCCCGCCAGCGTCGAGCTGGCCGTATTCTGCGCGGTCGGCGTGAAGCTGGTTCCCGCGGCCGGATTGGCCGGCCCTAGATTGAGGCCATAAATTGTGATCAGTTCGCCGGGCGCGATCCCGTTCCCCAGCGCGCCCGTGGCGCTGTTGGCAATAGTGACCGGCGTGGGCGTGGCCGCGGCGGAAATGAACAGAGACACGGTCACGGTGATCGGAGTCGTGAGGACGCCGGGCGCCGCGATGGTGATCACTCCCTGAAGGGTTGAGCCCGCGGCCGCGGTGACGGGGATATTCGCCGGGTTCACCGCGACACTGATCGTTTGGGGCGTTTGAAGCGTGCTCGAGCCTGCGCCCGTGCTCAGCCATCCGCCCGTGCTGCTGGTTCCGACGGTGAAGCCGGCGGCGCCTCCGGTGCTGGTCACCATCAACTGCTGCGTGGCGGGCGCGGCCCCGCCGATCTGATACGCAAACGAGAGCGACGTCGGGGTAACCGCCACGGTCTGCGCGGCGCCCACCGTCAGCACCGCCGTCTCGGTGATCGGCGCGGTGGCCGAGCCAAGGAAGGAGAAGGTCACCGGACACGTATATGTATTCGGCGAAAGCGAGTTCGTTTGTGGGATAAACGACACTGTGCCGCTCGCCGCTCCGCTGGTCGGCGTCACTTTGAGCCAAGCGCATGCGGCCGTGCTCGGAACCGAAGCCTGGAAGCTCGCGCCGGAGCCGGAGCTGGTGATCGTGAGGTTCTGCGTAGCCGGGGCGGATCCGCCCTGCGACTGGGTGAAGTTCAGCGTTCCGTTGCCGGAAATCGTCACGGTGACGTTTGAATTGATGGTCAGCGTGACCGGAATCGTCACCGGGCTCGACGGCAGGTTCGGCGAGGTGATGGTGATGCTTCCGCTGTACGTATTCGGCGGAAGAGTGCCGGGAATAATCTGCACCTGTAGCGTCTGCGGCAGCGTCGTTCCGTTCACGCCGACAAATAGCCACGAGCTGGGACCGTTGCTGGTGGCGTTCACCGAGAACGGCACGGTGGTCCCATCGGTGCTGCCGAGAGTGATCGTGGAGGTCTGATTGGCGCCGCCCTGGACCGCACTGAACACGCCGAAGCCGAGCGGTTGATTGATGGTCAGCACGGCGGTCGAGGCGATACTGACGGTCACGGGTATCGTAATGGTCGACGGAGTTGCGGCGATCGCCGGATAGGTGATCACCACGTTCCCCGAGCAGGTCCCCGCTGTAAGGGCGGAGCTCGCCACGCTGACGGCGATGGTCGCAGGCGCGGTCGACGATACCGACGATGCCGTGGAGCTCGCGCTCAGCCAGTTGCCGGGGCAGTTGCTCGCCGCTGTCGTCGAGGTGGCGATGCCGAAGGTCACCGGTTGTCCCGAAGCTTGAAGCTCGACCAGCTGCGTGCCCGGAGCGGCTTGTCCGGTCTCCACGCTGAAGATCAGCAGCGGCGGCCCGGCAGTCACCTGCGAGGTGCTGCCCACCGTCAGGCTGACCGTGATCGGGAGCGAGTACAGGTTCACGTCGCTGTTGTTCGGAACCACCGTTATGGTTCCGGTATAGGGTCCCACCTCGAGTCCGACGGGATTGGCGGTAATGGTGATCACCGCAGGGGTGGTGTTGCTGGTCGTTGTGGCGGTGAGCCACGGCTCATTGGAGCTGAACGTGAAGTTGGTGTTGCCGTTGCCGAGCGTCGTCACACTCACGCTTTGCGAGGCAGGCGGCGTGGTGGCGCCAAAATTCGACGAGAAGCTCAGCATGTTGTTCGAAAGCTGGATCAACGGATTGCTGCTCACCACCAGGGTCACCGTGATCGGCGCAAGTGAAGTTCCTCCCACGACGCCGAAAGTGAGCTGCGTCGAGTACGTTCCCGGCGAAAGACCGGCGGGATTGGCCGTGAGCATCACCGAAACGGCCGAGCCTCCCGCGCCCGTCGCGCCATTAGGCGGATTGACCACCAGCCACGACGCCTGCGAGCTCACCGAGCTGGTGAACGCCGTCGACGCATTGGTCGAGCTGATCATCAGGGTTCGGGTCAACTGGCCGGTCTGCGCAACGGTGTTGATCTGATAGAGAAACGGCTGGACCGTGGTCGGCGTGACGCTCAAGGTCTGCGCCGCCGTGATCGTCAGCGTGATCGGGATCGCCACTGAATCCGAAGTGGTCGAGCTCTGCACCAGGACCGTGCCCGAGTACATGTTGGCGGGCAGTCCGGCAGGGTTTACTCCGATGGTGAGGTTGGGCTGCTGATTGGTGCTGCCGAAGGTGGTGAAGGCCACCAGCCAGTTGTTTCCATCCGTGGTCGTAGTCGTGACGTTAAAGCTCAGTGCCTGGCCGCTGCTTGAAATGAGCAGGTTCTGGGTCGGAACGCTGCTCTCCGCCGTTCCGCCCGCCACCAGAAAGCTCAGACTCGACGGCATCGAGGTCAGCAGGGACGTGCCGGCTACGGTGAGATTTACGGTGACCGTGATCGGTGTGTTCGAGCTCCCCTGCACGCCGATCGTGAAGGTTCCCGTGTAGGGACCCGGCGTAAGACCGGTGGCGTTAGCCGTGATGGTCAGAACCGTGGCGGTTCCCGCAAACACGTTCACACCGGCGGACGGGCTCACGTGCAGCCAGGAAGGAGAGTTCGTGGTGTTGATGAATACCGACGTCGACACCGTGGTATTGACGTTAATCTCCTGGTTTGAAGCGCCACCGCTCGGTTCCGTGATGCTGACGGTCGAGCTGGATACGGAAATCATGGGCGCTTGCGCGGCGGCGAAAACGGCCGCCAGGGAGAACAGGGTGGTCAGCGACGCAGTACGGCGGAAATTCTGGCGAGTCATATTTATCCTTATTTCTCGAAGGGACGCAGGAACACGGGAAACACTCCAGCCGTCAAGCGCCCAGGACGGGCGCACTCGGCGAGTCCGAGTCAAACTGTGTTGATTTGCTGCAATCAATTTGCCAAAGCGCGTTTCACGCCGCTGAAACCCCAGCCGCCGCGAGACGGTAAGCCAATGCTAAGTAAACGTTACCGGCTCCGGAGTAAGGACCCATCCGGCGCCCGATGATAATGGAGGCGATCGGGCACGCATCGGTAATTTTTGCCCTTCTGTGACTCGGGAGGTGTGTTATTTATGGACAATTCGGCGGCGGAACGTCATCCTCACCCCCGCGTCATCCCGAGCGCAGCGAGGGGGATCTCCCTGTTAGGAAGCGCGGGATTGACATTTTGATCGATCCGTACTAATTATTTAGTATGCGCCCCGCGAGACCCACGCTTACCGAACAGGAACTCGAGATCATGAAGGTCGTCTGGCGGCACAAGACCGCCACCGTCCGCCAGGTGTACGAAACGCTGCTGGAGCGCCGCCGCATTGCCTACACCACGGTCATGACCATGATGAACATCCTTGAGCAGAAGGGGCATCTCAAGAAACGCTACGCCGATCGCGCCTATATTTACCAGCCCAGCCAGCCTCAGAAGCAGGTGATCGGCTCGATGGTGCGCGAGTTCGTGGACCGTGTGTTCAACGGCTCTGCCGAGCCGCTGCTGGCACATTTGATCGAGGACCGGCATCTAAGTGAAAGCGATCTCGACGAAATTCGCCGGACCATCAAGGCCGCGCGCAAGAAAGACCTGGAAATTAAGCCCGTCGCGGAAGCGAGGAAGCCGAAATGATGCCGTTTTTCCTTCTTTTCCAGGACTTGGTGGCATGGATGGCCCAGATCGGCGTCGTGGTGGCGATCGGAGCGATCGCGGCGCTCACGCTCGCGCCGGGCCGCGCGCGGCTGGTGTTCTGGCAGGGTCTGCTTGCGGTCGCGATGCTGCTGCCCGCGATTCAACCGTGGATCCGGCCTCCGGCGGATGAGTCCGGGACTGCTTCTGTCACGATTTCCTCGACCGAACACGTTGCGCGAAGCGGGGCTTCGAGCAAACTCACCAAAGTGGATCTGCTGTGGATCGCCGCGATCGGAGCCGCCGCGCGCGGGTTGTGGATCGGCATCGGATTTCTGCGCCTTCGCCGGCATCGCCTGGCCGCGCGCCGCTTGACCGAGCCGCCGGTGCCGTTTGAAAACCTGGGCATTCGCTGGTACGTTTCTGAAACCATCTCCGGTCCGGTGACCTTTGGATGGATACGCCCGACGATCCTGCTTCCCGCGCGAGTTTGCGCGCTGCCCGCGGATTTGCGGGAGGCGATCGCGTGTCATGAGATGGTGCATGTGCGGCGCGGCGACTGGCTGTTCGTCCTCGCCGAAGAGACCATCCGCGCCTTGTTCTGGTTCCATCCGGCGGTGTGGTTCGCGCTCGCCCGGATTCAGCTCGCCCGCGAACAGGGGGTCGATTTCGAAGTGGTGCGCCTGATGGGCAACCGCGAACGTTACCTCGACGCGCTGGTCGCCGTTGCGGCGCAGAAGTTCGAGCGCGCGATTCCCAGTGCATATGCGGGATCCGATATCGCACCCGCGCCATTGTTCTTGAAACAACGTCAGCTCGCGGTGCGCGTGGCCGCGGTATTAAAGGAGAAAAGCATGTCGAAGTCCCGAACTTTCGCAGGTTTCGCGACCGTGTCCTCCGCCGCCCTGGTCGCTGCGCGCCTGGCCGTCTGGTGTTTCCCGCTGCAAAGCCCCGAACCGGGCCTGGCTCAAGCGCCCGTGCCTTCCTCGATCCGGGCGGTATCGCCGGATGGTCCGGGAATCGAGGTCGATCCGGGAGCTCCGGTCATGCATCGCATCGGAGTCGGGCGGCCCTACGGCGTCACGACCACCGGAACCGTCGTGCTGGACGCGTCGGTGGATCAGAAGGGCGAGGTGACGGACGCGCGCGTGATCAGCGGGCCGGAGGAACTGCGCCGCTTTGTGCTGCAAAGCGTCCTGCAATGGCATTATTCGACCGACGGCGGTTTGGGGCCCTCGGTGCGCGTCGTCGTCAATTTCGGCGCAGCTCCGCCGCCCTTCACATCTTCCGGGAGTACCGCCGTCGCCGTGACCGCAGCGAGGGCCGCGTCTTTCGACACTCCTACCGTGCTCAAGGATATTCAGGTGCTCGGCGCGAGTCCCGACCTGGTGAAGAAGATGACCGCGGCGCTCCCGGTGCACATCGGCGATTCGGTGCGCCCCGAAACCATGGCCGAAGTTGCGACCGCGGCGCTCGAGATCGACGAGCATTTTACCGGCAACATGATCTACACCGTTAATTCGGGAGTGCGCGAGGCGACTCTCCAGCTACGGCTGCCGGGATCGGCGCTAATGCCTCTGCCGCCCAGCGGCGGAGTGGTCGGGGGCGTGCCGGGCGGCGTCGCCGGAGCCGGCCCCAGGATCGTCGCCGATCGCGACGGCGTCCCTGTCACCCAGTCGGATACCGCCGCCCTTAGCACGCCGCAGCGCATTCGCGTGGGCGGGAACGTTCAGGAAGTGAACCTGATCTCGAAGGTAAGTCCGGTCTACCCGCCGCTCGCGAAACAGGCCCGGATCCAGGGAGTTGTGCACTTAACCGCCATAATCGGGCGCGACGGCGCCGTGCAGAATCTCGAAGTGATCTCCGGCCATCCTTTGCTGGTGCCCCCCGCGATCGACGCCGTCAAGCAGTGGATCTACAAGCCCACGCTGCTCAACGGCAATCCGGTCGAGGTGATCACGCAGATCGACGTGAATTTCACGCTCGCGCCATAAGCCAAGTGCCGTGCAACCTGAGAGTTGACGGATGTCCTGAGTCAGAAACTCGTCGAATACTTTCTGCCCCCACGTAGTCCTGCTTACGACGCCCGTCATCCCGAGCGCAGCGAGGGATCTGCTTCTAAAGTATTGATAACAGCCGAACGAAAAGCAGATTCCTCGCTGCGCTCGGAATGACTTGGGGATCGGAGGGCCATGATACCCGGCATGTAATGCTGCGACCTTCTGAACCAGGACACTAGTCCATCGTGGGAGATCGGGAACGAAACAAAGGAGAGGAAGGCAATGAGCTGTTTGCGTGTCAGCTTGGCGCGCGGTTTGGCAGCAGGTTCCGCCGTCGCGACGCCTGGTCTCGACGTGAGCGCTTGGTTTGTCGCGGTTGCGGTTGCCTGAGTGCTGTCCCTGGGGCGTATGCGCAAAACTCCGGTGCTCCGGCTTTCGAAGTCGCCTCCCTCAAGCTCTCCGCACCGACTGACCGGCTCCAAAATGAACTATCCGAATTCATGACAGGCAGCCGCAATTTGAGAGCGAAGGGCTTCGTCCCCGGCGACGGTCAGAGAGTCGAGCTTCACGGCTTCAGCGCCGCCGAATTGGTGGCGGTTGCGTATCGGATCCCGCGACGGGAGGTGGTTGGACCTTCGTGGATTTCCGACGCTCGATTCGATATCGACGCCCTCATCCCATCGGGCCAGACTCGGGACAAGGCACCGGAAATGCTTCTGACTTTATTGCAGGAACGCCTGGCTCTCAAAGCGCATCACGAGGTTCGCAGGATGTCAGGGTACATCCTCTCGGTGGCGGAAGGTGGGCCGAAACTCAAGGAAGCTGCTGAGGTCACGTCACCTCCAGACATGAGCCGGCCCATTGGGCCTGGAGGTGATCCGGGGTCCCGTACCGAACGAATGCGCCACTGTGACATGTCGCAGCTTGTCGACGACCTGGCGCGGAATCTGCAGGCGCCGGTTGAGGATCGAACCGGGCTAAAGGGTTTCTACGAGATTGTGATTCACATCGCAGGAGCCGACATGAGGGACGAAGCTGAACGGCCGGGCGCATTTCAGGAAGCTATGAAAGTCTATGGTCTTCGCTTGGCCTCTGGCAAAATCGACGTTCCCATTCTCGTCGTCGACAATCTTTCCAAAACGCCGACTCCCAACTGATTCCGCCCGACTCAACTTCGCGTGAATTTCGGGCTCACCCCATAGGCACACGAAAACGTTTGACAGTTTCCAACCGCCGTTTTATGATGAAGGCATCACTGAGAAAGGAGGTGGTCCAGTCGAATGATACCTGGTAGTAAAGACTGCACTCAATACAAGCGAGAGGTGGCCGACTGTTGAAGTTGGCGCTCTGACGTTCAGGTTTCGTCAGTGACGAGGCCGCTGTTCCTGTGGACCGGCCCCTTCTTGCGAAGCTGAGTCTGATCTAAACCGAGCGCGCACTTGTGCGCGCTATCGCGAAGACCCGCACTGCCCTCGACAGGTGGTGCGGGTTTTCATTTCTTGACGTCTGTTTTCTTGAACCGGGCCGCTTGGCTATCGCGCGGCCCTTTGCTACACTGAAAGTTCCCCATGAAAGCTGGAATTCATCCCGCCTACGAAGAAGTGAACGTGATCTGCGCCTGTGGCCACACGTTCCGGACGCGCTCGGCCCATAAGGGCGATATCCGCGTCGAAATCTGCTCGAGCTGCCACCCGTTCTTTACCGGTAAACAGAAGCTGATCGACACCGAGGGCCGCGTCGATCGTTTCCAGAAGAAGTATCAGAAGGTGAAGGACGCCGCAGCCGCTAAAGAGGCCGCAGCTAAAGACGCCGCCAAGAAGGTAAAGCAACCGGTCGCTTGAATTTCGGCCGGTTAAGGATCAAATCCCGCCGGGGCCGGGCCCATGGCCGCCGTTCTGCTTCTGGTGCTCTTCGCGCTCCTTGACCATCTTTTCGTACTCGATCCGCTGCTCAGGAGTCAGAATTTCCAACACTTTGCTGGTCTGCTCTTCGTGGATCTTTTCGTACTGCGGGTGCATCTGTTTGCGGACTTCGCCAACGCGGGCCTGCGTTTCGTCCATCAACGAATTGAACGTGAGGACCTGATCGTCGGTCAGTTTCAGCCGCGATTTGTATTCAGCCAGCGCCCTCTTGCGGAATTCTTCAGGACTGAGACGCCCTCGATTCGACGACGAGACCGGCACCGCGTCGTATAGGCGTTGCCCGAACATTCCCAGTACGCCCCCGCTCACGAACACGAGCCCCATGTAGAACAAGATGGACGCCCGCGACAGCTTCATTTGATGTCGCCTTTGAAAATATCGACGTAGGTATTGGGATGATCGTTTTCGAGCACGTCCACGTAGCTGGCGCTATAGACTGGCATTTTCTCGAAGCGCGGGATCAGCACCATCCCCATCAGGATGGTCAGCGCCACCGTCGCGCCGACGCAAACCTGCGCCAGCCGCCGGAACACATTGACATTCGCCGAGCGCCGCGTCTCGATACGTTGCCACAGCCCGGGCATGAAATTCGCGCTCGCTTCGGGATCGGGGAATACCGCCCGATATTGCGCGAATAATGCATCGAGTTTGCCGTCATTTCCATTCGCTGGCATGCGATCCATTCTACACCTCGCGTCTCTTCACGATCCAGACCCCTCGCGCTCCAGGCTCGCGCGATCCAGGCCCTCCGCCTCAAAAGCCTTCAAGACTCTTTGCCGCGCCCGGAACAGCCTCACTTTGAGCGCATTTTCATTAACCCGGTAAATCTTTTCGAGTTCCTTGAGCGAGAGCCCTTCCACTTCCTTGAGCATCAACAGAATCCGGTCTTCCTCGGAAACCCTGCCCAACAACGACTGCACCAGTTCCCGGACCCTGGTCCGATGCTGGTCTTCCACGTCCCTCTTGCCCCCGGCCGCCGCATCCGCCAGCATCACCTGCTGCTCCGTCAGATCCGACATCCGGCTTTCCTGCCGCCGGCGCTGACGCCGCAAATAATCATACGCGGCATTCACCGTCAACCGGTACAGCCAAGGCTCAAAAACCTCGGCCGTCCGCAACTGATCCAGAGAATCATAGAGGCGCAGGAAAACTTCCTGTCCCACATCCTCCACATCCTCAGGCCGGCCGATCAGCCGCGCGATCGTTCCCAGAATCCGCTTCCGGTACGCCTGTACTACTTGGTTGAAAGCAGCGCTATCGCCGCTTCGAGCCCGTTCAATGATCTCGAAGTCAACCAGCATTGCCACCGCCCGCACTTCCTGCGCAGCTTCGAGCAGCGGTCAAGCCCCAGACTGTCCAATTGCAAAGGCGCACCGTTTCCCTGTTAGGTTACAACGTTAGGTTACAACAGGTTCCGCCCCATGTCGAAGGAAAACCACGGAATGGGGCCACGCGCCGCATAGTGGGGTTCATCCCGAGCGCAGCGAAGCCCGCGTCATCCCGAGCGTATGCCGCGTCATCCCGAGCGTAGCGAGGGATCTGTTCTTGGTCCCCTCGCCCTTGCGTCCGTCGCCGGCAGATCGCTAAATTATCGCCGTCTCAGACGCTAAGCGGCTCCCCGGCATTCTCTCCCCGCCCGGGTGTGGCGCCCGGCGGACTTTCGAGGCGCCCGCGCAAGATCGAGTGTAAATCCTCCAGAAACCTCTACATACCGTTCAAACGCCTGTATCAATTCGTCCAGAGCGGCCTTCCGTGAGCGAAGGTAACCCAGTCGCGCCCGCATGACAGCGACCGACTCGGGGGAGCTTTTGGAACCCATATTGAGAAAATCGTATCATTAGTCCTAAGTTCTAGTGCCGGGTTTTTTCCTGATAGGGATTGCTCTTACGCCGGCTTAGAGCCCAAAACCCATCAGTAGACCGGGATCGTTCGCTTTTCCCGGGGTGCTTGGACATACGCGGCGGCGAGGCTCTCGTTCCCATCCTTGTCCACGGCTTTGACGGCGAACACCAGATCGTCGATCGAAACCCCCGGAAGCGTGTATTCGGTCACGTTTCCGACGAAAATCTCGCGCTCCCAGTAGGGCGCGGTGGTCCCGCGCATCAGCACCACATAGCCGGCCAGATCGGGCTCCGGATTCTCGCTTTTCCAACGCAATTGAGCGTCATACCTCGAGCGGCCGCGGGTCAGCAGCAGATTGGTCATCTTACGGCCGTTGCGTTCGACCGTTTCCGTGGTGGCCGGCGCTTTGGGCGCCCAGGCAAGCGAGGCCGCCGCCGCGCCATTCACCTTGGTTACCCACGCGACGTAGGCAGGAGAGGTATTGGCGAAGGTGTCGGTCGGCGAATGCTGATTGGTGAAGTTCTCCGCGGGCGTCGAAAAGCGCACCGCCGCGAATCCCTCGAGATTAAACGGCGTGTGATCGCCGCCGCGCCCGAAACGATCCGCGCGGAACACCGGGTCCACGTTCATCGAGGGAACGTAGCGCTCGCCAATCTCGCGAATATAGCGGGCAAGCTGGCGCGACGGCGAATCCTGCGGATCCTCGCTGAAAACGTTCAGACGGCGATTTTCGATGCGGCCGTCGCCGGCCACGTCGCTGCCGATAATGTCGTTGTTGAGCACAGCCTCGATCTTCTGGCCCTCCGTGCGCGCCTTTTGAGCGTACAAGGTGCTGCCCAGCAGCCCCATTTCCTCGCCCGCGAAGGCCACGAACACCAGCGTTTTTTCAAACTGATACTGGCTGAGCACGCGCGCCAATTCCATCACGCAGGCCGTCCCGCTGCCGTCGTCGGTGACGCCGGGAGCGTCGATATTCGGGTCGCGCGGCGGCTGCGGCGGACCATTACCAGCGCCCGCGCCAGCCGGAGCCGCATCCCCCGGGGCATTCGGCGGCGCACCCGGCGCGCGAGCGAGATTCACCGTATCGTAATGCCCGCTGATGATGATCCGCTGCTCCTTGTTGATAGTGCCCGGCAGCACCGCGACCACGTTGTACAGATCGACATCGCTGGTTACTCTCGATCCGCGCGATTCGTCCTTCTTCAGCTTGTATTGATCGAAACTCACCTCGAGCCGCGGGCTATAGCTGCGGAACTGTTCGTAGATCCATTTCCGCGACGCGCCCACGCCGCGCGCCGGATCGTCCTGGGAAGAGAAAATATTGCGCGTGCCGAAGCCCTCGAGGCGTTTCAAAATCGCCGTGATGCGCTCCTCGGAAACCTCCGAAACGATCTTGGCTACCTGCGGGTTAACCGCCCGGTATTGCGCCGGCGCCTCGAGCACCGCGCAAAAATACATGACCACGAAAACGGCAACAGTTCGCTTCATAGAGGTAGATCATAGTTCAGACGAGCCCTTTAGGGCAAAGGTAACCGGCAAAGGCTTAACGCGCCGGGTAGGTTTTGTTGTATTTGTTGCGCGAATTGAGAACCGTAAACGACCCATCCGGCTCCGCCGACAGCTTGAGGTACTTCCCTTCGCACGCCTCCTCGACATTGGCGATCAGCGTATCCCCCACGTTCGCGTCGTTCCCCCCGGCGACGGCGAAGTGTAGCTGCCATAAATCTTCCAGTCCGGGCGACCCCTTCGCCGCGCGCCAGCCTTCAGGAGTTCCGCCCTTGCGCGCTCCGTTGTCCATAATCTCGACCCGCGGCGCGAGCCCGTAGATCGCCTTTGGCGATTCTGCTCCATGATGCGGCGTTTCGAGCACTTGCACCTTGCCCACCCGGTTCTCCGGGCACAGCAGCGCCAGTTGCTTATTCCACGTCAGATCGCCAAGATTCGCAAAACGGAACTTCCCCAGCGCGACTACCACGCCCGCCGACCGTGCGTTTTCAGCGCTGTCGTCGGCCTGCGGAGCGATTCCCGCGCAGAACGGGTTCGGCTCGCCGTGGCGATCGATCGGCTGGCCCGCCGCTTCGACCACGGTCACCTCGATGCCCTTCACTGGAATGGTTGCGCCGGCCTTGATCACCTCGCGATGCTGGCTCGCCATTGCGGCCTCGTAGGCTTTGTAGGTCTTGAGTTGAGCGAAGTCGGTTTCAACCGTCGGACCGGGATCGAGAAACGTTCCCACCTGAAAGCGTTGGAGCAGATTCGGGACGCCGCCTTCGTGATCGGAATGATGATGCGTAATCAGCACGAAATCGATCTTCTTGACGTGCGCGTCTTTGGCCGCGGCGGCGATGCGGTCCGCGTCGCGTCCGCTGAAGCCGGAATATCCGGCGTCGATCAGCAGGCTTTGTCCGGAGGGCGAAACCACCAGGGTCGCCTGCCCGCCTTCAACGTCGATGAAGTAGATTTCGAGCGGCCGCGCGGCGGCGGCCATCGCAGCGCACAGGAGAACCGCAGGAATCGCGCGCATTTACCTCCGATCCTATCAAAGCTTGTTGAAAAACGTGCTTTCACCATAGGGAGCAATGGATCCCCGGAGCACCACGTGACGGAACCAACCGGTCTGGCGTATCGTACAAGTAGAGAGCGGACAAGAGAGAGCGCACAGCGGTGTTTGCGTTGTGCGCGGTTCAAGAGAGAGCGCACAGCGGTGTTTGCGTTGTGCGCGGTTCAAGAGAGAGCGCACAGCGGTGTTTGCGTTGTGCGCGGTTCAA
>Ga0182024_10020034_pt1 | contig 12258 bp, 11 predicted proteins | sample P32metaG_FD_120480 | JGI IMG/M metagenome (GOLD analysis project Ga0182024, IMG submission 120480) | Permafrost microbial communities from Stordalen Mire, Sweden - P3-2 metaG (Illumina Assembly) | ecosystem: Environmental > Terrestrial > Soil > Wetlands > Permafrost | place: Sweden: Stordalen...
AATCCATTTCGGCTCTCCAACGTACTGCGCTGCTGTTTGCGCGGAGCAATGTTCAGCTCTCATACACGCTTGCGCAGCGAATCCGTTTAATTTTGTGACCTGTGCATTAGCCGGTACTTGCGTCGGTGCCTGTCTTGCAATCTGCCTACCGCTTGGGGATACACCACCTGTCCTTGGCCAACTTTGATGTGAGTTAGAATATTGCTATGGCAGAAAAGGAAGACCGATATAATCTGACTTCAGCTATGGCTACTGCCCAGAGCATGTCAGCTGACGAGGTACTTGCTGCTGAAAAAGATCTGATGACAGGTCCTGACAGTCTCCAAATGCGGATACAGCTACTGTCATTCTATGCGCTTAATCAATCGGCAGATTCCTTTTCGGAGTTGAAAAAGCATGCGAATTGGATCGCGACAAAGTACTCAGACGTCGATAGCGCTGTCATGCTGTTATGCCAGGCTGGACTCGACTTTGAAAATTTAGAAAGGCAGTGGCTAGACAATGCAAAGAGTGACAATCCTCGAATATTGCAAAATGCCTCGCTAGTTTTCCGCTATGCCAAACCTCGAATAGCAATCGCTGCTCTTGAGCGTCTTTGTGGGCTAGAACCGACGCACTGGGAACATCCCGCTACCCTGGCTTCCATATTGAAGACCAGTGACGCCGGCAAAGCGCTAGATTTTATTGAACAGGCTCTGACTTTGACTGACGACACTCAATCGAAGTTGCATGTATTGACTGTGGCGACAGAAATCGCATATGGAACCGCGAACCTCGAAAAAGCTGCATTTTATGCCGAGCAAATGGTTCATTGCGCCCCAAGCATATCTGCGATATCTGCCTATGGCGTGTTTCTGGCCCACTCTGTGCTGGGAAGAGTTGCAATTCATGATCAAGATTTGAATGAGGCTGCGCGGCAGCTTCTGCTTTCGGTTGAACTGGAAGAGGTTTCACAGATGAGGTTTCGCGTACCAGACCTTGAACTCGCTCAGGAGTTGTTGAACCGCGGTAGAGTCAGCGAAGTCTGCGACTTTCTGCTTGCAGCTCAGATCATCTGGCCCAATCTCAAGGAAAAATTTGAATCTCTTATCAAAGATATCCGCAAGGGAAACTTACCAGTATTGTCATCTGGAATTGGCGCCGCCCTGTTCACTGGCAAGGTCCCAGAGAATTGAGTCACTGCACTGCGTCAAAACCATTTTACAAATGTCCGAAGATTTGCCTGAGTTGGTCCGGCAATTGCGACGGATCGAACGGCTTTTCTACGATGCCTATTGCAAGCATTTGATGGTTTGCAATGTGGTGCATTGAAATATTGTCAGACATCAAAACAACTGGAATGCCTGCCGTAATGGGGTTTTGTTTGAGTTCCTGCAATGTATGGAATCCATCCAGTCCAGCACTACTCACGTCAAGCAAGATAAGGTGAGGTTTTTCGTGCTCTGCCACCATCAAGGCATCTTCGGATCCAGCAACATAGCAATCAAAGTGAGCTTCCAAGGCGACTTCACCGGTCTTCCTCGCTTCGGGATCATCATCGACCAAGAGTATGGACATCACAATCATCGTTTCACATTAGCACGCGCACGGCGAAGTGGACTTAATACCCTATGCTTCTATGGACTCACCGCACGTTCGATTGTTGCAAACAGCTGTCAGAACTTTGGCTAGTCTTGACTTGTAATATCGGTATGATATCATGTCAATATCAGATCTGACTCGGGGTGATAAATGAGTGAAGAACGCCAAGCGAACTGTATTAACGGTTGGATTGCAGTAGCCATTCATCTGTTATTATCCGCTGCCACGGCGTTCTGGTTCTCTATACCAAGTCATCAACAGTTAATTCCGTTTTTTGCCTGCTTGCTAGTACTACTTGTCCTAGTCCGTGGTTACTTTGCCGTTTATCCCAACACCGCAAAAGTGATGACGCTCTTTGGCTCTTACGCTGGTACGGTACGTCATACCGGGTTTCTCTGGACAAATCCACTATATAGAAAGAGGTTTGCATCGTTGCGTCTTCAGAGTTTGCAGATAGCGATTCTCAAGGTAAATGATAAGCGAGGCAATCCCATTGAGATTTCGGCAGTTATGATTTTTCATATTGAAGACACAGCGCAGGCGCACTTTGACGTGCACAACTTCAGTGAATATGTAGAGATCCAGAGTGAATCTTCTCTGCGTCACATGGCTACTAACTACGCTTACGATGATGATGATGGTCACGCACTAACTCTGCGAGCCAGCGTCGACGAGGTCTCCCGCGCCTTGCAGACCGAACTTCAGCAACGTTTGTCGAAGGCGGGGGTACGAATTGATGAAGCGAGAATAACTCACCTGGCATACGCGCCAGAAATTGCTATGGCGATGCTGCGACGGCAACAGGCAGCGGCAGTGATTGGTGCCCGTCGACTAATTGTTGAAGGAGCAGTGAGCATTGTCAATTCAGCTCTTGTCGAACTAAGCGAAAGACATGTTGTTGATTTGGATAACGAACGCAAGGCGGCCATGGTGAGCAACTTGCTCGTTGTACTGTGCAGCGAAGTCCAGGTGCAACCAGTGATCAATGCGGGGACACTCTATGCGTAAACAAGACAGGTCTCGGCGAGAGAGGAAGGAAAAATGAGCCGCAAGTCATTTCTTCTGAGGATTGAGCAGCAACTCTATGATGACCTCGAAGCGTGGGCGCACCAAGATATGAGGAGCATTAATGGACAGATGGAATACATCCTAAAGCAAGCCGTGTCTAAACACATGGGCCCGTCTAATAAGGCACCAGATCACACTAAAACACCATCACAATCAGATGGCGGAAGAAAACAGGATTCTTAAATCCCCAACTGAGACCGCCTAAAGTCTCGCAGCCTTTCACTACCAGCACTTCAGTCACCATATTCGGTGCCTACACTTTACTGCGTCCATATAACATAGGAGCAACATATGAAAAATCAAAGAGCTAGCTGGGAAAAAACCGATGATTTTGCCGTCGATTCTGTTTTATCAAAGTTTTGCGAAGTAGTGCGCGATCACCGTGTGCAACTCGGTCTGTCTCAAGAAGAGCTCGGGTGCCTATCTGGACTTCACCGCACTTACCTGAGCGATATCGAAACCGGTCAGCGAAATAACCTATCAATGAAGTCGTTATGTCGACTTGCTTTCGCATTGCAATTGACTCCTTCAGAGCTCTTTCAAGAAATGGAAGCCGCTGCGTCATCAATTGCACTCGGGACATCGCAGTTGGTTGGAATGGACTCGTAGCATTCGACGAGTCAATTAGTCTGACTGCGCTCGCTGTTCCGCAATGCGGATAGAGTGGTTGCCCATGTTGGAAGGTTACGATTCGCAGTTGATAAAAGGCTCGAAACCGCTGCTCGATGTGGCATCGTTTAGCTGATTGCTTTCGCCACAACTGTCTTGATTGGCTGCACAATGAACGTGTCTCTTCAGGAATCCCGTTCAAGGTCAAATCGAGAAAGCACCTGAAGTTCCCCTCAACACCAAAGTAGACTCGCGAATTGTCAGAGACAGAAAAGGAAAATGGCAACCGATGTAATCGAATTATTGAAACTGACAGGAGCTTTGATTGCTTTCCGTGTAGCGTACGCGCGCTATGTGAAAGCACAAGAGTGCAAACGTGCGCAGTTCATTGGTAAGCAATGGCACCAATTTGAGAGCAATGCCAAGGTCTGGAATGCAATGGTCATGTTGGACGGACGGAAGGTTCAACTATTCAAGGAGCTAGAGAATGGTGACCGATGGTGGTTCGAAGTCGACGATCAATTGATAGAACAAGCTCTTTTGAAGCAGGGTGACTACTCTGAAGAGATGATGGCAATTCTGGACTCTTTTGATGCATTCTTCGATGGCGTGCAAAGATTTGGCAGCCTGATCGAGTCGGGGCTGATAAAACCGAAGCAGCTCGATCCTTTTCTTGGTCATTGGATAGACATAATTGGAGACGAGAGAAATGATAGGAAAGGTTCAGAGACCAGAGAAGCCATCTGGACTTACATTGACAAGAATTCGTATCGGGGAATTCAGCGATTGTTTGATACTTATGGGCGGCCGATAACAAGTGATCGCATTACTCACAATAACCGATCAGTTGTGATTCCTAATCCTTGATAAGAATCTGGACGCCATCGGATCTTCAGAAATCCCTGTGGGACATTTTACAGGGTTGGATCCTCCAGAAAATGAATGTCAATGTATTGTTTCACTTCCTGAAAGGCGGTGTGAACTTGCTCATGAATGGCTTTTACAGGCAACATATCACCTTGCTCGGCTATCATTTCAAGTTGCGAGCAGAGATTTTTGATTTTTGTAGCAAAGATAGTGATGCATGCACTTTTGAGATAGTGCGCCAGCGTAGCTACCCCGCGGCAATCGCCTTGAGCAATAGCGTTGTCTATCTGGTCAAGAGTGCCGGGGGTAGAAGTTATAAACATACCTAGCAGCATATGAGCCACTCTGGCATCGAATCGCTCCAGCAACTGTGGGAGATCTATAGATTCACTGGCGCTGCGCTCTTGGTTTGCTCCTGGCTTGAGCGAACCGCCTTTCAGGCTAGTCGAGAGCCACCGTTCAAGAACTGTTCTTAGCTCCTCAGGATCAACCGGTTTGCTTATGTAATCGTCCATCCCTGCAGCGATGCACTTCTCACGGTCGCCTTTCATGGCGTTTGCTGTCATGGCAATGATTGGAATGTGGTTACCAGTTAGTGCCTCACTCTTTCGAATCGCCCCTGTCGTTTCGAAACCGTCTAAAACCGGCATTTGACAGTCCATAAGAACCAAGCTGTACTGATTTCGGCAGAGAGCGTCGAGAACTTCTTGCCCGCTGGTAACCACATGGGACATAAAGCCCATGTCGCTGATGTAGAGGGTTGCTACTTGCTGGTTAATTGGATGGTCTTCTGCGATCAAAATCAACTCATTACTTAAGTGACCATGTCCAAGAGTTACTCTCACCTGATCAGCCGATTTACTGATCAAGGGTTTGGCTCCATACAGCACGCTTGTGATGCAATTGAGTAACTGCGATTGGCGAACAGGTTTGGTGAGATAGGCTCGAAAACCCATGTCGATAGCTTGTTGCCCAAGGCCAGCCGCGTCAAAAGCAGTGAGCAGCATTAGTTTGGTTGAGCTGATAGCTGGGTCACTTTGGATTTCCTTTGCCAGTTCAGCACCGTTCATGCCAGGCATAACCAGATCAATGATTGCCAGGTTGTATGGATTGCCCTGCGCATGTGCTTGTCGGATCATTGTCAGTGCTTGCTCGCTGCTTGTTGCTACTCCGTTGAACATGCCCCAGGAGATTACGTAGCTGTGCAGCATTTCTCTGGCATGCTGCTGGTCATCGACGACTAGAATGCGCACGCTCTTAAGTTCTTCTTTGATCGCAATGACAGGAGCTGCGGAGCGTATTTCAAGCGGCACTTTGCACCAGAAGGTAGACCCTTTCCCTTTCTCGCTGCTGACACCAATTGTGCCACCCATAAGCCCGACCAGGCTTTTGCATATGCTCAGGCCAAGCCCGGTGCCGCCGTAATTGCGGCTGGTACTTATCTCAGCTTGCACATACGGTTGAAACAATTTCCCCAATTGTTCTTCGCTAAGACCAATGCCTCGATCGTGAACAGAAAAAAGCACTTGCAGCGCATTGCCCTCATGGGCGGCAATGGTAGCCCGCACAACTACTTCATCTTTTTGAGAGAATTTGATCGCGTTGTTCAATAAGTTGAGCACTACCTGGCGCAGTCTGTCAGGATCGCCGCGTAAGAGCGCGGGCATCTTCGGTTCTACATAGCTGACCAGAGAGATCTCTCTATTGCGCGCTTGACTGGACAAGAAGTCACATGCGCTTTCAACAAGTTGTATCGGATCAAAGTCAACAATCTCCAGTTCTAGCTTCCCGGCCTCAATCTTGCTTAAATCCAGGATGTCGTTGATGATGTTTAAAAGGGCATTGCCTGCTTCTTTGATCGATTGTCCGTAATGTCGCTGCGTGTCGCTTAGCGATGTTTTCATGAGCAGATTACACATGCCTATAATCGCGTTCATAGGTGTGCGGATTTCATGGCTCATGCTGGCGACGAACTGGGATTTGAACTGCGAAGCTGCTTGCGCCTGGTCACGAGCGATTCTCAATCCATTTTCATACCTCTTGCGATTGGTGATGTCGATAACTGATGCCAGTACATGCTGACCGGAATCGGTCTTAAGCGGAGTCAAGCCAATCTCGATCGGCAGTTCTGTGCCATCCTTCCTCACAGCGTATTGATCTCGTCCTGCACCCACCGTTGGTACGCTTGTATTGGCGGTGAAGTCCTGCCGCTCTTGCGGATACCATTCTCGAAACCATTCCGGAACCAACATCTCTATCTGTCTGCCCAGCAGCTCGTCACTTTTGTACCCGAACATCCTCTCTGTTTGCGCATTGACAAGAACTATCGAGCCATTTTGATCGACCATCACAATCCCATTGGGAACACTCTCCACCACCAGCGATTTAAATTGGGAAGCAGCTTGCGCTTGATCACGCGCTTGCGCCAGCTGTTCAAGCCTATGTTCAAGTTCGATCCTGTATGTGGCCAACTCTTCAGCCTGACGACGAATCTCTTTAGCCTTTTTGAACAACTCCACAAAGACAAGAACCTTTGCTCTGAGCACCTCCGCGATCACTGGCTTGAAGATGTAATCGACCGCACCAACTGAGTAGCCGGCCAGAGCGCTGAGGCTGTCTTTGTGGCTGGCGGTGACGAAAACTATGGGCGTAGAACGTGTCTTAGGGCGGGAGCGAATTGTTTTTGCCGTCTCGAAACCGTCCAACACAGGCATGGAGGCATCCATCAGTATGAGGGCAAACTCTTCGTCAAGCAGGTGTTTGAGCGCCTCAAAACCCGACCGGGCCTTGACCAGGCGAAGCTGAGGATCAGTGAGGATAGCCTCCATAGCCAGCAAATTTTGTTCCTGATCATCTACCACCAGGATCGGCACTTGCTCATCTGGTTCCATCTGCACCCTCCTGGAAAACCTGGCACCAGTTGATCAGGTAGGGCGCCATCTCAGCCAATTTGAAAACGCCATCGACCACAGTTGCTGCCATCGCCGCCAGTGGCATGGCGCTGTTCTCACACTCGCACGCATCCTGGACGACAACTATTCCGCCTGCCTCTTTAACACTTCTGGCACCTTGAGCGCCATCAGTATTGCTGCCGGTGAGAACGACCGCGATAACGCCTGGCCCATATGCATCAGCGGCTGAGTCGAACAAAATGTCCACTGAAGGCCTGGCGTAGCTGACTGGAGCTTCAAGGGAGAGGGCGCAGCTGCCTCGCTCAATGAGAAGGTGGTAGTCGGCAGGAGCAAGATATACGGTTGATGGATAGAGGCGTTCCTTGTCCTCGGCATCTTTTACAGTGAGAAGCGTGTGTTGTTGAAGAATCTGAGCCAATCTATCGTGATTTGATTTGCCCCGGTGCTGAACAATGGCAATGGGCACCGGAAACTGGCCACCCAGACCACCAAGCAAGGTCTGCAGAGCGCGCAGCCCACCGATTGATGCCCCCACGACAAGAATTCCCTTCTTCATTCAAATCACCTTTCTATAAAGCTTCTCATTGAGGTTAATCTGCTCATAACAAGGCTCCACATTGCAGAAGCGCAAAGATTCTTTGGCACCAAGACCGAGAACGCCAAAGGTAATTAGAGAGTCGTGCAGTAACAAGAGCACTCTCTCGCGTAAAGCGCTATTGAAATAGATGAGGACATTGCGGCAAAGGATGACGTGAAATTCGTTGAAAGAGGCGTCACAGACCAGGTTGTGCTGCGCGAAAACAATGTTGCTCTTCAAGTGATTGCGAAAGAGAGCGTTTTCTGCGTCGGCTGTGTAGTACGTGGAAAGTGAATGTTTACCGCCTGACTTGAGATGGTTGGCCGAGTATTCCTTCATCCCCGCAAGCGGGAAAATTCCCTTTTCCGCCGCCTTTACGGAGAGAATATCTACGTCGGTTGCGTATATGCGACTGCGATCGTAGAGCCCTTCTTCGTGCAGAACAATGGCGACAGAATATACTTCTTCGCCTGTCGAGCAACCGGCAAGCCAGAGCCTGATGAACGGATAAGTAGCCAGAAGCGGCACTATTTCAGTGCGGAATGCTGCATAAAACGAGGGATCGCGAAACATGGAAGTGACGCTCACCGAAATGCCATGGACAAACCTCTGGAAGGCGAGCGAATCTGCAAGAATTCTTTCTTGCAGAGCCCCTATGCTGTCCACTCGTTCCGATCGCAAAATTGCGGTGACACGACGGCGAAGCGAGGCGCAGGCATAGTCTCGAAAATCAAATCCATAGCGCTCAAAGATGTGATCTATTAGACTGCTGATCTGATCGTCTTTTGGAGATTCATAGTTTGACATAGCTAATAGAGCCACACTCGCATTAACGATAAAAGTTGATCGCTGTCGACCGGCTTGCTCAGGTAATCTGAAGCACCGGCAGCCATGCACTCTTCACGATCACCTTTTATCGCCTTGGCGGTGAGGGCGATAATCGGTAATTTCTTGAAATGATCCAGCCTGCGGATAGCCCGAGTCGTCTCTAAGCCGTCCATTTCTGGCATCATCACGTCTATCAAGACAATTTCAATGCCAGGCGTTTTGGCAAGAATGTCAAGTCCTTCTTTGCCGTTTTCAGCGTAGATCACTTGCATGTCGTACTGTTCCAGCATGCTCGTAACGGCAAAAATGTGCCTCACATCGTCGTCCACAATCAAGACCTTACGCCCTGACAAAAGGGGATCTTTGAGGTGCAAGCGCTCCAGAAGTTTGCGCTTCTGTTCAGGGAGTTGGCTTTCAACACGGTGAAGAAAGAGACTGGTTTCATCCAGCAATCGCTCGGCTGAGCGGGCACCTTTGACCACAATTGAATCACTGCAGCGCCGCAACTGCGTTTCTTCTCGGGCAGTCAGACTCCTGCCTGTGTGAATGATGACCGAGAGGTCGGATAGATCAGCGCGGCTCTCAATCAGATTTAAAAGCTCGAAACCGCTCATGTCTGGAAGTCCAAGATCCAGGACCATACAGTCGAACTTCTCTTCTTTGAGCGCATCTAGGGCCTGCTGTCCGGTAGAGACTGAGGTGATGCTCACATCCTCTCCCTCAATCAGTGCTTCAAGACTCTCTAACTCTTTCTTGTTGTCCTCGACGATCAGAAGCCGTCGTGCGTTGCGATTGGTGAAAGCAATGAGGTGGTTGATCATATCGATCAATCCTTCCTTCGATGTCGGCTTAGTTGAGTAGCCGATGGCACCGAGGCGGCGGGCGTGTTGAGCGCGTTCAACGTCGCCGATTATGTGCACTGGAATGTGTCGCATGGTGGAATCGCGCTTCAAGCGATCGAGAAAGGTCCAACCGTCTTTGTCCAAAGAGGTGACATCAAGGGTGATGGCATCAGGTTTAAAGCGACGCACCAGCGAGAGAGCAGCTTTTCCTTGAGAAGCAGTAACGACTTTGAAGCCGCTTTCGTGCGCGACATCGATCACCTCTTGCGCAAATTCAGGATCCTGTTGCACCAGAAGCAACAACTTGTCTGCTGAATCAATTTGCCCGCGGTCGTCGTAAGAGTCACCATCGCCATCGTTGGTACTTGCTACTGCTGCCTCCTGCAACAAACCGAGTGTGCCTGGCGAGTGGCCAACCGTTTTGCCTGAATCGGCCTGCAGCGCACGCGTGCCGCCTGCGACAACGTGTTCGCGCGGCAAATAGAAGGTAAAGGCGCTGCCCTTGCCAGGCTCACTGCTCAGTTGAATCTGTCCACCGAGTAAATCAGCTATTTCGCGACTGATTGCCAGTCCCAGTCCAGTGCCTCCAAATTTTCGATTGGTGGTGCCATCAGCTTGTTGAAACGCTTCAAAGATGATGCTCTGCTTATCCGGGGCAATGCCGATACCCGTATCAACGACGGCGAAGGAGATGACCATATCAGCGCTATTTAGGATCTGATTGTCACGTTGCCAGCCTTGCCGCACTGGATCAACCTTCAATGTGACGGAGCCAACCTGCGTGAATTTCAGGGCGTTAGCAAGAAGATTCTTGAGGATCTGCTGCAAACGCCGGCTGTCCGTCTTAACAGTACGAGGCAGATGTGGATTGAGCTGGCAAGAAAGGGAGAGATTCTTCTCCTTCGCCAGTCCATCAAAACTTTCCATGAGATTGTTGCAAAAATCAAGGATGGACTCCTCGCTCACATCAACTGACATGGCACCAGCTTCAATTTTGGAGATATCCAGAACATCATCAATCAATGCCAGCAGATCCGTTCCAGCTGCATGAATCGTGCTGGCAAACTTCACTTGTTTGGCCGTCAAGTTTCCATCTGCGTTTTCCAAGAGAATCTTGGAGAGAATGAGCAGACTGTTCAAGGGAGTTCTTAACTCGTGCGACATATTAGAAAGAAACTCGGACTTGTACTTAGATGTAAGTGAGAGCTGGTGGGCCTTTTCCTGCATTTTGAGACGCAGTTCCTCCAGTTCCATGTTTTTTGCTTCCAGCTGCTCATTCTGTTTTGCTTGAGCGCGGGCGCGCTCTTCCAGCTCTTCATTGGTCTGCTGCAGCTCTTCTTGCTGCTGCCTGAGCTCTTCTTCAGAGGCTTGCAACGATTTAGCGGATGCTTCCAATTTTCTGTTGCCTTCAGTCAACTCTTCTTGTTGGCTCTGTAGTTCCTCAGTGAGCATTTGCTCTTGCTGGAGAAGCTGCTCAGTGCGTTGAGCTGCTTCGATGCTGCTCATCACAACCCCCAGAGTGCTTGCTGCCTGGTCAAGATAGTCAAGTTGAACAGGGCTAAAGCAGTCAAAGCATGCTTGCTCGATCACTGCCTTCACCTGTCCATTGAAAATGACCGGCACCACCACCACACTACTGGGACTGGCCTCGCCCACCCCCGAGCCTATGCGGATATAATCATCAGGAAGATTGCTGACCAGAATTTTTTGCTTCTCTAGTGCGCACTGACCAACCAAACCCTGGCCAATGGCAAAAGTATTAGCCAGGTTTTTGCGCTCGTGGTGAGCATAGCTAGCGAGAAGAGAAAGTTTAGAGTTGCCGTTGTCTGAACCCAGCACATAGAACATGCCATGCTTTGAATCCATAACTGCAGCGAACTCGCTCAAGATCTTCTGTCCAGCTACCTGCAAGTCTCTTTCTCCTTGCAGAATCTGGCCGAATCGGGCCAGGTTTCTGTTCAGCCACGACTGGCTGGCACTCTCCTCCAGGGAAGTTTTCAACTTCTGCGCCATCCCATTGAAGGAGAGACCGAGCTTGCCAAATTCATCGTTTGAGGTCATGGGAATTCTGTGACTGAGATCGCCTTGACCGATTGTGTTCAGGCTTTGTTGCAAATTGCCCACTGATTTGCTGAAAGACCTGATTAGCGCCAGAGCTGAAGCGCCACAGACAATCAGAGAAAGCGCGATACCGATTGTGGTATACCAAGAAATATCGCCGGTCAAGCGATCTGTATCGAGCATGCGCTTCTGCAAGAGAGTTTGCTCTTCATCCTCCATTTCGCCGCTTAGAGCTCGGGTCTCGTCCATCAGTTTCTTGCCTAGCTGAGTGGCAACGAGATCATATGACGCTTTGGCGCTGAGTGTTTTCCTGGCTTCGATTGCTTGTTGGCAGAATGCCAGCTTGCTTGCATACAGATTTTCTAAGCGATCAACCCGCTTCTGCTGATTCGGATTATCGGCAGTGAGGCTCCTGATCTCACTGATTGTGCCAGGGAGTTTGGCAACAGCCAAGTTATAGGGCTCGAGAAAAACTTGCTGGCCAGTGATGTCGAAGCCACGTTGCCCAGTCTCTAGATCTTTGATAAGCGAGACAGCATGTTCGACCCTTTCCAGGACAAGATGCGTATGCTCAACCCAGCGCCTGGCTTCCAAGAGTTGCGCGTTACTTCGCTGATAGACAAACCACAACAAGATTAGAGCAACGAAGCTCATTGAAAATGCTGCCAGCAGCTTGCCTTTTATTGAGACAATCATTTAACCCGGATCACAGTTTTGTAGAAACAACGGCCGCCTTGCACTAAATATTGTCGTCTTTAAGTGTCACTGTCGATCCTCTCTAGCCCCTATCTTCAAGGATACACGTTTGGATGATTTTTGTGGGAATCAACATGTAAGTGCCAAAAATGGCCACTTAAAAGTGTCATTTCGGCTCTCTCGGCATTCTGGGCAATACCAGCAAACTGTAGTTTAG
>Ga0182024_10020035_pt1 | contig 12258 bp, 10 predicted proteins | sample P32metaG_FD_120480 | JGI IMG/M metagenome (GOLD analysis project Ga0182024, IMG submission 120480) | Permafrost microbial communities from Stordalen Mire, Sweden - P3-2 metaG (Illumina Assembly) | ecosystem: Environmental > Terrestrial > Soil > Wetlands > Permafrost | place: Sweden: Stordalen...
CTTTGCGTACTCCTTCCGCGCAATCAACGTTCCGAATGGCGCGGCCTTGGTATTGACCCACGACACGGCAACCGTCACGAGAGCGCTGGACAAGCTAAGAGACATCCCCATCTGGCCGGCGACGATCGCGCCGCGATATGCAAACAGGACAGGGTTGTAGAGTTGGAAGATGAAGTAACCGCTTAGCCAGCTGACCGCTATGCGCCACTGAAAGGGCCACACTTCCTTCATCCAGTGAATGCGATGCTCGCCCGACCGATGGCGCATCAATGGAAGCAGAAGTTCTCGCCGCCGAAAAAGCCAAAAGGAAGCGACGCCGGCATTGCCGGTGATAATCATGGCAGGGGCGAACAGCCCATGATGCACTGCCATCGCCAGCCAGGCGAGCGAGCTTCCGGTCATCGCCTGGGCCAATCTGAGCCGGGCCACGTTGGGCACAAAACCGCAACCTTCCATAAAAGAAAGAATCGGATCAAGCTGGAAAGTCAGCGTTGCTGCAATGGAGGCCGCAAACCAGGGCAGGCGCCAGGAGACGTTCCCGGCCCCCTGTTGGTGCGCGGAAAAGAAATGCGAACCGGCAGTCAGCAGGAATACAGCCAGGACTAAGGCCGCGGCGGTATACCAGCGCACCGTTTTTTGAAGGACCGAAGCCAGCCGCGCGTGGGCGATAGCGTCCCCGGAGATGACACCGCCTGGGGAAAATATCAGATGCGCGCGTTCATGGCTCGCCATCTGCAAAATAACTAACGAGAAGCCTAATTCAAACACGATCTGCAGGGCGATGAGGCTACCAAAGGTGTAATAGTAGCCTTGTTCCGCAGGCGACAGGAAGCGCGCGATGAGAGCTACGGTTACCAATCCTGCGGAACTCGCCCAGCCCCTGGCGAGAATTGTGAAGCCGATGGCCCTGTCGATTCCAAGCCCGGTCTGCAGCCAATTACGCGTTCGCCGCTGTTGACGTGCGAGCCACGGAAGCGACCTCGCGCTGTCGTAGACCTCGGGCATTAGATGCGCCTCGGAGCAGCCGATAAAAGCCAGTTAAAAGCAGGGTACATAATCTGTCGATGCTCCATTTACACAGTTTATCCTTTCCGGGTAAACAATTCGGCTGCACTGGATACACTGCCAGTGTCGAATAGGGAGTTCCATCCTTCCGTGCGGGCTGGTTCATTGGGCAAGATCTTCATAAGCCTTGATCTGCGCCTGCGTCAGTTGCTGCATGGGCGCGCCTTTCTCGCACGCCCGAATCCAATCGATGGTCCACTTCAAAGCTGTTTCGATGCTCAAACGGGGTTGCCAGCCAAGTTCCGCGCGGGCTTTGCTCACATCCAGGCGCAAAACGCCGGCTTCATGGACTCCCGGTTCCGGGTCATTGACCCACGCAGCCTCATTTCCCCAAAGCGCAGCCATGCGATCGGCGATCTTCTCCACCGTCCAGACCTCATCATCGCTGGGACCGAAGTTGAATGCTGAGGCGAATTGCTCTTGCCGGGCGAGCAAACGTTCGGCCAGCATCATGTAGCCATGCAGAGGCTCGAGCACGTGCTGCCAGGGGCGAAGCGCCTTGGGCCGCCGGATGCGCACCGGCTGCCCGGCCTGGAATCCACGGATCAGGTCGGGGATAAGCCGGTCCTCGGACCAGTCGCCTCCGCCAATCACGTTGCCGGCTCGCGCTGTAGCCACGGCGACATGATGCTCATGCAAGCGGTCGACGGAAAAAAAGGAACTTCGATACGCCGCGCTCACTATCTCGGCGCAGGCTTTGCTCGATGAGTACGGATCGAATCCACCCAGCGGGTCCGATTCGCGATAGGGCCAGACCCATTCCTTGTTTTCGTAACACTTGTCGGTGGTTACGCACACCACGGCGCGGACTGACGGAGCGTTGCGCACCGCCTCAAGCACATGCGCCGTTCCCATGACATTGGTTGCATAGGTGCCCAGCGGGTCGGCATAGGAGCGCCGCACCAGGGGCTGCGCGGCGAGATGGAAGACGAGCTCCGGAGCAAACTCGATCAGCGACGCCGCAAGCTTCGAGTAATCCCGAATATCGCCGCGGATGTCGTCGACCACGCTGCCAATGGACGCCGCATGGAACAGGCTGGGCTCGGTTGCCGGGTCAAGAGCGTATCCCCTGACCTGCGCTCCGCGGCCGGCAAGCCAGAGCGCCAGCCAGCCTCCCTTGAAACCCGTGTGTCCGGTGAGGAAAACGCGTCGCCCCTGCCATGGATTTACCACGTCTTCCAAGGCGCACCCCCGCTGGCCCACAGCTCTTCCAGTCTGCTCTTGTCCCGCGCTGTATCCATGGGCTGCCAGAAACCGTAATGGAAGAACGCTTCCGCCTGCCGCTTCGAGGTCAGACTCTGCATCGGCTCCTTTTCAAACATCCAGCTTTCGTCATGGATCTCGCTGAGGACGGAGGGGGAAAGCACAAAAAAGCCGCCATTGATCCAGCCACCTTCGCCCTTTGGCTTTTCCTGGAATTCGCAAATGGTGCTGCCGTCGATATCCAGGCCGCCGAAGCGCGCCGGAGGCTGTACAGCGGTCACCGTCACGGATTTGCCGTGCTTGCTGTGAAAGGCGATGCTCGCGGAAATATCCACGTCGCTCAGGCCGTCGCCGTACGTCATGCAGAAGGCGTCTTCCCCGGCCAGATACGGCGCCACCCTTTTCAAACGTCCCCCAGTGCCGGTGTTGTCGCCGGTGTCCACCAGGGTGACGCGCCAGGGCTCGGCAACGCTCTGATGCACCTGCATCCGGTTTTCGCCCATATGGAAGGTCACGTCCGACATGTGCAGGAAGTAATTGGCGAAATACTCCTTGATCAAATAGCCCTTGTATCCACAACAAATGACAAAGTCGTTAATGCCATGCTGGGAATATATTTTGAGGATGTGCCAGAGAATGGGCCGGCCGCCAATCTCCACCATTGGCTTGGGGCGCATGCCGGTCTCTTCGCTGAGCCGTGTCCCCAGACCTCCTGCCAGAATAACCGCTTTCATTTCATCCTCTTATATCGCGAATCGCCCGCTCTGCCGGCAGGCAAAACCTCATCCTCGCTGACCGGGGCTGTGTCTCTTATCCGTACAATACATTATCGAGGGATCTTTCAATTGTGTATACTAAAGTTTCGGACCCAATGGCAGATAGAGCGATACAACTTCGACAGCAAATCCTCGATCTATCGGCTCAATACTTTCGAGAAACGTTGTCTGCGGCGGAGTTCGAACCTGGCCAGTCTCCTGTTCCCGTATCCGGTAAAGTGATCGACGGCGACGACGTGAGCGCGGTCGTCGACTCGGCTTTGGACGCCTGGTTTACCACCGGCCGCTTTGCCGAGCAATTCGAGCGCAAGCTGGCTCGCTTCGTTGGCGTTCGCAGCGCTTCTCTGGTCAACTCCGGCTCCTCCGCCAACCTTCTCGCCGTAAGCGCTCTTACGTCGCCCAAACTCGGCGACCGCCGGCTCAAGCCTGGCGACGAAGTGATCACGGTCGCGGCGGGTTTTCCCACCACCGTCAATCCCATCATTCAAAATCGCCTGGTGCCGGTCTTCGTCGACGTCGCGCTGCCCAGCTACGAGATCGATGTGACTCAGCTCGAAGCTGCGCGCAGCGAGAAGACCAGGGCCGTGATCATTGCTCACACGCTGGGGAATGTCTTCGATCTCGATGCGGTCATGGCGTTCGTCCGCAAATACGACCTGTGGCTGATTGAGGACTGCTGCGACGCGCTCGGCTCCACCTGGAAGGGTCGCCGCGTGGGTACATTCGGCGACATCGCCACCATCAGTTTCTATCCCGCGCACCACATCACCATGGGCGAGGGAGGCGCGGTGCTCACCGACAAGCCGAACCTCGAGGTTCTCATCGAATCGTTCCGCGACTGGGGCCGCGACTGCTGGTGCGATCCCGGCAAAGACAATACCTGCGGCAAGCGTTTCGACTGGCAGCTCGGTACCCTGCCCTGCGGCTACGACCACAAGTACACCTACTCGCATATCGGCTATAACCTCAAGGCTACCGACATGCAGGCGGCGCTGGGCAACTCGCAGATCGAAAAGCTGCCCCGGTTCATCGAGCGCCGCAAGGAGAACTTCCGCTATCTGTACGCGGCTCTGAAACCGATGGAAGAGTTTCTGCTGCTGCCGCAGGCGACTCCGGGCTCCGATCCATCGTGGTTCGGCTTTCCCATCGGCGTGCGCAAGGATGCGCCTTTCAAACGGGAAGAATTGATTCGCGCTCTGGAAGCAAAGAAGATTGCCACGCGGCTACTGTTCGCAGGCAACCTGCTCCGCCAGCCGGCCTATGAGGCCTGCGAATATCGGGTTGTTGGCGATTTGCCCAACACGGACTTCGTAATGAACAACGTGTTTTGGATCGGCGTCTATCCGGGGCTGACACGACCAATGCTCGATTTTGTTGCCGGGACTATTACCGACTTTGCAACGAAGTGGAATTCAGAGTGCCAGGACCGTGAGCTGGCCGGTGAACACGACGACGAGGCCGAAGAGCAGAAGTCCAAGCTTCCTGTGCTGCCCTGATAGCCATCGCAAAATAATAAAAGGAGTGGAAATGCCCTCTTCACCCAGCCGATCTCTGGTCTTTCAAAACGCGATTACAGAACATATAGCTGTGATTCAGACCATCCTGGATCAGCAGGCGGTGCTGGAGCGGATCGCCGGCGAGATGACCCGCGCCATCCTGAACGGCAAGAAAATTCTCTGGTGCGGAAACGGAGGGAGCGCTGCAGACTCTCAGCACTTGGCCGCCGAGCTGATGGGGCGCTTTCGCCGCGAGCGGCGTGGGCTTCCGTCCATTGCGCTCACCACTGACACCTCCGCGCTGACGGCAATCGGAAATGACTATGGGTTTGAGAACGTCTTTCAACGCCAGGTGCAGGCATTGTGCGTAAATGGCGATGTTGTGGTGGGTATTTCCACTTCTGGGAATAGCAGAAATGTATGTGCCGCACTTGAAGCGGCACGACAGTGCGGCGCATTTACAGTTGCTCTGACCGGTGAGGGCGGAGGACTGATGGGAAAGATCGCAGAAGCGACACTTTCCATCGCGTCGAAGGATGCCGCGCGCATACAGGAAGGTCACTCTCTCTGTGGTCACATGCTCTGCGACTGGATTGAGCTGAGTGTATGTGAGCGGGATGTGGCCCAAACGGCGGCTTCAACGATGTAACTGCGCCAGCCCTGGGTCATTCTATGTTGACCCAAGGAACTCATTCTCCATCCGCCGCGGTAAGCTCGATTCCCATGAATGGAGTTCGCCCAAGCTGTTATCATTCCTTGGTAATGTTTTTCGGGTCACGGCAGGCGGCATGTTGCGCCGAATATCAAGTTCTTCGAATCAGGATGCAGCTGGAGGGTTGTTCCCATGAGTACGATTAAAGTTGGCAACAGACGCGTCGGCGACAATGAACCTTGTTTCATCATTGCCGAAATTGGTATCAATCACAACGGCGATATCGACCTGGCTAAGCGGTTGATCAGTGTGGCAATCGCTGCGGGATGCGATGCCGTGAAGTTCCAAAAGCGCACGGTCGAAGTGGTATACACACCCGAAGAGTTGGCCAAGCCGCGCGAGAATCCTTTTGGCCCAACCAACGGCGATCTGAAATATGGTCTGGAATTCGAGCGGGAAGAGTACGAAGAAATCGACGCATTTTGCCGGTCGGTGAAGATGTGCTGGTTTGCTTCCCCGTGGGATGAGGGAGCGGTCGATTTCCTGGAGCGGTTCTCCACGCCGGTTTACAAGGTCGCTTCCGCGTCGCTCACCGACGACAACCTGCTGCGACATATCCGCAAGACCGGAAAGCCGGTCATCCTTTCCACCGGGATGAGCACCTACGCCGAGATCGACCATGCCGTGGAAGTTTTAGGCAAGGAAGATCTGATCCTGATGCACGCCACCAGCACCTACCCGGCAAATTACGACGAGCTGAATCTCAGCGCAATCCCCGTTATGGCGGCGCGCTACGGGGTCCCTGTCGGCTACTCCGGTCACGAAACCGGCATTCCCACCAGCGTGTGCGCGGCTGCTCTGGGCGCCTGCTGTGTAGAACGCCACATCACCATGGACCGCGCCAGTTGGGGCTCCGACCAGGCAGCATCGCTGGAGCCAAACGGAATCTCCAGACTGGTGCGGGATATTCGGCTTTGGGAGCAGTCCAAAGGCGACGGCATCAAGCGGGTCTACGAGCGCGAAGTGCCGATCATCAAGAAGCTTCGCCGTGTCGGCGCCGCGGTATAGTCCGGAATGAATGAAACCAGCTCCGCAAACAGCGCGATGGAAGCCATTCGCGCCGTCGCGCTCGATGTAGACGGTGTGCTCACCGACGGCGGCCTCTGGTGGGGACCCGGCGGTGAAGAGTGGAAGCGCTTCTGCTTCGCTGACATCATGGGTGTCTCGCTGGCCCGGCGCGCCGGGCTGGAGTTGGCGCTCATCTCCGGCGAAGACAGCCCGCTCGTAGACCGCTACGCTCACAAGATGCACATCCACCACGTCGTCAAGGGTTGCCGCGACAAGGCGAATGCTCTGCGCGAGTTTGCCGCGGCCGCCGGCATCGAACTGGCGGCAATCTGCTTCATGGGAGACGACGTGAACGATCTGCCCGCGATGCGGATTGCCGGCTTGCGAGCGGCTCCTGCTAATGCGTCTGCGGACGTTCTCGCCGAAGCGGAATTCATTGCCAGAAACCCCGGGGGCAACGGCGCTGTCCGCGAGCTGATTGAAGCTCTGCTTAGCGCGCGCGGTCTGCATGCGGAGGATGTCTTCCACAGGCCTAAACCGTAACGACTCTTCATTCCTTGCTAGGGTTAACTCATGAAGCTTTCCGATTATGTTGTGCGCTTTATCGCCGATCAGGGCGTCAAGCACGTCTTTCTGGTCACCGGCGGCGGCGCCATGCACCTGAATCAATCGCTTGGCTCAGAATCTGCAATCGAGGCGATCTGTAATTCCCATGAACAGGCCAGCGCCATGTGCGCGGAAGCCTGCGCCAAGGCCACCAATCACCTCGGCGTGTGCATGGTGACCACGGGGCCCGGTGGGACAAACGCGATCACGGGTGTCACCGGCGCCTGGCTGGACTCGACCCCGACGCTCTTCGTCTCCGGCCAGGTAAAGCGGCCGGACCGCATGTTCGACAAGGAGGGCAAGCCCCTGGGCATGCGCCAGCTCGGCGTGCAGGAAGTGGACATCGTCTCCATCGTGAAGCCGATCACCAAGTACGCCGTCACGGTGCTCGAACCCAAGGACATCCGCTACCACATGGAAAAGGCTGTTTACCTGGCCTTGAATGGCCGCCCTGGTCCGGTGTGGGTGGATATCCCGCTCGATGTTCAGGCTTCGCCTATCGATGATCCGTCCACGCTGCGCGGATTCGATCCGGCAGAGCTCGAAGACTTTTCCGTCCATTCGAATCTGAAGCAGGAAGTCAGCAGCCTGATTGAGAAGCTTAACCACGCGGAGCGGCCGTTGCTATTTGCCGGCAATGGCATCCGCCTGGCAAAGGCGGAAAAGGAGTTCGAACAGCTCCGGGCCCTGCTGGGGATTCCAACCGTGGCCACCTGGTGCGCGGCCGATCTTGTTCCCAGCACCGATCCCACGTATGTCGGCCGGCCAGGGTCGGTTGCGGCTCGCGGAGCCAATTTCGCGCTGCAGAACTCGGACTTTCTTCTCGCCATCGGTGTGCGGCTGGATTTTGCAATTACCGGCTACGCCCCGCAGAACCTGGCCCGTGCGGCGCACAAGGTCGCCGTGGACATTGACGCGGCCGAGCTTCAGAAGCTTCATCCCTACCTGCAACAGCCCGTCTGCGCGGATGCCAGAGCGTTTTTGACCGAGCTGCTGCGTCAGCGCGAATCGATTCATCCCAGGGATCGTTCCCCGTGGGACGAGCGCTGCGCCGCATGGAAGACCCGCTACCCCGTAGTCACGGAAGAGCACCGGAACCCAGATAGCAAGGTGAGCATCTTCCACCTTGCCGAAGTGATCGGAACCGAATCCGCTCCAGACGATCTGCTGGTCTCCGGCAGTTCGGGCAGCGGAATCGAGATCTTCCTGCTTGCCTGCCCCACGCGCAACGGCCAGCGGATCTACCATACCGCCGGCCTGGGAGCGATGGGCTATGGTTTGCCCATGTCGCTGGGAGTCTGCATCGGCGGCGGCCGCAGGCGCACCATTCTGGTCGATGGCGACGGCGGCTTTCAGTTCAACATTCAGGAGCTGGAGACGGCCTCACGGCTAAAGCTGCCGGTAAAGTTCTTCGTCTTGAATAATGACGGCTACGCTTCCATCCGCGCGTCTCAGAAGGCTTACTTCGGAAAGGCCAACATTGGATGCGACAGCAGTACGGGCCTTACGGTTCCGCAGATGAGCAAGATCGCCGATGCTTACAACATCCCATCCATGGTAATTCCAAATCAGAAGAACCTGCGCGAAGATGTGAAACGTGCGTTGGCGATGGAAGGCCCGGTGGTAGTCGATGTCCACGTCATTCCCGACGAAGTGCGCGCTCCGCGGCTGCAGTCGTATCAGAAGCCGGATGGCTCCTTTGTTTCCAAGCCGCTGGAGGATTTGTTCCCCTTCCTGGACCGCGAAGAATTCCGCTCCCAGATGATCATCCCGACGCTGGAGGATTAGCCGTGCCCCCGAAGCAGGTTGCTCATGAGGATCTGGAGCTGGTTCTTGCTCACACGGAACGCCTTTGGGATGAATTGCGCGGACAGCGCCTCTTCCTCACCGGCGGTACAGGGTTTTTCGGCTGCTGGCTGGTGGAAAGCTTTTGCCATGTCAATCGGGCCCTCGGCCTGGACGCGGAGATTACCATCCTCACGCGAAATCCGAAAGCATTCTCGGAGAAATGTCCGCACCTTGCGGCTGATTCCGCAGTGTCGCTCCATGCCGGAGATGTTCGCAATTTCGTTTTTCCGTCCGGCGAATTTGCTTACATAATCCACGCGGCAACCGAGACTCGCGCAAGACCGGCCGCGGATGCGCCCCTGGAGATGCTTTCCACAATTGTGGCAGGCACACAGCGCACCTTGGAGTTTGCCGCAGCACATGGAACCAGGAAAATTCTCCTCACCAGTTCGGGCGCGGTATACGGCGCGCAGCCGGACAACCTGACGCACGTGCCTGAAACCTACGGCGGCGCCCCCGATCCGTTGAATCCTGCAAATGTCTATGGAGAAGGCAAACGAGCCGCGGAGCTGTTGTGCGCAATCTTCCAAAAGAATTCCGGGATGGAGTGCAAGATAGCGCGTTGCTGGGCTTTTTGCGGGCCACACCTCCCTCTCGATGAACACTTCGCAATCGGCAATTTCATCGCCGACGTGCTGGCCGGAAGACCAATTCAAATTCAAGGCGACGGCACTCCGAGGAGATCCTACCTCTACGCCGCCGATCTGGCTGTCTGGTTATGGACCATCTTGTTTCGCGGCCCGGCGCTGACGCCGATCAATGTAGGGTCGGACCACGACGTCAGCATCCTGGAGCTGGCTCACACCGTGGCTGGAACGCTCAATCCGCAAACCGAAATTCGTGTCGCGCGCCAGCCGGTGCCCGGCGCGATGCCTGCCCGTTACGTTCCTTGCGTGGACCGCGCCCGCGAGTTGCTTGGGCTTCGCCAGACGGTTGCCCTGGCAGAATCCATTGACCGCACTGCCCAGTGGAACCGCGAGTGAAGAAGCGCCTTCACTGACAAGAACGAACCCGACCGCGCCTTCCTGGAACTCGATTTCCCGCCCGAATTTCGGGTATCCAATTTGCGCAGGATCGGAAACCATCGAGGATGGAGATCTTCGCATTGTCAGCACTGCCGAGCGGGTCGAAGGATTCTGTCGGAAGAGTAATCGAGAGGGTAAAAACTCGGCTTGGCTCAGAATATGTTTCAATGTTAAAAAGATAATTGCACCCAGAGATAAACGGTAGCCTTGAGACTAAGAGGCGGAGCTAGGACGCAATGCCGAGAAATGTTTATGCAGGCAAGCTGTCAATGGACCGGCGCAGCTTTGTCAGGCGGGCGGGCCTGTTGGCGGCGGGTTCGGCTTTTGGGTCATCCTTCCTGGGCTGCGATACGATTCATGTGGATATACCCTGCCTGAGCGTTGCTCCGGCGCCTAGAGCGGAACCAGAGTAAACGTGGCCTCGAGCAGATTCTTGAGGGTGGCTTTTTCTTGAGGAAAAAGCCACTCGGCCGTGTTGACTTCGGGCTACAGCTACTCTGGTTCCGCTATAAGGCTCTTCCGGGAACGACTTTTATAAAGGCATCGCAGATCGGCTGCGCGCTGGACTGCAGTCTGGGGACCGGAAACAACAAGTACACAGGCGGGCCGGCAACCGACGATGGGCCCCGCATCAATGCCGCCATGGCGGGGGCTTCGGCGAGCAATCCAATCACGCTGATCATCGATGGAAGCGCGCTGATCTCCGGTTTATTCCTCCCCGCAGGCGGTTTTTGGAGCATCCAGGGGCTTGGCTGCGGCACCGGGTTTTTCGTAAAATCGGGCACCAACAACGATGGCATTCACAACGGACCCCCTACCCTGCTCCCGAACAACCCCGGACCGCCGGCCCCGCCGCGAGGAACGAGTGTATCGCTGAGCAACTTCGTGCTGAACGGCAACCGGGGAAACGGATTTGACGGAAACTCAACCACCGGAGCGCAGCAGGGGAACCTGGCTTTGGCGTGGTACTTCGGCATCAATCTGACGAACCTGAATAACATTGTTATTGAAAATGTGGCTGTGGTGAATACACCCGCGTACCACATACGGCTTTCAAACGTCGGGAATGTATCGGTGTCCGGATGCCTGATGCAAACCAGCGGGGTCAATACCGACGGACTGCATTTCGACGGACCGGCGAACGACATTGCAATTTCGAATTGCAGTTTCACTACCGGCGACGATGCGATCGCTTTGAATTGCCCCGAGGGCTACACGGGAAATATATCGCGCGTCACGGTCTCCAACTGCATTTTCAATAGCCCCTCCTTGATGCGGCTTTATACGATTCCCTGGCAAGGCCCACCCGGGTTCAATATTGACACTGTGACGGTTAGCAATTGCAGCGGAACCCTCGAGGGTGGCGGCTTCTTAATTGGCGAATCCGCTTACAGCCTTCCTCACGCTCTCGACGGTTTGACAATTTCAAACTGCACCTTGTCTGCTCCCGCTGTGCTCGATATCTCATCGAACTTCGGCAGCATCGTGGTCAATAATGTAACTCTCAACCCGGCTGGTACATACCAGGCACTTGACTACGCGTTCGTGCGCACGTCCTTACTGTTGAACGGCTTCACTTATGCAGGTTCGAATTTGACCTTGAACAACTGTGCGATCACCTCGAATGATCGGGTAACCGCTGCTCTGATACTCCAGAACAACTCCTCCATCTCCAACTTGATCTTCAATGGATTTACGGGGCACACGCCGGAGTTGATAAACATTTTGGCGGGATCGCTGGGGCAACTGGTCGTCAATTCAGTCGATGGCTCAAATATTCAGACGCCCGTTTCCCCAGGTGGATTCTCGAGTATCGGGTCTGTGAGCGGCTCAGGCGTGCTAGCAACGGGCTGGGAGTTTCCCGACGCAGTGATGGCGAATGAAGTACCCTACATCTCGGCAAACTCGGGCTTGCCTTCGATCAAGGTCGAAGGTGTCGTCGAACTTTATGGCTAGGCCGCGCGGCGAATGAGACCAGGAATCGTAAAATCTGGCACCGCGCCAGCTTTCAACCCGCGAAGGAAAGCAATCGATGGCCGAAAATCTCCTCTTAGTCAATGCGAGAGCGGTTTCCAAATAGGAGCGATACCGGAGCAGAAATGGGCTGTCTGCCCCAAATGGTACGTATTTTAGTGATATCAACAGGATTATTCTCTATATAAAAACAGACTTCGCCGTTTGTGCTATCTTCCTCCAACTCCGTGATTTGAGTTCTTGCCAGTCGTCTTTTCATGGGGCTAGTATTCGGCATAGTTCAACCGGACATGCACGCAACCACCCGGTCTCTTGCCTACTATGCAGTTATTCCCACGTTCAATGAGCTTTACCAACACGCGGCGTTAACCTGCGCGCGCAGATGGAGTGTCTCGTTATGGCATGGTATGCCTACTGCATCGGTGAAAAACTAGCCTTCCCTGAATTAGCCCGTCATCGCAAACCCGTTCCCATGGAATCCGTTCTCGGAGTCAGCGGAAATCAAGTCTTTCTTTACCCCGCCAGCGACCTCGCCATCATCGTCA
>Ga0182024_10020036_pt1 | contig 12258 bp, 15 predicted proteins | sample P32metaG_FD_120480 | JGI IMG/M metagenome (GOLD analysis project Ga0182024, IMG submission 120480) | Permafrost microbial communities from Stordalen Mire, Sweden - P3-2 metaG (Illumina Assembly) | ecosystem: Environmental > Terrestrial > Soil > Wetlands > Permafrost | place: Sweden: Stordalen...
CATCCCTTACCGATCGGATGATGCGCTCTGCGTACGCGTTCAGATTCGGCGATCGCGGCGGCAGCCGGATGACTTGGACGCCCTCGCGGGCGAGAAACTTCCTTGGGGTGCGTCGTGATGCCGATGCCGTCCAGCATGGCAGGTGCCTTTGTGCCGAATCTGTCCGATGTACAGTGGATTGCGCAGTAGATGGTAGAGCGTCCCGCGTGAGAATGGTCGATTCCCCCCACGATGGTCCTTGAATGAAGCTCGGTGTTTGCTGACGATTCCTCGTTCCTTTAGGTCCAAAGCCAGAGCATCCACTGAACCGATCTCAACGTAACGTTGAAAAATGTGGCGGACGGTTTTGGCTTCCTTGGCGACTGGGACAAGTGTTCGATCCTTCGGTACATAGCCCAAGGGCACGGTCCCGCCCATCCATAATCCCTTGCGTTTGGACGCGGCAATCTTGTCGCGGATTCGCTCGCCGGTGACCTGTGCATGGCGAATTGCTGATCAAGCGGCGATCGGCGTGTGGAAAAGCCCGTGACAGTGTAGTTGCCAAGAGAATTGCCGCAGATCAGCGATTCGCGGTGGAGCACGGCCGCGTTGATCGTACGGAGTTTTCCGCGCGCATGCGCTGTGGACGCCGCGTGCTTGATTGTAGTAGGTGGCGAATTGGCGGAGCTTGCGCTGAAGATCCAGACGAGTCCAGAACAAGACGTGGTCCAGATACTCTCGCCGAAGGGTGCCGATCAGCCGTTCAACGAACGGGTGAGAGGGCTCGAAAAGCTCGCCAACGAGCCTACGCGTGCTCTCGGCGACGTCACGGTGCCGGGCTCGGCGCTGTCAAGCAGCCGTGCCGCTAGGTCAGGTGCCTCCCCGACAATCCCTCCATTCGAGGCGCTGCCCGATTCCATCGGATCGCCTACGACGACGAGCCCCGTCGCGACAGCGACGCGCATTTGAAGCCGTGGCCGTGCAGTGCCGACGTCAAGCGCGGCCACCTGCGCGATCGATTCGAGCCCCACCCTGATGGCCCTCTCGGGGTCGTCCTCGTGGGCCCTCGGATACCCGAAATAGACCACAATTCGTCGGCCAAAAAATTGCGCGACGTGCCCGTCGTATCGGCCGGCAATATTGGCCACGCACCGATGGTAAGCCGCGATCACCTCTCGAAGGTCTTCCGGGTCAATCTGCGTCGGTCGCGTCGCCGGTCCCGATAGATCGGCGAACAATACGGTCAGCTGGCGCCGCTCAGCCGAGTGGTCGACGCGGCTTGGCCAAATGTCCGATGGCCGGGCGCGTCTGGAGCCGCATTCGAGCAGCCGGCGCACCTGCGCGATGAAGGCAGCCGGAACTTGTCCGCCTTCCAGCCTCGTCCAATGGACCTCGCGGATCTTTCCCGGAACTTCCTCATCGTCCTCGCGAGTATCATCGATGACGACCGGAATGAGGAAAGCTTGAGTCGCGCTGATCAGGTTTGATCGGTCGACCGCAAGCTTCCACTCTAGCCGGAAGTACCCTTCTCTGCGCTCATGCATGTGATTGGAAATCACCGGAATGAATAGGGCGCAAGCTTTGATTTGTTTTCGGATCATCTGATCCCAGGCAGCTCCGCCCCGCAGTTCGCTTCTGTCGAACCACACTTCGATCCCAGCTGTACGCAAAGCGACAGCGATCCGCTCCGCGGCAGCGCGGTCTTCTGAGGCGTAGCTCAGAAACACAGCTTGAGAGGATTCAGTCACGACGAGTCAGAAGCGTTGTGGCATCAACTCTCGGTTTGCTGGGTAGCTTGTTCCCACAGGAACTCGACCATGAGCTGAGTGGCCTCTTGCGACTGTTCTTGCTGCACCCAATGTCCAGCTCGCTGGACCTACTTCACACCGAGCATACGCGTGCACGCCTTGGATTTCATTGTCTCAAGCGCACCGGGAGCCTGATAGGGTCCCGAGTTACTCTTACCGGCGATAAAAACTGATGGCACATCGATGGTACGCCCGGAGAAAAGCCCAAGCTCGGCAATTTGTTTCGCGTCAAACACAGTGATGGGCCTGCAATCCAGCCGGAAAGCCGGTACAGCTGAATTCGGCCGCGTACACCGCATGTTCGGCCTCAGTTAGCCACTTGCATGCCGCAACCTGCTTGGCGGGGGCATTTCCGCGACCGTCTCGCCCATAGTTTTATCGAGACGCATGACGTAATACGTGGGGAGCTTCGCGAGTTCCTCAGCCGTACGCGCCTTCAGGGGGCGCTACAAGGCGTTCCTGCGCAAGATGAGCCTACCGGAATAGCCGGATCCCGACGCTTGTTCGTTAAAACTAGCTTGCTTGGAAGCGGACGCGCGCGACCGGCGACTCAGGGTCAAACTCGGTCATTGCCCCGATTGGACTGAGGTTTGGTCTACCGCTGGATCGACGTCAACGTCTACCGAAAGTCTACCAGTCGAGTGTCCACGACCAGATAACTCCGTGATTTCCGTGGAGGAAAACGCTTCAGCGCCGACTATCATCAGCAGTATCTGGCGAAGAATCCTAATGGCTATTGTGGCCTGGAGGGATGCGGAGTTACATACGCTTCATCAATGGCTTAGCGTCACTCCAAGATCCCCGGTGGTCGAATTCCTGCAGAAAAACGTCAGCTTTTCCAGTAGAGACATCTACCGGAAGTCTACCGGTGAGTTGGTTCTAGGAAAGTACGTGGCTAAGGAATTGGCCTGTCCCATCACCTCCGCGGAGCAAGACAGCGAACGTGTTTACGTGTCAGCATGCGTGAGCTGAGTATCGCCCTCGGGGAAATACGATGAGCCCGCAACCGTTCAAAGCAAAGGCATACCTCAAGGAAGGCTGCCCCTTCTCGTTCAAGTATTTGCTGTTCATGGTCGAAGCCGGTCTCAGCGATCAGATCGAGGTGATCCGTTGTGACCCGAGCGACCCGGAGTTCGATGCCGTGAAGGCCAAGCTGACCGCGGGGCTCCGGAAGCCCGCTAGCTTTCCGGCAGTCGAGATCGAACCCGGCCGCTATGAATCGGATTCAGACGCGCTCATCAGGCACTACGCAACGAAGAATGGTGTCGGGGCGAGCAGTCTCCCGGCGCTGGCGTTCTACACGGAAACGATTTTTCCGCAGATTCTGGACTTGCATGAGCACAAGAGCGGTGCGGAGACTCGGCAAAATCGCTGATGCCGAGTATTCCGTGCTCAGCAAAAAACGGCGCGTCGTCGGCCATGTCGTGCGTGCGGTCAACAGCGAGTTCCCACTCGCGGCTTAAGTACCCCTCGATTCGCGCATCGGTGTGCGCCGAGACCACCGCACGTGTACTTGCGCAGCATGACCGCAAGCCACAATGGCTTTTCCGCCTCGCTCGCCCCGTTGATGCCCGGCCGCTGAACAAGGCGATCTGACGGCAAAGTCTGCAAAGACTATTCCTGAATCGGGCTCTCCCCTTGGAATTGCGCGTGGTCTGCATGGCCTGCGTCTCTTTCGCGCCTCAGGTGCAGTCGCCTTCTGTGGGATCACGGCGAACCCGAGTTTGACGAAAGGCGATGCGGAAGCGAAGCGATCAACAGTATCAAGAATGCCCGACCTCGCTTATCTAGGTTTTCCTATACTCGTCTCGTCCATGACGGTGTAATGTCGGTGTGGCGGTCGATGCGTCGCCGTGACTACTCCCGCGCGCCGAGACGGACAGAAACCGCGATCCGTCGATGGTGATTTAACCGGGCGGCGAGACTTTTGCCGGACGTCGAGAAACGCCCTCGCGCGCGCCTATGCCGCAAGGTCGGTGGAACCCGACAGCAGGCTCCGCCAGATATATTAGACCGTCGGCCGACGAAGACGCGACGCCGTCGCCGGATCGCAAAAGGAGATGAGATGGCGAGCATTCGTCCTAGACTAGCGCATGATCTCATCGAGACAAGTCTCAGCTCTGCGGACGACCGTGTTCGGCTGAACCATTGGTTGCCACCGCGAGCAGGTGTTATACCCAAGATTCGAATCGGCCAGCGCTGGGTGAACGTCCTGTGGGCTTTGCCGCTCGTTTTTATGGTTCTGGTGATGGGAGCGGCCGTTGCCCAGGCATTGCGGGAACTTTCGGTGGTGCAGGATTTTATCGCGCGCTATCCGGGGGTTCCGGCCTCTGCGGTCGCTGTGACCAGCGGATTTCCCGCCTGGCTCAGGCTACTGCACTTTCTGAATCTGTTTTTCATGGCATTCATTGTACGCGCCGGCGTTCAGATTCTCGCCGACCATCCGCGGCTATACTGGAACCGCGACTGCACTCCCGGAACTGAATGGTTTCGCTTCCAAACGGCGGTTCCGACCGGTCGGATATGGACCGCTAAGGACGATTCGGTCACCCTTCCCGCGTGGCTCGGTATCCCCGGCATTCGTCACTCGATCGGTCTCGCGCGGTGGTGGCACTTTTCAATCACCCTTCTTTGGATGATTAACGGCGTAGTCTTCTACGTTCTTTTATTCGCAACCGGGCAGTGGCTGAGATTGGTGCCGACAACATGGGACGTGATCCCCAACGCAGTCTCGACCGCGCTTCAATATCTCTCGCTCACCTTCCCCGCCGAGCACAGCTGGACCCGCTATAACAGCCTGCAGCAAGTCATTTACTTCATCACCGTGTTCATCGCCGCCCCCACATCCATCCTTACCGGCTTGATGCAGAGCCCCGCAATTTCAAATCGGCTGGGCTGGTTCGGCGGAGCACTCAACCGCCAACGCGCTCGGTCCATCCATTTCATCGCGCTGTGGTGGTTCCTGATCTTTATCTTTATCCACGTGACCTTGGTGTTCATCACTGGTATGCGCGCGAATCTCAACATGATGTTCGCCGGGCTTCACGATGGCTCCTGGAGAGGGTTTGGTATTTTCCTCCCGGCCATGGCGTTACTTGCGTTGACTTGGTGCTTCGCCTCGCCATTCACAATCCGTTATGCGCGCGTGGTTCAGCGGATAGGAGCGTTCATGGCCCGTCCATTCAATAGCGTGACTCAATGGTGGGATCCGAGAAGTCAGCTTAAAGAGAAGGACATCTCGCCGCACTTCTGGCCCAACGGCACAATGCCGAACTCGGCCGAGTTCGACGCTTTGGTAAAGAATAACTTCGCCGATTATCGACTCAGGATCGATGGGCTCGTCGCAAAGCCGACGGAGTTCTCATATGCGGAGCTCAAGGCAATGCAGAAGCAGGAACAAATCACCACGCACTTCTGCATTCAGGGATGGTCCGGCGTCGCCAAATGGGGCGGCGTCCCCATGCGCCACATCCTCGATCTGGTGAAACCGACGGCCGATGCGCGCTACGCAGTGTTTTACTCGCTCGCCGATGGCGGCGAGGGTGGGCGTTACTACGACGTGCACAGTCTGTCGAACATGCGCCACGAATTGACGATCCTAGCTTACGAGATGAACGGGGCACCGGTAAGCGTGCTGCACGGGGCGCCGTTGCGGTTGCGCTGCGAGAATGAGCTAGGATTCAAAATGGTCAAGTGGATCGCGGCGATCGAGTTCGTGCACGATTTTGCCGACCTCGGCGCAGGTCAAGGGGGCTACAACGAAGATCACGAATTCTACGGCTACCGCGCGCCAATCTGATTGAATCGCGCCACCTCGCTCGATATCGAGGCAGTCGCGTGACCGTAAGATCAGATAAGTCTCATGATGCACATTCCGCCGAAGTTTCGGATCATCTTCTGGACTCACGTACGACCGCCAGCAATTCAGGAAACGCTGTTAGAAAATTATCGACAGGTCGGGACGCTTTCCACTATATCCGCGACGTTGCGAGCGGAGACATTTGGTCGACACCGATCAGCCAGCGCTGCACCGAGCGAGCATTTACGAGACAGCGTTCGCAACGGGGCGCGCGACCGCGGCGACCACGATATCCAGACGCATACCGAATTCGCCGTGTCGTCTGAAGATGACGTCGCTGCGCCAGGTGCACATCACTAACGGTTCTTGCCACAATGCCAATCATGGCGGCTAACTGCAAAAGCCGCACCCATTCAGGAAGCGACCATGTCAGAACAACTCGACCAGCAATGCGTTAACACAGTGCGCTTTCTTTCAGTGGATATGGTGCAAAAAGCGGACAGCGGCCATCCCGGTATGCCGCTCGGCGCGGCGCCGATGGCCTACGTATTGTGGACTCGCTTTCTCAAATACAACCCGCAAAATCCGGATTGGATCGATCGCGACCGCTTCGTGCTCTCTGCTGGTCACGGTTCCGCGCTGCTCTACAGCCTGTTGTATCTGAGCGGCTACGCGCTCGCCCTCGGTGACATTCAGCAGTTCCGCCAATGGGGCAGCAAGGCGCCAGGGCATCCGGAACGCGGACACACGCCGGGCGTGGAGGTCACGACCGGGCCGCTGGGACAGGGCATGGCCAATGCAGTCGGCATGGCCATCGGCGAAGCGCAACTCGCCGCGCGCTACAACCGCTCGGGGCACCCGCTGATCGATCATCACACTTATGCGATTGTCAGCGATGGCGACCTGATGGAAGGCGTTGGTGCCGAGGCGGCGTCGCTGGCCGGGCACCTGAAGCTCGGCAAGCTGATCTGCCTGTACGATGACAATTACGTGACGCTGTCCGCCGGTACCGACATCACATTCACGGAAGATCGCGCGGCCCATTTCCGCGCCTATGGCTGGCATACGATACTGGTCGAGGACGGCAACGATCTCGCCGCGATCGCAGCCGCACTGACTCAAGCGCGTGAGGAAACACGGCGGCCGTCGCTGATCCTGATACGCACGCATATCGGCTACGGCTCGCCCGAGCAAGACAGCTTTAAGGCGCACGGCTCGCCGCTGGGTGTGGACGAGGTGCGCAAGACCAAGGAAAAACTGAACTGGCCAGTCGAGCCCGCGTTCCTCGTGCCCGATGCGGCGCTTGCGCATTTTCGTGAGGCTCTCGAGCGCGGTGCGAAAAACGAGGCGGCCTGGAATGACCGTCTCGCGACCTACACGCACGTCTTTCCCGAACTTGCCTCGGAATTGCAAAGCAGTCTGCGCGGCGAGTTGCCCGCAGGATGGAATGCGGATATTCCGGTGTTTCCGGCCGACGCGAAAGGGATCGCCACGCGCGAGGCATCGGGCAAGGTCATGAATGCGATCGCGCCAAAGTTACCGGCATTGACCGGCGGCTCGGCCGATCTCGATCCTTCCACGAAGACTGCGCTAAAAGGCTTCGGCGATTTCAATCCGTCCATGACGTCGGGCGAGGACACACAAGGCTCCGAGGGCGGTGGCTGGGACTATGCCGGACGCAACCTGCATTTTGGCGTACGCGAACATGCGATGGGCGCCATCGCGAACGGTCTCGCGGCGCACGGAGGCACGATCCCGTACGGCGCGACGTTTCTGATCTTCTCCGACTACATGCGCCCGCCGATCCGTCTCGCCGCTTTGGCGCACCTGCATGTGATCCATGTGTTCACCCACGACAGCATCGCACTCGGCGAGGACGGCCCGACCCATCAACCGGTCGAGCAGCTGGCGAACCTGCGCGCTATTCCGAACCTGACCCTGCTGCGTCCCGGTGATGCCAACGAGACCGCGGTCGCGTGGCAGATCGCGCTGGAAACGAAGGACCGCCCCGTGCTGCTGGTGCTGACGCGCCAAGCGGTTCCGACGTTGGATCGCAACCGCTATGCGTCAGCGCAGGGCGTGCGTCGCGGCGCCTACGTGCTCAGCGACGCAGCGAACGGCAAGCCGCAACTGATCCTGATCGCGAGCGGCTCGGAGGTCGGACTGATCGTCGCCGCCTCTGAACGCCTGCAACGAGAGGGCATCGCAGTCCGTTGCGTCTCCATACCGAGCTGGGAGCTGTTCGATGCGTTGCCGAAAGCCGAACGCGATGCGGTGCTCCCGCCCTCGGTTCATGCCCGCCTCGCGGTCGAGGCGGGCGTAACGCAGGGCTGGCACCGCTACGTCGGCGACGCGGGCGATGTGATCGGTGTCGATCGTTTCGGCGCATCGGCGCCGGGCGAAACCGTGCTGCGCGAATACGGGTTCACCGTCGACAACGTCTATGCGCGCGGGAAAGCTTTGCTGGCCTGATTCTCCATTCTGAAGAGGAGTTATTCACATGACCCCGAAATTCAAAGTAGGCGATCACGTGCGGTGGAATTCGGAAGCAGGCCACGTGAGCGGCATGATCATCAAGGTGCACAAGAAAAACACCGACTATAAGGGTTACACGCATCACGCGAGTGCGGACGACCCGCAGTACGAGATCAAGAGCGACAAAACCGACCACGTCGCGATGCACAAGGGCACCGCACTGCACAAGATCGATTGAGCGATGCCGACTTCCGCGCATTTAGCAACGCCCGCGACGATCTGGACGATCGGTCATTCGACGCGCCCGCTCGAGGAGTTCCTCGGCCTGCTCGCCGGATCCCACATCGAGTCAATCGTCGACGTGCGCAGCTTCCCCGGCTCGCGGAAATATCCGCAGTACGGCAAGGAAGCGCTCGCGGCAACGCTCGCCGCACACGCGATCGGCTATCACTGGTTGCCAGCGCTTGGCGGTCGTAGACGAGTTTCGCCCGATTCGCCAAACACAGCGTGGCGCAACGCCTCGTTTCGCGGCTACGCTGACTACATGGCCAGCGCGGAGTTCGCGCAGGGCCTAGTCCAGCTGCTGGAGCGGGCCCGCAAATCGCGCACCGCAATGATGTGCGCAGAAGCGGTGTGGTGGCGCTGCCATCGCTCGATGATCGCCGATGCGCTGTGCGTGCGTGGCATCGAGGTCGAGCACATCCTCGATGCCAAACACCGTGTCATGCATCCGATGACATCACCCGCTCGGATCGTGCGGGGCGAGTTGAGCTATGCCGCAGCGGAGCGTGAATAGGTTTACGCGCGAACGGAAACAGGCGCGTTGAGTTCCTTTGGAAAAGCAGCCTGCCAATGCAATTGCACCGTGGTGAAAGAACCTTGCGCCGTCGTCGCCACCATACCACCAAACTCGTTGTGCAATGCCGCGAGCAGTGGGCACATTGCGCGTGCGTAAACGCTGGCGGGAGCCGCTATTGAATGTACGCCACCCAACGGAGCGTGTTTTCAGGTCGGCGGATTATCAATTAATATAAACGGTCGTTCGCGTTGCTTCCATCGACGCGCCGGCGCTGACGTGACTGGCAATCCGATCGACGTTTCGTCCTGTGTTTTAGGAATCTTCTTATGCCGCGTAGAAGGTCATATTTCCGCGACTCTTCACTACTGCGCCAAATGGTGCTCGCGAGGTGGGCCAACGAGGGTGGCGCAGGGCTCCACGAAGCTCGAGAAGACTCAATTTCCGACAAAGTGCAATCCGATGTGCCAGAGTTGACGCACTTGCCTCTGATGGGCAGCTAGGCCGGGTTTCACACATCATCCTTTGACGATTCGGGCGGTCGACCACGTGTCCAGCTTATTGATCGGGCCGACCATTTTCGCGACATGATGCCTTTATGAGCGCACCACCAACTGCCCACCTTCGACGTTATCCAATACGAGATGCCGGATGATCATTCGATCCCCAGACCAAGTGCCTCGCGTTACAGCGCTGAAGCGTTTTCCGTTGCCGAGAAACTTTGGTGTTCCACCAGAGTCGCGCATCGAGCGCGGGCGGAAGTGGCCTGCCCCCGCCGGCGCTACCCGAGTGAAACCACTCGAAGTCTATCGCTACGATCCGGACTTGGAAGGTAACCCGCGGCTCGACACGTTCGAAGTCGATCTCGACGACTGCGGCCCAATGGTTCTGGATGCCCTGATCTGGATCAAGAATAAGATCGACTCGACGCTCACTTTCCGCCGCTCTTGTCGGGAGGGAATCTGCGGTTCGTGCGCGATGAACATCGATGGCACCAACTGGCTGGCCTGCACGAGATTCATAGCCGACACGGGCAAGCCGGCAACGATTTACCCCTTGGCGAACATGGCGGTCATCAAAGATCTGGTTCCTGACCTCACACACGCCTTTGCGCAGTACAGCCTCATCAAGCCTTGGCTTCGCTCGAAGACCCCGGAGCCCGAAAAGGAACGGGTCCAATCCCTAGAGGAGCGAAGGAGACTCGACGGCCACTACGAGTGCATTCTTTGTTTCTGCTGTACGTCCGGCTGCCCAAGCCACTGGTGGAACGGAGATCGTTTCCTGGGCCCTGCTGTGCTTCTGCAGGCAAATCGATGGCTTGTTGACAGTCGTGATGAGGCAACGGGAGAGCGGCTCGATGACCTCGAAGATCCGTTTCGACTCTACCGGTGCCACACGATCCTCAACTGCACGCGGACCTGTCCGAAGGGACTGAACCCCGGAAAGGCGATCGCTAACATCAAAAAAATGCTGATCGAACGCCGAATTTAATGGCAGCAAAAGGAGAGCATCTACAAATGGCGAACTCCACACGAAAGCCGCGGCCGCGATCGCCCAACGTTCAGATCTACAGACCGCAGCTCACGTCGGTCTTGTCGATTGCGAATAGGATAAGCGGCATCGTTTTGAGCATGTACGCCGTCATGCTGGTGGTTTGGCTGCTTGCGGCGGCGACCGGACCACAAGCCTACTTCACGGTACAGGTCTTCATCGGGTCATGGGTCGGCCAGATCTTGCTGTTCGTTTGCACGTTTTCTTTCTTCCTACACCTCTGCGGAGGTATCCGGCATTTGGTCTGGGATGCAGGCTACGGTTTCGAGCTCCGCACGATCTATGTGTCGGGGTGGATGGTGGTGGTCGTGAGCGCGGCTCTCGCGCTGATCACCTGGATTGTCCGCATGAGCATGCCCGAATAGCGCTGATGACTAAGGAACGCATGCGCTCATCGTTGGGCCGCGCACTTGGGCTCGGCTCGGCAAAGGACGGCGTCGAAGCGTGGTGGCTTCAGCGCGTCACAGCAATAGTACTGGCGCCATTGACGGTATGGTTCGCTGTCTCGATCCTTGTGCATATGGGCAGCGATTATATGACCGTCATCGCGTGGCTGAAAACACCGACTGCGACAATTCTGATGGTGCTGCTGTTGACCGGACTTTTCTATCATACTGCTTTGGGCCTCCAAGTGGTGATCGAGGATTACGTCCACTCCGCCATGAAGATTCCCGCGCTGTTAGGAATGCGCTTTGGCTGTTGTGCGCTAGCCGTCGTCGGCATCTTGGCGACCCTGCGGATCGCTTTTGCGCGCTGAGAGACGTTTGGATTTCGACTCGCAATGCACGCATATGAAAGTGCAGAGTTCCGCCGCAAATCAGCCACAAATCGAGACAAGGATGCGGATTGCGGGAGGATGATTTGATGTTCGTCGAAATAAATGTACCAGCAGCGCGCAAGCGACTCGTCACAATCGGCGATGAAGCTCCACTCATCGAGGCGACGAAACTGCTCGACTGCCATACCGATCTTGTGTCTTGCGCAATTGCGATGAATTCCTCGGCGGCGTCATCACCAAGACGGATGTAGTTCGCCAAATCAACCTCCGCCAAGGATCGGGGCGCACGACGACGGCGTCTCCCTTATGACGCGACCTGTCCCTGGCGAATTCCAACTCTACCGGTTCTGGCGCCTCAAGTGCAGGCTTGCGAACGCTCGGATAGACGGTCATGTTCACCGCAATCATGGAGATCTTCGCTCTCATCGCCCATCTGTTGTCGACCTCAGTCCGCGTTGCTGGGCCCGGTGGCGTTCGTGCGGTGATCGCCGAGTCACTCCTTCTGAAGCATCAGCTGATCGTCCTCAACCGAGCGCGCAATAGAGCTCCGAGACTGACTGCCTGGGATCGGCTCCTGTTCGGCATTGGTGCCTTCTAGGTCGCCCCCAATCGCCTCCCGAAGATTGCGATCGGAATTCGGCCGTCGACGCTGCTGCGCTTTCACCGGACGCTGATCCAGCGGAAATATCGACTGCTGTTCACACTCCGCGTCCGCCAGAGACCAGGACCGAAAGGGCCCTCGAAGGAACTTATCGCGGCGATCCTCGAAATGAGGCACCGCAATCCGCGCTTCGGTTGCCCGCGCATTGCCCAGCAGATGGCTCATGCGTTCGGCATTGAGATCGACAAGGATGTCGTGCGCCGCATCCTCGCTCGGCATTACCAATCTCCCTCCGGCAATGCGGGGCCCTCCTGGCTCACGCTCATCGGCGACATGAAGGACAGCCTATGGAGCGTCGATCTGTTCCGATGTGAATCGATTGTGCTCAAGAGCTACTGGGTCATGGTCGTCATGGATCTGTTCACGCGCCGGATCGTCGGCATTGGCGTCGAGCCGGCTCACATCGATGGC
>Ga0182024_10020037_pt1 | contig 12258 bp, 11 predicted proteins | sample P32metaG_FD_120480 | JGI IMG/M metagenome (GOLD analysis project Ga0182024, IMG submission 120480) | Permafrost microbial communities from Stordalen Mire, Sweden - P3-2 metaG (Illumina Assembly) | ecosystem: Environmental > Terrestrial > Soil > Wetlands > Permafrost | place: Sweden: Stordalen...
CGTCGGGCTGGACGACGGGCGCATATGGGCCTCCCACCTGCCGTCCGAGCGGCGCGCCACCTTGCGGGCGGAGAAGGGGCCGCCGATCAGCGCCCTCGCCGTGGTGGGCGATGGTCGGGTAGCCTGGGGCGACGAAGAGGGCGGCGCCGGAATTCTGGCGCTCGCCGGGAGCTAGCGCTCCCCCTCGTTCTCCAGCCGGTCCGCCCTGCGCTTCCAGCGCCGGGCGCGGGCCAGGGTGTCGATGATCATCCAGGCGAATCCGGCCAAGCTGACGGCGTAGGCCGGCCAGATGTAGGCGGCGTATTTGCCGGCCGAGAGGACCTGACCGATCACGCCAGGGCCGCCCGCAGGGCCAGGCTCGTCGCCCGCCGTCGCCAGACCTCGGCGCGGATGCGCTCCAGCCACAGGGCGCCGAAGGCGGCGCAGTAGCCGGCGCCGACCAGCAGCAGCGGGGTCAGATAGACCGGGGCCAGCGCCGGTCCGCCGGCCCGCATGATCGATTCGCCCTGGTGCAGGGTGTTCCACCACTCCACCGAATATTTGATGATCGGCAGGTTGATCAGACCGACCAGGGCCAGGATTTCGGCCGCCCGCGCGCCCTTGGCCTCGTCCTCGATGCTGGCGCGCAGGGCCATGTAGCCCAGGAACAGCAGGAACAGCACCAGCACCGAGACCAGGCGCGCGTCGCCCCACACCCACCAGGCGCCCCACATCGGCCGGCCCCACAGCGAACCGGTTACCAGGGCGACACCGGTGAACGCCGCCCCCAGGGGCGCGACCGCCTTGGCGGCGGCGTCGGCCAGGGCGTGGCGGAAGACCAGGGAGACGAAGCTGGCCCCACCCAGGCAGGCGTAGGCGAGCATGGCGACCCAGGCGGCCGGCACATGGATGAACATGATCTTGACCGTCTCGCCCTGCTGGTAGTCGGGCGGGGCGTTGAGACCGAGCCATAGGCCGGCGCCGATCAGGCCCGCGGCGATGACCCCCAGGATCGGCGCCGCCCATCGCGAGAACGCCATGAACCGGGCCGGATTGGCGAGGGCGGAGAACATGGCGCTTCCTAAGCCCTCGCCGGGTGGCGGAGCAAGCGGGTCAGGATTGGGCGTTGCGGCACGCGCCGGCCATGGCGAAGGGAGTCAGGGCGACGCAGCCCAGGGCGTAGGCGGCGAGAAGGCTCAAGGCCCCGCCCCAGGGCAGGCCAGCGGTGAAGTTGGCGATGGCCGCGCCGCCGAAGATCACCGGCGGGGTGAGGAGCGGCAGGACCACCACCGCGATCAGCAGGCCGCCGCGACGGCTGGCCAGGGCCAGGGCCGCCCCCGTACCGCCGAGGAAGGCGAAGGCGAGACCCCCGAGGGCGGCGGCGACAAGGATCATCGGCGCCGACGCGACCGGCGCGCCAAGGCCCACGGCGACCACCGGCGCAGCGATGGCGAGCGGCGCGCCGCTGACCGTCCACTGCGCCAGGCACTTCACGCTCGCGACGATCTCCAGCGGCAGTGGGCCCAGGGCGAGAAGGTCCAGGGCCCCGTCCTCGAAGTCACGCTCGAACATGCGATCCAGGGAGAGCAGGCTGGCCAGCGACAGCACCACCCAGGTCACCCCCCCGGATACGCCCGCGAGCCGCTCCGGCGCCGGGCCAAGCGCCAGAGGCAGCATCAGCGCGGCGGCGACGAAGAAGCCCACCGCCAGCAGGGCGCCGCCGCCACGCGCCCAGGCCAGCGACAACTCGCGGCGGGCGAGGACCGCGACGACGTTCACGCGGCGATCCCCACGGTCCGCGCCGCGATCGGCAGGGGGTCGTGCACGGCCGCCACGATCAGGCCCCCGCGGGCGAGGTGCTCGGCCATCAGGATTCCGAAGAGGGTCCGACTGGCGGCATCCAGGGGGGCGAGAGGCTCATCGAGCAGCCAAAGGGGCCGGGGGCTGGCGATCAGGCGCGCCAGCGCCAGGCGCCGCCGCTGGCCGGCCGAGAGCACGCGAACCTCCAGCCCGAGCAGGCGGGTCAGGCCGAGCCGCTCGGCGGCGGCGAGGGCGCCAGGGGCGGTTCCTCCGTGCCACCGCGCCTGGAACAATAGTTCATCCCGGGCCCGGCGGCCCGGCTTCAGACCGTCCTGATGGCCGACCAGGTGACAGCCGGCGCGGCGAGCGTCGTCGGCGGGAAGCGCCCCCGCCGCCCCTTCGAAAGCAATGCGGCCCTCGATGGGTCTGATGAACCCTGCGATGGCCCGAAGCAGGCTGGTCTTGCCGGCGCCGTTCGAGCCGGTCAGAGCCACCGCCTCGCCCGCCGCGACCCGCAGACCCAGATGTCGGAACAGCACGCGCTCGCCGCGCTGAAGGGCGAGATCCTCGACGCTGAGGACGGTGATCATGCGGCCGGAGCGCGGCCTTCCAGGCCGCTACCTTCTTCCCGGTGGAGCACCCTTTCAGAGCGAAAGATGTGGACCGGAAGCCGGCGCGCCGCAGCGACCCCGGCCCAATGGACGCGCCCGCGCTCGGGGTCTAAGAGGACCTTGGCCGCACGGGGACGACGCCGCGCGGGGCGGGCGCTGTGTGCCCGCTCCGATCTGCGCGCGATCCTCCGAACCGATTTTCGGACGGCCTTGAACAGAGAGGATTCCCCCGACATGCCGTCCAAGGACAGCCTGAACACACGCCGCCAGCTTTCCGTCGGCGACAAGACCTACAGCTACTACAGCCTCTCGGCCGCCGAGGAAGCCGGCCTGGCCGGAATTTCGCGCCTGCCGGTGTCGATGAAGGTGCTGCTGGAGAACCTGCTGCGCAACGAGGACGGCGGTTCGGTCACCGAAGACGACCTGAAGGCGATCGGCGCCTGGGTCGAGAACAGGGGCGCCACCCAGCACGAGATCGCCTTCCGTCCCGCCCGGGTGCTGATGCAGGATTTCACCGGGGTGCCGGCGGTGGTCGACCTCGCCGCCATGCGCGACGCCCTGGCCAAGCTGGGCGGCGATCCGGAGAAGATCAATCCGCTCAATCCTGTCGACCTGATCATCGACCACTCGGTGATGGTGGACTATTTCGGCACGCCCAAGAGCTTCGGCGAAAACGTCGCCAGGGAATACGAGCGCAACATCGAGCGCTACCGCTTCCTGCGTTGGGGCTCCTCGGCTTTCAACAATTTCCGGGTCGTGCCCCCCGGGGCCGGCATCTGCCATCAGGTGAACCTCGAGAACCTGGCCCAGACGGTGTGGACAGCCGAGGCGGACGGCGAGACGGTCGCCTATCCGGACACGGTGGTGGGCACCGACAGCCATACCACGATGGTCAACGGCCTGTCGGTGCTGGGCTGGGGCGTGGGCGGCATCGAGGCGGAGGCGGCCATGCTGGGCCAGCCGATCCCGATGCTGATCCCCGAGGTCATCGGTTTCCACATGACCGGCGCCCTGCCGGAAGGCGCCACGGCCACCGACCTGGTGCTCACCGTCACCCAGATGCTGCGCAAGAAGGGCGTGGTCGGCAAGTTCGTGGAATATTACGGCGAAGGCCTGCAGAGCCTGACGGTCGAGGACCAGGCCACCATCGCCAACATGGCCCCCGAGTACGGCGCCACCTGCGGCTTCTTCCCCATCACCCGCGCCACCATCGACTACCTGACCGCCACCGGCCGCGCCCCCGAGCGCGTCGCCCTGGTGGAGGCCTACGCCAAGGCCCAGGGCCTGTGGGTCGAACCGGGTACCGAGCATCCGGTGTTCTCCGACGTGCTCGAGCTCGATCTCGCGGCGGTGGTCCCCTCCCTGGCCGGGCCCAAGCGGCCGCAGGACCGGGTCCTGCTGACCGACGCGGCCGCCAGCTTCCGCACCGCGCTGACCGGCGAGTTCGGGAAGACCGAGGAAACGGCTGGCGCCCGCGTATCGGTCTCCGGCGAGGACCACGACCTGGGGAATGGCGACGTGGTGATCGCCGCCATCACCTCGTGCACCAACACCTCCAACCCGACCGTGCTGATCGCCGCCGGCCTGCTGGCCAAGAACGCGGTCGCCAAGGGCCTCAAGACCAAGCCCTGGGTGAAGACCTCCCTCGCCCCCGGATCGCAGGTAGTCACCGACTACCTGAAGGAAGCGGGGCTGACCAAGTCGCTGGACGCCCTGGGCTTCAACCTCGTGGGTTACGGCTGCACCACCTGCATCGGCAATTCGGGCCCCCTCGCGGAGCCGATCTCAAAGGCCGTGCAGGAAGGCGACCTGGTCGCCGTCTCGGTGTTGTCGGGCAACCGCAACTTCGAGGGACGGGTCAACCCCGACACACGGGCCAACTACCTGGCCTCGCCGCCCCTGGTGGTCGCCTACGCCCTGGCCGGAAACATGTCGATCGACCTGGTCAACGAGCCTCTCGGCAAGGGCAAGGGCGGCAAGGACGTCTACCTGAGGGACATCTGGCCGACCAACGAGCAGATCGTCGAACTGCAGCGCAAGGTGGTGAAGGCCGACATGTTCACCGACCGGTACGCGAACGTCTTCAAGGGCGACAAGAACTGGCAGGCGATCAAGGTCGCCGGCGGCCAGACCTACGCCTGGGAGATGGGCTCGACATACGTTCAGAACCCGCCCTATTTCGAGGGCCTGACCATGACCCCAGAGCCGGTGACCGACATCGTCGAGGCCCGCATCCTGGCCATCTTCGGCGACTCGATCACCACCGACCACATCAGCCCAGCCGGCAACATCCGACAAAATTCGCCGGCGGGCGAGTATCTCTTGCAGCATCAGGTCAGCCCGGCCGACTTCAACTCCTATGGCGCGCGGCGCGGCAATCACGAGGTGATGATGCGCGGCACCTTCGCCAACATCCGCATCCGCAACAAGATGACGCCGGACATCGAGGGCGGCGTCACCAAGCACTTCCCCTCCGGACAGGTGCTGCCGATCTATGACGCGGCCATGCGCTACAAGGCGGAGGGCCGCGGGACCGTGGTGTTCGCCGGCAAGGAGTACGGCACCGGCTCGTCCCGGGACTGGGCGGCCAAGGGCGCCAAGCTGCTGGGCGTGCGGGCGGTGATCGCCGAAAGCTTCGAGCGCATCCACCGCTCGAATCTGGTCGGCATGGGCGTGCTGCCGCTGCAGTTCATCGCCGATGGCTGGCAGCGCCTGGGCCTGAGCGGCGAGGAGATCGTCACCATCCGCGACCTCGACGACATCCACCCGCGCCGCCAACTGATGGTCGAGCTGTATCGGCCCACGGACGGCAAGATCGCCCGTTTCCCGGTGCGGTGCCGGATCGATACGGCGACGGAGCTGGCCTACTTCCGCAACGGCGGCGTGCTCAACTACGTGCTCCGCAACCTGGCGAAGTCGGCGGCCTGACCGCTCACGGTTTCGTGAACGGCCGAAGAACCAAAGTCCGTTTATCTGCGGCGCGATGAAAGCGCTGGAGCGTCTGCTGGTGGTCGTGGCTTTGGGGATGGTTCCCGGGGCGATCACGGCGCCGGGAACGGCCTGGGCGAAAGGCCCTGTGGTGGTCGAGCTGTTCACCGCCCAGGGCTGCGCCTCCTGCAAGCAGGCCAACCGGCTGATCGCCCGGACTGCCGGGCGGCCCGGCGTGATCGCCCTGACCTGGTCGGTGGACTACTGGGACTACCTGGGCTGGAAGGACACCTTCGCTCTACCTGAATTCACGGCCCGGCAGAGGGCCTATGGCCGCCGCCTGGGCCCCCGGGACGTCTACACGCCGCAGGTGGTGGTCGACGGCGCCGCGCAGGTCTCAGGAGACGACGCCGACGCCGTAGAGGCCCTGATCCGGAAAGCCGAGCACAGCCATCGGCGGCCGCCAAAGATCAGGATCCTCGCGGGTGGGCGGGTGAAGGTCGGGTCGGCGATCACCGACGCGGGCGCCGCCGATGTGTGGCTGGTGCGCTACGATCCCCACGAACAGGAGGTGCGGGTCACGGCCGGCGACAACCGAGGCGCCGTGGTCGTGCACCAGAATGTCGTCCGCCAGCTCGTCCGGCTGGGGACGTGGACGGGCCGGCCAAAGACCTACAAGGCGCCGGTGGCCGAGGAAAAAGACCTGAACAGCGCGGTCATCGTGGAGGGCGTCCATGGCGGCCCGATCTTCGGCGCGTCGGTCGGACCCACTCGCAAACCGTAGAGCGTATTCCCTGGAGCCACCGTGTTCCGGGTGGCGGGCAAAGTACAAAATCTTTGGAGGGAAGAGCTCCCCGCGGTGGGAGGGGCCAACCGCGGGGAGCCGCCTCGACTAGCAAGGCACGGCGACCAGTCACCCAAGACCCAGAGGGCTAGGGGGGCTGTTCAGGATCCGGATCAAAGGCGTCCGATCAGCCGATGTTGCTGTTAGAGCGGTCCAAACCGGCGGCCGAAAGACGAAAAAAAGGTCATTTGCGGGCTCCAGAAGCCGGACTAGGGACGGTATTGGGCGGAGATGTTGAGGAAATTCATAGCCGCCCTGAATTTACCCGTTTAGTTCCGAATTTGGGCTTCGATTTTCCACGCGGACGCTCTAGGCTCGACGTCGATGGCGATGGAAACCGGTCCGCATACCCCCCACCCGCCCCCGCCCGCGGCGGCGGTTTTTTTTGATCGGCGAGAACTCAACCAACTCCTCAGTCTCTACGGCCGGATGGTCTCGGCCGGCCACTGGCGAGACTACGCCATCGACGGATTGAAGGAAGCGGCCGTGTTCTCGGTGTTCCGCCGCAGTTCGGAATTCCCTCTCTACAGAATCGAAAAGCGGCCCGCCCTCGCGCGCCGACAGGGCGTCTGGGCGATCCTGGCCCATGGCGGCCTGGTCCTCAGACGCGGACACGAACTGGGGCAGGTGCTGAAATTCTTCGACCGGGCCCGGTTCGCCGTCGTCGATTAGGGCGGAGATCCGATCAAAACAGATCGTCGCTCACGTTTTGTTTTCACGCGCGTTTTGATCCGAAGCCGATTCCCACGTTTCGGAACGCGCTCCAACCGGACAGGAAAAAAGCCCCGGCGCGGGGCCGGGGCTTTCCTGAGGTTGTCTCTCTTCCGCGTGGGCCTTAGCGGCGGCTGCCGCCCATGAAGTAGAGCAGGAAGCGGAACAGGTTGATGAAGTCCAGGTAGAGGCTCAAGGCCCCATAGCTGGTGGCCACGCTCAACGCCGCCTGGTCGCCGCCCAGCTGATAATAGGTAAGCTTCAGGCGCTGGGTGTCGTAGGCGATGAGGCCCGCGAAGATCCCGACGCCCAGGAGGTTGATCACGAACACCAGGGCGGGCGAGTGGAAGAAGAAGGTGGCCAGGGAAGCGAGGATCAGGCCCCAGACCCCCATGATCAGGAAGCTGCCCATGCCGGTCAGGTCCCGCTTGGTGGTGTAGCCCACCAGGGAGAGGCCCCCGAAGGCGCCCGCGGCGACCAGGAACGTCTGGAAGATCCCGACGCCGCTATAGAGCAGGAAGATCATGCCGAGCGAGGCGCCGATCAGGGACACCACCACCCAGTAGGTGAAGGCGGCGCTCTGGGCCGTCTGCCGGCGCGCGAAACCCTGGAACAGCAACACGCCGATCGGCGCGAAGGCGATGATCATGCCCAGCACGGTGTAGCCGATGTGGCCCGCCCCATCGACGCGGAACAGCAGCGCACGGGTGGGCGCGTACATGCCCGTGACCCAGGCCAGCGCGGCCGAAAGCACGAGGCCGAGCGCCACCTTGTTGTAGACTCCGAGCATGAAGGCCCGCAGGCCCACATCCACGGCCATATCCGGGGCGACGGCCGTTTCCGGCCGGACGAATCCCCGATTGAAGTCGCTCATTGAGAGAAACCCTCATTCATGCGTCCCCGATTGGACGCGTCGGCCATAATATCGGCCCCGCCGGGTTCCCGCGCAAGGCCACGATATATTAACCCGGCGACATCCTTGGACGCCGGCGACCTCAGTCGGAACGCAATGTTGGAGCAGGGCGTCGAGACAGGGCCGCGAGGGCTGCGAGGAGCCCGCCGCCGGCGGCCAGTAGGGCCGTGGCCCCGACCAGGGCGGCGACCCCTGTCCAGTCGACGCTCCAGGCAGCCTCAAAGACCTTGACCACCACCGGCCAGGCGGCGGCGTAGCCCAAGGCCACCCCGGCGAGACCGGCGATCAGCCCGACCGCCCCGTATTCGACGGCGTAAGCGCCCAGGATCTGGCCTGCGGAGGCGCCCAGCACCTTGAGGATGGCGGCCTCGCGCCCACGCGCCTGGGCTCGGGCGGCGATCGCGCCGGCGAGCACCAGCAGGCCGGCGAGGGCCGCCACGGCCGCCGCCCCGCGGATGGCCAGGGCGAGGCGGTCGAAAAGATCAGCGGCCGCCGCGAGCGCTTCACGCACGCTGATAATGTTGACGTTGGGAAATTGGCGACCCAGAGCCAGAGTGGCGCGGCGTTCCTCGGCCGGCGTGGCGCGGGCGATGGCGACATTGCGCAGTTCCGCCCCCGCGAGGGCGGCGGGATCGACGACCAGCGGTACGTTGGCGCCGAAGCCGGCGAAGTCGATCTTGCGCAGGGCGGCGACGCGGGCGTCGATCCGGCGACCCAGCACGTCCAGCGTAATGGTGTCACCGACCTTCAACGCCCCCCCTTTGGCCGCATCCACCGCGACGGCGACGAGCGGCGGCCCGGCGTAGTTCGCGGGCCACCAGTGGCCGCTGACGACCCCCGCGTCTCGGGGCTCCGGCCCGAGGGCCGAGAGGGAGATGTCATTGTCGTAGGCCCACCGGTCCCCCGCGTCGATGCGGGTGCGATCCACCGTAGAGCCACGCACGGCGACGATCCGGCCGGAGGCGAAGGGCGCCCGCAAGTAGGTCTCCGGCGTAAGCGGCCGGCCGAAGGCCGCCGCCAACGCTGCGTCGAAGGCAGGACCCTGGCTGGCCGACAGGCCGGAAAAGACCAGTGAGGGCGCCTTGCGCGGCGCGACCCGCGTCACCTGGGCGAGCAGGCTGGACTGGATCAGCACCACCGCCGACAGCAGGGCGACGCCCAGGCCGATGGCGGGCGCGGCGGTGCGGGCGGCGGAGCCAGGCCCGGCGAGATTGGCCAAGCCGATCCGCCAGGCGCCGTGGGTCCCGTCCCTGGCCCGCCCGGCGAGCTGGGCGCCGCCGGCGCCGAGCGCCCAGAGAACACCGAAGCCGGCGGCCACGCCGGCGATCATCACACCGGCAGCCAGCGGCGTGGGGGCCGTGACCACCGCCAGTACGGCGAGGGCGGCGGCGGCGAGGCCCGCGCCAATCGTCTCCACCCCCACGGCCGCCCGCCCGGCGAGCTGGCGGCGGAAGAGGGAGGCGGGCGGGGTGGCGCGGGCCCGCGCCAACGGCCCAAGAGAGAAGGCGGCCGCAGCCAGCAGGCCGAAGGCGCCGGCCTTGAGCAGCGGCCAGGGATAGACCGCAAACAGGGCCGGGACGGGGAGGCTGGCCTTGACCGCCTCGCCCAGAACCAGCGGCGTGACCGCCCCGATCACCAGGCCGATAGCGACGCCGAGGAACGCCAGCAGACCGATCTGGATCAGGTAGACGTCACGCACCAGCGGCCCCTCCGCGCCCAGCGCCTTGAGGACCGCGATGACCGGCTTGCGGGCCTCCAGATGGGCCGAGACGGCGCCGAACACCCCAAGGCCGCCCGCCACGAGCGAGGCCAGGCCGATGAACCCGAGGAAGTATTCCAGCTCGTCGATCAGGCGATGCAGGCCGGGCGCGGCGTCCGTGCGGTCGGTCAGGCGAAAGCCGCCGGCGGGCTCGGCGCGCTTGAGGCCCGCGCGCAAGGCCGCCTTGGCCCCCGCCAGGGAGGTCCCCGGCGGAAGGGCGATGCGCGCGGTCTCGCCGAACGGCAGGCCAGGGTCGAGGAAGCCGCCGGTTTCGACCACGCCCAGCCGCGTAAGCACGCGTGGCCCGAGGGCGAAGCCGCGCGCCAGGCGATCAGGCTCCGAGACCAGAACCGCACGCGCCACCAGCGGCGCGTTGCCGACCAGGAAACGGTCGCCGAGCTTGAGACCCAGGCGCTGGAGCAGCGACGCCTCGACGGCCGCCCCGGCGGCGTCACCTTCGGAGCGCATGGCCTCGGCCAGGGAGCCGCCCCCCGCCAGCTCGACCTTGCCGGCCAGCGGATAGGCGTCACTCACCCCGCGCAGCTCGACCAGCCGCCGTTCCCCCGACGGCGCCTGGGCCATCGCTTCGGCGCTGGCGGCGTAGGCGGTGGCGCCGGTCTTTTCGAACAGCGCACGCTCCGCAGGCGTGAAGGCCCGCAGCCGCTGCGTGACCGCCAGATCGCCGCCGAGGATCTCGCGGGCCTGGGAGCCCAGCCCGTGACGGAAAGCCTCGGCCACTGACCCCGCCGCGGCGATAGCCGCCACGCCGAGCGCCAGGCAGGCCAGAAAGATGCGAAAGCCGCGGACTCCGGAGCGCAGTTCCCGGGCGGCCAGTCGGGCCGGCAACCACATGATCAGGCGCCCTGGACCATGCGGCCATCGAACATCCGCGCCACCCGGTCGGCGCGGGCGGCCAAGGCGTCGTCGTGGGTCACCAGCACCATCGCCGCGCCGGTCTGGGCGATGAGGCTGAACATCAGGTCGGTGACGGCCGCCGCGTTGGCCGCGTCGAGATTGCCCGTGGGTTCGTCGGCGAACAGCAGGGTCGGATTGGCCGCCAGGGCCCGGGCCAAGGCGACCCGCTGCTGCTCGCCACCCGAAAGCTGATGCGGATAGTGGCGCGAGCGAGCGGTCAGGCCCACCCGTCCCAGCCAGTCGCGGGCGATCGCGGCGGCCCGGCGTTCGCCAGCGATTTCCAACGGGGTGGACACGTTCTCCTCGGCGGTCATGTTGGGCAGCAGGTGAAAGGCTTGGAACACCAGGGAGACCCGGCCCCGGCGCAATCGGGCGCGGCGATCTTCGCCCAGGCGCCCGAGATCCTCGCCGAGCAGCCGGACTTCGCCCTTAGTGGGGCGCTCGAGACCGGCCGCGACGGCGATCAGCGAGGACTTGCCGCAGCCGGACGGCCCGACCACGGCCACGCGCTCTCCGGGAACGACGGAGAAGTCGACCCCGCGCAGAATGTTCACCGGACCCGCCGCCGAGGGCAGGGTCAGATGGACGCCGAGCAACCTGAGCGGCGCGGGCGGTGCGCTGGCGTCGAACATTAAGATCTTTCAGCTTTCGAGGGGCGGTGGGCTCTTCTAAATAGGGACCGGAATGGCGATCGCATCACGTCCGGGCCAAACGCGCCGTGGGTGGCTGGCCGGAGTGTTGGCCGCCGCCGGAACACTGGCCGCAAGCCGGACGCCGCCCGTGGTGACCTTGCTGGGCGATTCAATCACCGCCGGCTATGGTCTCCCCGCCGCCGCCGCCCTGCCGGCCCGGTTGCAGGCGGTTTTGACGAAACTGGGGGTGGCGGCTCGCGTGCGAGGCGCCGGGGTCTCCGGCGACACCACCGCCGACGGCCTCGCGCGCGTCGACTTCTCGGTCCAGGGCGACACCGCGGTCTGTGTGGTGGCCTTGGGAGGCAACGATCTGCTGCAAGGCCTGGACCCCCGCGCAACGCGGGCGAACCTGGAGCAGATCGTCCGGCGGCTGAAGGCTCGCCACATCGCCGCGGTGCTGGCCGGCTTAACCGCCCCGCGGGCGATCGGCGCCGCCTACGCCGGCGATTTCGACGCCATATTCCCCACCGTGGCCCACGAGACCGGCACCGTTCTCTATCCCGATCTGCTGGCGGGCGTCGCCCGCAATCCGAGCCTCAATCAGGCCGATGGCATCCATCCCAACGCGGCGGGGGTCGACATCATCGCCGCGCGCCTCGCGCCCGCGGTCGCCCGGAGGCTGCAGGGACGCCGGTGATCCGGCTCTTCGTCGCCTTGGCCGTGCCGGAGGCGGCCGCCGAGGGTCTGGCGCCCCTTACCGGGGGCGTGCCGGGCGCGCGCTGGAGCCCGCCCGAGAACCTGCACCTGACCCTCCGGTTCGCCGGCGAGGTCACGGAATCGGTCGCCGAGGATCTCGATTCGGCCTTAAGCGCGGTGAGCATCCCCGCCTTCGAGCTCACCCTGGCCGGCGTGGGTGCGTTCGGCGATCACCTCGCCCCCCACACCCTGTGGGCCGGCGTCGAAGCGAGCGAACTGCTGACGCGGCTGCGCAGGCGCTGCGAGACGGCCGCCCGCCGCGCCGGCCTGAACCCGGACACCCGCGCTTGGAAGCCTCACGTGACCCTTGCCTACCTCAGCGACGCCGAGCCATTGCGGGTAGCGGCCTGGGCGAGCGCTCACAACCTGCTGAGGGTCCCGCCGTTCCGCGCCGAGGCGTTCGGGCTCTA
>Ga0182024_10020038_pt1 | contig 12257 bp, 11 predicted proteins | sample P32metaG_FD_120480 | JGI IMG/M metagenome (GOLD analysis project Ga0182024, IMG submission 120480) | Permafrost microbial communities from Stordalen Mire, Sweden - P3-2 metaG (Illumina Assembly) | ecosystem: Environmental > Terrestrial > Soil > Wetlands > Permafrost | place: Sweden: Stordalen...
ACCACCGCCAGCGTCACGAAACCGATATGCGGCTCGGCCGGCAGCAGCATGTACATCGCGAGCGCGCAACAGCCGAGATCGAGAATGCCGATACCGATCTGCAGCAGGGTGGACGGCCCGCTCGGCAAATACACTTTCCATTCGCCCCGCCCGATCTCGCGCGGTGCACTCCAGACCCAGGCGAGATAGGATGCGAGCATCAAGAGCATCGCGCCCGCGATGCAGCGGTTGAGCCAAACCGGCAGTTGATCGAGCCAGCCCGCGGCCTGCGGTGAATGGAAGATGCCGAGTCCCAGCACGGTGGCGTTGCCGAGCCAAAACGTCAGGCCCGCCACAAAACAGATTTTTGCCACCTCGATGGCATCGAGACCGTAAGCCGAATAGATGCGGTAGCGCACCGCGCCTCCGGTGAACACGGTGGCACCGATATTGTGGCCGATCGAATAACTGGTGAATCCGGACAACGCGGCAATCCGATACGGGATTTCATTGCGCCCGATGGTGCGCAAAGCGAACCAGTCGTAAAACGTGAGCGTGAAATAGCCGCCGGCGACGAAAACCGCGGCGGCGACGATATTGCGCCGCTGGGTCGCCTTCATAGCGGCGATCACTTCGTCGACGTCGATATTGTGCAACATATGGACTAGCACCACCACCGCGACGGTGATGATGGCCACACTGAGAAGCACGCCGATCCTATTCCAGCCGATATGGTTCTGGAGAAATCGCGCCACCGCGCGTAGCGAATTAAGCATTTTTCCTCCGGCATCCGATCTCGCGGTTACTCGAGATCGGCTCCTCCAAACGCAAAACGGCTATAGCCCGATTTGCGGCGCACGGTTCCCCCGGCCAAGAGACCCCCGGCGCCGCGCGCCCGACGGCACGCTATGCGACCAACTAGCAGAACTCACTCCCGGGCGCGAGTGGACTGCCGCGAGCCCCGACAATTTGCTAGATTGTAGGGTAATGGCGCATGGCTCAACTATGGCCGATTGGAGGACATCCCATGAATGAATTCGATCGTTCCCTGCCCCGCCGCACAGTGCTGCAAGGCGCCGGTATCGGCATCGGCGCCGGCCTGTTCAGTTTTTCCACCGCCGCGCAAGCGCAAACGACGCCGGCCGGCGGAGAAATCTGGCACCAGAACTATTGGGCGAAAAAAGGCGACGTGAAACTCTACCTTTGGCGCAAACGCATCGGCGCTCCCCGCCTAGGCGAAGCGGCGCGGCCGGTCGTGTTCCTGGTGCACGGCTCGTCGAACTCGGCGCGTTCCTCGTACGACCTGACGGTTCCGGGAAAGGGCGAATACTCGCTCATGAACGTGCTGGCGCGCTACGGCTACGACGTCTGGACCATGGACCATGACGGCTACGGCCATTCCGGCTCATCGGGCAATAATTCCGACATCGCCAGCGGCGTCGAAGACCTCAAGGCCGCGATGCCGGTGGTGGCGAAGGAGACCGGGCAGCAAAAGGCGCATTTCTACGGCACCTCGTCCGGCGGCATCCGCGCGGCGGCCTATGTGCAAGCCCAACCAGAGCATGTCGGCCGGCTCGCGCTCAGCGCCTTCACCTACAAGGGCAACGGCGCAGCGGAGATCGAGCGGCGGAGAAAGAAGATCGATGCCTTGCGCGCGAACCCGCGGCGCAAGCGCGATGCCAAGATGATCGGCTCGATCTTCACCCGCGACGGCCACCCGTCGTTCTACGATCCCGCAATGGTCGAGGCCCTGATCGCCGACGAGATGAAATTCGGCAACGAGGTACCATCTGGCACCTATCTCGATATGGCGGCGAATTTGCCGATCGTCGATCCAAAGAAGATAGAGTCGCCGGTGCTGATGCTGCGCGGCGAATTCGACGGCAACTCGACCAACGACGATCTCCTCGACTTCTATCGGCAACTGCCGAACGGCGATCGCCAGTTTGTCATCCTGCCGCAGACCGCCCACAGCGCGGGCTACGGCAAGAACCGGCACTTACTTTTCTACGCTTTGCACAACTTCCTGGCCGAGCCGGCGCCTGAGAGTTGAGATCGGCCAGGTTACCGCGACGTAATGGAACTCATCAGCCGCCCCGGCATTTTCCGATCAATTCACCACATGCTGGAGGGCTACCATGAAAACATTCTTGGCGATTGCATTGATTACCGCTGGTATTGCCCTCGCGCCGACAGTTGCCAGCGCCGGCGAGCGGATGGGCGATTCGGCTGGCGGCGCGGTTGCCGGCGCCATGGTTGGCGGCCCGGTCGGCTTGGTCGCGGGCGGCATCATCGGCTATACCGCAGGGCCGAACATCGCCCGCGGCATGGGCATCCACCATCGGGACTACCGTCACTATACTTACCGTAACGGGCGCCGGGTCTATTACTAGAATTCGCTCGATTTTAATTTTGCAGGCCGGAGAGATTTCTCTCCGGCCTATTTCATATTTACCGTAGCTAAAGCAGCTCTAATCTAACCGGTAAAAAACTCGCGCAGCGCCGCCGTTGTCTCCGCCGGTGCCTCCTCGGACAGATAATGTCCGCTCGGCATCGCTTTGGCGTCGACGATATTGGACGCGTAGCGCTGCCAGATTTCACCCGGCGAAGGCTTGCTGTTGCGGCCGACGCCGCCGGTCGCGCCCCATAACAACAGCACCGGGCATTCGATCTTGCGGCCGGCCTCGAAATCCTTGGTGTCCATATCGAGATCGACGCCGAAGCAGGCGCGATAATCCTCGCAGATGGCGTGGATGGTTTCTGGATTGCGGAAGCAGCGCTTGTATTCGGCGAGCGCGTCCTTGTCGAAGAAGCTCAAGCCTTGCTTGGTCTTCGCCAGCTTTTTTTCGATGAACCAGTCCGGGTCGGCGCCCATCATCTTCTCGGGCAACGGTTCGGGCTGGATGTTGAACAGCCAATGCCAGGAGAACCTGCCCCACTCCTTGGTCATATTGTTGAGAATGTGATGCTGCGGGATGATGTCGAGGATTGCCGCGCGCGTGACCTTCGCCGGATGATCGAGGCACATGCGGTGCAGCACGCGTGCGCCCCGGTCATGCCCGGCGGCGTAAAATTTGCCGTAGCCGAGCGCCGCCATCACCTCGACCTGGTCCTGCGCCATGGCGCGAAACGAGTAGCCGGAATGGTCGTCGCGACCGGGCGGCTTTTCGGAATCGCCGTAGCCGCGCAGATCGGTGGCGACCACGGTGAATTCGCGCGCCAGCGGCGGCGCCACCTTCAGCCACGACAGATGCGTGAACGGGTTGCCGTGCATCAGCAGCAGCGGCGGCCCGCTGCCGCCGGTGACGGTGACGATGCGCGCGCCGCTGGTCTTGATCTCGGTCCGCCTGAAGCCTTCGAGCATTGACATTGCTTTCATTGTTTATCGTGGCGGGTCTGGCTCAAATATCCCGTTCACGCATTAAAGCGCCCCGCTAAGCGAAATGGCCGGGGAAAGCCCGGCCACGACACGGTATTATAAAGGACAACCCCGGCGCCGCCATAGCGAAGCCGGGGCTATCGGCTGTTTACGGAGCGGTTCGCTTAGTTGCAAACCCTGTAGCGGCGAACGTGCAAACTGCCGTCCCGCCATTCGACGGTGCGCTTGACGATGTAGCAATCCGGGCCGGCGACGTAGGTCGGCGCATAAAAGCCCCAACCGAAACCGTGCCAGTGGCCCCAGTGGCCGTACCAATGGGCGGATGCGGCGGTCGGGGCGAGAGCGGCGGCACCGACGACGGCGGTCGCGCCGATGGCGAGAACGAGCTTGCAGAACATGACGTCTCTCCTGGTTCATGGGATGTGCCTGTCACATCCTCGCCATGGGTCGCGCGTCCGCGGTTAAGGGTTCAAAGGCCGACGCCCCCATTTTCAGGCAATAAGTAACGAAAAACACTCATTTTGCCTTGCTTGGCTTGCCGAGACCCGCCGGAAAAGAGGAAACTGGAACCGCCTACCTCATGAGCAGGCGGATAACAAATTTCTTCGATTTTTCTTGAACCTAGCCGGCGCCGCCGGCGACCCATTCACGAGACGATAAGGCCGCGATGCAAACGACTTCAGACGAGGTTCTGATCGCAAGGATCGCAGGCGGCGATCGGCTCGCAATGCAGGTGCTGTTCGCACGGCACCATGTTCGTGTGTACCGGTTCGTGTTGCGTCTGGTGCGCAACGAGGCGACGGCGGAGGACTTGATCAGCGATGTGTTCCTCGATGTCTGGCGGCAAGCCGGTAAGTTCGAGGGCCGCTCGGCCGTCTCCACCTGGATGTTGAGTATCGCCCGCTTCAAAGCCCTATCGGCGCTGCGGCGCCGGCCGGAACAGGAGCTCGATGACGAAACGGCGGAGCAGATCGAGGATCAGTCCGACGATCCGGAAGTCGCTCTGGCGAAAAAGGACAAGGCCGCGGTCTTGCGACAAGCGTTAAGCAAGCTGTCCGCGGAACACCGGGAAATCGTGGACCTCGTATATTACCACGAAAAATCGGTGGAGGAAGTTGCGGGAATTGTCGGCATCCCGGAAGCGACGGTGAAGACGCGCATGTTCTACGCGCGCAAGAAATTATCGGAGCTCCTGAAGGAGCAAGGAATCGACCGAGGTTGGCCATGAATACGACAAACAAAGAGACGCACAGCGACATCGAGGAACTTCTGCCGTGGCACGCGGCGGGAACGCTGAGCCGTCGCGACGCCCAGCGCGTCGAAGAGGCGCTGGCCGGCGATCCCGAACTCGCGCGTCGTTTCGCGATGGTGCGTGAGGAATTGGCCGAGACCATCCTGCTCAACGAGACGCTGGGCGCCCCCTCGGCGCACGCGATGGAAAAGCTGTTCGCCAAGATCGATGCCGAACCCGCGCGCAAGCCGGCCACCTCGCTCAATCTCGCCGCACGCGTGTCGGAATTTTTTGCGAGCCTGTCGCCGCGCACGCTGGCCTGGTCGGCGAGCACCGCCGCGATCGCCATCCTGTTGCAGGCCGGGCTGATCGCCGGCATCGTGATCAAGGAGAAGAGCGCCGGCGGCTATGAGACCGCGTCCGCTCCGAGTTCGGATCCGGGCGTCGGCGCCTTCACGATCATCCGTTTCGCGCCGCAGGCCTCGTTCGACGACATCACCAAGTTTCTCGAAGCCAATAAACTGCAAGTCGCGGCCGGACCGATGTCGGGCGGGCTCTACAAGGTGCGCGTGTCGATGACCGGATTGCCGAAGGCCGATCTCGCGCGCATCGTCAAGAAATTGCAGGAAGACAAGGTCGTCGGTTTCATCGCCACGACCGATTGAGATGAACGTTTCGCGTCGGAGGTCACGCCATGCGCGCCCATCATAGTGTCCGGCTCCTCGCAGCCATTGCCGCACTGACTTTGGCGACGGCCGATGCCGCTTTCGCGCAGAGAGCCTCTAGCCGCGACCCGTCGTCGAATATCGGCGTCAGAGCGCCGCAACGCGGCAACGGCGGATATCATGGTGGCGGAATCTATGGTCGCGGCTATCCGTCTGGATATTTCGCGCCACGCGTCGGACCGGTATTCGAAGAAGGCGAAATCGATGATGGCGGGTCGCAAGGCATAAGCCGGCGGACGCAGCGATCGGCGCGGCGGGCATCGAGTGGAGCGCCGGCAGCCAACGAACGGCGGCTGGTGCCTGACGAAGTGGTGATCGAAGTCGCCAATGCCGTCAGTCCGCAGCAGATCGACGCGCTGCAACGCCGCCATCGCCTCACCCGCGTCGAATCGCAGACCTTCCAGTTGTCCGGCACTACTTTGTTCCGCTGGCGGATTCCCGACCGCCGTTCGGTGGCGTCCGTGGTGCGCGCACTGGAAGCCGACCGGTTGGTCGCGTCGGCGCAGCCGAATTACCTGTTCACGCTGCAGCAAGACGAAGCCAAAGCCGCTTCCGAAGGCGACGCCGCGCAATACGCACTCGCCAAGTTGCGGCTGCCGCAAGCGCACGCGCTCGCCAAGGGCGACAAGGTGCCGGTGGCGGTGATCGATTCCGGCATCGACGCCAATCACCCCGAACTCGCCGGCGCGATTGCAGAAAGCTACGACACACTGACGGCACCGATGGCACCGCATAAACACGGCACCGCCATCGCCGGTCTGATCGCGGCCCACGGCAAGCTGATGGGCGCAGCGCCGGGCGCGCCTATCCTGGCGATCCGCGCCTTCGACGGCACCGGCGCCAGCGTCGAAGGCACCGCCTTCAACATCCTCAAAGGCCTCGACTGGGCGGCGGCGCACGGCGCGCGCGTCATCAATATGAGCTTTGCCGGACCATCCGATCCGGCGATCCACCGCAGCCTTGCGGCCGCGCACAAGAAAGGCATCGTGCTGGTGGCGGCGGCGGGAAATGCCGGGCCGAAATCGCCACCGCTCTATCCTGCCGCAGATCCGAACGTGATCGCGGTGACCGCGACCGATGCCGAGGACAAGCTGTTCCCGCAATCCAATCGCGGCCGTTACATCGCGGTGGCAGCGCCGGGCGCGCAAATCCTGGTCGCGATCCCTGATGGCGGCTATGAAGTGGCGTCCGGCACGTCTTACTCCGCGGCGGAAGTCAGCGGCATCGTCGCGTTGATGCTCGAGCGCAACCGCGACCTCCCGCCCGATAAAGTGCGCGACATCCTGCTGGCGACGGCAAAAGATCTCGGCCCCAAGGGCCGCGACATCCTATTCGGCGCCGGGCTGGCCGACGCCTATGGCGCCCTGATGGCGGAACAGGCGCCAATGGCCGCAGCGCCGCGTCCGGTCGAGCGCGTGAGCACCGGCGCGCGCTGACGCTTCCCCTCTCCACTTGCAGTCGCGATAAAAAACCGCCACTTGTGGCGCGCCTATCGGTTTTATTGGGAAAGACATGGACGCAAATAACCAGCCGCAGATGCTGCCACTGCGCGTGATGCGCAACGACAAGATCGCAGACGGCATTCATATTTTGGAGTTCCGCGACGCCGGCGGCCAGCCGCTGCCGGAATTTTCCGCCGGCGCGCATATTGCGATCCAGGCGCCGAACGGCTTGCTGCGCAAGTATTCGCTGTGCAACGACCCGGCCGAGCGCAACCGCTATTTGGTCGCCATCAAGCGCGAGGCCAACGGACGCGGCGGCTCCTGCAACCTCATCGACAATACCAAGGCCGGCGATGAGTTGATGGTGGCGCCGCCGGTCAACGACTTCGGGCTGCCGCCGCGCGCCCAGGATTTCCTGTTCATCGCCGGCGGCATCGGCATCACGCCGATCATGGCCATGATCCGCGAGGTGCTGCGGCAGGGCAAGCGCTTCAGATTGTTCTACTGCTCGCGTTCGCCGGAAATGACCGCGTTCCTCGACGAGCTGAGCGCGCCCGAATTCAAGAACCAGGTCACCATCCACTACGATCAAGGCGATCCAGCCCGGTCGCTCGATCTCAAGCCGGTGCTGGCCGAGCGAAAAAACCGCGAACATCTGTATTGCTGCGGGCCGCGCCCATTGATGGAGGCGGTGCGCAATATGACCGACCACTGGTCGTCGACCGCAGTGCATTTCGAGGCCTTCAGCGAAGCCGAGACGCACAAGCCGACCGACAAGCCGTTCAAGCTTCGGCTCGCGCGCTCCGGCGAGGTGCTCGACGTGCCCACCACGAAGACTATCCTCGAAATCCTGCGCGATCGCGGCCTCGAAGTGCCGAGCTCGTGCGAGACCGGCACCTGCGGAACCTGCCGCACCAAGCTCATCGCCGGCGAAGCCGACCATCGCGACCTGGTGCTGGCCGAACACGAACGCGCCGACACCGTCATGATTTGCGTCTCGCGCGCGAAAAGCGACGAAATTACCATCGACCGGTGAAGTTCACTGCTGGATCGACCGTAAATAGGCCGTCGCCGCGCGGGCATCGTCGTCGCTGAACTTGAATTCCGGCATGGCGGGATGGCCGGACGAAATGCCGCGCTGAAGCAGGCGGGGAAACTGGTCGAAATCGAAGCTGCGGCCGAGCTCCCGAAACGGCGGCGCGCCCGGCATCGGACTGTTGCCGGTTTTGCCAATCGCATGACAGCTTGAGCAGAACTCCTTAAGCAGCGCGCCACCGTGTCGGGCCGGGTCCTGCGCTTGCGCGGCCGAACCCAGGATCAATAGCGCCAGCAACGACGCGATCAGCGGCATGATTGTTGTCGGTGGCCGTTGCATCTTGAAGCTCGCGATCGCTGGGCCGTGGCGCGCCGGAAGGGATTCGAACCCATGACCCCCAGATTCGAAGTCTGGTGGTATTGACCACCATAATCCGACGCTACCCGCCAACAGCCACAAAAACAAGCAATAACAATGGCTAGCTAACGACACCGGCCACCTTGCTCCGTCACGAATTCGCGCTACTGTGGTTGCTAGGTGGTAGCTAGCGCGGTGACAAGGCGATGGTATCAAAGGGCATCACGGTTCGAGCAGTCCAGGCGCTGAAGCCTGGCGAGACGATTTGGGATGCCAATCACAACGAAGCAGTGAGGGGCTTTGGTATCCGACGCCAGCGAGGCGATGCCGTCTATGTCATTAAATACCGGGTTTTTGGGCGGCAGCGGTTCGTCACCATCGGACGCCATGGTTCGCCTTGGACACCGGACAAGGCGCGGAGGGAGGCAAAGCGGCTGCTCGGCCTAGTCGCCAGTGGTAAAGACCCACAGGCCGAGAAGGCTGAGGCCAGAGCCAAAGCCGCCGACACACTGGGCAAGGTAGCTAATGACTACCTGAAGCACGCCAAGAAAAAGCAGAAACCACGCAGCTATTCCGAGACCGAACGACATCTGTTGATCAATTGGAAGCCCTTACATGTGGCTTCTGTTTTTCACCTTCAGCGCCGACACATCGCGGCTCGACTCGCTCAGATCGAAACCGAGCGTGGCGCAGTATCCGCCGCTCGCGGCCGGGCGGCGCTTTCGGCCATGTTCAGCTGGGCAATGCGCGAGGGATTCGATATTCCCGCAAATCCCGTATTTGGCACCAACCGCCCTGCAGAGCCCAAGTCACGGCAGCGGGTCCTGACGGATGGTGAATTGGCCGAGATTTGGTCCGCGTGCCGCGACAGCGATCACGGGCGCATTATCAAATTGCTCGCGCTTACTGGCCAGCGTCGGGACGAGGTTGGCGGAATGCATTGGTCCGAAATCGACGAGAACAAAAAGCGATGGACGATCCCTGGCTCCCGAACCAAGAACCATCGCGAGCACATGGTACCGCTTTCCGATTCCGCCTTAGCACTCGTTGCTGCCTCGCTTCGTCGCATAGATCGTGACTATGTTTTTGGTGACGGCCCGCGTCGGAACAGTGATGATCAACGGGGGTTTTCGGGTTGGTCGAAGGCAAAGGCCGCGCTTGATCAGAGAATTCTCGAAGCACGCCAACGGGCCGACCCCAAAGCCAAGCGCCTACTTTGGCGTCTCCACGACCTCCGCCGAACCTGTGCCACAGTGATGGCCGACCGGCTTGGAGTCTTGCCATATATAGTTGAGGCGGTGTTGAATCACGTAAGCGGTCACAAGGCCGGAGTGGCGGGAGTGTATAATCGAGCGAAGTATGAGGGCGAAGTTCGTGACGCATTGACAAGGTGGGACGAGCACATCAGCGGAATAGTCGGGTGAAGAGTAATGCCAAACGATAAGGCGTTGACCATTGAAGCTGAAAGGTGGCTCGTCTTAAACGAAGCCTTAGAGCACATTCGTCGTGTTCAATACTGCACACCCATCGAAGCCCAACGGTACCTTAAGGTCAAAATCGGCGCAGGGATCATCCTCGTAAAGTAAGCAGACTCCGAGGGGGCCAACGACCTTCCTAACCCACGATATCTGTAGGGCACCAAGCTCATTCTTTCACGGACAGGACTTGCTCACAACAAAGACTCTGATTCATATCGACCATTGTTGGTTCGGCATTCTGCGGTCATAGCGGCATCGCAAACCAAGCCGATCACAGCAGTAACCGTCGGCGCGCCAAGACCCGTCAACTCGCTAACAAAGTGGCATTTCTTATCGAGTTGAATGCCTCCGGCCTGCTCGGCCAGATTACACCCATTCTCGAAGTCCGCCCCTCAGGGATATGGTGCGGCCAGACCGTTATGCGCGGTACGCCCCCCGGAAAAGCCGATAAAATCTGACGATTAACGCGGCATTCGATCACGTATGACGCCTCTAAAAAGGGCCAGGTCAGGTCAGCGTAATGCTTCGCCTGCGTTCAGCGGAACCCGATAAAAGTCGATCATCGAAAATGCAGCAAATATTGCGACGATCAGGAAGGTGAATTGAAAGTCCTCAACCGTCTGCACGCCGCCACCCCCATGCGAAAGAGAGATTAGACGCAGAAGCGCCCCTGCCACGGCCACTCCACACGCATTGGCGGCCTGTTGCTGCATGCTGAAGAGTGTATTGGCACTGCCCATCACCGGCTTTGGCACGTCTGAAAAGGCAAGCGTGCTTATTGTGGTGAATTGCATGGACCGCGCTAGACCGGAAATTACAAGCAATGCAATGATGAGGACGTGAGGAGTCTGCGCAGTCAGCATGGCGCATCCAAGCATTGTCGCGATCGCGATACAGCCACTGACAAGCATCGTGCGCCGAAATCTGACGTGCCGGAGAATCCAGCTCGTTGCCGGCTTCATGCCTAGATTCCCGGCAAAGACGCCAAGAAGCAGCGTGCCGGAAGTCACCGGATCAAGACCAAAGCCAACTTGAAATAGCAAAGGAAGAAGGAAGGGCAATGCTGCCAAGCAGCCACGAAAGACACCCCCGCCCCGCATTGCGAGCCGAAAGGTTACTGTTCGAAATGCAACAAGCGAAATCAGAGGTTCGCGCGTATTGAGCCCTCGCCGTACTGCCGCGGCTCCGCACGCGAGCCCAAAGATAAAAAGAACAATGGCTGCGACAATGGGAACGACCGTGCGCCCAAGAAACTCGATACTAAAAAGAAGACTGAGAATCGCGGCCCCGGTGAGGAAAAAGCCAGCAGCATCAAACTTTCGGGGTTCCCTGACCTGACCACCGGGAACAATTTTCCAGACAAAAGGAAGAGCTACGATACCTAACGGCACATTGATGTAAAATATCCAGTGCCATGATGCGTAGGTAGTAAGAAATCCACCTAAAGGTGGACCCAGCAGCGGCGCACTTAGTGCAGGCCATGTGAGGTACGCGATCGACCTTATCAGGTCCTTCTTTTCAGTCTCCCGGAGAACAATTAACCGACCGACAGGCACCATCATGGCGCCTCCAAAACCTTGGAGGATGCGGGCGCCGACGAATTGCCAAACAGTCTGACTAGCTCCGCATAAAATTGACGCTAAGACGAAGACCGCAATGGCAGATCCGTATACGCGCTTAGCTCCCAGCCGATCCGCAATCCACCCACTTGCTGGAATCATGAAGCTGAGCGTCACCAAATAGGCGGATACGCTTAGGTCCAGCCCCGCGGCTGTTCCACCAAACGAGCTAGCAATATTTGGAAGCGCTGTGACGAGAATAGTCCCATCCAGCTGCTCCATGAACAGCGTCGACGCAACGAGCAGAGGCAGCGCGGCAGAAAGCTTCATCCTACACGCCGCCTTTCGGCTTCGAAAGATTTGCTATTTCTATACATTAAGTTCAGTCGCAAGCTTTGGGTTAACCGCGGCGATGTGGCGTTCTGAATTGACTTACTTAGGCCCGTCCTTTCCGAGGATCATATCCCGACGTATTGGTGGGTGGCCCAGCCAAGATCGGAACGGCGACAAATGGTGCTAGATCGTTGGACCCGCGCAATGCCAGCGGACAATAGTATCCGGCTTGTGATAACCATCCTTAAGCATCGCAGCTCGCCAATATTTGTATGGATGAGCGTTTCCTTACGTAACCGTTGCTCTTCATCGTGCAAGCTTGAAAGATTGCCAGTCACCCCCCTTTCTCCAATCGATGTCACATGGCCTTAACCTACGCCTACAACCTTCGTCCGTGCGTCCGATGGTGGCTCGAACAAAAGCACGACGCGCAGCGAATAGCATAATCAGTTTTGGTCGTTGCGTGCGGAAAAACTTTTCGAGATCAAAGTTTGGTGCCGGCCCCGCAGTTTGCGCTCGCGTCTCCGCTACCAATTGCGAATTTCCATTGCTGTGTGTACCGAATATCTGATTCAGCATGGACGCGGAGAACAGACGGGATAAGCTCGCGGCCTCATGACTGATCTGCCCATGCTGATTCTCGGCGTCCTGGCTTCGCTCTTCAAGTCGAGAGCAAAGCTGGAGGCAGAAATCCTGGTCCTACGGCAACAGATCAATGTGCTTCGCCGGCTGGCACCA
>Ga0182024_10020039_pt1 | contig 12257 bp, 10 predicted proteins | sample P32metaG_FD_120480 | JGI IMG/M metagenome (GOLD analysis project Ga0182024, IMG submission 120480) | Permafrost microbial communities from Stordalen Mire, Sweden - P3-2 metaG (Illumina Assembly) | ecosystem: Environmental > Terrestrial > Soil > Wetlands > Permafrost | place: Sweden: Stordalen...
AAGTTAGTAATAGTGGTGCCAAGGTCCGTTCCTTCCGCCTGGTCCTGCGCCAGATCCACGTTGAGGGGCCCTGACGCCGGTGCGGTCAAGTTGGTCAGATCGGCATTGAAATTGTTGGCGAACGCTGTGCTTCCGGCATTCTGAAAAAAGCTCTGCACGCCGGTGGGGTTAGTTGCCAGCACGTCGGCAAAGGTCTCACCACCGGCGTTCGAACCGACGGTGAGAGTGCCGTCGTTGTTCATGTTGATGCCGAGCGAGGCCAGGTTGACCAATCCGCTGTTGCCGCCGATAGCGTAAGCCGCGTCGGTCAGAACGCTGGACTGCAGCGAGCGCAGAGAAATGTCGGATTCGAGGGGAGGTGCGGGAATCGTGCCGGTCGGATCCACCACGTATTGCGAGTTGATGGTGCTGACTACGGAGTTATAAGCGGAGACGAAATTGTTGACGGCGGTGGTGATCTGGTTTTGATCGGGTCCAACGGTAAGTTGCACGGTCTCTGGCGGAGTGCCGGGGGATTGGCTGACCAAGTTCAACGTGACCCCTTGAATCGCTCCGGTCACAACGTTGCTGCTGCTGCTGAAGGGCACGCCGTCGATGGTGAGGGAAGCGTTGGTGCCGCCGACGGGGGAATCGAAGTTCAGGTTGGCGATAGGAGTGAGGTTGGTGGTGTTGGTGCCGAAGGCCACGTCTCCCGGTGTTCCGGAGGTAGAGCTGGAAATGGAGAGATGGTATCCGCCGGCATCGTTGACGACGGTGGCGGTCACTCCCCAGCTGTTGGCGGTGCTCTGGGTATTGATGTAGCTGGCCAGGGTATTGAGCGTATCGTTGCTGCCGGCAGTGATGGCGAGGTTTTCTGTGGTGCCGCCGGACCCTCCGAGTTGCAGTTGAATGGTTCCTGTGGATTGGCCGGTGGGCAAGATTGAAGTATCTGCGCTGGCCAGATCTTCGGTATTCGCCGTATTCGCAGCTCCCGTGGTGGTGTTGGCGGTAATTGCCAAGGCTCCGGCAGTGCCTGAACTCTGACTGAACAGGGCGAGCCTGGACCCGCTGGTATCACTTACTACGCTGGCGGTTACTCCCCAGTTGTTGGCCGTGCTTTGAGTGTTGATGTAGGCGGCCAGCGTGGTCAGAGTGTCATTGCTGCCTTGGGTGATGGGAATATCGAAGGGTGTGTTGCCGCTACCTCCGACCTGCAATTGAATGTCTCCGGTGGCTTCTCCGTTCGCCAGGATGGAGGCATTGGGGCCGGCGGCAACGGGATCGGTATAAAGCGTGCCGGTGGTGGCGAGATTATTCACCACGACGCTGTGAGTTGCGGTAACGGCCGTGATTCCCGCACTCGCCGTTAAAACCGAGGTATCGGAAGAAGTAGCTGCCTGGGCAGCCAGCGCTCCAGTCGGATCTGCGAGCGCGGCGACGGCGGTCTGCAGGCTGGTGAGATTGTTTTCTTCGCCTTCCAGCAATCCCTCTTGCGTGGCTAGCGTGGTTTGCTGCCCTTGCCATACTGACAGTTGTCCGCTCTGTTCGGAGATAATCTGCGACACCACGGAACTTACATTGATTCCTTGTCCGGAGAGGATAGTCGACGGATTTAAACTAACTCCCATGGTCTTTTCCTCCTGCACCAGCGAGCGGCTCTTTGGCTACGTCCTCCTGAGCCAGTTCTTGCGAAATCTGGCTGGCGAGGTTGAGCATCTGCTCACTCGGTACTTGCAAGATCAGACTGCCCTGCCGGTTTATGAACTCGTAGACAGCAATCTGATCCGAGGTATTCCACTGCACTTTGACGGCATCTTCCGGACTGGAAACCTGCGCTGGCGCAATTTGTGCCGAGGTGTTTTCCCCGTTTGAATCATTTCCTGCGCCGGGAATGGAGGAAGTTTCCGCGCGCACACTTCCGCGTTCGACTGGATCTTCAGTCGAAGGTGGAAATATGAGAGCGGAACTCACGCTCATATCGAGTCACCCAAATTAAATATCGAAAGGAGGCAGGGCGGCCTGCCTCCTAACGAGTTGGACTTACTGCAACAGTTTCAAAACCAGCTGCTGTTGCTGGTTGGCCTGAGCCAGAGCCGATATGCCGGTCTGTTCCAGGATGGAGTATTTGGTCAGGTTGGCCACGACCGACGGAATGTCGGCAGCCGTGATGGTGTTTTCGGCCGAAGTCAGGTTTTGCACTTGGCTGTTAATGACGTTGCTGGCCGCAGTGAGCCGGTTGACACTTGCGCCCAAAGTGCCGCGAACGCTGGCGATGTTGGTGATGGCCGAATTGATCAAGGTCAACGCGGTTTGGGCGTCGGTCTGTGTGCTCAAGTCGGTGGTAGCCAGGTTTATGGCGGCAGCTCCGCTGCCGTTGGTGATCGATGCGGTTTGCAGGCCGCCGATCTGCACGGCAATCTGCGCCGATCCGATGGCGGTCGAGTCACTCAGGAAAATGTTGGTGGTGGTCGAACCGCTGGTCGTTGGGTTGGTATAGGTTCCAAGCGCAGTTTCGGTGTTGCCCGAACCCACGGCAACGTCATTGTTGTCGTTGGGATCGGTAATAATCAACTGCGTCGTGGTGCCAGCCCCGGCGGTGCCGAGATAGGCGTGCAGACCGGCCGGGTCGCTGGGATTATTGATGGCGGCGATGAGGGCTCCAACAGTGTTGGTCGAGGCGGTGGCGGTGAAGGTAAAGGTCTTGCCGCCGGCGGTGAATTGGTCGACAAGGCCAGTGTTCAGAGCAGTGGCCGCCGTAATTGGCGTGCCGCTGGTACCAGCGTTACTGGCCAGTTCGTTGGTGTTGACGGTTGCCGCCGCGGTGGTGGTGGTGTTGGTGAAGGCCGTGGGAGCGCCTGCAACGGGAGCGCCCAGCACGGTGTCGTCGGTGACTACGGCGAGATCAGCCCGATTCAGCGGATCGGTAATTTGGAGTTGACCGCCCACCACGGCCGCTTTCGCGCCTACTGTGGTGTCGGTGTTAATGGCGTTGACCAGAGTCTGCACCGTTGGTGCGACGGTTTGGGGAGCGGCAGCAAAAGTGCCTATGTCGGTAGTTGTCTGGGCATTGCCACCCGTTACCGAAAGATTGTTGCCATTGCTGAGATCTTCAATGTTCAGGTGTCCATTCGAATCGATAAAGGCGTGGAGGTTGGCGTTGGCAGTGCCGGTAAGGACGACGCCACCGCTGGTCGCGGCACTGTTGATGGCGGCTTCTAAAACAGACACTGTCGAACCCGCGGCGTTGGTGAAGGTTGAAGTCTTCCCGTCGGCGACAACGGTGATGAAATCTGCGGCGGTTAAGGTAGAGCCGCCCGTGAGTCCGGCGACTGTGCCCACGTCCTGGTTCGGATTGGTCACATTCTGAGTCGGATTGGAGAAGGTGCCGAGAACCGTCTGCAGACCGGTGGTGGCGACCGTGCCGGTCGTTGTGACAGCGATGTCGCCGTTATTGTTCGGATCGGTGATCACCAGGTTGCCGGCGACGTTGAGAGAAGCCTGCGCCCCAGTCGCATCGGTGGCGGCGTTGATGGCGGTGACCAGCGAGCCCACAGTATTTCCGGCGCCGGCGGCGTAAGTGAAGCTCTTGCCACCCGCGGTGATGGTCAAGCTGCCGCTGGTGATCGCTTGCGTCAAGCCCGTTCCAGGTATGGCGGAGCCGACTTCCTGGTTGGTGTTGGGAGCGGTTGCCGTCTGGTTCGCGGCGGTGTAAGTAAAGGTGATGCCGCCCGCGGTGACGGCTGTGGTATCGCCGACAGTCAATGCGGAGGTCAGGGTTATGGGAGCGGTCGTGCCATTGTTGACGCTGGCTGCCTGATTCACGTTGGTTGAGGTGCCGCTCTGAAATACCGATTGTCCGTTGTACGTTGTTGCGGTGCCGATCTGATTAATTTCAGCGAGGATCGAGGCGTATTGCGCCTGGATGGCGGTGCGCTGCCCGATGGAAACCGTGCCCGTGGCCGATTCCGTAGCCAGCGTGACCGCGGTATTGAGCAGGTTGGTGACCTGAGCCAGCGCGCCATCGGCGAGCTGCAACTGTCCGACACCGTCATTGGCATTCGACACCGACTGGGTGAGGGCGCTGATGTTCGCTTCCAACCCGTTGGCAATCGATAGACCGGCGGGATCGTCGGCCCCACTATTGATGCGCGACCCTGAAGCTAACTGTTCGAGAGTATTGTTCAGGGCGCTGGCTGTGAGATCGAGTTCGTTTTCCGCCTGTAGAGACTGAATGTTATTCAGGATACCGAGAGGCATTGTAATTTCTCCTTTACTTGAATTTGGTCCCGCCTGCTTGGAACTTCTTCTCCGCTGAGAATCTCTGCGAAGTCCTGTTCCGCTTTTGTGCTCGGAACCCGAATGTCTGTAGTGTCCATCGGCGATTGCTGGTTGGGCTTTAGCGCACTTCTTTCGGGGCAGTATCTGTGAGTCGCTGTCCCTCCGTAACGCCGCCGCTCCGGGCGCCGGATACGCCTGAATCCCGCTTCGCCGATAACTCCTCCTAGGGGCCTGTGCGTATTCCGTAGAGTGTGGTCATCCAGCGCAGACAGGGGAAACATGATCCGGCTCACTCGTCTCAACAATCAGGCCTTAACCGTAAACTCCGACCTCATCAAGTTTGTCGAGCAGTCCCCGGACACGCTGATCACGCTGGTCACGGGAGAAAAAATTGTGGTGCGCGAGAGCCCCGAAGAAGTGCTGGCACGGCTGATCGCATTCCGGCGCTCCGTATTGCAGGGCCTCTCATTCGTTTGGGATAGTTCTTCTTCGCACACTTTGCTCCCGGATCGTCTCGAAGGCGGCAAAAGGGAGACGGAGAAGTGACCCTGGACAAAGCAAGTCTGGCGGGGATCGTTCTGGCGCTCGGTGGAATCCTCGCCGGACTCATCCTCGAAGGTGGGAACCTCGGCCAGATCCTGCAGCCCACCGCCGCGATGATCGTGTTCGGCGGCACGCTGGGAGCGGTGATGCTGCAGTTTCCCTTGCCCATCATCCTGCTCGCAGTGCGGCAGCTGGGGTCGGTTTTCGTCAATTCGCATCGAGATCCGGAAGCGACCATTCAGCAACTCGTGCAATACGCGCAAAAGGCTCGGCGCGAGGGCATTGTTTCGCTGGATGCGGAGTTGGCGGAAATCGAGGATCCTTTTCTCCGGAAATCTCTCATGCTGGCGGTTGACGGGACCGAACCCCAAGAGTTGCGCAAGATGATGGAACTCGAACTCGACAATCAGGCAGAGCACGAAGAACACGTTCCGCAGGTTTTCGAATCGGCCGGCGGCTTCGCTCCCACGGTGGGCATCATCGGAGCCGTCCTGGGGCTGATTCAAGTCATGCAGCACCTGGACAAGATTGACGAAGTAGGCCGAGGAATTGCTGTCGCGTTCGTGGCAACCATCTACGGAGTGGGATCCGCCAATCTTCTTTATCTGCCGATTGCGGGAAAAATGAAACGCCGCATTCGGGAGCAGCAAATCATGCGGGAAATGACCCTCGAAGGCGTGGCATCGATTCTGGAAGGCATGAATCCCCACATGCTGGAGACGAAATTGTTTGGCTTCCTGGTGGAGGCGGATCAGAACCCGGAGCGCACCCAGGAGGCCGGCCGATGAGACGCCGCAGACGCACCCGCGCCCCCTCCAACCACGAGCGCTGGCTGGTTTCCTATGCGGATTTCATCACTTTGTTGTTCGCATTTTTTGTCGTCTTATATGCCTCCTCGCAGGTCGATCAGAGAAAGGTCGGCAAACTGGCCCTGGCCATTCAAGTGGCATTTCAAGAAGTGGGTGTGTTTCCGGCCTCCACGACGAAGATCCCGCTGGATCTCAATGACCCGATGCCTTTCAGCACGGTGCAGGCGATTGAGAATGTCGAGCGAAATTCCGAACTGGGGCGCATCGCTTCCTCACCCACCGATGCTCTGGCGGGCTCTTCCCGCGAGACGGATATGGCCACTTTGCGCAGCGAGTTGGAGCAGGCGCTGCACGGAGAAATTGCGCTACGCCAGGTATCGCTGCACCGCGATACTGATGGCCTGGTGATCAGTCTGCGGGAATTCGGCTTCTTCGACAGCGGTTCGGCGACGGTGAAACCCCAGTCCCTGCCCGCGCTGGATCGCATCGCTTCGATTCTGGCCATCCGCACCTGCGGGCTGCGCATCGAATGCCATACGGATAATGTCCCTATCCATACTGCGCACATGAGCTCGAATTGGGAACTTTCTACGGCTCGGGCTACCGAACTGATTCGCATTCTGATCATGGACCACGGCTTCGCGCCCGCCAGGCTTTCGGCTGCGGGCTACGCCGAGTATCACCCTATCGCCAGCAATGTCACTATCCAGGGGCGGGCGCAGAACCGGCGTGTCGACATCGTCATCTTGAATGAACCGAGCTTCACCGAACCGGGCTTGGTCACAGCTGGGAGCCCGGATACCGCCGCCAGCAATGGCAGGCAATCCGGAAACCCGTCTCCGAATCTGCCTTAAACGGCCCACTCTCTCTTAATGAATCATCCTTAATTGGCTCTTTCTTATGGGATCTTTCCTGTAGATTATCGGCGTTTCCCGCTAAAGTCCCGCTTCTGGGTGCCGATGATTTCAGAGGTGCAACTCCGCCTTTGAGGGCTGTCTCGGCAGCAGTGAAGTCCTGGGCATGAGCAGAGCAAATGAACACGAGGGTGACACACGATGCCATTGAGCACTCCTAAATCGAAAGCTGGAACCCGCGCCCACGAGCCTAAGGCACACGAGGAGTTGCTCCAACTGGTGGGCTTCCGTGTAGGCGGCGAAGAGTTCGTGATCGACATTTTGCGGGTGCAAGAGATTATCCGCACTCAGCAACTGACTCGTGTCCCGGATTCCCCGGACTGCATGGAGGGAGTCATGAATCTGCGCGGGAAAATCATTCCTGTCATAGGCCTCCGCAAGCGTTTCGGTCTCGAAGAAGTTGCTCCCGACAAGCAAAACCGGATCGTGGTGGTCGAAATCCAGGGCGCAGTACTGGGCTTCGTGGTGGATGCGGTCTCCGAGGTCCTCCGCGTCCCAGCCGATTCCGTGGAGCCACCTCCGCGCATTGGCCTGGTCGAGCGGGAATATGTTGCAGGCGTGGGGAAGGTCGGGGACCGTCTGCTCATCCTGCTGGACGCCGATCGGCTGATGAGCGGCCCTGAACAGGAAATGATTGGCGCCGCCGCCGCGACTCAGCCTTAAGTGACGACCTGAATAAAGGAGCAACCCTGCGTGAGTGATGACCTTTCAAATGATCCTTCGCTAGTCCAGGAATACCTGGTTGAATCGGAGGAATTTCTTCAGCGTATGGACCAGGACATGGTTGCCCTGGAGGCTGCTCCCAATGATGCGGAGTTGCTCAACCGCATCTTTCGCGCGCTGCACACCATAAAAGGTACTTCTGGTTTTCTTGGATTTGAGCCCGTCGTCCGTTTAAGTCATCGCGCGGAAGATGTTCTGAACGCCTTGCGCAAGGGCGAAGCTCAACTGACTCGCCCCATCATGGACGCTCTGCTGGCCGCGCGCGACTACTTAGGCAAGATGCTCCAGGATATACGCACGGGCGGCTTGCAGCAGTATGAGTTGAGCTCGCTGCTAAAAGACCTGGAAGCCGCTCAAACTGTCGGACAAAAATCTCCCACCCTGGGACAACTGCTGGTCAATAAGGAAGTGATTTCCGCTTCAACGCTAGACGCGGTGCTGGCGGAACAGGCGGCCTCCGCCGAGCCTCTCAAGCTTGGCCAGATGCTGGTGGACAAAGGTCTCGCCTCTTCGGCAGAAATCGGCAATGCGCTGGTCCGCCAGAAAGAGATTGCGCAGCTTCACGCCGCAGTCCCTACGATGCGCGTCGACGCGGCCAAGCTGGACGACCTCATCTATCTCATCGGAGAGCTCGTGCTCGAGCGCAACCGCTTGCTCCAGCTTAGCCGCGACTCGTCGTCGGGCAAGCTCGCGATCAATGAATTGAGTTCGTCGCTGGCTCAGTCCTCCGCCCGCTTGAGTTTTATTACCGAAGAATTTCAGTCGGCGGGCCTGAAGACCCGCATGGTTCCCATCGAGACTGTCTTTCGCCGGTTCCCTCGTCTGGTTCGCGACGTAACCGGCAACCTGAAAAAGGAAGTGGACCTGTCTCTTCTCGGGGAAGATACCGAGCTGGATAAGACGATGGCCGAACTGGTGGGAGATCCGTTGGTTCACCTGGTGCGCAATTCGCTCGATCATGGCGTCGAACTACCCGCGATCCGGGAACAAGCCGGCAAACCGCGCCGCGGCAAGATCCGTCTGGAAGCCCGCCAGGAAGGCGATCAAATTGTCATCAGCATTTCCGAAGACGGCGCGGGAATGGATCCGGCGAGAATTGGCCGCAAAGCGGTGGAGAAGGGATTGGTGACGGCCGAGCGACTGCGCGGAATGAGCCAGCGCGAAATTCTGGACTTCATTTTTCTGCCCGGCTTCAGCACCGCCGAACAGACCACCGACCTCTCTGGCCGGGGAGTGGGCATGGATGTGGTTCGCACCAATCTGAAGAAATTGAATGGCACGGTCGAAATCGAAAGCCACCTCGCCGAAGGCACCACCGTCAAGCTTCGTTTGCCTCTTACTCTCGCCATTCTGCCCGTGCTCCTGGTGCCGGTGGGGAAGGAAATTTACGCTTTGCCTTTGCGCTCGGTTGCGGAGACGGTGCAGATCGATACCAAGCATGTGCACCGCGTGGAAGGCAGCGAGGTTCTCTGCCTACGAGAGGAGACGCTGCCCCTCTTGCGATTAGATCAGATGTTTCCCCAGCGCCCAAGTTCCACACAACAGCCGGCCGATGCCTCTCCTTCCGCAAGCTCAGGCGATGAAGGTCGGAAGGTCGTAATTCTCGGAGTGGCAGAAAAACGGTTCGCGCTTCTGGTCGATCAGTTGCTCGGGCAGGAGTCAACCGTGGTCAAACCTTTGGGAGTTTTCCTCCACTGGTGCTCCAGTGTGGCTGGCGCCACCACCAGCGGCGACGGCCAGGTTCGCCTGGTTCTCGACCCCGCAGGCCTGCTGGCAAATCTGCGCCCTGCTCTGCGCATGATTCAAAGGGCTTCCGCGTGACTACCGCACCTTCCCTGCGATCGGTGCCCACCATGGATGGTCCACCCGAACCTGAGCTGGTGCGTATCCGCGATGTGATTTATCAGACCGCGGGAATTTTTCACCCCGACAATAAGCTTCGTCTGCTGCAGGACCGCTGCGGCCGCCGCATGAAAGAACTCAAGGTACAAACCCTGCGCGAATATTCCGAGTGCCTCACCATCCGGCCCACGCGGCAAGCGGAACTGATTGCGCTGTTGAACGAGATCACGATTGGAGAAACTTCATTCTTCCGCAATCAGCCACAGCTTGACGCTCTGCGCCGCATCGTAATTCCCAAAATCCTTGAGGCTAAATCCAACCTTCCGCTGCGCCGGCTTCGCATCTGGAGCGCTGGCTGTTCCACCGGGGAGGAACCTTACACTCTCCGCATGTTGATGCTGGAGGAGCTAAACGTCCAGCTCAAAGATTGGTCCACGGAAATTCTCGCCACCGACCTTAACGAGCGCTCTCTGGCGCACGCCGAGGAGGCGGTCTACGGCAGCTATAGCACTCGCAACCTCACGCCCTCCTATCGCAATAAATACTTTATTCCGCAGGGCGATAAACTGCAGGTGAACGCTCTGGCACGCTCCAACATCAGCTTCAGCCGGCTTAATCTGTCGGACGACTCGCGCATGACATTCATGAAGAGCATGGATGCCATCTTTTGCTGCAATGTGCTCATCTATTTCGATCTGGCCTCCAAAAGACGCGTTATCCAGCATTTTTTCAATAACCTGCTGCCTCATGGATATCTGTTCCTGGGCCACTCCGAGTCTCTTTTTGGCGTCAATGATGACTTCCGCCTGGTTCACTTGCCCGGAGCTACTGCCTATGTAAAAGGGGAACGCACTCCTGCGGGAGGTAAATCGCTATGACCGCCGCAACCGCAACCAAACAGGCATTACTGCAGCGGCTCGATGGCTTGCATCAAATTCCAACCATCCCGGCCGTGCTCGCCCCATTGCTTCGTTACCTGCAGCAGCCCGTGGAACAGCTCGACGTGCAAAAGGTCACCGACCTGCTTTCCCAAGACAAGTCGTTGGCGGAGCAGTGCCTGCAGATGGCAAACTCGCCGCTTTTTGGACGGGCACAAAATGTCCAGTCCCTGCGCGGAGCAGTCGTCAGCCTGGCCTTCCATCATGTCAGCGATATCGCCATGTCCTGCGGGGTGCTGAACATGCTTCCTAGCGATAAGGCCAGTCTCGATCCCGTGGTTTTCTGGGAGCACTCCCTGGGGTGCGCCCTGGTCTCGCGGCAAATTGCGCGCAAAATCAATTTTGGCGATCCCGGAAAAGCATATCTTGCCGGCCTGCTTCATGACTTGGGAATCATCGTCAACCTTTGGGTTTTGCCTAAGGAATTCCGTGCCGCTTGGGAAATGGGGAAAGGGGAAGGCATTCCTCTGCATGAGGCGGAACAAAAGTCCATGGGATTTACTCACTGTGACAGCGGACGTCTGCTTGGCGAGCGCTGGGCGCTCGCCCCCGAGCTGATAGAGGTAATCAGTTATCACCACGCTCCGGAAAAATCGGCAGAACACACGGGCCTGGTCGCCTTGGTGCAATTGGCCGATTTACTTTGCCGCATGAGTGGTCTGAACTACGGCTATGTGGAAGAACGGCAGGTGAATCTAGCTGAAGAGTCCGGTTTCGGCCTTCTCGCCCAGCATTCCACAGCGCTGAAGGACTTTGACTGGGCACGGCTGACCTTCTAACTCGATTCCTACATGGACGAAGTCCACAGTCTGGTGCGCGCCATCTACCGAACGTGAACCATCAAGGCACCAACTCGCTAATACGCGTGCTCATCGTCGACGACAGCGCATTCATGCGCACGGCGCTATCGCGGATGGTTGCTTCCGATCCCGACATTTCGGTTGTGGGCACTGCCAGCACTGGAAACGAAGCTCTGCAAAGGATCCCCTCCCTCGATCCCGATGTGATTACTCTCGATGTGCAGATGCCAGGCCTGGACGGATTGGAAACCCTACACCGCATTATGGCGGAGTTCCCGCGGCCGGTGATCATGGTTAGTTCGGTAACTCTGAAAGACGCGGAAACCACGTTCAACGCTCTGGCAGCGGGAGCCTTCGACTATGTACCCAAACAACCTTCCTCCGCCTCGCTGGACATTCTCCATCTTCAGGCTGATTTAATTGCGAAGATCAGGGCGGCGGCGGAATCGCGGAATGCTCACAAACCTCTCATCGTCTCGCGAAAGCCTCCCCGGGCGGTGGCCATGCCGATGCGTGAAGCGTCGCTCTGTTCACCCGCCATCGTTGCTTTGGGCATCTCGACCGGTGGTCCAAAGGCCTTGCAGGATATTCTCCCGATTCTTCCGGCGGATATGCCGGTTCCCATTCTGGTCGTGCAGCACATGCCTACAGGTTTTACCGCTCCATTTGCCAAGAGGCTGGATAGTCTCTGCGCCGTCTCGGTGTGTGAGGCGGTGCATGGCGAGGCCGTCTTGCCGGGGGTGGTTTACATTGCTCCGGCGGGAACACATTTGACGGTGGAGCGCGGCAGTTCGCGCACCGTCGTTTGTCTCTCCGACAAACCCGAGCATCAGTTGCATATTCCCTCCGTCGACATCATGATGCAATCAGTCGCTTCCGCCTTTGGCTCGCTGGCCATGGGCATCATCATGACCGGCATGGGATCGGACGGAGCGCAAGGAATGAGCGCCATCCATCGCGAAGGCGGTCTCACGGTGGGTCAGGATGAGCCCAGTTGCACGGTTTACGGTATGCCGCGGGCTCGCGCGGAAATGCGCATCCTGGACCGGGTGGTGCCGCTCTCCCAGATTCCCCATGAAATTCTTCACGCTACCCATTACCGCAAAGCCAGCGTGAGCTAAGCCGATGCGCCAAAATCGAACGGATTCCTATCCAGCGCTTCGCGCACGCGCTGCAACAGCGTCGCTATTGAAAAAGGCTTGGCCAGGTACTCAGTCCGGTAAGGCGAGAGTTGGCACAATGCGAGCTGTTCCATATAGCCACTCATCAGCACGATCCGAACCTGTGGATACGACACGAAGAATTTCTGTGCCAGTTCGTGGCCGCTGATTCCGGGCATGACGACATCAGCGAGCAGCAAATCCACTGGCACGGGGGACTCACGGTAAGCCTCTAACGCTTGCGTTGCGCTCTCCGCAATCACTACTCTGT
>Ga0182024_10020040_pt1 | contig 12257 bp, 9 predicted proteins | sample P32metaG_FD_120480 | JGI IMG/M metagenome (GOLD analysis project Ga0182024, IMG submission 120480) | Permafrost microbial communities from Stordalen Mire, Sweden - P3-2 metaG (Illumina Assembly) | ecosystem: Environmental > Terrestrial > Soil > Wetlands > Permafrost | place: Sweden: Stordalen...
AAATACCGGCTCGACCTGCTGCGAGCCTCCTTCGACCGCAAGATCGCCGACGTGTCGGTCGAGTTGGCAAAGCAGGGGCTGTTCCCGCAGACCACCCTCGGGTTCGATGCCGCCCGCGACAGCACCAAGCACTGGACCGGCGGGCCCAACTTCAACATCGTCCTGCCGATTTTCGACCCTGGCATCGTCGCCCTGTGGAACGTCAAGTACCAGCGCGAGCAGACGGAACGGAACTATGTTGCCCTGCAAGGGCAGGTCAGGCAGGACGTGCGCAGCGCACTGAACGCCCTGCAAATTGCCGCCGAGGACGTCATTTTCCTGCGCGACCGCACCATCCCCCAGGAAGAGGAGAACATCAAGCTGGCGGAGTTGTCGTTCAAGCTCGGCAACTCCGACCTGGACGACCTGCTCAACAGCATCCGGGAATATGTAGGCGTGCTGCAAAACTATGAAGACGCGATCCAGGCCTACAACCAGGCGGTGATCGGCCTGGAGACGGCGGTCGGGCTGGCCTTCCCGCGCATCGAGCAGGAGGCGGCGGGGTCGCCCTCCAAGGCCACCACCGGGGCCGTAGTTCCCGGGCAGATCAAACCGATTGGCGACGCGACCGGCCCGGCAACGCTTCCCGGCCCCGCTCCGCACAAGCCTTTCCGCCTCAGTCCGGAAACCGAGCCAACGACGCAGCCGGGAGGCCCTCCGCGCGTGCCATTCCGCCTGGAGGACGACGTGCCGCCGGCCACCCAGCCCGCCTCACAGCCGGAAACCTTGTCGCCAACGACCCGGCCGGCATCCCCTTGATCCATCAATACGGTGGAGGGTTTCGCATTGCAGGTCTTAATTATAGACGATGACCCGGTTACGACTCAGTCTCTAAGTGCGGCATTGACACTTCAAGGGCTTGAGGTCCAATGCGCGGGCGACGGTCAGGCTGGGATGTCGGCGGTGCGGGTAGGTTCTTTCGATCTAATTCTGCTCGACGTGATGCTGCCCTGCCAGGATGGCTTTTCTTTGCTTCAAACCCTGCGCCAAGCGGACAACCAGACCCCAGTCATTTTCCTGACGGCGCGGGGCGCGGTCGAGGACCGCATCCGAGGGCTGGAATTGGGCGCGGACGACTACATCACCAAGCCATTCTCGCCGGACGAGGTCCTGGCAAGGATCAGGACGGTGCTGCGCCGACTACCTGGTCGAGCCGCGCCTCACAATGCGGCGGCTCAGGTAATCCGCATTGGCGACCTGGAGTTGGACTTGCACCGACGTCGGGCATTGCGCGCGGGGCGGCGTTTAGTGCTAACACCCAAGGAGTTCTCCCTCCTGTCGTTGCTCGCCCGCCGCCACGGGCAGGCGCTTTCCCGAACGTTCATCGCCGACGAGGTGTGGGACGGCGCGTTCGAGAAGGGCACCAACGTCGTTGACGTTCACATCCGAAGGCTGCGTGCCAAGCTCGATGACCCATTCGAGCAAAAGCTCATCGTCACCTTACGCGGCGTCGGCTACATGTTGACGGACGTCGCAAGTTTGCCTCCAGGATCGCCTGGAACGTTGGACCAGCGACGCCCTCGTTGAAATTCGCAACGATGGGCTGAAGTCTTGTTGCATGGTTCAATGGTGCGTTGCAAATCTCCTTTCGCAACCTCATCGAAGGATCTTCATAGAGCGGGGGACATTTCCAATTCGTCATCTATCGTCAGATGAGCTTCGGTTCATTTCTGAATCGTAATTAAATCGGCTTCGAGCATTTCCAGACCGTTATCCGTAAGCCGCCACGAGCTGTGCGGTTTCGCGCGGCATTCGGTTCGCTGCCATGAAATGCGAGCTATGTTTGGAATGCGCCATAAATTGGTCTTCGGCTTCGGCGGATTGTTAGCGATTCTAATCATCGTCAGCGCGTTCAGCGCTCTGGTCCTGCGGCGTTACAGCAATGTAATGGCGACTTACCTGCGGGAGAATTACCGCAGCGTGCAATATGGGGAACGAATGAAAAAGGCGCTGGACCGTCTGGATGCGGCGGCGCGGCATGCAATGGAGGGAAAGATCGCAGACGCCGGGTCCCAGGATGCGGTCAAGGCGGCGCTCGACCTGTTCAACTCTAACCTGTATTTCGAGTCCCAGAATGTCACCATACACCCCAGGGAAGATCTAGACCTCGACAATATCACGCGGGAGTGGGCGGCCTACAAAGCCGCGCACGCCATCGTGATGGACCCGACCGCGGACCGATCCAAACGCGGAGCAGCCTGGGGGACCGTGCAGGCGGAGTCGGAAAAACTCCAATTTGCCGAGCAGGATATGATCGATATCAACCTCGACAACATGGTGGCCAGCGACGCCAACATGAAACGAACGACCGCCGCCTATCAGAAAGGCATGTATGGGCTTGTGGCGGCAGGCGTGGCGCTGGCAATCGTGCTCGTGTTCGTCTTGGGCCGTTCGTTCCTGGGACCCCTACGGGACTTGACCCGCTCGGCAAGGGAAATCGAGCGCGGCAATCTGGACCTGGTCGTCCAAGTGAGGAGTCGAGATGAAATCGGGCAGCTCGCTGAGGCATTCAACTCGATGGCGGTGCGGCTTCGTCAGTTCCGCCGCAGCGACCGCGCCAAGCTCCTGCGCATACAACGGACGACGCAGCTTGCCGTCAATAGCCTGCCCGATGCCATCGCCATCGTGAGCCCCGATGGAAGGATCGAAGTGGCCAATGACGCGGCGCAGAAGCACTTCGGGCTTACGCCCGACACGGACCTGGATTTGAACCGGCTGGGCGACCTGCGGCAACCCTACGAGCGGGCGGCGTCCGGGGACCGCGTCGCCCCCCGGCACGGTTACGAGTCGGCGATCCAGGTGCTGGACGAGGGCGGCCAGGAACGGTTTTTCCTGCCGCAGGTGGTGCCGATCATCGACACCGGGTCGCCCGACCATCAAGTCGTTGGTGTCACCCTGATCCTGGCCGACGTCACGAACCTGCGGCGGCTGGACGAATTGAAGAGCGGCATGCTCTCGGTCGTCAGTCACGAGCTCAAGACGCCGCTCACCAGCATCCGCCTGGCCGTTCATTTGGTCCTTGAAGAGCGCGTCGGGCCGTTGACGGAGAAGCAGGGCGAGTTGCTTCTGGCGGCGCGCGATGACAGCAACCGCTTGCAACACATCATCGAGAACCTGTTGAACATGGGGAGGATCCAGGCCGGGCGGGCGCTAACCGACGTCATGCCGATGCCGGCGCGCCAGTTGGTCGCCAATGCCATCGAGCCACTGGAGCCCAGCTATCGGGACGGCGGCGTCAGGTTGTCGGCTGAGGTGCCGGAGGACGTGCCCGAGGTATTGGTGGACCTGGCGAACATCAACCATGTTCTGTCCAACCTGCTGGGCAACGCCTTGAAATACACGCTGCCGGGCGGCGACGTGCGCGTCACTGCTCGAACCGAGAGGGGCTTCGTCCGCTTCAGTGTGAGGGATACCGGGCGCGGGATCCCGCAGGAATATACCGGCCGGGTCTTCGAGCGCTTCTTTCGCGTCCCGGACCAGCCCAGCTTCCGCGGCGCCGGCCTGGGGCTGGCCATCGCCAAAGAGATCGTCGAGGCCCATGGAGGTGAGATCGGGGTTGTCAGTCGGGAGGGGATCGGCAGCACCTTCAGCTTCACGCTGCCGAGGGCAGATGACGGTGTCCATGGCGCACGGGACGCGCCGGTCATGCAATTTTCAGTGCGTTAGCGAGGCAAATCTTGCACCCTGCACGGCGACGGCCCCAAGGGACCTCAACCGGGGTATGTAAATGGTGCATTCATGGCCTCTTCTGTGGAGACAGCCGCTTGGCACTGGTTTCGCTTTGAGACCCTGTTGTTGTCCTGCATCGTTCTCGCCTGACGACCGCTTGAGTGAGTTTGACCGAGAGGTTGGCATTCGAGGGTTCGACGTGACCACCATAATGATTCCCCAAGTTCCTTCCGTTGCCACTGAATCGGCCAGCGTCCTGGTTGTGGACGATGAGCCGAACATCCGAAAGACGCTGTCGATCAGCCTGGAGAGCGCCGGGCACAGGGTCGTTGCCGTCAGCAATCCCGCCGACGCGATGGCGGAAGCAACACGCCGTTCGTTCGATCTCGCGTTCGTCGACTTGCGGCTCGGAGCGCAGACCGGAATGGACCTGATCCCCCGGCTGCTGGCGGTGAGCCCCTGGACCCGCGTCGTGGTCATCACCGCTCACGGGTCGGTGGGAGCGGCAGTGGAGGCGATGAAGCACGGCGCGGCCGACTTTCTGACCAAACCCTTCACCCCGGAACAGATCAAGGCAGTTGCCGACCGCGTGGCCTATGTCCGGGCACGGGAGCAAAGGATCACCGGGACAGACCAAGCATCCCTTTCACACGACGACGGCAGCGCCGTCACCCTCGAAAGCACCAGCCCGGAGATGCAACGCGCGGTCAGCCTGGCCCGTGCCGTCGCCACCAGCGACGCCTCTGTGTTGATTCGAGGGGAAAGCGGGACCGGCAAAGGCGTGCTGGCCCACGCCATCCACTCCTGGAGCGACCGCTCGGCCAAACCCTTTGCCACCGTCTCCTGCCCGTCTCTCTCGGCGCAACTGCTGGAAGGCGAACTGTTCGGTCACGTTCGCGGCGCGTTCACCGGGGCCGTCCGCGACAACGTCGGCCGCATTGCCGCCAGCGACGGCGGAACGCTCTTCCTGGACGAGATCGGCGACCTGCCCCTGGAGCTGCAGCCCAAGCTGCTGCGCTTCCTTCAAGACCGCAAGTACGAGCGCGTGGGCGACTCCATTACCCGCCGTGCCGACGTCCGCGTTGTCACTGCCACCAACCTCAACCTGGAACTGATGGTCCGCGAGGGCCGCTTCCGGGAAGACCTGCTCTATCGACTCAATGTCGTTCAGATCGACCTGCCGCCGTTGCGGCAAAGGCCCGACGACCTGATCCTGCTGGCCGATTGGCTCCTCTGTAAGCTCCGCCGCGCCAAGCCTATTGAAGGTTTCACCCCTGAAGCCGCCGACACCCTCCGCCAATACCATTGGCCCGGCAATGTACGCGAACTCCATAACGTAGTGGAGCGTGCCGTGCTCCTGTGCCAAGGCACCCACATCACGACCGAGCACCTGCCCATGGGGAGCCCCGCAGCGCAGCGCGGGCCGGAAGCCGGCGACTTGATCTCCCTGGACCGGATCGAGGAACTGCACATTCGCCGCGTTCTCGCCGCCACCAAGAGCCTCGAAGAAGCGGCAAACGTCCTGGACATCGACCCTGCCACCCTGTGGCGGCGTCGGAAGAAATACGGGATTTAGCCTCGTCTAGCAAAGCCCAAAGAAGCATTCGCCTCCTCTTCGAATAGTCCCCGATCTCCTCAAGTTGCCAGCAATTCTGCAGGATTGAAAATTGCATGGTTTCGTGAAACAAACATTGCAATATGAAACCAAGAATGCGCCGAAGAAGTAGAACACTCTGATTTATTACGGTTATTCCACCGCCAACATGTCTTTTTTGCCAGTTGGGCACGCTATTCGCTCAGCTATTTCCTCGAACCCAGTAAGGTTTCGCGAAATCACGGAGACGACAGTGATCTTGATTTCGCCGCGGTTCTCGTTGCCATGGCTGCGACAGGTACGAATTGAGGAATTGGCTGGCTTGGCCATCGGCCGCAGGCCTTCAGCTTTCGCTGGGCCACATCCGGCGTGTCTTTGCACGTGCCCCCCACCATGAAAGCCTATTGGGCTCAATCCCTAATCGTCCTCGCATCAGTTGCCCTGGTGCTGGTGGTACTCATCCTTGTGGGAGCGAAGGTCCGCTCCGCCAGCGCCGCTCCACGGGCGCCGGAAGCGCCCGATCCCTACAAGGTGAATGGCGACATGATGGAACTGTCTCCGGAATCCGCGATTCGTGCCGGCATCAGTGAAGCGAAGATTGAGGCGAAAACCGTCCCTATGACTCTCACGCTGACCTGCCGCAGCGGCTTGAACCTGGAGACGGTGACCCATGTCCGCGCCCAGTTCGGCGGCAAAGTGGGAAACATCGGTCCCGGGCTTGGGGACTTCGTGAAAGGCCCTGGAACGCCTGGGGGGGCCACGGTCTTGTGCACCATCGAATCCAACGATCTAGCCGCGGCCAAGAACAGTTACCTCCAGATCAAGATCCAGACGCGCCAGGACGAAGACACTTACGATCGCACCAAAGAGCTGGTACAGGCTAAGGTCCTGGCCGAGAAATTCCTCATCGAGGCCCTGTCGACACTCGTCAAGGACAGGGCGGCACTGGAGGCGTCACGTCAACAGCTCCTGATCTTCGGGCTCAATCAGCATGAAATCGACGAGGTGCAGAATGAAGTCGGGCGCCAGCGCATGGACTACATCATTACCAGCCCGCGCACGGGAGTAATCGCCGAAAAAGGCGTGGCGGGCGGTGAGGTCGCTGACCCGTCACTTAATCTCTTCACCATTGCCGACACCAGTACGATGTGGGTATGGGGCGACGTGTACGAGCGCGACCTCCGGAAGATCAGCGTCGGACAATCGATGAAGATCTATTTCGCGTCGGAGCCGGACCGGCCGCGCGAGTGCAAGATCGATTGGATCAGCCCCGTGCTCGATCCCAACACACACACGGTAAAAATCCGCGGCATGCTCGATAATCCCGACGGACGCATCCTGTCCGATATGTATGGGACGCTGATCGTAACCGTGGACGATGGCAAGGATTCGATCACCGTACCAGCCGATGCCGTGGTGCGCCAAGGCGTCGATTCGTTCGCCTTCGTGCGGGCAGGAAGTACATCCGGGACCGTGCGGTACCGTAGGACCGCGGTCACCATCGCCCCGTTTGAGATGGGCTTCGGCGCCTCCGAAGGCGCGTCGGTGGCAACGGCTCGCAGCACCCTTCGCATAGTGAAAGGCATTAGCACCGGCGACACGGTCGTGACACGTGGCACCCTTGGCTTATTCAACGAAATGACGCACCAGCAGGCCAATGGGCAGTAGCCCGTTGCCGCCCGCGCGCAGACATCCGGTAATCCCCAATGGTCAAGCGACTTGTCGATTTTGCCCTCGACCAGCGTATTGTGACGCTGGCGTTGGCCGCCCTCCTCGTGGCGATGGGGCTCTACGCCTATAAGGTGCTTCCCGTCGAAGCGTTCCCCGATCCCGATGATCCGCACTGCATTGTCATCACACTCTGGCCCGGTCAGGCCGCCGAGGACGTCGAAACGCAGGTGACCCGGCCGATCGAGCAGCAGCTTAACAGCACGCCCAAGCTCACCAGCCTTCGTTCCACCAGCATGTTCGGCCTCTCTGTCGTGACCATGACGTTCGAGGACGACGCCAATGACGACATCGCCCGCGGCCAGGTGCTGGAGCGCATGCAGAACGTAACGCTGCCGGCCAACGCCAACTGGCAGATCGGCGCCAACACCACGAGCACCGGCGAAGTCTTCCGCTATGTCATTACCGGCCCGCCAAGCTATAAGCTGGAGGACCTGCGGGCGCTGCAGGACTGGGTGCTGGAGCCGGCGATTCGCCAGGTGCCCGGCGTCGGTGATGTCAACGCGTTCGGCGGCGGGATCAAGCAATACCAGGTCTTCGTCAAGCCCGAGCAACTCACCCAGCACGGCGTCACCCTGCAGCAGGTCTTCACCGCCCTGCAGAACAATAACCTGAATACCGGCGGCAACATCCTGAAGACGGGCGAGCAGAGCCTGGTCGTTCGCGGCGTTGCGGTCCTCACCAGCCTGGATGACATCGCCTCCGTGGCGGTCACGAATTACAATGGCCATCCCGTCTTTGTCCGCGACGTTGCCGACGTCCGCACAGGCATGGCGCCGCGACAGGGAATCGTCGGCTGGTACGAACGGGGTGAAACCAGTCAGACAGGCCGTGTCACCAGGCCCCATCACGAGATGGATGACATCGTCGAGGCCATCATCCTCAACCGTAAAGGGACCAACGCGCTGGATGTGGTCAAGGGCGTTAAGGAGAAGGTGGCCCAACTCAATGACCCGAAGAAGCACATTCTTCCCGCCGGCGTGAAGCTCGTCCCAACCTACGACCGAAGCGTACTTGTCGATGAGACGATGCACACAGTGCTGCATAACCTGATCGAAGGCGCTGTCCTGATCCTGGTCATTTCGCTGGTCTTCACCAGCAACATCCGGGCGGCCGTGGTCATCTGGCTGGTGATCCCCTTGTCGCTGCTGTCGGCGTTCATCTTTCTGAACCTCAAGGGCATCTCGGCTAACCTGCTGAGCTTCGGCGCTGTCGATTTCGGCATCCTCGTCGACGCGGCGGTGGTCATCGTGGAAGCGGTCCTGGTGCAGAAACTGCTCGCCCCGCCGAAACAGGATTTCCGCGACCTGGTCCGCCATACCGCAACCGGGCTGGGTCGCCCGATGCTGTTTTCCAAGCTCATTCTGATCACGGCGCTGGTGCCCATCTTCACCTTTGAACGGGTGGAAGGGCGCATCTTCCGCCCGATGGCGTTTACTATCGCAGGAGCCATCGTCGGCGCCACCCTTGTCACGCTAACGCTAGTGCCCCTGGTCGCTTCGGTGCTGCTCAAATGGGGAAAACCGCATGCTGACAATTTCGTGACGCGATGGCTGAAGCAGGCTTATGGCACCATCCTTGAGGTAGCTCTGCGCTTCAAGACCATCACGATTGGGGCGGCCTTATTTGTCTTGGCCGGGTCGATTCTCCTGGGCGCGAACCTCGGCACCGAATTCCTCCCCAAGCTGGACGAAGGCAACATATGGCTGACCGTCACCATGCCGCTGTCGGTATCGCCGGAAACGGGGAAGCAGAACGAACGTCGCATTCGCGAGGTCCTCAAGGGTTTCCCCGAGTCCCGCGTGATTTATACACAGCTTGGCCGACCCGACGACGGAACGGACCCCAAGGGTTGGAACAACATTGAGATCGCCGTCTATCTTCCCCCGCACGATCAGTGGACGACGATAGACCCTTCCACCAAGAAGGTCGTGGACAAAGAAGGGCTTATCCGATTGATGAACAATCAACTGCAGGAGATACCCGGCTGCGATTTCAATTTCTCGCAGGTGATCGAAGACAACGTGGAAGAAGCGTTGTCGGGCGTGAAAGGCGAGTTGGCCATCAAGATATTCGGCGATGACCTGAAAGTGCTCGAACAAAAGGGCGAGGAGGTCCGCGCCGTAATGGCAAAAGTGCAGGGAGTTGCGGATCTGGACGTCCAGCAGCTTTCGGGCCAGCCGAACCTCACGATCAAGGTCGACCGTGAGGCCATCGGCCGCTACGGCCTTGACAGCCAGACGGTGCTGTCCCTGGTGGAAACGGGGCTGGGAGGCAAGACGTCGGGCAGCCTGGTTGAGGGGCAGAAGAAATTTGACGTCTCAGTGCGCCTGGCACCGGCGGCGCGCACCGCCATCAGCCGGATCGAAGGGTTGTGGGTGGACACGCCCACCGGGCAGCGAATCGCGCTGTCTACCCTGGCCACCGTGAAATCGGAAGAAGGGGCGAGCAAGATCGAGCGCGACCAGAACAGCCGGCGAATCGCTCTCAAGTGCGGGATCGTCGGCCGCGACATGGGCAGTTTCGTCGCTGACGCACAGCAAAAGGTCAGCGATCAAGTGAAACTGCCGGAGGGCTATCATATCACCTGGGAAGGGCAGTTCGAAAACCAGCAGCGCGCCAATGCCCGGCTGCGGGTGATCGTCCCGGCCTCTCTGCTTCTGGTGTTTGGCCTGCTGTGCTTCGCGTTCCAACGGTTCCGCTACGCCATGTTGATCCTGGCGAATATCCCGTTGGCCATCGTCGGCGGCGTTGCCTTGCTCTACGTCACCCACACGAACCTGTCCGTGTCGGCGAGCATCGGCTTCATCGCACTGGCAGGCGTAAGCGTGCAGATGGCGATGGTGCTGGTCAGCCAGTTCAACCAACTCCGCGTCAAGGGGCTGCCCCTGCGCCAGGCAGTCATCGAAGGCTCTAAAGCCAGGATGCGCCCCGTGCTCATGACAAGCCTGATGGCCGCGATCGGCATGCTTCCCGCGGCCACGTCGCGCGGCATTGGTTCGGAGGTGCAGCGCCCGCTGGCGCTGGTGATCCTCGGCGGTATGATGACTGCCGTCATCCTCACCCTCCTGGTGTTGCCCGCGCTGTATGAACTGTGTGAATACTACCTCCCGGCGCCGGTGACGGTGCCCGAGGGGTTCGTCGAATGATCGCGGAGAAACGTCAATGAAAGAAATCAAAGCAATCATCGATCCCGGCATGCTCTATCGCGTGATGGACGCCCTTCATAACCAGCCGCACTTCCCGGGTGTCACCGTGAGTGATGCCCAGGGACAGGGTCGCGGCCGCGGCCCGGGGCATCGGTACGTTTCCACCGGCAATGCCCTGGCATTCTCCAGGAAGCTCCGGCTTGAAATCGCATGTTCGGACTCCATGTGTGCCGATTTGGTTAGCGTCATCCGCAAAGCGGCCCACATCGCTGACGCCGGGCACGGGGTCATCATCGTCAACAACATCGATAACGTCATTCGTCTCAGCAGCGGCGAGGAGCAGGATGATGCCGTTTGACTTCTGACTCAACCCTGTACGGCGTAGGTCCAAGTGCTCCGATTCATTTTTCTCATTCCCGTATTGACTTCTCGAACATTTATTATTAACCAGAGAAGCTGGGGAAAAATGACCTGGAAAGATGCAAAGCTCACCGGTAGACCGATACCCGCGCATAGCACCATCGCGCAGTTCGAATCCCTCTCCGATGCCGAGAAAGAGCGGGTCTGGGAGTTTTACGACGCGAGGGACCCGCGCGCAGAAACCCGGCCCATGACGCCCGCCGAGCGTGCGCGATGGCAGCAAGTACAAAAACCCCCCAGGCCAAGCACCGTCTCAGGGGCCGCCCCAAGGTCGGCAAAGGGGCGGAAGTGGTGGCCATTAGCATTGAGAAGGGCCTGCTGGACCGAGCCGATGCCTACGCCCGGGAGCACGGACTTGGCAGGTCAGAGGTATTTGTCCTGGGAATCAAAGCGGTGGTGGCGGACACGGAAAGAAAAGGAAGAGGGCTGGTCAAGTCGTCATGAAGCCTCGCATCATGTACATCGAGCGCAAGTCCGACGGATTGAGTGGCCCCGCGCGCATCGGCCGAGTCACGTTCTCGCAGACGGGCAGGACCATCTATTACCGCGACCGCAAGTTCCAGTCGCTCGGGGGACGGGGGTTCAAAGCGAACTACTTCGATGTCGAAACCGGCGACGAATATTGGATCTCCGGCTGCAAGAAGGATGGGACGGACCGGCTCTATGGCGGTTCAACCCATATCGACGAAGACGTCCGCGAAGAATACTGGCCCACGATTCGCAAGATGCCACAGTGCAGGGAGCACGGCATGGTTAGTGACGGCGCCAAGTACAGATAGGTGCTGGCAAGCGCCGGCGACGTGGTTCCACACAATCAACGTTCACGCCTGTACAAACGTCCCGAGCACCCATGGAGAGGGGCTCACCCCTCCCAGCCATCGATCGGCTCGATCAATTCGATCAGTTGCCGGGCGGTGCGCAGCAGCGTTTCCCTGGCGGAGAAGCCGCGGATCGGCTCGCTGGTCTTTGCGTCGTTGTAGATGCCCAGGTCGGTTTCATCGATCAGCGTGCGGTAGTCGAGCGTCATCTCCTCGCCGGCCTCGAGATCGCGGAGGGCGATTACCACGCCGCAGTGGCAGAGAAGGTTCGGGTCGAGGCAATGGTTTATAAACGTATAAGGCTGGTCTTCGTTCCCGATCGTGAAGTATTTGCCGGCGTATCGCGTGCCGGTTCGGACGATTACGTGCGTCTCGTCGCGGATTCCCTGGAGGTACTGCTCCTCGGTGATGATCCTGGCGCCGCTGGTAAAACAGCAGATGATCTTGCCCTTAGGGACCGGTTCCGCGGTAAACAGACCGCGGCCGAAGATGTTGGATGGCTTGACTTCCGTTCGGATGAACATTGCAGGCTCCTGATGAAGCTTTTTTAGCGCCATCCCGGAGGGATGGGTTTTTTCTCGCCGTCCCGGAGGGACGACCTGGTGCCCGCACGAGGACGACTTCATGCCTCGATCCCGTCGTCCGAAGTGACTGCTGGCTCTTCGCTGTCGTCATGGGCGGCGGCGGTTGGTTTCATCAGCTCGGCCAGCAGCACCGTGGCGAATGACCCGGCGGGCAGCGTGAAGGCCACCGTGATGTATCCGCCGTGCTCGTCGACGCCGGCTTCGAGTTGGAGGTCGGCGGGCTGGACGCGGAGCGGCCGGCGGGCGCCTTTGACCT
>Ga0182024_10020041_pt1 | contig 12257 bp, 10 predicted proteins | sample P32metaG_FD_120480 | JGI IMG/M metagenome (GOLD analysis project Ga0182024, IMG submission 120480) | Permafrost microbial communities from Stordalen Mire, Sweden - P3-2 metaG (Illumina Assembly) | ecosystem: Environmental > Terrestrial > Soil > Wetlands > Permafrost | place: Sweden: Stordalen...
GCACGTCACGCACGTGCCCGCCGAATTCGATCATCAGGTCGAGCGAGTGCAAACCGACCGCGGTCATCGCCCCCGCCGGCGCCTCGTCCGGATCGGCCCGCCAGTTTTCCGGCGCAATAAAGGTCGACGTACTGGTCGTATGCTGCGCCACCAGGCCGACGATCTTTCCGAGCCGGCCGTCCTGCAGCCGTTGCCGCAGTTCGCCGAAGGACGGGTGGAAACGGCGGCAATATCCGACCGCCAGCACGATGCCGGCTTGGCGCGCCGCTTCGACCGCAACTTGCGCGCTTGCGTGATCGAGCGTGATCGGCTTTTCCACCAGAACGTGTTTCCCGGCCGCTGCCGCTTGCCTTATCTGCTTGGCATGCTGGCTGTGGGGCGTCGCGAGCACGACAGCATCGATATCGGGATCGGACAGGATCGCTTCGAAGTCGTCGACCAAACGGATGCCTTTGGTTCGGCAGAAATCCTCGGCCTTGGCGCGCGTGCGGGTATGGCCGACAACAAAGCGAATGTCGTCGGTGTTGTCCTGCACCGAACTCACCAGCGAGCGTCCCCAACGCCCCAATCCAAGGATGGCTGCGCGAATCATGTCGTCATTTTTTTCAGGGGTGGCGTCACGGCATGGAAATGCTAACGTGATGTCGCGCCCACTACAACGTTTTTGCAATCATCCGGAAATACGATGTCCATGAATGCCGCCATTATCGGCGTTGGCCAGTCGGCTTATATGCGGCGTCCGCAATCCGGACAATCGACCCACACCTTCCTCCGCGACGCGGTCGTCGCCGCGTTGCAGGATGCGGAAGTTGATGCAAGCGATATTCAGGGCATGGCGGTGACCTCGTTCTCCATCGCGCCAGATACCGCCATTGATCTCGCCTGGCGTCTCGGCCTGTCGCTGCGCTGGCTGCTGCAGGACACCAACGGCGGTTCGTCGGCGATGAATATGCTGGGACACGCTTTGCGCGGGGTCGAGACCGGCGCGGCTTCGCCGATCCTGGTGGTAGCCGGTGACGCCACCGGCCTTGGCGGTTACGCCAAGATTGCCGCAAATTACAACATCGCGACGCGGGAACATCTCGCGCCGCTCGGTCACGGCGGTCCTAACGGTGTTTATTCGCTGGTGACCACGCGTCAAATGAACAAATACGGCCTGACGAAATCCGACTACGGCCACATAGCGATCGCGCAACGCGCTTGGGCGGCGAAGAACCCGTTCGCGGTCTACCGCACGCCGCTGACCATGGAGGAATACCTGGCAGCGCCGATGGTGGCCGATCCGCTGACCCGCTACGATTGCGTTCCTGTCGTTGCCGGCGCGCAGGCCCTTATCATCGCGCATCCCGACCGCTGCCCGCGCGGCCGCGCCCCGGTACGGGTGCGCGCCATCCGCAACAGTTTTAATTACGACAACCAAGAGGGAGATGGGCTGCAGACCGGCATCAGCACCTTCGCCGACGAGCTGTGGCAAGCGGCCGACGCGCGCCCAGCCGAGATCGACGTCGCCAGCATCTACGACGATTATCCGGCCATGGTGCTGGCGCAGCTCAACGATCTCGGCATGATCCCGGATCATGATCTCGCAGCCTATGCGCGCCGCGAGATCGGCGAGCGCCGCGTTCCCATCAACACCTGGGGCGGCATGATGTCGGCCGGTCAGCCCGGCGGACCGGCGGGCGGGCTCAACGGCATTTCCGAAGCGGTGCTGCAGCTTCAGCATCGCGCTGGCGAGCGTCAGGTCAAAGGCGCCCGCCGCGCGGTCACCACCGGCTACGGCATGACACTTTATCGCTATGGCGGCACGGCTGCGGCGGCCATTATGGAGCGCATGGAATGAGCGACGGGATCGGCATCTGGCGGTGCAGGGCTTGTGGCATCGGCTATTTTCCCGAGCGGCTGCTCTGTTCGCGTTGCCATACGCACGACTTCGTGGCGGACCGCGTCACCGAGGGCGTCGTCGAGGAAATCACCGTCATCCGGCACGTGCTCGGCCAGACCGATTGGCAGCCGCGCCGTCTCGCCAATGTGCGCACCGTCAACGGCCCGCGCATTACGGTCGGCCTGCGCGACGAGTCAGGGCCGGGGACGGTGATCGCGCTGTTCCAAGAGGGGACGGCGCCATTCGGTGCCGCCAAGTCCGCGTCGTAAATTTCGTTATTCGGCCGCTTGCGGCGCCGATCTCGGTGCGTTGCGGGTCACGCCGGCGGCGATGAATTGCGCAATCGCGTCGGGCGAATAGCCGAGTTGACGCAGAATTTCTTCGGAATGCTCGCCTAACATGGGTGCGCAACGTTCGATTGCCGGGCCATTGTGGTCGAGTAATATCGGGTTGCGCACCGCGCGCATCCGGCCGAGGCGGGGATGTTCGACATCCTTCACTATGCCACGTTCGATCATATGCGGGTCATCGAAAACTTCTTTGAAATTGTTGACGTAGGCGCAGGGCACGCCGGCCGACATCAAGGCCGCTTCGATCTCCTTTGAATTCCACGCGCACACAGCCGGCTCGACCACGGCCAGAAGCGCATCTTCGTTTTCCTTTCGGCTGGCATAGGAGACGTAGCGCGGATCGTCGATATGCGCTTGCAGGCCGAGCACGGTCATGAGGTTCTTGAACAACTGATCGTTGGGCGTGCCGATCGCGAGATAGCGGCCGTCCTTTGTTTCAAACAGCTGATAGGGCGCGTTGAGACGATGGCGGTTGCCGAGCGGCTGCGGAACCTTGCCGGTCTCGAGATAGTCGGCCGCCTCCCAGGCCGCGGCTGCGATCGCGGTTTCCACCAGCGATACGTCGGCCACATAGCCTTCGCCGGTGCGGCCGGCGCCAATCAAGCCTGACAAGGTTGCATAGGCGGCAAATAGAGCGCCGAACACATCGGCTGACTGCACGCCGGGCCGCACCGGCATCTTGCCGGGTTCGCCACTCACCGACAGCACGCCGGAGAACGCCTCGATGATCAAGTTGACGCCGGCGCGGCGGCGATAGGGCCCGCTCTGGCCGAAGCCGGAGACGGACGTGTAGACGATGCGCGGATTGACGGCCTTCACCTGCGCGCCACCGAGCCCGAGTTTCTCCAGCGCGCCGGGGCGAGAGGCCTCGACAAAGGCGTCCGACTGCGCCGCGAGCTTGAGCAGAATTTGTGTCGCTTCCGGTCGCTTGAGATCAAGCACGAGGCTGCGCTTGTTGCGGTTAAGTGCGACGAAACTTACACTTTCACCATTGCGGATCGGCGGCGTCGCGCGGCTCATGTCGCCTTTCGGCGGCTCGACCTTGATGACGTCGGCTCCCATGTCGGCGAGCAGGGTTCCGCACAGCGGACCGGCGATGAAGTTCGCCAGCTCGATAACTTTGATGCCGGCGAGTGGCTTTGCCATTGGCGTTTCCTTGCGCGCGCGAATTGCGAGTGATGTCGTCACTATATCGACAAGCGGCGCACCCACGCAACGTGTCCGCAATGTGAACACGGCTCACGCATGCGCCTTGCTCCACACCAGTCAAAGTGTTTCACTCGACGTGCCGTCGAACTCCGGTGAACCGGAGAATTTAGAATCGGTTGGGGGAAATCAGTCATGTCGAAGCGAGTGTGTGCGTGGTTGTCAGGCGCCGCCGTTGCTGTGGTAACGGTGCTATCGCTTGGCAACGGCTTAGCGCGCGCGGAATGGCCGGATCGCACGATCACGATCATCGCGCACTTCGCGCCCGGCGGCTCGAACGACTTGCTCGCGCGCCTTATCGCGAGCGAACTCGGGCCGGTGCTCAAGCAGAACGTGATCGTCGAAAATCGTCCCGGCGCGAATGGCAATATCGGCCTGACCTACGCGGCGCACGCGGCACCCGACGGTTACACCCTGGTCGTCGCCTCCGGCGTGGTCGAGATCAATCCGAGCATTCGCAAGTCTGGTTATGAGATGAAGGATTTCGCCCCGGTCGCATATCTCGGCGCTTCGCCTAACGTCATCCTGACGCGCCCGGCATCGGGCATCGCAACGATCCAGGATCTGATCGCCAAGGCGAAAGCCGAACCAGGAAAAATCACCTATTCCAGCCCCGGCGTGGGCAGCGTTTCGCAGCTCGCGGTCGAACTGCTGGAGCTGCGTACCGACACCAAACTCATCCATGTCCCATTCCAGGGCGCGGCGCCGGCCGCGCAGGCGGCGATGGCCGGCACGACGGATATCGGCTCCGTCAACATCGCTGGGCTCATCGGTTTTATCCAATCGGGCAAGCTCAAGGCGCTAGTGCAGACCGGCGAGAAGCGTTGGCCCGATCTGCCGGATGTGCCGACGATGCAGGAGGCCGGCATCCCCAACGCCGTGGTAGAAACGTCGCAAATGCTGCTAGCACCCGTTGGCACGCCGCAGCCGATCATCGATCGCCTCGCCAAAGAAGTTAGCACGATCTTGAACAAGCCCGACGTGCGCGAGCGCATGTTGAAGGCGAGCTTCGCGGTGCAATACGAAGATCCCGCCCAGTTGGGCGCACGTATCACGCGCGAGGTGCCGATGTGGAAGGAATTGGTCGAGCGTGCCGGTGTCAAGATCAATTGAACGTCATGCAGCGGCCGGACGTGCGTGCGGGACTTGCGGTGAAGTAATTCCTCCGTCGGTTTGCGCTAGATCAAGGCCCGTCCTCGACGAGGCGGCTAGCCTATAATTTAAAAGCCTTCTTGCGTGGGGGGATGTTATGTCCAACACGTATGACGCAGACCACCGCTGGCGAAATATGTGCGAGATGCTCGATCGGCTGGGCTTGGACGTAGCAATGCTCGCTCATGGACGCCTAGCGAGCGATCTTCGCTCCGCGGTCAGCACGTGTCAGTCCTGTAAAGCAGATCAAGTCTGCCAGGAGTGGTTGATGCGCGCGCCGGAGTCTATCGATAGTTCGCCGGCGTTTTGCCCCAATGCGGAACTTTTCGCGTCCGTGCGCGATTTGATCGATCGCGGCGTCGACGATGGGCAACAAGCCTGACCGCGAATGCCGCGATCTGCATTGCGGTGCGCAACCAGCTCCAAAATCAAGCAACTTCAAGGAGTTAATTTCGCGGCCCCGCCAATGAGTTGGCGCGGCCCGGAGTCGAATTGCGGCAAATCAATACAGCTCTGGTCGCGCGGCCGTATGAAATATCGAGAAATGCCGCAGCTCGGGGATTTCGTCGATGTTCCAAATCCGCATCCATGGACGTGGCGGCCAAGGTGTCGTCACCGCAGCGGCGGTCCTCTCGGTCGCGGCGTTCCTCGAGGACAAACATGCTCAAGCTTTTCCAAGTTTTGGCTCCGAGCGCATGGGTGCCCCCGTGGTCTCGTTCTGTCGCATCGATACCAAGGAAATCCGCCTGCGTGAGCCGATTAGCGCGCCGGACGCCTTGATCGTCCAGGACGTGACGCTGTTCAAGGCGATCGACGTATTCCAGGGCCTCAAGGAGAGCGGCTACCTTCTGGTCAATACCAACCAAAGCTTCGCCGATCTCCATCTTGCCCCGATCGTTGCCAAGCTCCCCGCGGGCCACGCTGTCACGGTTCCGGCGACCGAACTCGCGCTCAAGCACATCGGCCGGCCGGTGCCGAACGCCGCTTTGCTCGGCGCCTTCGCGGCGCTGACCGGAATAGTACGCCTCGATTCGGTCGCCAAGGCCATCCGCGAGGAATTCCCCGGCAAGATCGGCGACGCCAATGTTGCTGCCGCCACCGAGGCTCACGATGCCGTCGTCGCCCGCGTCAAGTCGGCGGCGTGAGGAAGATCGCATGCTAAAGCAAGTCGAAGGTTCCCACTCTACCGCCGAGGCCATCGCCTTGTGCCGTCCCGAAGTTATCTGCGCCTATCCGATCACGCCGCAGACCCATATCGTCGAAGGGCTCGGCGAGATGGTGAAGACAGGCGACCTGAACAATTGCGAATTCATCAATGTGGAATCGGAATTCGCGGCGCTCTCGGTCGCCATCGGCGCGTCGGCAGCCGGCGCGCGCGCCTACACCGCGACCGCGAGCCAGGGCCTGCTGTTCATGGCCGAAGCGGTCTACAACGCTGCCGGCCTCGGCCTGCCGATCGTAATGACGCTCGGCAATCGGGCGATCGGCGCGCCAATCAACATCTGGAACGATCATTCCGACGCGATGTCGATGCGCGACGCCGGCTGGCTGCAGCTGTTTGCGGAATCCAATCAAGATTCGATCGACCTGCACATTCAGGCGTTCCGGCTGGCCGAGGAACTGTCGATGCCCGTGATGGTCTGCGTCGATGGCTTTATCCTCACCCACGCCGTCGAGCGCGTGGACATGCCAGCGCAAGCCGACGTCGACGCGTTCCTGCCGCCTTATGAGCCGGTGCAGGTGCTCGATCCCAAGGATCCTATTTCCATCGGCGCCATGGTAGGTCCGGACGCTTTCACCGAAGTTCGTTTCCTGCAGCACTACAAGCAGACACTGGCGCTGCGGCTGATCCCCGAGTTCGCGGCCGAATTCCAGACGCGATTCGGGCGCGATACTGGCGGCCTGTTGCGCACCTATCGCGCCGACGATGCGGAAATGCTGGTGGTTGCCATGGGTTCTATCAACGGCACCATCAAGGATACCATCGATGAAATGGGTGCCGATGGCTTCAGCATCGGGCTCGTCACCATTGTGTCGTTCCGGCCGTTCCCGACCGAGGCATTGCGGCGGCTACTGGCCGGCAGAAAGCACGTTGTCGTTATCGAAAAGAGCTTCGCGGTCGGCATGGACGGCCAGCTCGCGAATAATGTTGATTTGGCTTTGCGCAATACGCCGGCAGCACCCCAGGTCCATTCGGTGGTTGCCGGGCTGGGCGGCCGCGCGATCACGCGGGCGTCCTTGCATCGCGTCTTCCGCCGCGCCATGGCGCAGCCCTGGGAGGGCGCGCATTTCCTCGACCTCAATGAAGAGATCATCGGCAAGGAGTTGCACCACGTACGCAAAGTGCGCCGCTCCGGGCCGACGGCCGAGAACCTGCTGCGCCGGCTTGACCAAGCCGCGCAGGCTCCGGCCGCAGAGTGAAGGCACAACTGATGAGCGATCAAACCGCAACCGCCACCCAGAAGCTCCACTTCTACCAGAAGGGCACCTTCACCGTCGGCAACCGGCTGGTGCCGGACGCTGAGCGATCGGTACAGGCGTCGATCGACCGCTCGAACGCGCTGACCTGCGGGCATCGCGCTTGCCAAGGATGCGGCGAGGCACTCGGCGCGCGTTACGCCATGGATGTGGCCATGCGCGCCACTGGTGGCAACCTGATCGCGGTCAACGCGACCGGCTGCCTGGAAGTTTTCACCACCCCTTATCCGGAAACCTCGTGGCAAATGCCCTGGCTGCATTCGCTGTTCGGCAATGCCGCAGCGGTCGCCACTGGCGTGGCCGCGGCGATGCGAGTGAAGGGCCGCCCCGAAGTGCGCGCGATCGCGCAAGGCGGCGACGGCGGCACCACGGACATCGGCTTCGGCTGCCTGTCCGGGATGTTCGAGCGCAACGATGACGTCCTCTACATCTGCTATGACAACGAAGGCTATATGAACACCGGCGTGCAGCGCTCCTCGGCGACGCCGCCGACGGCGCGCACGGCGACAACGCCGGCGATGGGCCCGGAGCCAGGCAATGTCTTCGGCACCGGCAAGAGTTTGCCGCGGATCGCCGTTGCCCACGGCATCCCCTATGTTGCGACCGCGACCGTCGCGGACCTGCATGACCTCGAGCGCAAGGTGATGAAGGCGATGGGGATTCACGGCGCGCGCTATATCCACATTCATGTGCCATGCCCGCTCGGCTGGGGCTCGGCCTCGCACGACACCATCCGTCTGGCGCGGCTCGCCGTCGAATGCGGGCTGTTTCCGGTTTTCGAAGCCGAGCATGGCGCCGTCACCAACAGCCGAAAGATTCGCCGGCCGGTTCCGGTGGATGAGTATCTCAAGCCGCAGCGGCGTTTCGCGCATTTGTTCAAGGACGCCGTTGGCGCGCAGCGCGTGGCGCATCTGCAAGCCATCGCCGACCACAACATCGTCGAATACAAGCTGCTCGGGCAGGAAGAGGACGCGTGATGAAACACCCTTTCGCCATCACGCTCGATAGCGGCAGCAGCCTCGCCAATCTCACCGGCTCTTGGCGCACTATGCGTCCGGTCTATGTCGACCGCCTGCCTCCCTGCAATCATGCCTGTCCGGCCGGCGAGAACATCCAGGCCTGGCTCTACCATGCCGAATCGGGCGACTACGAAAGCGCCTGGCGCGTGCTAACGCTAGACAACCCGTTGTCCGCCGTGATGGGGCGGGTCTGCTACCATCCCTGCGAAGGCGGTTGCAACCGCGCCAAGGTCGACGAGGCGGTCGGCATCAATTCGGTAGAGCGTTTCCTCGGCGACGAGGCAATCAAGCGCGGTTGGCAATTCGCCCCACCCGAAGCGGAAACCGGCAAGCGCGTGCTGGTGGTCGGCGCCGGACCGTCCGGCCTTTCCGCCGCCTATCACCTGCGCCGCATGGGCCATGCCGTTGCGATCTACGATGCCGGGCCGGCAGCCGGCGGGATGATGCGCTTTGGCATTCCGAAGTACCGGTTGCCGCGGGACGTGCTCGATGCGGAAGTAAAACGGATTCTCGATCTTGGCGTCGAGCTCAATCTCAATGCCAAGGTCGATAATATTCTCGAAACGATGAAGGCCGGCCGGTTCGACGCGGCATTCCTTGCCGTCGGCGCCCATATCGGCAAGCGCTCCTTCATTCCCGCCGGTTCCGCTTCAAAAATCCTCGACGCCGTCACGATGCTTCGCTCGATGGAAGGTGAAGACAAGCCGCTGCTCGGACGGCGCGTCGTGGTCTACGGCGGCGGCAACACCGCGATCGACGCCGCGCGCACCGCCAAGCGCATGGGCGCGACCGAGGCGATCATCGTCTATCGGCGGACCCGCGAGCGTATGCCGGCGCACGACTTCGAGGTCGAAGAGGCGCTCGAGGAAGGCATCATGATGAAATGGCTCTCGACCATCAAACGCGTGGACGAGCGCAAGCTCACGGTCGAGAAAATGCGGCTCGATGAAAAGGGTTTCCCGCAGCCGACCGGCGAATTCGAGACGCTGGAGGCCGACACGCTGGTGCTCGCGCTCGGCCAGGATGTCGATTTGTCATTGCTCGACGGCGTCCCCGGATTGGAGATCAAGGACGGCACGGTGCAGGTCGCCCAAAACATGATGACCGGTCATGACGGCATCTTCGCCGGCGGCGACATGGTTCCGTCCGAACGCACCGTCACGGTCGCGGTCGGCCACGGCAAGAAGGCGGCGCGCCACATCGACGCCTGGTTGCGTGGCGACGTCTATGCGCCGGCGGAAAAGCACGAACTGGCGAGCTTCGACAAGCTCAACGCCTGGTATTACGCCGATGCGCCGAAAACAGTGCGCCCGATGCTGGAAGGCGTCCGCCGGCAAAGTACCTTCGAAGAAGTGCAGGGCGGGCTCGACGAGACCAATGCGCTCTACGAGGCGAGACGTTGCCTGTCGTGCGGCAATTGCTTCGAATGCGACAACTGCTACGGCGTCTGCCCGGACAACGCGGTGATCAAGCTCGGCCCCGGCAATCGTTTCCGATTCAATTACGATTACTGCAAGGGCTGCGGGCTTTGCGCCACCGAATGCCCCTGCGGCGCCATTAGTATGGTTCCAGAATCCATTTGACGCGACATTGTCGTTCAGCCGATTAAGCCGGTATGCTGACCGGAATCGCCGTGGGAATGACATTATGACGCAATCGACGCGAAACTATCGCGATCTTCACGAGCATCTGCAGGTTCTGGAGGAGCGGGGGCTGCTCCGCACCATTGACCGGCCGATCGACAAGGATTCCGAATTGCACCCGCTGGTGCGCTGGCAATTCGTCGGCGGCCTGGACGAGGCGCAGCGCAAGGCCTTCCTGTTCACCAACATCACCGACGGGCGCGGGCGCAAATACGACATGCCCGTCGTGGTCGGCGCCATCGCCGCCAATCCCGAGATTTACAGTATCGGAATGGACGCCAAGGTCGCGGACATTCAGGCCAAGTGGGATCACGCCATCGCCAATCCGATCGAGCCGCGGCTGGTTAACGAGGCGGTTTGCCATGAGACCGTGATCGAGGGAAAAGACCTGCAAGGCGAAGGCCGCGGTCTCGACCGGCTTCCGATCCCGGTGTCGACGCCAGGCTTCGACAGCGCGCCGACGCTGACCGCGACCAACGTCATCACCCGCGATCCCGAGACCGGCATCCAGAACATGGGCACCTACCGCGCTGCGCTGAAAGCGCCGGACCGGCTGGTGGTGCGGATGGCGACGCGCGTCGGCGGCGCCGGTGGCTATCAGCATTATCTCAAGTATCAGAAGCGCGGCGAACCGATGCCCTGCGCCATCGTGCTCGGCTGCCCGCCTTATGTGGCGTTTATGGGTCCGCAAAAGCTGCCGATCGGCGTCGACGAATTCACCGTTGCCGGCGGCCTTGCCGGTGAACCGATCAACGTCGTGCGCGCGCGCACCGTCGACCTGCTGGTGCCGGCCGAATCCGAAATCGTGATCGAGGGGCTGATCGACACCGTCTGGCTGGAGCCGGAAGCGCCGTTCGGGGAGTCGCACGGGCACGTCGCGCTGGAAGAATTCAACATGCCGATGCAGGTGACTGCAATCACCCATCGCAAGAAGCCGATCATTCCGTCCTACATCAGCCAGGTGGCGCCGAGCGAATCGAGCGTGATTAAACGCGTCGCCTACGAGCCGCTGTTTCTCTCGCACTTGCGCAACACGCTCGGTATCCGCGGCGTTAAGCGCGTTAATCTGCACGAGCCGCTGACCGGACTGCTGCGCGTCACGATTATCACGCTCGAGAAGGGCACGTCGCGGACGGAAATCTGGCGCGCCCTGCACGGCGCCGCATTCTTCAAGGGCGACTGCGGAAAAATATGCATCGCCGTCAACGATGACATCTCGGCCGATAACGCCGATGCGCTGTTATGGGCCATGGCCTACCGCATGAATCCGGTCGAGGACGTGCAGATGGTGCCGCATCGCGGCCAGGGCCATGGACCCAAGCGTGAGCACGATCAGGAAGAGGATTCGACGCTACTGATGGACGCGACCATGAAGGGTGACATGCCGCCGCTGGCGCTGCCGAAGCAGGAATACATGGAGCGCGCCAAGACGATCTGGAACGAACTCGGCTTCGAAGCGCTTCGCCCGCAGCCGCCCTGGTTCGGCTATTCGCTCGGCGATTGGCTGCCGCAATGGGACGAGGCCGCCAAGCGCGCCGCGCTCGGCCGCTATCTCGAAAACGGCCTGATCAGCGCCAAACAGAAGCGAAAGGGTCTCAAGCCGGAAACCAAATTCCGGCCGGACAAAGACGGCTCGAACGGCAAAGGTTAGGCTTATGGCTGCACAGGAAGAATTGTCGTTCACGTATTTTCCGGAAAATTACCGCTGGTCGCACGGTCTGCTGATAGGGCTGAACATGGCGCCCTGGGGCGGCGCGGAGATAGGCGAGGTTAATCGCGTCGGGTTGCGGCTCAAGAAATGCGTCGGCGACGATGATGCCTGGTTTCGTGAATGGGCGCTCGAGGCGCGCATCGTCGAGGACCGCGGCCGCGAACGCATCGCCGAAGGCCATGCGGTGAGCGGCGCGCAATATCTCCAGCGCGCCAGCGCCTATTATCATGTGGGCGAGCGCTTTCTGCAGCCCAAGAGCAAGGAAGGCAACGACGCCTATATGCGTGGCGTGCAAGCCTTGCGCGACGCGGCGAAATACATCAAGCGGCCGCGCCTGGAGCACGTCGAAGTTCCCTATGGCGACACCAGCCTGCCGGCAATCTATGTGCATGCCGAACCGGCCAACCGCGGCGGCAAGGTGCCGGCCATGGTGTTCTTCGACGGCCTCGATGTCACAAAGGAAATTCAATATTTCAAGGGCGTCGCCGACCTGGTCTCGCGCGGCATCGCCTGCCTGATTGTCGACGGCCCCGGCAACGGCGAGAGCATCCGGTTTCGCAATCTCTATCTGCGGCATGACACCGAACACTACGCGACGCCGGTTTTCGACTATCTGGCCGCCCGGCCCGAAGTCGATCCCAAGCGCATCGGCGTCATGGCGATCAGCTTAGGGGGTTATTATGCGCCGCGCGCGGCGGCATTCGAGCCGCGATACGCGTGCTGCATCGCCTGGGGCGCGCAGTGGGATTACCAGAAAATATGGCGCGATCGCTTCGAGCGGCTGGCGAAAGCGGATACGCCCTCGCTCTCGGTCGC
>Ga0182024_10020042_pt1 | contig 12256 bp, 12 predicted proteins | sample P32metaG_FD_120480 | JGI IMG/M metagenome (GOLD analysis project Ga0182024, IMG submission 120480) | Permafrost microbial communities from Stordalen Mire, Sweden - P3-2 metaG (Illumina Assembly) | ecosystem: Environmental > Terrestrial > Soil > Wetlands > Permafrost | place: Sweden: Stordalen...
CTGACTGACCCGGAGCGCAGCCTACTGGCATCGGTTCACAGCCGAGAGAATATCGCAGCCAGGCCGGAGCCGGGTGAAGAAGGAGCGGTCAATCATGCTATCGAGCACAGCTTCGTTCGCGAGGCGGTGGTGCCGGAACGCAAGCTCCTCACCGAAGCCCTTAAACGTGGGCTCGGCGCGGTCACGGTCGAGGGAGTGGCAAGCGAGATGCGGTCGCGTCCCCTGATCCGTAGCGATGTGGCCGGGCGCGAAATGGCGACGACGAAAGAGATGCTGGCCCTGGAATCCCGGATGATCGACTTCGCCCGCCAGGGCCGTGGGCGTTGCCGGCCGGTTGGCGATCCGAAGCGGCCATGTTCCAGAGACTGGTTCAACGACGGGCAAAAGGCCGCCGTCCGCCATGTCCTCGGCTCCCGTGATCGGGTGATGATTATCCGCGGAGTCGCCGGCACCGGGAAGACGACGCTCGAACAGGAGATCGGCGAGGCTTTGGCCGAAGCGGGAAAACCGGTGGTCGCCCTGGCACAGTCGGTGAAGGCCAGCCGGGAAGTGCTGCGGGAAGAAGCTGGCTTCGCCTCGGCCGACACCGTGGCGAGGTTCCTGAAGGACCAGGAGATGCAGGAATCGGCCAGGGGTGGATTCATCCTCGTCGATGAGGCCAGTCAACTCGGCACACGGGACATGCTCCGTGTCTTTGACGTGGCCGCAGTTGTCGGCGCTCGTGTGATCCTTGTTGGCGACCGCCGTCAGCATCGCAGTGTCACGGCGGGTGAACCGCTCAAGCTATTGGAAGAGAAGGCAGGGCTACCGATAGCGGAAGTGACGGAAATCCTTCGACAGCAGGGTGACTACAAAAAAGCCGCTGAGGCGCTGAGCGAGGGCAGGACGCAAGAAGCATTCGAGGAGCTTGACAAGCTCGGCTGGATCAAGCAGGTGGCAGATAGCGAGCGCTACAAGCAGTTGGCCGACGCTTATCTGTCGGCCGTTGCCGAAAAGAAACCGGACGGGCGTCTGAAGTCGGCCCTGGTGGTAAGCCCGACCCACGCGGAGGCAGCCCGAATCCAGAATGCGATTCGCAGTGGTCTGAAGGCACAGGGCAAGCTTGGCGAGGAACGCATCATCAAGGGATGGGTTCCGATTCATCTGACCGATGCCCAGAAAGCGGACGCTACTGAATATGAACCGGGCGACCTGCTCCAGTTCCATCAAAATGCGCCAGGCTACACGAAAGGCTCGCGCCTGATCGTGGGTGAGGGGGGCGAGCTGCCGATGGAGCTGGCAAAGCGGTTTGAAGTGTACCGGCCGACACAGTTCGCCCTGGCGGTCGGAGACCGCGTGCGTGTCACGGCGGGCGGCACGACCAAGGACGGCCATCGGCTCAGCAATGGATCGCTGCTGACCGTACAGGGATTCAACAAGCGCGGTGATATCGTTGTCGATCATGGCTGGGTCGTTGATCGTGATTTCGGCCATCTCACGCACGGATACTGCATTACAAGCCATGCCAGCCAGGGAGTTACGGTGGATAAGGTCTTCATAGGAATGTCCAGTGAATCCTTCCCGGCGACCTATGAGCGGACGGCGTATGTAGCCGTAACGCGGGGGAAGGAACAGGCCCAGCTTTTCACGGACGACAGGAAAGAACTGCTCAAGGCGGTCAACCGGCCGGACGATCCGATGTCGGCTACGGAGCTTTCTCAAGCGACGCCAGAGAACCCGACCTTGCAAAATCGGCTGAAAAAGCACCTGGGGATCGCCCGCGGGTTTGGGTTTAATTCACTCCAGCCGAGTGTCGCAAGAGACGCGGCGCAACGGGAGATGGACAATGCGCGATGACAAACCGACATATCAGGAGCGATTGAAGGGAATCCTCCATACGGAACGGCCCGCTCCTCCACCGAATAAAGCCAGTGACGCCGAGGAAACCGAAGCTTCGTGCGCGGCATTTGGTTACCTGCGCGGGATCGGAGACCGGGCCGCCGCGGTGGAGTTCCGCTTCCAAAATGGCATCCGCAGGTGGTTCGCTTACAGTTTGCTGGGAACGTGGCAATACAACCCTTCCGAGGGGTTGCTTCTGAAATTCTCCGGAGACCTTGTTGCCCTCGTTTTGATCCGAGGGAGCAACCTCGACCTACCGCTTAATGACGGGCACATGAATTTGACCTCCGGTGGACTTCAACGACAGCGGGTGGTTTGGATTCGCGAGATGGCAGAAGAGGACATCAAAAGTGTTGGTGAGACGGGGCCGACCATCGACAGCATTGAAGTGGCCGAATTCGAATCGCAGGCGGATCTGAAGGCATGGCTCAGCAAGAAAGCCCCGGCGTTCATTCACGAGCCAGCGTGAAGTCTCAGGTAGCAGATTAACCACAACGGTTAATAAACGGGCGCGAGGTTGCTGCAACTGTTTAATTTGTGTTGAGTTACTCGCGTATTGAGTGCTATATCAATTACCGTCTGTGCGTTGTGTATCAGTCGGGTGAGGTAATTAGTTTCTTCAATTGAGGAAGAATCGCATGACCAAGGCCAACAAAATGCTTTCAATACCATATCGGTCGTGATTCGCCGGGCAGGTGTCAACTGAATGGAAACATCCGTAACTGAACCAGATTCACGCCTGATCTTGTCGGTCGGCATCGCCCTCCTCGCCATTGCCCCGCTATGGCCGCTGCCCATTGATTTCTGGGATGGTCGAGTACTTGATTATGCGTTTGCCAATCATGATTTCCGGGGACTTAAACCCTGGCTTTTTGGCAGCCGCTGGTATCTCGCTTATTATCTGGATTTAGCCATCAACACGGTTTCCGATTTCACCACTGTTTCTTATCGCTTCTGGATTACTGCTGTTGCTTCGCTGGCAATAGTCGGCGTTGCTGTTGAGGTTTTTTATTATGCCGAGCGGACATTGCGGCTTACACCCCGCTACACGCTGCTTGCTGCATGGCTTGCCCTGCTTTTCCCGGCATGGCACACGCTCGCGGCAAGCGTCATGCTCATTTTTATTATCTGCGTATGGCTCGTATCGCTGGGATACCGCCTGACCCTGCACAGCCATATCATGACGCGATGCACTGGAGTAGTTGTTGTTTTGCTTTCATTTCAACTTAATTCCAATTGCTCTTTCATAATCGGATTATGTCTTGCCGAATGTATCTTTGACTTTTTGCATAGCGGCACCATCCGCCGCGCTACATGGCTCAGGGGGGTATTACTGAGTGTATGGGCGCTGGTAACATTGCTCGCGATAAAACTCTGGCTGCCGCCGTATGGGCTCTATGCCGATTATAATCATATCGCCCTTCCACATTCACTGCATGATTGTTTGCCGTTCATCCTTCGCACGATTGATTTCCTCGCGTGGCCAATGATTTTTCTGATGGTGCCAGTTATCGGGTATCTGGCGGTCTGGTTATACAACCGTAAACTGGCCGACATAGCATCGCTGCCGCGCGCGCTCCATGCAGAGTGTGGTACAGCGCTGGCGCTTGCCTGTTTAACCGCCGCCGCTACGCTGCCATATATTGCCGTGCTTAAATCTTCGCATATTTATGACTATAACGATTGGTCGCAGCGCCACGCCTATTTGCTGTGCATTCCGCTCAGCCTGATGCTGGCATGGATGAGCCAGATCGCAACGGCTTCGTTGAAAGATGCCAAAGGAACGGTGCTGATCCCGCTACTCGCCTTACTCAGCTTTGCCGTCCCGCTTTATATCGGCTATAGCCATAAAGTCGAACGTGCCAGCTTCGAGCTGGACGTTATCGAGGCGCTGAAAACAAAAGTGGCACCGCCGGACGGTATAGTAAATATCCATTACCCGGATATGGCCGATATGACGCTGCGGGATTATGAGGCAAGCTGGCTGCTATGGCGCGCGTATCACCTGCGCAAATGGGTTGCCGGATTTGGGCATCGGCTTCCCGTCGGCCACATGGAGATCCCGCCACTTACTCAGCAGGTTTTAGCCGCTAAGAATCCAGCGGTTAACCTCGTTTATCTTTTACCAGACAGCACTAAGATCGTTTGCGATACCGATATATTTTTAAGCGGTCAAAGACTTGCTACGGCCACCGCCTGGAAATGGCTGTTTGGGCTGTCGCCGTTGCCGGCATTTTCCATCTCCAGTGAAACAGTGCAATGCGTAAAATAGAAAATCAGATTATGTGCTTGCGTATCAGCATTACCCTGAATAACACCTTCTTACATTGTCCCTAAATTACAATTGAGGCATCTATGAAGCTTATTACGCGCGCCTTCATCATTGATGCCATGGGTTACCGGCTTGGCTCCGGTTCCTTGCTTCGCCGCTCGATCGCAAAGCAGCACGATATCGGCGATCCTCAAGGCGAGCCTATTTCTGGAATTGCAAGTACTGGTGGATTTCTAGGGCGGCAGCTCGGTAGGAATACTTTTCTCCTCCGTAATTCTATTTACTGAACAAGAACAACCGACCAATTATAGTAGCGAGCAGCTATGTGTGATCCGCGCGGTGACGGGCTCCTCGGCGGTGGATTGCTTCTGCCGGACGCGCTGCGGCGTGCCTGTTCACCGTCGGCTGGGGGCGGATGCCTCCATCGTGATCGATTATGCCGACCCGGATGAGGTCATGACCGGGCAAGGCCGCCCTGGCCACCGCTCTCCTCTCCACGAGTGTGCCTTGCCGATACCGCTTGCGCCACGCAAACACCAGATTCGCGTTCGCGTCATGCTGCCGCGCCACAATCGATACCGATGCCCCAGGTGCAAACGTCTCCTCCACAACCCGGCGTTTCCAGGGAATCTCATATTGCCGGTGGGGTTGCCTCCGTACCGACGGAGACTCCGTGCCCTCTGCCGACTCGTTACTCTCTTCACTAATGACGATCATGTCCATGATCTCCATCGTGGACATGATCGCTTCTCAACGACCTGTCCATTCAGGGATTACGTGGACGCGATACCCGTGCCCACTGACGGACAGTCTCCATCATTTCTTATCTCTGCGCTGCTATGCGTCCATGACCCCCCCGCTTACTATGCAATCGGTTTTTCGACTCCTCATCTTCCGTGTGTCTCGGTAGAACTGCCTGCCACTCCGACGTGTTCGCACTGCGGCACTATAAGGCGCAGGCCGATAAATCTGCCAAAGCTTCCACATGCTGCTTGCGTAAACTCGTCTCACGACCCGAACAATCTTCCTCACTTACACATGCAAAATGCGCTACGCCACCCGTTAATACTCGCATCATGAACTCCTATCTCGTTGAGATAGAACGTCATTACCAGCTATTTGTCAGTTATTCGTAAACTTGTCGGGTGGTGAGGCACATCCCATTCATGACTTGACATCTGCTAACAAACGCGGCACAGGTTACAACCTAACGTTGTTTATGAGGGTTTTATGGGCAGAATACTTGCTGTCATTACCGGTTCACGTGCCGATCACAGTCATCTATCACCAGTAATTGATCTATTGGGTGAGGCGGCGGCACTCATCCAACCCGACGGGTTGCTAGGGCATGAGGCGCACATCACATCGCATTTAGGTTAAGGTAACACATGAGCAACTTACAGATAATCATGTACCACTATGTTCGCGATTTGTCCCGCTCCAGGTATCCTGGAATAAAAGCCCGCACCCTATCAGATTTCAAAGGCCAATTGGATTATATCGCGAAGCACTTTACGGTTGTCACTGTAGACGAGATTATAACCGCAATTACCGGCGGCTCGCCATTGCCCTCGAATGCGGCGTGGCTAACATTCGACGATGGATATATTGACCATTATACGAACGTGTTTCCGCTGCTGAACGAAAGAGGCTGGCAGGGTTCATTCTTTCCTCCGGCAAATACCGTTCTTCGCGGCGAACTACTTGACGTGAATAAAATTCATTTCATTTTAGCCTCGCAACCTAACTCGAAACTACTCATTGATGCGATTAGGCTATTCCTTTTAAATGTCCATTCTGCTAAGCTGCATAAGGACTTCGACAGCTACTGGGGCGAGCTGGCTCATCCAGATCGGTTTGATACGGCAGAGGTTGTCTTTATCAAACGCATGCTTCAGCGGGACTTGCCCGAATCACTGCGAAACGAACTTACGGACCATCTGTTTCACCACTTTGTTAAAATAGACCCGGTCGCATTCGCATCGGAGGTATACATGTCAGTTGACCAATTAAAGACCATGATACGAGCTGGCATGTACGTCGGGAGCCACGGGGCGAAACATTATTGGCTGGACCGTTTATCGCCACAAGACCAGGCAGCCGACATCGATGATTCATTGAACTTTTTAGAGTCATTAGGCGCACCGACAAACAACTGGATAATGTGCTATCCATATGGCGCCTACAACGACGCATTAGTACAGTTTCTCACATCCAGGGGGTGCGCAATCGGGCTAACGACTGAAGTGGCACCTGCAAATCTCGGTTCACATCATCGCCTGAGGCTGCCGCGCCTTGATACAAACGATTTTCCAACGACAGCTGATGGTCAACACAAACCAATATTGAGCTAAGATACTATGGCGCTATAAGTGTCAACGAACGCGCACCACTATCGTATTTGACGAATTTGACAGTAACACCAATGACCAGGTTAATGAACAAATGACGATTAACACGGAAGATATCGAACGCTTAATATACTCGTGTGTCGATGAGATCAATAACAACTTGCCGATAGATCGGCAACTATCGAAGACCCCACAGGCTATTCTTCTTGGTGAGGGCGGCGTCCTCGATTCCTTGTCATTGATAACCCTACTGGTTAGTGTTGAGGAAGCGCTGAAGATGCACAAAGGCGTCTCCTGTTTTGTCCTTGATGAGGAACAAATGACCAATCCGGACGGTCACTATCATACTATTCGGCGTCTTTCGGAATGGATAGTTGCGAAGCTGGGAAACTCTTCTTCTAACGGTGTATGAGCAAGCTGGCTCTGAAACTGATCTCCGATTTCAACGTCGAGCCATTCGCAAGGTGTCTTAGAACGGCTCCACATGGTACGGCATTATCGGTTGATGTCTACTCTTATGGGCAAATGTATCAGGCATTAAACTGTGTTGCCGGTGCGAATGAGCCTTTGGTGATAGTGGTTTGGACCCTGCCGGAGCGTATCATTCCCAGTTTCTCGAAGGCGTTGGATTTCGAACATGTGGAGTTTTCCACCTGTCTTGAGGAGGTCGATGCATTCGCCGACAGCATTTTAGCGCTCTCTGCTAGCCATTCTTCCGTCTTCATCATGAGTTGGGTCATGTCTGCCGACCAGAAAGGATACGGTCTGTTGGATTGGAGGCCAGGACTTGGCCTTCATAATCTGCTGGCCCAGATGAATGTGCGTTTGGCGACTCGCCTTGGTGCTAGTCGGAACATCTACATGTTGAATTCTGAAAAGTGGATACACGGCAGCCTGCCGCCTTCGCGAAAGCTTTGGCATGCTGCTAAGGTGCCATTTGCTAATGCCGTGTTTGAAAAAGCTGCGTATGACTTGCTGGCTGGTATTCGAGCAATATCTGGGCAATCAAAAAAGCTAGTCATTGTCGATCTGGATCAGACGATCTGGGGTGGCGTAATTGGTGAAACGGGTTGGGAGGGTATCCAACTCGGCGGGCACGACCACGTAGGCGAGGCATTCCGTGAGTTCCAGGAGGCACTAAAGGCATTAACTCATCGCGGCATCCAGCTAGCAATTGTTAGCAAAAATGATGAATCTGTGGCTTTGGAAGCTATCGACCGCCATCCGGAAATGGCATTGCGGCGTGACTGTTTTGCCGGTTGGAAAATAAACTGGCAGGATAAGGCGGCAAACGTGGCTGCGCTTGTCAAAGAACTAAAACTTGGATTGGATGCTGTCGTATTCATTGACGATAATCCTGCTGAACGTGAGCGTGTGCGAAGTGCGTATCCCGAGGTGTTGGTGCCGGAATGGCCGTCCGACCCTTCTTCTTATGTCACGGCTCTCAGGGGCCTAGCGTGCTTCGATACGGCAGCATTGAGCAATGAAGACCGCACTCGAACGGCAATGTATGTTGCGGATCGTGAAAGACGAGACATAAAGAATACTATGGAGTCTAACGCTGATTGGCTGCGCAAACTGGAGACCCGCCTCCTTGTCTCTCCCGTTGCGACATTCAATATCGCGCGGGTTTCCCAATTGTTTAACAAGACCAACCAGTTGAATTTGACGACAAGACGACTGAGCGAGAAAGAAATACTTGCATGGGCTGAACACACCGACCATACGTTGCTTGCAGTTTCGGCGTCAGATCGATTTGGCGATATGGGACTTGTGGGGATTGTTGGAATGTCATTCGACTCGGTGACGAGCCATTTAAGTGATTTTATTCTGAGCTGCCGTGTTATGGGACGCCAGGTCGAGGAGTCTATGATCCATCTTGCCATAGAAGAGGCCCGAAAGCGAGGCTTTAATACGTTACTGGCGCAGTATGTTCCGACTCCGCGTAACCGACCTACATTAGACGTTTTGCGCCGCCTTGCGTTTATTGAAAATGAGCGTTATGTGTTTCGGTATGACATTCACACGCACACATTCACGCCCGACGGAATAGACATAAGGTATTCCGATAATGACAACGCGAGGCAAAATGTTAGTGATTAGACGATGCGAATCTAATGAGATTCACTTGGTGATGGAGTTCATCGATCGATTCTGGCAAAAGGGCCATGTGTTATCGGCGCATCAGGGGTTAATGGATTGGCAGCATCGGGCGCATGATGGTAAGTATAACTTTCTTCTCGCATTGGACGGGAACGCTCTTGTCGGCATACTTGGTTATATTCCGACCCGCCAATTCGATCCTGAACTTAAGAGCGACAACGTCTTGTGGCTTGTGCAGTGGAAGGTAATTGACGATGCGCAGTACGGCGGATTGGGCTTGCGAATGCTATCCACGCTCAGCCAAATGGAGCATTATACGGCGATTGGGACGAACGGCAATAACAAACTGGTCCGTGCTATATATAAGGCTTTGGGATACAAGGTCGGTGAGCTGCGGCAGTATATTGTTACTAATCCAGATCTACCTCAGCGTTTAATTGAGAGCCCGAACGGCGCTGTATTACCGTCACCGCGCGGAGGTGGAGTAGAGTTAGAGGAAATGGACAGCGATCAGCTGATGGGGCTTCCTTTACAGTATAGACGATCCGGCCACATACCGAGAAAGACTCCGCGCTATTTTGTTAATCGGTTTTTGCAGCATCCAGTGTATCGGTATCGCGTCTTTATTGCCCAAGAGGGTAGCGGTCGAACAGCGCTGATTGCTACCCGCATTGCGGAGCACGACGGCCATCGGGTGTTGCGACTCGTCGAGTTCGCAGGCAAAGCTTCCGTCTTAGCCAGTTGCGGAAATGCCATTGCGACACTTATGCGGGAGGAAGGGGCCGAATACGCAGATTTCTGGCAAATGGGAATTCTGGAGGACTATCTGACGGCGGCAGGGTTTTCTGCTGTCGATCCTGACGGGCGTATTGTCGTTCCGAATTACTTCGAGCCGTTTCTTGCGAGTAATGGTCGTATTCTTTTCGCCATTCGCATGGTATCGCTTGACGGCGTAATTATTTGTCGCGCAGACGGCGACCAAGATCGTCCCAACGTAATCGCGTCGTAAGAACGTGCTTGGTCTTGCATTTCATCATTTGGGACTTGCCGTCGCGGCACCGGAGGCCGCGATGAGGATGCTTAGTGCCGTAGGTTATAGCGTACAGCCGGCAGTCTACGACCCTCGGCAGGGTGTTAACGTAATGATGTGTGACCATACGTGCATGCCATCGATTGAGGTGATATGGGCCGAGGGGGGTCAAACGCCATTAAGTAATATGCTTAAGACACGTGATGCCCTTGTTTACCACCTGTGTTATTCGGCTGATAATGTCCCAAACGCCTTAGCAGACATGGCAAAGCTCGGTTTAAGGATCACTAGTGTGGGCGAGCCGAAACCTGCGGTACTGTTTGGTGGCGACTTAGTCTCCTTTTATTTAGTACACGGTTTCGGTTTAATTGAACTGATCCATGCGGGTTCAGCAATTCGCTGAAGTGAGGGGTGGTGTGTCTGCTGCTATCGGCTCGTTGGCGATTTGGCCGAAATAGCGGACCTCGCCGTCCCGTCCTTCCTCGGCAGTGGCAACGGCGAGGGTCTCTTTTGCGTGTCAAGTCCGATAAATGCTGTATTATAATGCCTTTGCCAGCAAGGTGGCATCACGCGGCCAGCATGCAACCGATTCTTCCACCGCTTGCGGATAACGGGAAATAATGCCCTTTATTTACCGGTCAACTTGACACTCGCTTCGCGGTGTATATCTGCCGATTTAAGGCTAGATCACGATTTTCTCGACCTCGTCCAGCGTGATCTGATCGTTCGTCCGGTCGTAAAGCTTGGTAGTGCGGGGGCTGGAATGGGAGGCCATTTGCTGGGCCTTTTCCAGCGTGCCCTTGTTTTCGAGGTAACACGTGATCCCGGTTGCCCGGAAGCTGTGGCAGCCGGCCTTGGTGCGTATGTCGGTCTGCTTGATTCTCCGGCGGATCATCCGCCATACGTCGGCGGTTCGCATGTGGTTATGGGTCAGCTTGGTCGCGGTGCCGGGCGCGGTGCGGAAGAGGGGGCCTTTGCCGTCGTCGGCGATGTCGGCCGCCAGGATATAGGCGTCGAGATACTCCTCCAGGGTATGGTGGGCCGGCATCTCGTGCTGCTTGCCGCCTTTCTCGTGGAGGCGAAGCCATGACCGTTTTCCTTGAGCGTAATAGTCCTCGACCGTCATGGCAACCATGGCTCCGACGCGGGCGAACGTGTAAACCATCGCGGCAATGATCGCCCGGTCGCGCAGGCCGATCAGGTCAGGGCCTTTGATCTCGTTGCCCTCGGTGTCGGTTCCGATGACGCGCTCTATCGGGATGCTGTCGAGGAGGAGGCGGGTTTCCTCGGCGGTGAGCACCGGCGTCTTGCCCTTCGAGACGATGTGTTTTGGGCCGCGAACCGCGTGCGCCGGGTTCACGTCGATGACCTGGCCAGTAACCAGCCAGTCGAAAAGCATGCGAATCGTGGCAAGCTGCTGCTTGACCGATGGTTTGGCGTAGTCTTCCTGGATCTGCTCGATATAGGTGGCGACGATCACGGGCTTGATGGCCTTGAGGTCGTGGATGCTGCGGGCCTCGCACCAACGGAGGAAATCGATGGCGTTGCGAAAATAGGCCCGGCGCGTGTGCGGGTTGCGGATGCGGGCGGTGAAGTATTCAACAAACCGGGCGACGGCATCGTCACCAGCCGAAGTGATGATCGCGGGCAAAGCGATTGTGGTCGTCCCGATGTTCCCGATTTCGGATCGGACCGGCAACAATTCATTACCATTCGTTAATACCTCTGTCATCCATTGTCGCTCCCTACCGTGAAAGATAACGTCCTTTATCTTTCACGGACCATACCCCAAATGGGGCAGGGGCGCAATCGCCCATGTGTTACCATTGTTTAACTATTGTTCGTCAATGATAAACTGACCCGGCTTGTCCTTATTCGCCAGGAGGCCGAGCGGTCAGCGAAATGAAGGACATAGAACGCCGCCTGAATCCGCCCGTCTTTTGCTGTTTCAACCCCTATTCCCAATATGGAGAAGTCCCATGTCCGAAAACACGGAGAGAACGTTTTGTCAGGAATTTGTCCGGGAGACGGGCAAAGAGTTGGTTGGTAAGACGAAACATGAGACAAATCTGGTTGTCGGCCTGGCAAGATCAGAAAGTGGAAGGGAGGGAAGGCTCGCTGCGGCCATCGACAGCCGCGCGACAAGCGCGTGCGTCGGCATAGAGCCTTCCTGTCGCGTGTTTGGTCAGTACCCGAACTTCAAGGAAGGGTCGGAGACCGTCAGTGAGATGCATGACGACATCAACGCAGCAAGAAATCAAGCAACGGCCGCACTTCGGGCAGTTATTTGTATCGCAGGCCATCGAGCCTGGAGGGAACTCGCAAACGAACACAAGGTTGAACGAACCATGGGCATTCCTTACGACACCCGACTTCCCCCCGACCTGCGGGCCATCAAGCAGGAGATCGAAGACTACGCGCGCTCCTACGGCCTGGACTTCTACAACACCATCTTCGAGGTCGTCGAGGCCGAGGACCTCAACGAAATCGCGGCCTATGGCGGCATTCAAACCCGTTCTCTGCCGCTTCCTGGCTATCAACGGCAAGAGTTCGACCCCAAGACCAAAGAACGCCTGGGAAAGGCCCTGGAACTGACGTTGTTCGAGGATCAGAAGGACACGA
>Ga0182024_10020043_pt1 | contig 12253 bp, 8 predicted proteins | sample P32metaG_FD_120480 | JGI IMG/M metagenome (GOLD analysis project Ga0182024, IMG submission 120480) | Permafrost microbial communities from Stordalen Mire, Sweden - P3-2 metaG (Illumina Assembly) | ecosystem: Environmental > Terrestrial > Soil > Wetlands > Permafrost | place: Sweden: Stordalen...
CGCTCCCACCGTCAGCGGGACCTGGTTGGGCCGCACGTTGTAGGGAGCGAAGTCGGGTTGGCTGGTGAAGGCACTGTACATCGGGACCGCGGAATGGTCCTCCTGGTTCATCGGCTTGATGCCGAGGATCTGCTCGATGGTGCGCACCACATTGATCTGCGAGTAGTTGGCGTCGTTCACACCTGCGCGCGAGTAGGGACTGGCCACCCAGAGCACGCTGCGGTGACCATCGACGTGGTCGATGCCGTTCTGCGGATCGTCCTCGAGGACGAAGATCGCCGTGCTCTTCCACCAGCGGCTGTGCGAGATCGTGGAAACGATCCGCCCCACCGCCAGGTCGTTGTCGGCGACCTCGGCGACCGGATCGGGATCACCGCTGCCGGGGCTGGCGGTGTGGTCGTCGGGCACCCACATGAGGCTCAGGTTGGGAAAGTGCCCGGAACGCTCGTAGCGGTCGAAGGCCCGCTTCCAGATGTCGACTCGGTACTGGTCGGGGACGTTGAGGTCGAACTTCGGGTAGTAGGGATCGATGATCGCGTTGAGCGACGGGATGTCAGCGTAGGTCTGGTACTTGCGGATCGGGATGGGCAGCGGCCCCGAGGCCTTGCCCTCCAGGATCTGGGAGTCCTTGTACCACTCGTCCCACGAGTCCGCGCTCGACGGCACGTTGAAGAAGTTCGCGTACTCGCCGAAGTCAGCGACGCTCAGGCCGGCGCGCTGAGCGGCGTTCCAGAGGAACCCGTCACGCTGGTAGGCCAGGGCGTCCCCGCCCTGAGCGGGATAGGAGCGGTAGAAGGCGCCGAACTCCTTCTCGACGTAGTCGTTGGCCTCGGCCTGCACGATCCAGTTGTGGCCGTCGGCCGACAGGGTGCCCTCGTCGTAGAAGTTGTCGAAGTCACCGAAGCGGTAGGCCATGGCGTGCAGGTTCGGGGTGACGGTCTTTCCGAACTGGGCGTAGGACGGATCGCTGTTGCCCTCTCCGAGGTCACCGAGGACCTGGTCGTAGGTGCGGTTCTCCTTGACGATCACGACCACGTGCTTGATCGGGGAATGACCGCCGATGCGCGACGGGATGACCGCGGGCACCGTGTCGCCGACGCCCGCGTTGACGGCGTGGATCTGGTTCCACTCGTTGTCGGCGAACACGCGCTTGGTGTAGGCCGCCAGCTGGCTGTCGGACGGCAGCGCGAACGTGGTCACGCTCCCGGTGTCGTTGTACGTGTTCCAGCCGCCGGGTGGATTGGTGCTGCTCCCGGTCCCGGTGACCGAGGAGTTGCCCGCCGGGTCGGTGGGCGCGCCGGCCGTCCCCTTGGAGATCGTCTCCGGCGTGGCCCCGCGGTCACCGATGCCCTTGTCGTTGGTGACCACGAGCTGGTGCGATCCGAGCGCCGGATCGGGCTGGACCTGCACCGGGTACCAGTCGGTGGGGATGAGGCCGAGGTATTGCATCGGCGTGGTCAGACCGGCGTACTTGTAGACGGCGATCGCGTTGTCTCGGCCGATGCTGACGAGCACGTGGCTCGGGTCCGACATCGAGATCGCGTTGGCGTAGCTGCCCACGGTGGCACCGGGAACCGGGTTGGTCTTCACCGTCTGGCTGACCGTATTGGTGCTCTCGTCGATCACCGACGTGCTGTCGTCGTTGGAGTTGGCGACGAACAGCGCCGAGCCGTCCTGGTAGAGGGCGGTGGGCTGGAGACCGACCGGGATCTCCTCGGTCTCCTTCCCGGTGGTCAGGTTGACCACCGACACAGTGCCGGTGATGGCGCCGCCAGTGGAGCGGTTGGACACGATCGGCGTGCCGTCGGACAGGTTGGTGAAGTCGCCTGTCTGCGCCGGACGACCTCCCTCGTTGGAGACGTAGGCGGTGGTGCCGTTGCCGGCGAGCACCACCTGGCGCGGTGCGTTGCCCACGGGGATCTTCGCGGTCAGCGTGTTCGTGGCCGTGTCGATGACACCCAGGGCGTTGGAGCCGTTCAGCGCCACGTAGAGCTTGGAGCCGTCCGGCGACAGCGCCATTCCTGATGGCAGCTCGGAGCCGTCGGCGGCGCCGGACTCGTCGTTAGCGTTACACGCGGTGGAGGTGAGGTCGCCGTTACCGCACAGCGGGATGGCGGCCGTCTGGGTCGCCGCGCCGGTCGCCGGGTTGACGGTGAAACGAAGCAGATAGGTCGACTGCGGCACCCATAGGGTCGTGCCGGCGGACGAGTACAGCGGTCCGTCAGCTGCGACCGTCGAGTCGGTAGGGTTGACGGCGGGAGTGTTCAGCTCCGTCTGCTGCACGATCGCGCCCGTCTTGACGTTCATGATCGTGAGATAGCCCTGGAAGTTGTTCCAGCTCAGTGCGGCAACGTCGGTGCCGTCGGGGCTCAGGGTGCTCGAGACCAGCCGGGCCTTGTCATCGAGCAGGCGCTTACCGAGTGGAGAGATCCACTGGCCGGTGGGCAGCAGGATGCCGCCGCTGACCTGCTGGCCGACCTGGTTGGTGCCCAGGGGGTCGAAGCCGGCCACGGCCGCCGTGGCGGCTCCGACGACCGCCACGCAGACGACGCCGGTCAGGAACATCATCAACCGGCCGCGGGTACGACCCAGCCCGAGAGTAATGAAGCGCACGATTCCTCCGCCTGTCATGACGTGACGTCCTATGTGTGCCTGGTGAGCGCGAGCGTGCTCGTAGCTCGATCGCAGAGCCTACGTCCACACCGCTCCGAGTTTGTTACTTGGTCGTTACCTGCGGGACCATGCGTGGGCCGCCGGGGTGTGGCGCCGTGTGCCGCCCGACATTCACCATTTGGTGACAGGTGGGGAGCGGTTCTCGGATATATTCTCGCGCTGTGCCGGCGGTTCGTGCCAGGGGGCTCGTGAAGCGCTACGGGTCGACGTGCGCGCTCGACGGTGTCGATCTCGAGGTGGGCGAGGGCGAGGTTCGAGGCCTGCTCGGCCCCAACGGCGCCGGCAAGACGACCCTGTTGCGGCTGCTGTTCGGGCTCGTGACACCGGATGCCGGGTGGATCGAGCTGCTCGGGAGGGAGCTTGCCTCGCCTCAAGCGGTGCCGCTGGAGGGGGTGGCGGGATTCGTCGAGGATCCGAGCTTCTATCCCTACCTGTCGGGCAGAGCCAACCTCGAGCTCCTGGGAGAGCTGGACGACGCTCCCGGGTCGCAGTCGGTAGCGGCCGTGCTGGAGCGTGTGGATCTCACTCGCCACGCCGACGACCGGGTCGGCGGCTATTCGACGGGCATGCGCCAGCGGCTCGGAATCGCCGCGGCCCTGCCGCGCTCACCCCGGCTGCTCCTGCTCGACGAGCCGACCAGCGGCCTCGATCCCGCGGGCGCGCGGGAGGTCGCATCGCTGATGCGCGACCTGGCCGGTCAGGGCGTCGCGGTGCTGCTGAGCAGCCATCGGATCGGAGAGCTCGAGAACATCTGCGACGGCTTCACCGTGCTTCGGCGAGGTCGGGTCGTCTGGAACGGATCGGCCGCACAGTTGCGCCGGCAGGCGCCGGGCTCGGCGTGCGCGGTTTCCACCAGCGACGACGAGCGGGCTCGGGAGATCGCCGACCTCACCCCCGGCGTGCGCGCGGGACGGCTCAGAGACGGCCGCCTGGCGATCACCGCCGGGGAGGCGCAGCTCGACGCCTTCGTGCTGGCCCTCGGCCGGGACGGCGTCGCCGTGCGGCGGCTCGAACTGCTCGTGAGTCCGCTGGAGAGCATGTTCTTCGCGCTCACCAGCGACGATCCCGTCGACCAGACCGAGCCTTCCGAGCTGGCCGAGAAGGCACTGGCGGTCTCGTGAGCGCCGCCGGGGCGGTCACGCGCCCGGGCCCGGGCCTTCCGGCAGACGCCAGCCGGCCGCCGGGTGGAATCTGGAGTGCCTATCGCGTGGAGCGGCGCAAGCTGACCGCCCAGCAGGCGCCGCGACTGTTGCTCCTGGTCTGCGTGGTGGGACCGTTCGCGTTCGCGGGGATCTTGAAGATCCAAAGCGGCACCCCGGCGGACACGCTGTTCGGAGCCTGGGTGCACTCCTCGGGGTTTGCGATCTCGCTCGTCGTCCTGGGCTTCGCCGCCTCCTGGGGGTTCCCGGTCATAGCAGGCGTCCTGGCCGGCGACATCTTCTCCTCCGAGGACCGGTTCGGGACCTGGAAGACGATGCTCACCCGGTCGCGCACCCGCCGGGAGGTGTTCGCCGGAAAGCTGCTGGCGGCGATGTCGCTCTCGGTGGCGCTGGTCACGGTGACGGCGGTGGCGAGCCTGGCCGCCGGCCTGCTGCTGGTGGGCGGTCAATCGCTGGTCGGCCTGGGCGGGCAGCTCGTCTCGCCGGGCAGGTCCCTGGTCCTGGTGCTCGTGAGCTGGCTCATCTGCGTGCTTCCGGTGCTCGCCTACACCAGCCTGGCGCTGCTGTTCTCGATCGCCACCCGCAACGGCATCGTGGGCGTGCTGGGTACGATCCTGGTCGCGCTGGCGACTGCGCTCCTGGACCTGATCGGGCGGGGCGTATGGGTTCACATGCTGCTGATCGGGTCGGCCTTCGATGGCTGGCACGGCCTGTTCGCTGCGCACCCCTTCTACGGACCGCTCGGGGTCTCCATCCTGGTCAGCCTGATCTGGATCGTGGCCAGCCTGAGCGCCCCATGGCTGATCCTCCGCCGTCGGGACTTCATCGGAGCGTCGGGGCCTCGCCGCAGCGGGTGGCTCACCGCTGCCCGGGTCGTGGCCGCTTCCGCAGTCCTCATCGCGGTGCTGGCGATAGCCAGCAACTGGGGGCCGGTCGGGGTCACGGCCAGCCGCCTACGCGCCGCCGTCACACCCGAGTTCAGCAACCTCACGCTGCTTCAGCAGAGCGAGTTCGGCCGGACCGTCCCGGCCGGCGCCAGCCTCGAGATCCTCCCCCATTGCAGTCCCCACGCCGGCGCCTCGGGGGGCCCGGGCGACTGGACCTGCACGCTGGACGTCTACACCCCTCAACCGGGGAAGGTGCCCTTCGAGCAGACCCCGGTCGCCTATGACGTGAGCGTTCAGTCAAATGGCTGCTACAAGGCCGAGTCCCCGCCGTCGTTCGTCGGCCAGCAGACGATCCGCGACGCCCAGGGCAAGAACGTGACCAATCCCCTGTTCGTGGTCTACGGCTGCTTCAACACCTTGTAATCGAGGAGCCGGAACCGGGGCTGACCCCGCCACTGCGCCTTCGGATCAACTCGACCGGGCCTACAGGCATCGCGGAGCAGCGAAGCTAACCGAACCGCTGCACTCGACCAACTCGAAGCTCTGACTTTACGCGTACCTTATATCTGGTTATCGAGATGCCGACCACGATCTCTCACACCAGCAGCTGAACGTGCCGGGGCCTGCGCGGCGACCCCGCAGATCGAGGCACAGCCACCGGATCGTGCTGATCGTAGTCACGCTCCTGGGGGTCGGAATCCTGGCCGGCGGCTCGGCCCTCGGCATTGACGTTGACGTTTCGGGCGGCCCGGCGCCCCCGCCGCGACCCGCGCCTCACCGGCAGCGGCACCGGCGCCAGGCGCCCGCCACCGCGCTCCCGCGGGCCGAGCTCACGATCGGCTCCCAGGAGCGGTTGACCGACATTCCGCGCTCGTTCTTGGGCTTCTCGACCGAGTACTGGACGCTGCCCGTGGACGAGCGCCACATCATGCTCTACCGGCGCGTGATCGGGCTCGTTCACGTGCCCGGGGACGGACGCTTCGTGCTGCGCATCGGCGGCGACTCCTCAGATCACGCCCTCTGGGAGCCGGCGGTCCATGACCTGCCCCACTGGGCGTTTGCCCTGACCCCCCGGTGGATCGCCCGGACCGCCCGGGTGGTGCGCGCGAGCGGCCTGCGCGTGATCATCGATCTGAACTTCATCACCGGAACGCCGCGGCTGGCGGCCGCCTGGGCGCGCCAGGCCGAGCGCGAGCTGCCGCCACACAGCATCATGGGATTCGAGGTCGGCAACGAGCCCGACCTCTACGTCCGGACGCTGTGGACGCTCCAATTGGGGCACGGCCTGGCCGCCGGTCTCCTGCCGCGCGCGATCACGCCCTCCACCTATGCGGGGGCCTACCGCGCGTACGAGCGGTCATTGGCCGCGGTCGCCCCGAAGGTGCCCCTGCTGGCCCCGGCGCTCGCCCTGCCGCGCCGCGACCGGGTATGGATCGAGGCGCTGCTGCGCTCGCCCCACCCCAACCTGGGCACGGTCAGCGTCCACGTGTATCCCTACACGGCGTGCGCGACGCCCGGCGCGAGCAACTACCCGACGGTGGCGCGGATCCTGAGCGAGCGCGCGGCCACCGTGATGGCGTCCGCCGTCGCTCCAGCGGTGGCGCTGGCCCACCAGGCGGGGCTGCCGGTTCGCGTCACCGAGTTCAACTCCGTGTCCTGTGAGGGGCGGGCGGGCGTCAGCAACGCGTTCGCGACGGCGCTGTGGGCGCCCGACGCCCTGTTCGAGCTGGCGGGCGCGGGCGTGACGGCCGCCGATCTGCACGTGCGCGGCTTCTCGATCAATGCCCCGTTCCACTTCACCGCGCGCGCGATCCGGGCCCGGCCCCTGCTCTACGGGCTGATCCTGTTCACGCGGATGCTCGGCCCCGACTCACGGCTGGTGCCCTTGCGAACCCAGGGCGCCTTGTCCACGGACTTGACGGCCTGGGCGGTCAGGCACGCCGGGGGCGCATTGAACGTGCTCCTGATCGACCGGGGAAAGCGGTCGGTACGCGTCATCCTGCGCCTGCCCAGCGACGGCGCGGCCACCGTCCAGCGCCTCGTGGCGCCAACGCCGAGCTCGACCTCCGGGGTGACCCTGGACGGCCAGCACCTCGACAGCAACGCGCGGTGGAAGGGGTCGAGGACCACCCAGACCGTCGAGCCCAGCGATGGCCGGTACGTGGTCGTGGTGCGCCACTACAGCGCCGCCCTGGTCAGCGTCAGGGTGGGAAGCGACACCCTCATCGGCAGCCCTTAGGCCTCGATGCCGGCGCGATGTGACCGGCGCTACCGGTCTCGCATCCTGCGGTAGCGACGGATCAGCGCGTTGGTGGAGCCGTCGTGCTCGAGCTCGGGCTCGCTGTCGCTCTCGAGCTCGGGGATGATGCGCTGGGCCAGAGCCTTGCCCAGCTCGACGCCCCACTGATCAAAGGAATCGATGTTCCAGATCGTCCCCTGAGTGAAGACGCTGTGCTCGTAAAGCGCGACCAGCACCCCCAGGATGTGCGGCGTGAGCTCCTCGGCGAGGATCACGTTGGTGGGCCGGTTGCCCTCCATCACCTTGTGGGGGACGACCTCCTCCGGCGTTCCCTCGGCCCGCACCTCCTCCTCGGTCTTGCCGAAGGCGAGGGCCTCCGCCTGGGCGAACACGTTTGACATCAGCAGGTCGTGGTGATCGCGCAGCGGATTCAGCGTCTTGGCGAATCCGATGAAGTCCACCGGGATCAGCTTGGTGCCCTGGTGGATGAGCTGGTAGAAGCTGTGCTGGCCGTTGGTCCCCGGCTCGCCCCAGTAGATGGCGCCCGTCTCGTAGTCGACGCGGCGTCCATCAAGAGTCACGTGCTTGCCGTTTGACTCCATGGTCAGCTGCTGCAGATAGGCGGGAAAGCGCTTGAGGTACTGCTCGTAGGGCATCACCCCGACCGTCTGGGCTCCGAAGAAGTCCCCGTACCAGATCGCCAGCAGGGCGATCAGGACCGGGAGGTTGCGCTCCAGCGGGGTGGTGCGGAAATGCTCGTCCATCTCGTGAAAGCCCGCAAGGAGCTCGGAGAAGCGATCCGGGCCGATGGCCACCATCGTGGACAGGCCGATCGCCGAGTCCATCGAGTAGCGGCCACCCACCCACTCCCAGAAGCCGAACATGTTGTCGGTGTCGATGCCGAACTCCTCCACCTTCTTGGCGTTGGTCGACACGGCCACGAAATGCTTGGCGATCGCCGCCTCGTCGTGCAGAGCGGCCAGTGTCCAGTCGCGGGCCGAGCGGGCATTGGTCATCGTCTCCAGCGTGGTGAACGTCTTGGAGGAGACGATGAACAGGGTCTCCTCGGGACTCAGATCGCGCGTGGCCTCCACGAAGTCGGTGGAGTCCACGTTGGAGACGAACCGGAACGTGAGCTCGCGGTCTGAGTAGTCACGCAGCGCCTCATAGGCCATCACCGGTCCCAGGTCAGAGCCGCCGATGCCGATGTTGACGACGTTGCGGATCCGCTTGCCGGTGTGTCCCTTCCAGTCGCCCGAGCGCACCCGGTCGGCGAACGCCGCCATCCGGTCGAGCACCTCGTGGACCTCGGCGACGACGTCCACGCCGTCGACGATCAGCGAGGTGCCCTTGGGCATGCGCAGGGCGACATGGAGCACGGAGCGGTTCTCCGAGACGTTGATGCGCTCGCCCTCGAACATCGCCTCCCGTCGCTCGACTAGCCCCGACTGCTGCGCGAGCTCGACCAGGAGCTTGACGGTCTCGTCCGTGATCCGGTTCTTGGAGTAGTCGAGGAAGAGTCCCGCACCCTCGGCGGTCAGGCGCTCACCACGGGACTCGTCCTTGGCGAACAGCTCCCGCAGGTGAAGCTCGCGGATCTCCTCGTGGTGCTTTGACAAAGCGCTCCACGCGGGGCGATCGCGGAGCATCGGGATGCTCGTCTTAGTGCTCATCAAGGCCTCCAGGAGTCAGGTGCCGTGGACCGTTCACGCCGCTGCGCGTAACTACCCGGCAGGATAGGCCTAGTTGACCGGGCGTCTGAATGTCGAAAGGATCCCGGCCCGTGACCGAGCACGAGGTGGCCACGCCAGACGGCCGGACGTTGCTGGTCCTGGAGCGGGGTGACCCGACGGGAGTGCCGCTGCTCGTGCACAACGGCACTCCGAACTCACGCCTGCTCTTCGATGAGCACGTGGCCCGGGCGCAGCAGCGGGGAATCCGCCTCATCTCCTACGACCGGCCGGGCTATGGCGGCTCGAGCCGCCGCGCCGGTCGCACGGTGGGCGATTGCGCCGAGGACGTCCGGGCGATTGCCCTCGCGCTGGGCATCGACCGCCTGGGGGTGTGGGGGATCTCCGGCGGCGGTCCCCACGCCCTGGCGTGCGCGGCCCTGCTGCCCGACCTCGTCCCCGCCGTCGGCGTGCTGGCCTCGGTCGCGCCCTGGGGGGCCGACGGTCTCGATTACTTCGCCGACATGGGCGAGCTGAACGTCGAGGACACGTTGCTGATCCTCGAGGATCCCGTCGCCGGGCGGGCCAAGTGCGAGCAGGAGCGCGAGGACATGCTCCGGCTCAGCCTCGCCGAGCTGACCGAGGTCATCGGGTCGCTCCTGACCCCGGTGGATGCCGCGGCGTTCACCGGGGACCTGGCCGAGCATCTGATCGCGTCCTTCCAGTCCGGGCTGGCCCCCGGCTCAGACGGCTGGTGGGATGACGAGCTGGCGATGCTCGCGCCCTGGGGCTTCGAGGTCGAGGCGATCCGCACTCCCGTCCTGCTGCTTCACGGACGCCAGGACCGGTTCGTTCCCTTCGCTCACGGAGAGTGGCTGGCCGACCGGATCCCGGGCGTGGAGGCGGTGCTGAGCGACGGCGACGGTCATCTCACTCTCACCGCCCACCATCTCGACCAGGTTCACGATTGGCTGCTGGAGCGCATGGCGGAGTCAGTAGCTCGCTGACCGCCGGAGCGTTGCGCGAGGTGGAACACTGGTCGGGTGGTGATTGTCAGCGTGCGATCGGTGACTGCCCGCGGTGGTGATCCGCCTTCGAAAGGGTGGCTGGGATGGCGATGAAGGCGTGCCTGAACGGCTCGCGCAGCCGCGAGGAGCACCCCGCGGTGCCGCTGACGCCCGCCGAGCTGGCCGCCGACGCACGCGCCGTCCGGGACGCCGGCGCGTTTGCCGTGCACGTGCATCCGCGCGATGGCAACGGGGCGCAGACCATGGCGGCGAGCGCCTGTGACGCCGCCGTGGCGGCGATCCGGAGCGCGGTTCCGGGCCTGCCGGTCGGGCTCTCGACGTCAGCGAGCATCAACGCCGATCCGTTCGCCCGGGCCGTGGCGATCAGGGCCTGGCGGCAACGACCCGACTTCGTGTCGGTGAACCTGTCCGAGCTGGGATGGGGCGGAGTGGCGCGCGCGGCGCTCCGCTCCGGCATCGGGGTGGAGGCGGGGCTCTCGACCCCCGCCGACGCCGAGGAGCTCACGCGCAGCTCATTCACCCATCAGGTCCTGCGGGCGCTGGTCGAGGTCTCCGGTGGTGCCGACGAGGCCCGGGCGATCTCCGAGCTGATCCCCGACGAGATCCCGCAGCTCTGGCATGGCTACGGCGAGCTGACCTGGGAAGTGCTGGCGGCCGCGGTGGCGGACGGGCTCGACGTGCGCGTCGGTCTCGAGGACGTGCTCGTGCTGCCGGATGGTCGCCCCGCCGCCGGCAACGCGGAGCTCGTTATCGCAGCCGCCCGGCTCACATCCCAGCAGACCTAGCGCGCGTCTCCCGGGTCGGTGCTCGTGATCGCCGGAGCCTCCAGCGGAGGGTAAAAGGAGAGAACCCCGCTCCCCTCCACTATCAATTTATACCGCAACAAAAAACTTGCGCGAAGCCTCAAATCCTCCCGCATAATCGCCGACCGAAACCGACCCGCTCGCTGACCTGGGCCAGCTAGGCCGCCAGCGACTGGTCTTCGTCGGCCGCGTGGGCGTGGGCGAGCAGCACGTTCTCGATCCGGCGGGCCACCTGATCAATCGTCTCAGCGAACTCGCTGACCGCCTCCAGCGCCCCGGCCTCGCCCCACCCGGCGACATACGGGATCGTCTCTCCGTCGACGGCGAGACCTACCGCGGACGCCGCGATCAGAGTTGCCGTGTCGACCATCACCTCGGCCTGTGCTCGCGAATACTGTTGATAGTCGATCCCCAACGCGTGCGCGCACTCGCGAAACCTCGGATATTGCGTTTGATGCGAGGGGCGGTTCTCGCATTGTGCGGAGGGCTTCGGTGAACGTCGAGCACCGGTTCGGCGGGTGTCGTGCCCGGGTGCTGGGGTTCTTGGCGTTTTTGGAGGCCGTCGCATTAGATGCACGTTCCGTGCAGTGGTTACTCGACGGCCTTCGGCGCGGTTTCCGCCTCGTCGCTGGGTCTGATGGCCGCCTCTACGCGTCGTGCGAGGGTGTCGATGAGCCGGGCGAACTCCGTGACGGCTTCGAGTGCTCCCGTCTCGCCCCAGCCGGCGACATAGGGGACCGTCTCGCCGGAGATGTCCAGTCCGACGGCGCCGAGCGCCACCAGGGTCGCCGTGTCAACGATCACCTCGGCTCGCGCTCGGCCGAACTCGGCATAGCCGACACCGAGCCCGTGAATCGTCTCGTGGATGAGGATCCGCAGCTGCGCGTTGGCGGGCTGGTCTGCGTCGACGACGATCCGGCGTGTCTTTTGATCGCACCACCCGCCGGTCGCACCCGGGATCGTCTCGAGCGAGACGGTGAACCCGAGCGATTCGGCGAACGCCCGCATCGGATCGATCAGGTGCCTGTGGGAGTCGCCGGTCAGAGGTTTACTGGGCGGCTCCAGTGGGGCCGGCGACGTGCCATCGATCGACGCGACCTGCGGGCGGTCAAACACTGACACGCCCTTGAACAGCACGCGCGCCTGATCGTTCGTATCGTCGGTCTCGGTCTCGCGCTGCTTGATCGGCATCGGGGCGATGATCCGGATCGCCTTCTCGCCCTTGCGCACGCAGTAGCCGAGCTTCAACCAAGCCCGGAAGCCCGCGACGAAGGTCGCCTCTGGGCAGGAGAGGGCGACGAGCAACTGGTTGTTGAGCGACAGCCTGGCCAGTCCGCCTTGCGCCCGGACGCGGACCCACCGCTGCCAGCCCTCGCTGGTGAGCAGCTGCTCGGCGGCCTGCTTGAGGCGTTCGCGGTCACGCTCGCGGCGCTCCTCACGCTCGCTGTCTGACAGCTGTCGCTGGGTGCGCATGATCGGGTCCTTTCGCCTGGGCCCGCCGGGCGCGGGCCGTCAAGCGCCCGCACAGCACGCCGTCAGGCGTGCCACCCTCAAGGGCGCCGGCCCGTATCCGGCGACGAGCCCTGGGCGCACGACATTGACGCCGACCCTCGTCGAGTTGAGCCAGAATGCTGGCGTCTGTCACGGCGCGATACCTGGGTGCCCGGTTTCCGCGCGATGGGGGTCGCTCGTTTAGGTCAGGCGAGGTTCGCGTCTCTGCGCGGAAGGGAGGTGTCCGGATCGACGACCCGAAGCAGCTCTTCTGCATCCGCCCCGCGATGGAGGCGCTCGGC
>Ga0182024_10020044_pt1 | contig 12253 bp, 13 predicted proteins | sample P32metaG_FD_120480 | JGI IMG/M metagenome (GOLD analysis project Ga0182024, IMG submission 120480) | Permafrost microbial communities from Stordalen Mire, Sweden - P3-2 metaG (Illumina Assembly) | ecosystem: Environmental > Terrestrial > Soil > Wetlands > Permafrost | place: Sweden: Stordalen...
GGCGCCTGCGGGGCCGGCTCGTCCATGATCGTGAGATCGGCGCCGGTGTAGCCCGCGGGCATGATCTCGCCCTTGTTGATCCAGCACTTGACGCCGATGCGGCCGAAAGTGGTGCGCGCCTCGTGAAAGCCGTAATCGATGTCCGCGCGCAGCGTGTGCAGGGGCACGCGACCGTCGGAGTAGCCCTCGGTGCGGGCCATCTCGGCGCCGCCCAGTCGACCGGACACCTGAACCTTGACGCCCTTGGCGCCCGAGCGCATGGCGCTGGTCAGCGCGCGCTTCATGGCGCGCCGGAAGGCAACGCGATTCTGGAGCTGCTCGGCGATCGACTGAGCGACCAGGCGGGCGTCGAGCTCGGGACGCTTGATCTCGAGGATGTTGACCTTGATCTGCTTGCCGGTGATGCGGTGCAGGTCACGACGCAGCTGATCGACCTCGGAGCCCGACTTGCCGATCACGATTCCGGGCCGCGCGGTGTGGATGTTGACCTCCACCTCGGTGGCGTTCTTGCGGATCGTGATGTCCGACAGCCCGGCGTGCGACAGCCGGCCCACGATGTGGTCGCGGATCCTGGTGTCCTCGTGCAGGTAGTCCGAGAAGTGGCGCTCGTTGAACCAGTTGGACTTCCAGTCGTGGATGTAGCCCACGCGGATCGATTCGGGATGTACTTTTTGGCCCATTGCTTAGTCGTTACCTAATCTGGATTCGTCCGTGCGAAGCACTGTCGTTAGTCAATCTGGATTCGTCCGTGCGAAGCACTGTTAGTCCTTTGGCGTGAGCAAGATCGTCAGGTGGCTGGTGCGTTTGCGGATCCGGGTGGCGCGACCCATGGCGCGCGGCCGGAAGCGCTTGATGGTCGGACCCTCGTCGGCCTTCACCGTCATGACGTACAGGTCCTCGCCGACGAGCTCGTGGTTGTGCTCGGCGTTGGCGACCGCTGACTCGAGCAGCTTGCTCCAATCCCGCGCGATCGCCCGCGGCGTGAGAGCCAGGATAGCTCGCGCTTCCTCGACCGACTTGCCGCGGATGTGGTCGCACACCAGCCGCGCCTTGCGCGCCGACGAGCGCACGTACCGGGCCTCCGCCCGCACGACCGGCGGCGGCAGGTTCGGATCGCGCCGCGCCCGGCGCCGACTCGGCGCCGGCTTGGCCGGGGGCTCCGCCTCGGCCGCCTCCGGCGCGGGCTCTGCCGACCGGCGCCGGCTGGGCCGCCGACGCCGGCGAGCCGGAGCCTCAGTCGCCGCCTCGGACTCTCCACCGTCAGCCTCCTCATCATCCGCTCTGGCTTCGGGCTCGTCCTCGGCAGCCGCTTCGCGCTCCTGATCAGCAGCAGCCACCCCTGGCTCCTGCTCGTTGGCTCCTTCAGCGACCTCGGTGACCGCCTCGTCCAGCTGGTCACCATGGGGTCGCGAAGGCGCATCCTCTGCCGAAGCCCCTTGCGTGGGCTCCTCAGCGACCGGCGCCTCAGCTTCCGCCGAGCGCGGGACTTCGGAAGAAGATGCGGCCTCGGCGGCCTCGACGGCCTCGTCGTCCGGGCGGTTCTCTGGCTCTTCGGTCATCGTCTCTTACCGGTGCCTGCGTGTCCTCGGTACAGCCGCGTCGGCGCAAACTCCCCCAGCTTGTGCCCCACCATCGACTCGGAGATGAACACCGGGACGTGCTTGCGCCCGTCGTGAACAGCAATCGTGTGCCCGACCATCTCGGGGAAGATCGTCGAAGTGCGCGACCAGGTCCTGATCATGCGCTTCTCGCCCGAGGCGTTCATCGCCTCGATCCGTCCTATCAGCCGTTCCTGGACGAACGGCCCCTTCTTGCTCGATCGGCTCATCGGTTCTTGCCCTTACCTCGTCGGCGACCGCGCACGATGTACTGGTCGGATTTCTTGCCCTTCTTGCGGGTGCGGTAGCCCAGGGTCGGCACGCCCCAGGGCGTGACCGGATGGCGACCCGGAGTGGTCGAGCCCTCGCCACCACCGTGCGGATGGTCGACGGGGTTCATGGCCGTGCCTCGGGTCTGCGGACGCACACCCAGGTGGCGCTTGCGTCCGGCCTTGCCGATCTTGACGTTCTGATGGTCGGAGTTGCCGATCGTGCCCACGGTGGCGCGGCACTCGCCCCGCACCATCCGCATCTCCCCGGAGGGCAGTCGCAGCGTGACGTAGTCGCCCTCCTTGGCCAGCAGCTGGATGCCGGCGCCGGCCGAGCGCGCCATCTGGCCGCCGCGACCCGGGGTGAGCTCCACGTTGTGGACGATCGTGCCGGGCGGCATGTTGCCCAGCTGCAGGCTGTTGCCGACGCGAATATCGGCCTGGACACCGGACTCGACGGTGGCGCCGACCCGCAGCCGCTGGGGGGCCAGGATGTACCGCTTCTCCCCGTCGGCGTAGTGCAGCAGCGCGATGTAGGCCGACCGGTTGGGGTCGTACTCGATGTGCGCGACCTTGGCCGGAACCCCGTCCTTGCGGCGCTTGAAGTCGATCTTGCGATACAGGCGCTTGGCGCCGCCGCCGCGGTGGCGGGCGGTCTTGCGACCGTTGGAGTTGCGCCCGCCGCTCTTCTTGAGACCTTCGGTCAGCGACTTCTCGGGCTCGGATCGGGTGACCTCGGCGAAGTCGGGATAGGAGACGAAGCGCCGTCCCGGCGAGGTTGGCTTTGGCTTGCGAATCGGCATCAGCTGCTCGGACCTCTCACTCCGGCGCCTCGAACGCCTGGAAGATCGGGATCGTGTCGCCCTCGCGCACCTGCACGATGGCCTTCTTCCACCGCCGGGTGCGCCCGGAGGTCTGGCCGCGCCGCTTGGGCTTGGACTTCACCGAAGCGGTGCGCACCTCGACGACCTTGACGTCGAAGAGCTGCTCGACCGCCTGGCGGATCTGGGTCTTGTGAGCCTTGTCGGCCACGCGGAAGGTGTATTTGCCGGCTTCGGCGAGCACGAACGACTTCTCGGAGACGACCGGGCGGATGATGATCTGGCTGGGGTCCATCAGGCGGCCTCCTCGGAAGTGCTCGCGCGGGTCGCCCGGTCGACGAGCTCGGGCAGGGCGGCCTCGGATACGAGCAGCGAGGCGGCACCGATCAGGTCAGCCACCCCGGCGTCGCCAACCGGCATCACCTCGACCTTGCGCAGGTTGCGAAACGACATGCCGGCGTTGGCCTCGGACTCGGCCAGCAGTACCAGCGTCGGCCCGCCGGCGAGCGGGCGGGACCAGTCCGAGAGCAGCGTGTCCGCCCGCTTGGTGGCCGGAGCATCGAACTCGCCGGCGTCGAACACGGCCATCGACTCGCGCCCGGCGTGCATCGAGAGCGCGCTGCGCAGGGCGGCGCGGCGCGCCTTGCGGTTGACCTTGACGGTGTAGCTGCGCGGCGTCGGCCCGAACACGGTGCCGCCACCCGCCCATAGCGGGGAGCGCGAGGATCCGGCGCGGGCGCGACCCGTGCCCTTCTGGCGCCAGGGCTTGGCGCCGCCTCCTGACACCTGGCCCCGGGTCTTGCTCGAGGCGGTGCCCCGCCGGCGGGCGTTGAGCTCAGCGCGCACGGTCTCGTGGACCAGCGGCATGTTGAAGCGGGTCTCGAAGGCGCCGGCATCCAGCGTCGCGGTGCCACCGCCGAGCTTGGGGGCGCTCCTAGCCATCGGTGCGCACCTCCACGGTCGAACCGGTCGGTCCGGGAACAGCTCCGCGCAGCAGCAGCAGGTTGCGCTTGGGCATGACCTCGACGACCGTGAGGCCCCGCTGGGTCACGCGTCCTCCGCCCATGCGGCCGGGACCGCGGATGCCCTTGTGGACACGCGACGGCGTCGCCGAGGCGCCGATCGAACCCGGGGCCCGAACGTTGTGCGAGCCGTGGCTCTTGGGACCGCTGGCGAAGTTGTGGCGCTTGATCGTCCCTTGAAAGCCCTTGCCCTTCGACTTCCCGGAGACCTTCACGCGCTGGCCGACCTCGAAGGCGTCGACGGTCACGGTCTCGCCCACCAGCAGCTCGCCGGCCTGATCGCGGAACTCCGCCAGATGGCGGTGCGCGGAGGCATCGGCCTTCTTCAGGTGACCGAGCTCGGCCCTGGTCAGCGACTTCTCCTTGCAGGCCCCGAAGGCGAGCTGAACGGCTTCATAGCCGTCGCGCTCCACCGTGCGGATGGCGGTCACGGGACACGGGCCGGCCTCGAGCACGGTGACGCGCTCGACGCGCCCGTCCTCCAAAAACCGCTGCGTCATGCCCAGCTTCTTGGCGAGGATCGCGGCCATCGGTCTATGAGGCCAGGCGGATCTCGATGTCCACGCCGGCCGGGAGATGGTCGAGCCGCTGGAGCGAATCGACCGTCTTGGGCGTCGGTTGATGGATATCGATCAGCCGTTTGTGGGTGCGGATCTCGAAATGCTCGCGCGAGTCCTTGTCCTTGAACGGCGAGCGGATCACGCAGTACACGTTCTTCTCGGTGGGCAGCGGAACGGGACCGGAGACGGTCGCGCCGGTGCGCGTCGCCGTCTCGACGATCTCCTTGGCCGCCGTCTCGATCGCCGTGTGGTCATAGGACTTCAGGCGGATTCGGATCTTGTTTTGAGCGATGGTTGCCACGAACTTCTTCTAGGTCTCTCGAAAGCTTTCGTGTGATCTCAGTGAAACGGGGCGGCCGTTTGAGTGAAGGACACTCAAGCCCCGCCCACGTCTTCGTATCTCTTGACAAAAAAACAGGCGGCGGGCTCGAAGCGAGCCCGCCGCCCGTGAACTACTGAATGACTTCGGTTACGACCCCGGAGCCGACCGTACGGCCGCCTTCGCGGATCGCGAACCGCAGACCCTGATCCATGGCGATCGGCTGAATCAGCTCGATCTCCATCTGGACGTTGTCGCCGGGCATGACCATCTCGGTGCCCTCGGGCAGGTTGGCCACTCCGGTGACGTCGGTCGTGCGGAAGTAGAACTGCGGCCGGTAGCCCGTGAAGAACGGCGTGTGACGGCCACCCTCCTCCTTCTTGAGGACATAGACCTCGGCCTTGAACTTGGTGTGCGGCGTGATCGAGCCCGGCTTGCACAGCACCTGGCCGCGCTCGATGTCCTCACGCTTGGTGCCTCGCAACAGGCAGCCGGCATTGTCGCCGGCCTGACCCTGATCGAGGTTCTTCTTGAACATCTCGACTCCGGTTACGACGGTCGTCGTAGTGGGCTTGATGCCCACGATCTCGACCGTCTCGCCGGTCTTGATGATCCCGCTCTCGATACGCCCCGTGGCCACCGTGCCGCGGCCGGTGATCGAGAACACGTCCTCGACCGGCATCAGGAACGGCTTGTCCAGGTCACGCACGGGCTCGGGAATGTAGGTGTCGAGCGCTTCGGCGAGCTCGAGGATCTTGCCCTCGTACTCCACGTCGCCCTCGAGCGCCTTCAGCGCCGAGCCGATCACGAACGGGATGTCATCACCAGGAAACTCGTACTCGGACAGCAGGTCGCGAATCTCGACCTCGACGAGCTCGAGGAGCTCGGGGTCGTCGACCATGTCAGCCTTGTTGAGGAACACGACGATGTAAGGGACGCCCACCTGGCGGGCGAGCAGGATGTGCTCACGCGTCTGGGGCATTGCGCCGTCCGCCGCCGATACCACCAGGATCGCCCCGTCCATCTGGGCGGCGCCGGTGATCATGTTCTTGACGTAATCGGCGTGACCCGGGCAGTCCACGTGTGCGTAGTGCCGGTTGGCGGTCTCGTACTCGACGTGCGACGTGGCAATCGTTATGCCGCGTGCCTTCTCCTCAGGAGCATTGTCGATCGAGTCGAACGACCGCACCTCGGTGCCATCGCCGAACTTGTCATGGAGCACCTTGGTGATGGCCGCGGTCAGCGTCGTCTTGCCATGGTCGATATGACCGATGGTGCCGACGTTCACATGGGGCTTATCGCGCTCAAACTTGGCCTTCGCCACTTTGGTTTCGCTCCTTCTTCTTTCGTAATCTCGTTCGTCGCGAGGACGAACCTACTCAGGATATAAGTTTTCCGTCCGCCACTGATGCTAGCCGCCGCAGTGGCAGGATCTGCAGCCGCGCTAGGCGGCTTCCTGCTCTCCGCCCACCACCTTCTCGGCGATGTTAGGCGGTACTTCCTCGTAACGATCAAACTGCATCGTGTAGGTTGCCCGGCCCTGGGTGGCGGACCGCATATCGGTCGCGTATCCGAACATCTCGGCGAGCGGAACGTGGGCGGTGATCACCTGAGCGTTCCCGCGCTGCTCCATGCCGTTGATCTGGCCACGGCGCCGGTTCAGGTCGCCGATGACGTCGCCCATGAACTCCTCGGGCGTCACCACCTCGACCGAGAACACGGGCTCGAGCAGGACCGGCTTGGCGCGCTGCACCGCCGCCTTGAGGGCCAGCGAGCCGGCCACGCGGAAGGCGATCTCCGAGGAGTCGGTGTCGTGGTACTTGCCGTCGGTGAGCGTGACCCGGACGTCGACGAGCGGGTAGCCGGCGCGCGGACCGTTGTCCATCGCGTCCTCCACCCCCTTCTCGACGGCGGGGATGAACTCGGTGGGCACCGAGCCGCCCTTGACCTTGTTGATGAAGTCAAAGCCCTCGCCGGGCGCGGGCTCGACGTTGATGTAGACGATCCCGTACTGACCCGAGCCGCCGGTCTGGCGCACGAAGCGGCCTTCCACCTTCTCGGCGGTGCCGCGGATCGTCTCCCGGTAGGAGACCTGCGGGCGACCGACGTTGGCGTCGACCTTGAATTCGCGCATCATCCGGTCCACGAGGATCTCGAGGTGCAGCTCGCCCATACCCGAGATCTCGGTCTGCCCGGTGTCCTCATTGGTCTGCACCTGGAAGGTGGGATCCTCCTCGGCCAGCCGGCCGAGCGCCGTGGACATCTTCTCCTGGTCGGCCTTGGTCTTGGGCTCGATGGCGACCTTGATCACCGGCTCGGGGAACGTGATCGTCTCGAGCTTGATCGGCCTGTCCGGGGCGGCCAGGGTGTCGCCGGTGGAGACCTGCTTGATGCCGACGCCGGCGGCGATGTCGCCGGCATAGACCTGGTCGAGCTCTTCGCGGTCGTTGGCCTGCATCATCAGCAGGCGCCCGATGCGCTCGGTGCGGCCCGTGGTCACGTTGAGCACGCGGGAGCCGGCGGCCAGCTTGCCGGAGTAGACGCGGAAGTAGGTCAGCTTGCCGACGTAGGGGTCAGCCATGATCTTGAAGGCGAGCGCCGCGAACGGCTCCTCGTCGGAGGCGTCACGATGAGCGGGGACCCCACCGTTGTCCGAGCCCTTCTGGGGCTCCAGACCCTCGACCGGAGGAACCTCGAGCGGGCTTGGAAGGTAGTCCAGCACGGCGTCGAGCAGCGGCTGCACGCCCTTGTTCTTGAAGCTCGATCCGCACAGCACGGGCGTCAGCTGGGCGGCCAGCGTGGCGGCCCGGATCGCCTCCTTGAGCGTGGCGGTGGGTACCTCCTGCTCCTCGAGCAACAGCTCGAGCAGCTCGTCGTCGTACTGAGAGACCTCCTCGAGCAGGTGCTCGCGCGCCGCGGCGGCCGCATCGGCGAAGTCCGCAGGGATCTCGACGACCTCCTGCTCCTTGCCCAGGTCATCCTTGTAGATGACCGCCACGTTCTCGACCAGGTCGATGATGCCGCGGAAGTCGGCCTCGGATCCGATCGGCAGCTGGATCGGCACCGGATGAGCGCCCAAGCGGTCGACCATCGTCTGCACGCCACGATTGAAGTCGGCCCCGATGCGGTCCATCTTGTTGATGTAGGCAATCCGCGGCACGCGGTACTTGTCGGCCTGGCGCCAGACGGTCTCAGACTGGGGCTCGACGCCGGCGACAGAGTCGAATAGGGCGATGGCGCCGTCGAGCACGCGCAGTGAGCGCTCCACCTCGACGGTGAAGTCGACGTGGCCGGGCGTGTCGATGATGTTGATCCGATGGCCGTGCCACTCGCAGGTGGTGGCCGCCGAGGTGATCGTGATCCCGCGCTCCTGCTCCTGCTCCATCCAGTCCATCACCGCGGCGCCCTCGTGGACCTCCCCCATCTTGTAGGTCCGGCCGGTGTAATAGAGGATGCGCTCGGTCGTCGTCGTCTTACCGGCGTCGATGTGCGCCATGATCCCTATGTTGCGAGTGTTCTGCAGCGTGAACTTGCGAGCCATGAATCTGATCTGTTCCGAGCGGGTGGGTGGGCGGCGCCGAATCGGCTCCGGTCATGAAAAAGGGCCCAGTGGGCCCGATCACGACGCGGCTGTCGGCTGCGGGCAATTTTCTATTGAGTCGGTGTCTCCATCGCGTGGATTCTCCGCGCCCGGGAACGAGCACAGATGAACGTGTCCCGACCCGAGGCGGAGATCGAATATAGCAGAGGGCAGGCCGCCTCCACGGCCGATCCGGACGGCCCGCCGGAGGGTTCCCGGGCCGCCCGGCAACGACGATATGGGAGCCACCGGACCGGCGTTCTGGTGATCGGCGTGCTCGGCGCCCTGGTGCTCGTGGCGGCCGAGTTCACCCCCCTGCTGCACGTCCACACCAACGCCCACATGCAAGTCGTGCGAACCGTCTACACGGGGGCGCATGATTCCTACGCGCTGGTGCCGGTGGCGCTGCTGGCGGCCGCCCTGGCGTTCAGCGCCTGGACGTCGGGCAGCCGCCTGGCCCTGCTGGCCATCGGGCTGCTCGGGCTGCTCGCCCTGGGCATCGCGCTGCTCGGGGATCTGCCTGACGCCCACAGCAGCGGCCTGGTGGGCAGCACCACCACCGGTCTGCAGGGCGCCAGCTCCAGCGCCGGCATCGGGCTCTACCTCGAGACGCTCGGAGCCGTGGTGCTGATCATCACCGCGGTGGGCGGGATGCTGCTCGAGCCCATGCCGATCGCGCGCCGGCGCCCAAGCTCATCTCGCACAAGGTCCGCTTCCTGACCTCCCAGCAAGAATCAACGATTTGTCAACATGCTGAGAGTTACATTGTGTGGACGCGAGGGTTGTCCCACCGCAGCCCCCGGTCCCATGCGGTGGGCAGCCCTTGCGTTTTCTTTTCACTCACGCCGCTACGTCCATCGCATGGACCGACGCGTGAACGTTTCAACCGCCTCTCTTCGCGGGCGGCCGCGGCGAGGGGTCCAGGTGACGGCGTGCGCAGCCATTAGCCCATCACCCGCGCCCGGCGGCCGGGTCAGCCTCCCGTGGGGGTGAGCCTCGCGCAGGGTGATCGTCACGCGGGGGTGAGCCTCGCACGGGGGTCAAGCGCCGGCAGAGCGCCTGGAAGCCCGTGACTACCAGCGATAGTGCGCGAAGGCCTTGTTGGCCTGCGCCATGCGGTAGATGTCGTCCTTGCGCTTGTAGGCGTTGCCCTGCTGCTGACCGGCGTCCAGCAGCTCGTGGGCGAGCCGCTGGGCCATCGTCTTCTCGCGACGGGCGCGAGCGAACTGGACCAGCCAGCGAACGGCCAGCGTCCGGGCCCGGCGCGAGGGAACCTCGACCGGAACCTGGTAGGTGGCGCCACCGACACGGCGGGGACGAACCTCGAGCACCGGCGTGAGGGCCTTGATCCCGGCCTCCAGCTGCTCGACGGCGTTCGTGCCCGAGCGCTCGCCGAGAATGGCCAGCGCGTCGTAGACGATCTTCTCGGCGACCGACTTCTTGCCGTCCAGCATCACCTTGTTGATGACCTGCTGGACGAGGCGGTTGCGGTAGACGGCGTCGGCCTCGATCGGCCGGACCTGTGCAGCAGCGCGGCGGGGCACTACTTCGCCTTGACTCCGTACTGTGAGCGCGCCTTCTTGCGATCGCCGACGCCGGCGGCGTCAAGCGTGCCGCGGATCACCTTGTAGCGAAATCCGGGAAGGTCCTTGACGCGACCGCCGCGCACCAGGACGACCGAGTGCTCCTGCAGGTTGTGGCCCTCGCCGGGAATGTAGGCGCCGACCTCCATGCCGTTGGTCAGCCGCACCCGGGCCACCTTGCGAAGCGCCGAGTTGGGCTTCTTGGGAGTGGTCGTGTAGACGCGGGTGCAGACGCCGCGCCGCTGGGGCGCCGCGACCTTCTTCTTGCGGCCCTTGCCCGACTTCAGGCCCGGGGTGGCAAGCTTCTTCTTGGGCGCGGTGCGGCCCTTGCGGATCAGTTGGCTGGTGGTCGGCATGCGGTCGCAGAGCGTAGCAGGGGTCGGTCGGGGTCACTCGTTCCTGCCCCAGCGCCGGTTGCGGTTGCTGCGAAGGGCCTGCTCGGCTCGCGCGAGTGGGGCAGGAACGACGACCCCGACCTCTTGCGTTGGCGTGCGTATGTGGGCAGCGCAGGACGATCCGACTTCAGGCGAAGGGCAGTCGGAGTCTTCGGGTGCCGGCAACCCGACGCGGGCATGGTCGTCTTTCCGCCGTTCGGCCCTAAGCAGTACGCGCAGTCAGACGTTTGCGGCCCAGAACAGGTGTTTTAGAGCGCAGGATGCGGTCGATGGCTGGGCGTGCTCTCGTAGCCGCGGAAAACGCGGGTCCCAGAGCACGCCCGCGCTCGACAGCCCACTCACGCTCTGCTGTACCCGGTTTCTGTGACGCTGCCGACACAAATCGCCCCACCGGCCCGCCTCCCCGCCTCCCCGCCTCCCCGCCTCCCCGGAGGCGTGATACCTGCCGCGCCCGGCGATGGACCGACGCGGTCGCAGCAGCGGCCTGACTGGCGCTCCGAGCACGCGTGGCCCTCGCGTCGAGATCGGGGAGCACCAGTCACAGCCACGACGCCGGGCCGAGGCCATGGCCTCAGCCCAGCGACGTGGGATAGAGCGCTAAGCGGGGACGCCGGCCAGGGCGGTGTCGACGTCCACATGGGTGACGCCGACGGCGTCGGCGACGGGTGCGTAGGTGACCTCCCCGCCGGCGACGTTGACCCCGAGCTTCAGGCCGGGATTGGCGGCCACCGCGCCGTGCAGGCCATCGGAGGCCAGATGGAGGATGAACGGCATCGTCGCGTTGGTGAGCGCGTAGGTGGATGTGACCGGCACCGCGCCCGGCATGTTGGCCACGCAGTAATGGGTGATCCCGTCGACCTCATAGGTCGGGTCCGAGTGGGTCGTGGGGTGGGAGGTCTCAAAGCACCCTCCTTGATCGATCGAGACGTCGACGAGCACCGCGTGGCGCTTCATCAGGCCGAGCTGGGCGCGCGTGATCACGTGCGGGGCGCGGGCACCGTGGACGAGCACCGCCCCGATCACCAGGTCGGCGTCGGGCAGCCGATCCTCGATCGACAGCGTCGTGGCGAAGCACGTGTCGGCCCGTCCGCCGAAGGCGATGTCGAGCTCGCGCAGCCGGTCGATGTTGCGGTCATAAACGTACACGGTCGCCTCCATGCCCACCGCGATGAAGGCGGCGTTCATGCCCACCACGCCGCCGCCGATCACGATCACGTTGGCCGCGGCTACGCCCGGCACGCCGCCGAGCAGGATCCCCCGGCCGCCGAGCGGCTTCTCGAGCATGAAGGCGCCGGCCTGGGTGGCGATCTTGCCCGCGACCTCGGACATGGGAGCCAGCAGGGGCAGTCGCCCGCGGGAGTCCTCGACCGTCTCATAGGCGATGCAGGTGGCGCCCGATTCCATCAGCCCGCGCGTGAGCTCGGGGTCGGCGGCCAGGTGCAGATAGGTGAACAGCGTGTGCCGGGGCTCCAGGCGTGCCACCTCGGTGGGCTGGGGCTCCTTGACCTTGACGATCAGCGTCGCCTCGCCGAACACGGCATCCGCGTCGGGGAGGACCTTCGCGCCCTGGGCGGCGTACGCGTCATCGGAGATCGACGAGCCGTCGCCGGCGCCCGCCTGGACGAACACCTGATGCCCGGCGTCGGCGAGCTCCCGGACGCCGGCGGGGGTGAGGGCGACCCGGTACTCGTCGGCCTTGACCTCGCTGGGGACCCCGATCTTCATGCCACCAGCTCCCGGCCTCGCAGGGCCAGCCAGAACTCGATCCGGTCGCGCGCGCTGGACAGGTCGCGGCCCGTCAGCTCCTCGACGCGCCGGATCCGGTAGCGCAGCGTGTGTCGATGGCAGTAGAGCCGCTTGGCGGCTCGCTCCCACTGGCCGTTCTCTTCGATGAACGCCTCAAGCGATCGCATCAGTTCACCTCCATAGTGTCCCTCGCTGGCCTCTATCGGGCCGAGGATCGAGTCACAGAACAAGCGCAGGGCTTCGTCTCCCTGCAACGAGAGCAGCAGCTGAAAGGTGCCCAGGTCCTTGTAGGTGGCCACCTGGGCCGCGCCGCTGCCGCTCGCCGTGCCGTTGGTCGCTGCCCCGCGATGGCCGGCGCCC
>Ga0182024_10020045_pt1 | contig 12253 bp, 12 predicted proteins | sample P32metaG_FD_120480 | JGI IMG/M metagenome (GOLD analysis project Ga0182024, IMG submission 120480) | Permafrost microbial communities from Stordalen Mire, Sweden - P3-2 metaG (Illumina Assembly) | ecosystem: Environmental > Terrestrial > Soil > Wetlands > Permafrost | place: Sweden: Stordalen...
AGCGCCTCGCCGCGCGCGAGCGTCCGCTGCAGCGCCTTGTAGACGTGCTTGGGCAGTCTGCGACGTTGGGCGGCCGGGGAGAAGACGTTGGCCCCGAAGACCTGGTTGTCCGCGATCGTCAGGTCGGGTGAACCGAGCGCGGTTCCGTTGGCGCTCCATTGAGCGGCGGTGACGTTCTGCTGACGAGTCCTGGGTGGCATGAGCGGGGTCGATTCCTCCTCGGGAAGGGCGTGGGATGACGAGCTGGCGAGGCCGAACGGAATCGTAGTGTGACGGCGATCAAAAAACATCTCCGCGTGGCGAAAGCGGGAGGGAGATCTTTCGACAGCGGGCCAAACAGGGGCTACGGGGCGAGCGGGTAGGCGCCCCCGACGATCTGGCCGGTTTCGGGATCGACGTGGTTGGCCGGTGGCTGGGGGGCGACATCGACGGTGAAGTGGCCCGTCGGGAGGGCGCCGTCCGCCAACTGCGCGCGGGCCTTGCCGGCGAGGCCCGCCGCGACCGTGAAATGGACGGTGTGCAGACCGGGCTTCACCGGAGTGACCCTCCAGAGGAACGTTTGCGTGCGTCCGGGCGCGAGCGGGCCGAGCGCCCAGGTGTTGACGTAGGCCGTCTGGCCACCTCCCGGTGGGCTGACCGCCTGGGTTGGGACGGGGCGCTTGGGGATCGGCCCGGGACCCTCTTCGATGGCCCAGATCGGGCGCTTGTTGGTGGCCAGTTCGGGGTAGTTTTCGGTGTAGTAGAAGGAGTCGACCGTGACCGCGACGTTCGGCACGGTCTGGGCGCCGGTGTTTTGCACTCGCAGTTCGAGGCGGGCCGGTCGGGCGACGGACTGATGGGCAGGGAAGCTGGCCTTGACGACCCGCACCGTGAAGTCGCCTTGCGGTTCGTGCGCGTCCTGACGCGTCCCTCCACACCCGGCGGCGAGCAGCGCTACGCAGGCGCCACAGAGCATCACCAGAAAAACTCGCCTTCCCCTCACGGTCCGGCACGATACCAGTGGTGGTGGCGCTCCGTATGGGTCGCCACGGAGGCGGTTCGCGGCAGTGGATGGCATGCCGGGGGCGCATGGCGTAGAGTTCTCGAGGCCGTCAATCCGTTACCCGAGGAGGGGAAGCAGAGATGGTTCGCAGTGCTGCTGAGCGGGCGTTCCTCCCGGCGAGGAACCTGCTCGAGGAAGTTGGGGACATGATGGTCCTGACGGGCAGGACGATCCTGTCTGCCCTGCGCCCACCGTATCCCTATGGCGGCGAGTTCATCTCGCAGTTCCTGTTCGCGCTGCGGTTGTGCTGGTTCCCGATGCTGGTGTCGATCGTGATGCTCGCCTACGGGCCGGCGGGGCTGGAGGCGGCAGGCTTTCTGAAACTGATCGGCGCGCTCGACCGCCTCGGGGGGTTCTTCGTGGTCGCGGCGATCCGCCTGATCGCTCCGCTCACCACTGCCGTCGTGCTCGCAGGTGTCGCGGGCACCGCGATCACCGCCGATCTGGGGGCACGCAAGATCCGCGAGGAGCTCGACGCGCTGCAGGTGCTCGGCGTCGACCCGGTCAAGAACCTGGTGGTGCCGCGCTTTCTGGCGCTGATGCTGGTCACGGGCCTGTTCAACATCTACGCGTTGCTGTTCGGGATCTTCGGCGGCATCGTCACCGCGGTCACAAAGGGCCAACCGCTGGGACCGTTCTGGACGACATTGTTCGCCAACGTGTCAACCACCGATCTGTGGGGCTCGGTACTGAAGACCACGCTGTTCGGGGCGATCATCGCGATCGTGACCTGTTACAAGGGCATGTCAGCGTCGGGCGGCGCCGAGGGCGTTGGGCGAGCGGTCAACGAAGCGGTCGTGCTCGCGTTCACGGCGATCTTCGCGTTCAACTACGTATTCGAACAGACGCTGCTTGCCACCCACCCCGAGCTCCTGATCATCAAATGAGCAGACCAGCACGGCTGCGAGAGATCGTCGAGTCCTCCACGAAGGCTGGGCGAATCCGACCCCACCGGAGCGGGCGATGAACGAACTGCTGGCGATGCCGCGTGAATGGATTGCGGCCGCGGGCGAGATCGGTCGCTTCTTCACGAGCGTGATGCGTCAGGTGTATGGGCTGCACGTGTTTCGCTTCTTCGGCGAGGCGCTGCGCCAGTCGGGGATCCTGATTGTCGGCTCAACGATGGTGATCGTGTTCACGGTGTTCATCTTCGGGTTGACGTGCGGGATCGAGGGCGCGTACTTCACCCAGTCGCAGGGGGCGCCGTCGTTCGCGGGCGTGTTCACGGCGTGGTGCAATCTGCGCGAGGCCGCACCGTTGATATTCGGTTACATCATGGCCGCGAAGATCGGCACGGGCATCGTCGCGGAGCTCGGCGCGATGCGGATCAGCGAGGAGATCGACGCGCTGGAGGTGATGGGTGTCGACTCGCTGACGTTTCTGTGCGCGACGCGCCTGCTCGCCGCGTGGATCGTACTGCCGTTCATGTACATCGTCGCGCTCGCGTCAGCTTTTCTCGCCTCCTACATCGCGGTGGTGCACCAGGTCGCATCGGTGTCCTCAGGTGGGTATCTGCTGATTTTCTGGCAGTACCAGAACCCGGTGGACTTCTTATACAGCATGACCAAGGCAATGTTCATGGCCACCACGGTTGTGCTCGTGGGATGCTACTACGGCTATAACGCCAGTGGCGGGCCTGTCGGTGTGGGCAAGGCGACGGCCAAGTCGATGGTGCTCAACCTGGTGCTCGTGAACCTGATCGGCATGCTCGGCACGCAGATCTTCTGGGGCACCAACGTGCGCGCTCCGATCGGCGGGTGAGGGATGGCCGAGGATCGAGGAGGCGACGCTGAGAACGAGCCCGAGGAGCTGGAGCCCGCCGAGCCGCGGACGGCGAACGCGGGGGTCGTGTTTGAGCCGCCGCCCGCGGGCGATCCGGAGGAGTTCCGCTTCCACACGGGCACGACCCATGCCTCGAAGGCGCCGGCTGCGGTCGAGTTCATTGACGTCCACAAGTCGTTCGGGCGCAACCACGTGCTGCGCGGTCTGAACATGGAGATCCCCGAGGGCCAGGTCTCGATGATCATCGGCCCGTCGGGCACCGGCAAGTCGGTGTGCATCAAGCACATCGTCGGCCTGCTGTATCCCGACGAGGGTGATGTGATCGTGCACGGACACTCGATCCCCAGTCTGCCCGACGATGAGCTGTTCGAGCTGCGCAAGAAGTTCGGCGTGCTGTTTCAGGACGGCGCGCTGTTCGGGTCGATGAACCTGTACGACAACGTCGCGTTCCCGCTGCGCCAGCACACCGAGAAGGGCGACGAGGAGATCGCCGAGATCGTCAATCGCCGGATGCGTGAGGTCGGTCTGGGGGGCGAGGGCTCGAAGATGCCCAACGAGCTCTCCGGCGGGATGCGCAAGCGCGCGGGGTTTGCGCGCTCACTCGTGCTCGACCCCGAGATCGTGCTGTTCGACGAGCCCGACTCGGGGCTCGATCCGGTGCGCACCGCGCTGCTGTGCGAGTTGATCAAGGAAGTCCACGCGGAGAACGGCGGGGCCTATGTGGTGATCACCCATGACATCATGAGCGCGCGGCGCGTCGGCGAACACATCTCGGTCCTGTGGAAGGGTCGGGTCGTCGAGTCGGGGCCGGCGGCTGAGCTGTTCGCGAGCGAGAACCCGTTCGTCCGGCAGTTCCTCTCGGGCGAAGCGCAGGGCCCGCTCGGCATGGAGTGAGGTCGGCCCGGCTCTTATCCGCCCTAGCGGGTGGCTCCACCCGCAGGCCGGTGCTGGTGCTCGCGCTCGCGACCGTGCTCGGATTGGGGGGTATCGCCTTCGCGCTGCGACTGCACCCGACGGCGGCGACCGACACGTTCGTGTCGAGCTCCAGTCCCGAGTACAAGGGCACCCAGCGGTTTTACAAGAACTTCGGCGAAGAGCCGATCGAGGTGCTGGTGAAAGGCGACCTGCAGCAGCTCGTGCTCAGCTCCGACCTCGAGCGGTTGGCGGGGTTGGAGGGGTGCTTGTCGGGCAACGTCCCCGCGAGCGGACTCGCCGCGGAGGGCGGCGCGAACGGGCCGTGCGGGCAGCTGGGGCGCGCGCACACCGTGAAGGTTGTGTTCGGCCCCGGCACGTTCATCACCGAGGCGGTCGAACAGAGCGACGAGGATCTCACGGCTCAGACCAAGCAGGCCGAAGCGTCGGCGAAGCAGGCGGAACAGGTCGTCACGAAGGCCGCGCTGGCCCGCGGAGAAGGCATCGCACAGGCGCGCAAGCTCGGCCATCAGGCGAGCTCGATCACGCTGGCGCGCTTCAGGGAGGGCCTCGCGACGCTGGCGCTCCAGTACGGCATCACCGAACGGCCGAGTCTGGAAGACCTCAGCTTCATCTCGACGCTGGTGTTCGAATCGGAAAAGCCGGCGGGCACGCCGAAGCAGCGCTTCGCGTACCTGTTCCCGAGCCGCGAAGCCGCGCTGGTGTCGGTGCGGTTGAAGGCAGGACTGTCCGAACGCTCGCGGACGCACACGATCGCGCTGATTCGCCAGGCGGTGGCGATGAAGCAGTGGCGGCTACAGCACGGGGAGTCCTATCTGGTGACGGGCGAGCCCGTGATCGTGGCGGACCTGACAGGGGCGATCACGCACTCGATCGAGCTGCTGCTGGTGGCCGTGCTGCTGGTGATGGCTGGCACCCTCGGCCTGATCTTCCGGGGGCGGCCGCGGCTGCTGCCACTCGGGGTCGCGGCGCTTGCCGCCGCGCTCACGTTCGGCGCGCTGTCGCTCGTGGGCGCTTCACTGACGGTGGCCTCGATTGCCGTGCTGCCGGTATTGGTGGGACTCGCGGTGGACTACGCGATCCAGTTCCAGTCGCGTGTGGAGGAGGCGTTTGAAGAAGAGGCCCATAGAACCAAAGCCCACCCACCTCGCGCGGCGGTCAAGCGCGCGGCCGCCGCGAGCGCGCCGACGATCGCCACGGCCGGCATCGCCAGCGTCGCGGCGATGCTCATCCTGTTGCTCTCGCCGGTGCCGATGGTGCGGGGCTTCGGCGTGCTGCTCGTGGTCGGCGTCGTGATCGCATTCCTGTGTGCGCTCACCGTGGGGTCGGCCACGCTCGTGCTTGCCGATCTCCGATCGGTCGGAGGGGGTGGGACGCGAAGCGGGGGTGGCGCCTCGACGCCAGGAGGGAGCGTTGCCGCCGGGCGCACTCGATCGCGGTGGCTGCGACTGGGCGTCTCTGTTGGAGCGGTTGCCAAACGCACATATACGCGCGCGCGTGAAGCGATCGATACGAGCCTCGGGGCCGCATGGCGTGGCGCGCGTGAGCTGGTCCTCGAGAACCCGGTCAATCGCTTCGTGATCAGGGTCGCGCTGGTCGAGGCGGTACGCCGGCCGGGACGGGTGCTGGGCGTGGGGTTGGCGCTGGCGGCGCTCGGCTGGGGGCTGGACACACAGACGCACGTGGAGACCAATATCGAAAAGCTGGTCCCGCAGAACCTCCAGTCGCTGCAGAATCTGAGCGCGCTCGAGCGCGCCACGGGCGTGGGGGGCGAGATCGACCTGATGGTGAGCGCCAAGAACTTGACGAAGCCGTCGACGATCGAATGGATGAGCTCGTATGAGAGCGCCATGCTGAAGCGCTTCGGGTACAGCTCCGCGCGGGGCTGCGGCAAGGCGCGTCTGTGCCCGGCCTTCTCGCTGCCGGATCTGTTCGCGGGCGCCTCCACGACCACCAAGGCGCCGAAGCTCACGCGGGCCGATGTGCGGGGCCTGCTCGCTGCGATCCCGCCATACTTCGCCCAGGACGTGATCACCCCCGACCGGCGCGTGGCGACGTTGGCGTTTGGCATCCGGCTGATGCCGTTGGCGGAACAGCAGCGCGTGATCGAAACGATGCGCTCGAGCCTACGTCCGCCTTCGGGGGTGAGCGCACAGCTGGTCGGGTTGGCGGTCCTGGCGGCCAAGTCGGACGCGGAGGTGGCGTCTCCCTGGCGGCGTCTGGAGACGCTGCTCGCCGGCTTGGCGGCGGTGGCGCTCGTGTTGCTGATCGCCTTCCGCGGGGATCTGAGTCGGGCGCTGGCGCCGCTCGTGCCGATCACGCTGGCGACGGGCTGGTCGGCGCTGATCCTGTTCGCGGTGAGGGTGCCGCTGAACCCGATGTCGGTCACGCTGGGTGCGCTGGTGATCGCGATCTCGACCGAGTTCAGCGTGCTGCTGTCCGAGCGTTACCGCCAGGAGCGGCTGCGGGGAGAGAGTGCGATCGGGGCTTTGCGCCGCACTTACGAGCGCACGGGCGCCGCGGTGGCGGCATCGGGGGTAACGGCGATCATGGGCTTCGGTGTGCTGGTGCTGTCGGACATCCGCATGCTCCGCGACTTCGGCGTGGTGACGTTGATCGACCTGAGCGTCTCGCTGCTGGGCGTGCTCGTGGCGTTGCCGGCGGCGCTGCTGATCGCCGAGCGGCCGCGAGCGATCGCCGTCCGGGTCGCCGGCGTCGACTGGGTGCGGCGGCACGGGCGGCGCATGCGCCATGAATCGATCTGAGCTCAGCGGCCCACGGTACGGGCGCTACGTGGGCATCTTGGTGCTGCTGATCGTGGTGCTGGTCGTGATCAACACAACGCTGAGGCAGTCGAACGGCGTCGGGGGCATCGAGCCGGGCCACAAGCTGGCGCCATTCGCCGTGCCGCTCGCGCTGGGGGCGGTGGACGGCGACGCCGACATCGCCACCCACTCCAACGACGGCGCGGCGGGCAAGCGGCCGGCGTGCGCGGTGCGGGGCACGGGGATCCTGAACATCTGCGAACTCTACGAACGGGGGCCGGTGGTGCTGGCGCTGTTCGTCGACGCGGGCTCATGTGTGCGGGTCCTGAGCGACCTGCAGGCGCTCGCGCCCTCCTTCCCGGGTGTGGGTTTCGCGGGGGTGGCGCTGAAAGGGGAACGAGGTCCGCTGCGCCGGCTCATGCGCGCGCGGCACCTGAGCATCCCGATCGGCTTCGATCGCGATGGGGCGCTGGCGGCGCTCTACAGCGTTGTGAGTTGTGCGCAGGTGACCTTCGCCTATCCAGGGGGGGTGGTGCAGAGCAAGCCACTGCTGGAAGGACCCGCGCCGGCAACGTTGCGTGCGCGTGTGAGCGAGTTGGTGCGAGCGTCGCGCGAGCGTGGATGGCGCTTGCCGCTGCCGTGATGGCAGATCTGCCATCCGCGTCGGAATGGCCGGAGGGCTCGGAGCCGGCGCTGGGATGGCGTGCGCGCGAGGTCGAGCAGGAGCTCCCCGAGCTGCGGCTGCTCATCGCCGAGACACGGGTGGGCCGGCCGGGCTTGCTGACGGATGGCTCGACGCCGGCGGTCGAGGATCGTTTGCGCGAACTGTCCAGCCGCCTCCGCGGAGCCTGGGCGGTGGGCGTGCGCCGGGAGCCGGTGCCTGTGGCTTACCGAGTCTTCTTCCGTCAAATAGGTCTAGACCCTGAGATCGTGCGCACACCGATCGAGGCGGCGGCACTCGAGCGCATGCTGCGCGGCGGCTTCCTCTCTGCAGGCCTGCTCGAAGACGTCCTGCTGATCGCGCTTGTTGATACGAGCGTGCCGGTGTGGGCGCTCGACGCCGAGTGCGTCGATGGTCCGCTGGGCATCCGCCCGAGCAAGGAGGGCGAGTCGTTGGGACGGTTCGCTGGGGCGCCGTCGCTGCCGGCCGGCCGGCTGGTGGTCGCGGACTCCTCGGCGGCGCTGGCGGTCCTGTTCGGCGCGCTGGCCCCAGGCCATCAGGCAAGCGCAGATACGCGCCGATTGACTCTGTTCGCGATCCAGGTTGCCGGTGTGCCTTCGTTGTATGTGGAGGAGACACTGTGGACATGCCGCATGGCGCTGGAAGCGCCCTGAGGAACACTGGTAGACTCGACGATTCCGGCACCAGGAGGAGAACGGTGTGACCCAGTCCGGCCTTGTCATAGATCGTGACCCCCGACCAGATATCGGGGCCGCCTCAGTCGCGAGCCCTCGTCAGGTTGAGGTCGGCGAGCGCGACGCGCGCATCGCCCTCAGGAGACAGATCGGAAAGCTCGAGCGTGAGTGCTCGATGATCGTTGCGGACGCGTTCCCGCACATCTCTTCGGCAGACATTCCAGACTTCAAGGGCGAAGCTGTCGACGGTCCGTGCCTGCTCACCCTGGAGGAGCTGGAGCGGATACGCGACCGGCTTGCCGGCCGCCTGCAGGATATGCGCCGGCTCGCGGCCGAGCGTGCGGAGCGTGAGCGCACCTCGCGCGAGCTGCTCGAGCTGATGAAGCTCGAACCGGGTGCTTACAAGTTCGTGCGCCTACCGCTGCGTGATCTCGGCCAAAGTGGCTGTGGGGTGTGGGAGGTGCGCCCACGGCTCGGTCTGATCGGGATGCTGGCCGGGTGGTGGCAGGTCAAGCTCTCCTCCGGCTGTCCCTAGGGACAGGGGTCACGCGAACGCGTGACCCCGGGGTGGGTGGGTTTTAATCGGTCGTGGGGGGCGCGCGTGGCGCGCGGCCCCGGGTTCATCACCGACTGAGCGCCATCGCGCGATGCTCACGCGGAGCATGGTGCGCTGATATCCCAAATGGCCGGTTGTAGAGCTCGGCGGCCTGATCGCTGTCGCTCCGCCCCTCGGTAGCCTCCGTGCAGCTCGGCGGAACGGCGGTTAGCATCGCCGCGAGCGTGCGGCGCTGACGGTCGGTCATCGATCCGACGGTCTTCTTCTCGGACATCGAGATCTGGGCGAGAAACTTGCGGCAGCGAGTCTGACCCCAGCGGCGTTGGCTCATCAACAGGTCGGCCACGGCCATGCTGTGCGCCTCCCACGGGCAATCGAGGATCACCGCGGCGACGCCGATCTCTCCCAGCGCCACCCGGCGCTTGAGCTCGGCACGGGCGAGGCGAACCTTATTGGCGCGTTCTAGGGCGCGCATGTACTGCGGACCGGCAGAAGCGATCGTCGCTGTCGCGTTCATGTGAGCACTCTCCCCGTTGCCGTCGCGAGCTCCGCTGCGGACAACATCCTTGCTTTTTAATTTTGACGAGTATGTGCTCACCATGGCCGACTGAAGCCAAGCCGCGACGACTCACGGTCGACCCCGGCACTGGGCCCCTCCCGATGCTGTGGGGCGAACTTCAGACAGTCATGCAGAGCGCTCTTGGAAGCTACGCGAGCACGGGGCTTGCGGTCAACAGCACGACTGCGCTTCGTACGCTAGAAGCGACCTTTTTTCTTGCCGTCGGGACTTGTGAAGAAATGGACAAGCGGGAGGGCCTCAGTTCGGGCCCGGTAAGGGTCCGTGCTCGGACTCGAACTCGCGCTTGACACGGGCGAAGACGGCGAGCGCCTGATCGAGCACCGCGTCATCGTGGGTGGCCATTACGCTCGTGCGCAGCAACGCCGCCCCCGGCGGGACCGCGGGATGCAGAGCGGTGTTGACGAACACGCCCCCGTCGTAGAGCGCCTTCCACAGCAGCGCCGCCTGCCAGTCGTCGCCGACGAGGACCGGAACGATCGGGGTGACGATCTGCGGCCACGTATCGGATCCCTCCCTGACCACGCCCGGGGCCGGTGCGACATCGGCGGGCAGGGACTGTGGCTTGACCACCGCGAAGCCGAGGTCTTCGAGGCCGTCGCGCAGGCGGCGAGCGTTGGCGAGCGCGCGCTGCAGCAGCGGCGGACCGTCAGCCGAACGCATCACGCGCAGCGCCGCGAGCGCGGCCCCGAGCGAGGCCGGGACCGCGGAGGCGGTGAACAGGAAAGGGCGCGAAAAGAGGCGCAGGTACTCGATCACGTCCGCCGGCCCCGCGACGAAGCCGCCGCAGGAGGCAAGCGACTTCGAGAACGTGCCCATGCGCAGGTCGACACGATCCTCCACGCCGAGCAGCTCGGCGGTGCCCGCCCCGCGCGCCCCGAGCACGCCTGCCCCGTGAGCCTCGTCGACCATCAGGCGCGCGCCATAGCGCTCGCACAGATCGCAGATCTCGCGTAGCGGCGCGATGTCGCCCTCCATCGAGAAAACCCCGTCCACGACCACGAGCACGCCCCCGCCATCGTCTTGGGCGCGCTCGAGCATCTTCTCCAGCTTGTCCAGGCGGTTGTGACGAAACGGCCGCAGCTTTGCGCGTGAGAGCAGGCAGCCGTCGAAGACCGAGGCGTGGTCGCCCGAGTCGACGATCACCGTGTCTGAAGGCCCGAGGATCGTGCCGAGCGTCGAGAGGTTGGCCTGGTGGCCTGTCGTGAACACGAGCGCGGCGTCGGTGTTCATCCACTCAGCAATCTCACGCTCGAGCTCCAGGTGCAGAGGGATCGTCCCGTTCAGAAAGCGCGAGCCGGTCAGCCCGGTGCCATAGCGATGCAGGGCGTCCTCGGCGCCCTTCATCACACGCTCATCGCCGGTCAGCCCGAGGTAGTTGTTGGAGCCGAGCATGATCCGCTCGGCTCCCTCCATCTCCACGACGGGCATCGCCGCCGAGGTCAGGACATGGAAGTAGGGCAGCACGTCAGCGTCGCGCGCGGCGCGCAACAGCTCCTCGCGCTCATGGCCGCGGACCTTGGCGAAGACGTCTGTCGAAGTGTGCATATAAGGTCTGAGCAGTGAGCGTGTCTGAGCGAACAACAGGCGTCCAGGTCACACCGGTCTCCGGCAGGCGGGACCTGAAAGCGTTCATCGACCTGCCGTTCAAACTGCATGCTAACCACACGTTGTGGATCCCCCTGCCGAAGCTCGAGCGCTGGCTGTTCTTGAACCGGCGGATGAACGCCTTCTTCAGCCACGGGGAGGCCGAATACTTCCTCGCCCGGCGCGACGGGCGGGTCGTGGGACGCATCACCGCCCAGGTCAACCACGCGTTCAACGACTACCAGAAGAAGAACTGGGGCTGGTTCGGCTTCCTGGAGTTCGAGGACGACCAGGAGGTGCTCGAGGCGCTGCTCGCCGCGGCCGAGTCCTGGCTGCGTGCGAAGGGCAAGGAGCGGATGGTGGGGCCTGCGGATTTCTCGATGAACGAAGAGAGCGGCATCCTGATCGAGGGCTTCGAGTTGCGCCCGATGATCAAGCAGCCCTGGCACCCGCCCTACTACCAAAAGCGCATGGAGCAGGCGGGGATGAGCAAGGCGATGGACCTGCTGATGTGGAAACTGGAGGTCGAAGATCGCGACAAGGTGCTGGGAGTGATCTGGGAGCTGGCGGAGAAGGCGCAGTCAGAGCACGGGATCAGGGTGCGCCCGATGAAAAGGCGCCAGCTGCGCAAAGACATGGACTCCTTCGCCGAGGTCTACAACGCCGCGTGGTCGAACAATTGGGACTTCGTGCCGTACTCGAAGAAGGACCTGGATGCCTACGCGCAGGAGATCCAGCTGGCGTTCGACAAGCACTGGTGCATGATCGCCGAGAAAGAAGACACAGGCGAGGTGGTCGGGATGGCGATGACGTTTCCCGATCTCAACCAGGTGCTCGAGAAGATGGACGGAAAGTTCCTGCCATTCGGGTGGTGGCACTTCCTGAACAAGGGCAAGATCATGACGCGGGTGCGCGTGGGCTTCCTTGGCGTCAAGCCCGAGCATCAGCACACGGGTGTCGCGGCGAAGCTCTACCAGCTGCACTTCGACGCGGCGGAAGCGCGCCCGCAGAAGGGTGGGGAGATGGGCTGGATCCTGGAGACAAACACCGCGATGAACCGAGGCATGGAAGCGATGGGCGGGAAGGTCGTCAAGCGCTACAGGGTCTACGAGCGCGTACTCGACTAGCAGTCTGGACCGCCCCCTACACTTCGCGGGATGGGTGACACCGAAGAAGTAGATGCCCTGCCGGTGCTCGCGGACGAACCGACGGTGCTGGCGTCCGCCGCACGGGCGCTGCCGGCCGAGGGACCAGCCCGCGCTGTCGTGCCGGCCGTGCAGGCCGCCGCCGTGGCGGCCGGAGGATTCGTGGCGGGCGCGGCCGTCGTCGGTCTCGTGCACCGTCGCCGGCGTACGACGCTCGCGAAGGGTCGCCGCGCCGGGCGGAGACTGAGCCGGGGAGGGCGGGATAGCCGTTCCGGAAACAAGGCTGGCGAGCTGCTGCAGATCGTCGGCAGCCGCTCGTTACTCGTGGACGTGCACCTGCTGGGCGGCGAGCGCTGAACGACCTGGTCGAGCTGCGCGAGGAGGTGTGGCCGGCGAGTCCGTTCAGGCTGCCGAGACGCAATGGCATGGACGGCGTGATGCGTCGCCGCGGCGGGGTGTTGGAACGACTGCTGCATCACGAGGACGAGCCGGTGGTGGTGCGCGTCGCGC
>Ga0182024_10020046_pt1 | contig 12253 bp, 12 predicted proteins | sample P32metaG_FD_120480 | JGI IMG/M metagenome (GOLD analysis project Ga0182024, IMG submission 120480) | Permafrost microbial communities from Stordalen Mire, Sweden - P3-2 metaG (Illumina Assembly) | ecosystem: Environmental > Terrestrial > Soil > Wetlands > Permafrost | place: Sweden: Stordalen...
ACCGTCGCCGGCCGACGAGATCGACTCACCGAGCGGATCGAGCATCACCGAGTCGCCGACGTAGGTGAGCCCGTCGCCGGTGCCGACGCGGTTGACGCCGACCACGAACGCCTGGTTTTCGATGGCCCGGGCCTGCAGGAGCGCGGACCAGTGTGTGCGCCGTTGACGGGGCCAGTTCGCAACGACGACGTAGCAGTCGGTGCGCGCCGCGAGCGCCCAGAACTCGTCGGCGAACCGCAGGTCGTAACACACGAAGAAGCTGCACCGGACACCCTCGACGTCGACGGTGAGGAACGCCTGGCCGGCCGCATAGTGCGCGGGTTCGGCGCCGTATCCGAACGGATGGATCTTGGCGTAGCGGTAGGTCGAACCGTCAGGCGCCGCGAGCACGAGTTGATTGAACGGACGTGCGCCCGCCGCCGCGCGCTCGGGGAGCGAGCCGCACACCCACACCCCGTGTGCACGCGCCTGGTCGGACAGAAACGACGAGCTTGGGCCGCCGCGCGGCTCGGCGACCCGGTCGACGTCCATGGAAAAGCCGGTCGAGAACATCTCGGTGAGCACCACGAGGTGCGCGCCGGCGGACGCGGCTGCGCCGATCATCGGTGCGAGCCTCGCGAAGTTGGCATCGCGGTTCTCCCACACGATGTCGTGTTGGAGCGCGGCGATCTTCATGTGCCTACCGTAGGTGCGCCGGCAGTCGTTTGCGGGTCCAGACCAGCACGACGAGCGGAGCGACGGCGTCGAAGCCGAGCGTCGCGACGATGCCGAACTTGTCGGCGACGGGCATGATCATCGTCAAGTGGCGCAGGTGGTAGACGAGATGCGGCACCGCGTTGACCAGCCATACGATCATGGCGGTCCGGGCGATGGTACGTGTCCCGATCATCAACGCCGCGAAGACGAGTACCACCAACGCCAGATTGAGCGAACCGACATCGCGTACGAGATGCTGGTTGTAGGGTCCGTCCATCGCGACCCAGCCCCGTCCGAGTGGGAAGTCGTCGTAGAACGAACGTGGCGTGAACGCGGCCTGGATTCCGACGCCGAGATTCCCGAGCGCGAGGAGCCACAGCAACACCCGCACGTTCACCGAGAGCGCGGGTTCGATGCCGGCCGCGGCTGCCGTCGCCGGCCAACCGTCGCGCAGGCAGGCGACGCGTGGTGCCCAACCGGTCGCGTCGCGAAATCGCCGATTCGAGACGCGTTGCGAATCGGCGAGCGGGCCGACCAGACGCTTCGCGCTCGGCACCGCGTGCAACCGTCGGCGCCCGACGGCCGCCGCCAACGCCGAGCGGCTGTCGCGGCGGAGAAGTGGTTCGTCGTCGACGACGTCGTAGGTACCGGTCGGTGCGGCGAGGGCGGCGACCACTGCGGTGGCGGCGTCGTCGGCCGCGATGGACGGGAACCAACTCTCGCCCCGTCCGGGTTCGACCGCGAGGCCGCGACGCGCGGCGCGCAAGATCGTCAGTGTCTGATCGCTGTCCGATGCGACGACACCGCCGAATCGCAAGACCACACCGCGCCCGCCCGCGGCGGCGAAACGTGCGGTCTCGGCTTCCGCGGCGCGGACCGGGCCCGTCGGTCCGCTGTCCCGGAGCGGAGTCGTCGACGCGTCGATCCACTCGTCGCCATGGTCTCCGTACAAGAACGCGATCGACTCCTGTACGTAGCAGGCCACGCCGGTGGCGAGCGCGGCATCCACCAGGTTGCGGGAACCCTCGGTGCGGATGCGGCTGTTTTCCTCCCACGACCGCGGATTGGCCGCGCCTGCCAACGGCGGGATATGCGTCGCCAGGTTGCAGACCGCGTCGTGGCCCGCGATCGCGGCGCGCAGCTCGTCGGGATCGAAGAGGCTGGCCTGCACCGGCGTCGCGCCGAGCGTCCGTGCCAGCGCAGCCTTGGCCGGCGACCGCACGAGTGCGGTGACCTCGTGTCCGGCGGCGGCCAGGGCGGGCACCGCCCGGCGTCCGAGCACACCCGTCGCTCCGGCAACGAAGACTCGCATCGCAACCTCCCGTCGTCATATTCCGGTTGACTCTAATCCGGATAATACTTATCCGAGATTGTGGTGGCGAATCGCGGCCTCGTGCACGGCCGGGAAATCAGCCGGACTCGGGGCAGCGACGTCGGATAGGTTCGCCGCCGACGAGAGGGACGACGTGAGCACGCCGACCGCCGCCGACCGCCGCCGTGCCGGCTTCCGGTTGATTCTCGAGACCGTGCGCGCCCGACGTCGTCATCTGGCGTTCGCCCTGTCGGGCGCGAGTCTGTACACCGCGGTGGTGCTCGCGACCCCGCTCGTCGCGGGCGCGGTGATCGACACCGTGATCACACACCACCACCGCGGTCGGTTGCGCGGCTACGTCATCATGTTGCTCGCGCTCGCAGTCTTGCGCGCTGCAGCCGGCGCGCTCCGCAAGTATCAGGCCACCAAAGGCCCGGCGCACATGTCGAACGACCTGCGTCGACGTCTCTACGACCACTTCCAGCGCCTGTCGTTCTCGTTCCACGACCGCATGGGCGCCGGACAACTGATGGCCCGGGCATCCACCGACGTGACCGCGGTCGAGCAGGTGCTCAATCCGTTGCCGTGGGGGATCCAATCGTGCGCAATGTTCGTGTTCGGCGTGTTGCTGCTCCTGTTCGTACAGCCGCTGCTCGCGAGCGCGGTTGCGGTCGTCGTGGCGATCGGCATCGCGTGTGCGCTGCGGCGCGCCGCGTCGCTCTATCCGGCGTCGTTGCACGTGCAAGAGCAGCTCGGCGAATGGTCGGAGTTCGTCGAGCAACAGGTGCAGGGCATCCGCGTCGTCAAAGGCCACGGGTTCGAGCGCCAGTTCCAACACGACGGCGCCGATCTCGCCGCGAAGACGCGCGACGCGGGGATCGCGCTCTCGGTGGCCCGTGCGACGTTCCAAGCCGCGCTGATCGCCGGGCCGGGCTGCGCGTTCGTCGTGGTGGTAGGGCTCGGCGGATGGCTCGGCGCCACCGGCCGCATCTCGCCGGGCCACCTGTTGGCATTCCTCCAGTATCTGGCGATCCTGGTGGCGCCAGTCACGGTCGGCGCCGAGTTCTTGTCGCAATGGCCGCAGGCGTCGGCGGCCGCGGCTCGTATCGCGGAGGTGCTCGCCGCCGAGCCCGACGTCGCCGAGCCAGCCAACGCACACTCGCTTCGTCCCGGCGGCGGCGCGGTGCGCTTCGATCACGTGACGTTCGCCTACGCCGACGGCAGGCCTGTGCTGGCCGACCTCGACCTCGAGATCGCTGCGGGGTCTTGCGTCGCGCTGGTCGGAGCCGCCGGGGCGGGCAAGACGACAGCCGCGTTCTTGACCTGCCGGTTTTACGACCCGTCGAGCGGCGTCGTGCTGCTCGACGACCAGCCGGTCAACGAGATCCATCTCGAGGACCTCCGACGGGCCGTGTCGATCGTGTTCGAGGACACCGTGGTGTTCACGGCCACCATCCGGGAGAACCTGCGCGTCGGACGGCCGGACGCGTCCGACCGCCAGACCGAACACGCGGCCGAGCTCGCCGAAGCCGACGAGTTCATCCGGGCGCTCCCCTATGGCTACGACACCGTCGTCGGACCGCAGGGCTATTCCCTGTCGGGCGGACAACGGCAACGACTCGCGATCGCGCGGGCGATCCTGCGCGACGCGCGGCTGCTCATCCTCGATGACGCCCTGAGCGCGGTCGATCCGCCCACCGAGGCCGCGATCCGACGCGGACTGCTCGAAGCGATGAAAGGTCGCACCACGCTCGTGATCGCGCACCGCATCGAGACGATCGGCCTCGCCGACCGAGTGGTCCTCCTCGACGCCGGACGCGTCGTCGCCGACGGCACGCACGACGAACTGTTGGCCGTCCCCGCGTACCGTCATGCGCTCGCGATCGATGAGCGGGCGGTCGCGCCGTGAGCACCGCCGAACGGCCCCCGCGGGTCTCGCTGCGCCGGCTCGCGGCCGACTTCCGGCCGTTCGCAGGCCCGGGTTCGGTCGCGCTCGTCGGCGTCGTCATCGGTGTCGTGTGCCAGGTCGCGATGCCGCTCGTGGTCTCCGAGGCGGTCGACGTTGGCATCGCCCACAAATCGACCGCCACGATCGCCTGGTGCGTCGCGGTCGGTCTCGTGCTCGTGCTCGGAGTGGTCGCCGGCTCGTACGTCGAACTGCGATGGATGGGTCAGTTCGGCGAACGGTACCTGGCAGATCTGCGCCGCCGGTTACTCGCGCATCTCCATGGGCTCGACCTCGACTACTTCTCGCGTGAACCATCAGGTCGGGTGGTCGCGCGGCTGACCTCCGACGTGGAAGGCCTCCAGGAATTCCTCCAGCAAGGGCTGTCGCTGCTGCTGCGCGGCATCCTGCTGGTCGTCCTCACGACCGTCGTGATGTTCACCCAGTCGACCCAGCTCGCCCTCGCAACGCTCGCGATGCTGCCCGTGCTCGCGATCGCCGGCCGGTGGTATCGACCGCGGGCCTATGACGTGCAGATGGGCTATCGGGAATCGATGGCCGAGTTGCTGAACCATGTGAACGAGGCACTGGTCGGCATGCGGGTCGTGCAGGCGTACCGCAACGAGACACCACAACGACGAGCGTTCGCCGGCGTGAACGACGCAACGTACGCCTCGCGGCGACTGAGCGGAAGCATCACCGCGCGTTTCTACGCCGTCGTCGAGTTCATGAACCCGGTCGCGCTCGCGATCATCATCGGGTACGGCGCCGTGCTCGCGAATCGCCACGAAGTAAAGGTCGGAATCGTCATCGCGTTCACGCTGCTGCTCACCCGTTTGTTCGAACCGATCGAACAGTTCATCGAGCTCACATCGTTGGTCCAGACCGCGGGCGCAGCCTTCAGCCGCACGTTCGACTTCCTCGGACGCGCGCCCGCGCTGGTCGACGATCCCGACGCCGCGGCGTTCGAACGCGGCGCGGGCCGTATCGAGGTCGTCGACGTCACCTTCGGCTACCGCGACGGCGCGCCGCCTGCCGTGACCGGGCTCGAGTTGGACATTGCGCCCGGCGAGCGCGTCGCGGTGGTCGGCACGAGCGGCGCGGGCAAGTCGACGCTCGCCAAGCTGATCGGCCGTTTCTACGACCCCACCCAAGGTTCGATTCGCATCGACGGGCAGGACCTACGCCACGTGCAATCGCCGTCGCTGCGACGTCACGTCGTGGTCGTGCCACAGGAAGGATTCCTCTTCGACGGCACCATCGCGAGCAACATCGCCCTCGGCCGGCCGGGGGCGACCCGCGCCGACGTCGACCGGGCTTGCCGTGAGGTCGGTTTCGGTGACGCGATCGACAAGATCCCGGGCGGCCTCGACGCCAGGGTCGCCAACCGGGGACTCACGCTTTCGTCGGGTCAACGTCAGCTCGTCGCGCTTGCCCGCGCGTTCCTGGCGGACCCGGCGGTGATCGTGCTCGACGAAGCAACGTCGAACCTCGATCCGGCCACCGACGCGGTGGTCGAGCAGGCGCTCGGGCGACTGCTCGCGGACCGGACCGCGATCGTGGTCGCGCACCGCGTGCCGACCGCGTGTCGCGCCGGGCGTGTGCTCGTGCTCGAGCACGGTCGGATCGTCGAACAGGGTTCGCCCGCCACCCTGGTCGAAGCCGACGGCGCGTTCGCGCGGTGGGTCCGCGCCGCGCTGGCGTCGGTCACAATGGACGCATGACCGGACCGACCGCGACGCCCGAGCCACCGTATTACGTGGTGATCTTCACCTCCGTGCGAGATGAGCAGCCCGACGACGGCTACTCGCAGACGGCCGACCGGATGTTCGAGCTCGCCGGCGAACAGCCCGGATTCCTCGGGTACGACACGGCGCACTCGGACGGTCTGGGTATCACGGTCTCCTATTGGCAGACCGAGTCCGCCATCGCCGCGTGGAAGGCCGACCAGGAGCATCTGGTCGCGCAGCGCCACGGTCGCCAACGCTGGTATCAGTCGTTCGAGATGCGGATCGCCCGTGTCGATCGCGCGTACACGTTCCAGCGATCGACGCCATGACCATCGCGCCACCGACGCGCCTGAAGCTCGGTGACGACCTTGTGCTGCGGCTGCTTCGGGTCAGCGACGCGGGAACGGTCGCGCATTCGGTTCGCGAAAGCCTTGAACACCTCACGCCTTGGATGCCGTGGGCCAACGAGGAGTCCACCCGCGAGTCGTTTCAACGGCAGCGGCTGAGGGGCGCGAAACACAAAGCGGCGCTGGGCGACGAGTGGCAATACGGCCTGTTCCCGACCGACGAGTCGTCCCTCGTGGGTGCGTTCGGATTGATGGCACGCAAATGGCCGGCCGCGATCGAGATCGGCTACTGGGTGCACGTCGACCACATCGGTCGCGGCTTCGCGACGCGGGCGAGCCGCGCGCTCACCAACGCGGCACTGGCGCTCGACCGCATCACGACGGTGTGCATCCGTTGCGACGAGGCCAACCTGCGCAGCGCCGCAGTTCCGCGGGCGCTCGGCTTCACCCTCGTGCGCACCGAATCGCGTGCCCCGGAAGCGCCCGGCGAAATCGGTCAGCTGATGATCTGGGAACGGACCGAACCGTGCTGACCCGACGTCGACCTCGGGGTCTGCGGGTCGGATCGTCGGCCGCGGCGATCGGGCCGTACAGATCTGCGCCGGCGCGTCACGGTCCGCGGAGCGCGCCCTCGATGCGTTCCATCGTCGGCGCGTCGAGCCGTTCCATCACGTCGAGCGCGACAAGATTTTCGCGCAACTGCTCGACCCGGCTGGCGCCGGTGATGACCGTCGACACCCGCGGGTTCTTCGCGCACCAGGCGAGCGACATCTGAGCCAGCGTGCAGTCGAGATCGACTGCGATCGTCTGCAGACGGCGGACCCGGTCCTTGGTCTTCTCGTTGTTCATCGAGTAGTGCAACCACTCGTAGCCGGGAAGCGAACCGCGGCTGCCGGCCGGGATACCGTCCAGGTACTTGCCGGTCAGCACGCCCGACGCCAGGGGGCTGTACGTCGTGAGCCCGAGCCCGATGTCTTCGTAGAGACGTAGGTATTCGAACTCGACTCGCCCCCGGGCCAACAGGTTGTACTGCGGCTGTTCCATCACCGGCTTGTGCAGATGATGCTTGTCGGCGATGTGCCAGGCGGCGCGGATCTCATCCGCGGTCCACTCCGACGTTCCCCAGTAGTGGGCCCGTCCGCTGGCCACAATGTCGGACATCGCCCACACCGTCTCCTCGATCGGCGTGTGTGGATCGGCCCGATGGCAAAACAGCAGGTCGACGAAGTCCAAGCCGAGCCGTTCGAGAGAACCGTCGATTGCCTGCATCAGGTATTTGCGGTTCAGGGTGTCTTTCATGTTGGGAACGTCGTGCAGCCCCCAGAAAACCTTCGTGGAAATCACGTATGAGTGGCGCGCCCAACCGAGCTTGGCGATGGCGGCGCCCATGATCCGCTCCGATTCGCCCTCGGCGTAGGACTCCGCGTTGTCGAAGAAGTTGACGCCCGCCTCGTAGGCCGCCTGCAAACAGTCGGTCGCCTCCGCGATCCCGATCTGTTCGCCGAAAGACACCCACGATCCCAACGACAAGACGCTGACCTGCAGTCCGGCCGGACCGAGACGCCGATATTCCATAGTCATGCACTCGCTCCCTGCAGTTGCGACATGTACTGGTTGAGATCGAAATAGTCGCGCCACGCGACAATCTTTCCGCCCTTCACTTCGAACGTACCCATGACGGGCAGCTCGATGGTGGCGTTCGGCAGCACGAAGACGTCGACCCGCTCGGTCAGCACGACATCGCCGTTGGCGACGATGTTGCGGACACGGAACTCGACACGCTCCGCAGGCGTCACGAACATGTTGAGGAGACCGAGGATCGCCTCGCGGCCGACCGCAGGGTCGACCGGCATGTTGTGGTAGACGGCGTCGTCGGCGAAATATTCGACGAGCTCGTTCGGCGCGGCACCCCTGCCGAACGCCAAACAGAACTCGAGCACGAGAGCAGCCGCGTCGTTGGTCATGACACCGACGTTATATCCCGCGGTCTGCACCCGTATATCCGCGGGCGGTCAGTTCGGTCATCGGCCATCATGTCGGGATGGCGCTGACACCGTTCGAGCAGGCGACCGCGGTGAAGCCACAGGGCGAGGCCGGCACCTATCGTGCCCACATCGGCGAGGAGTGGAACTGTCCCGTCGTACCCCACGGCGGTCTCGTCACCGCGACCGTGGTGCGGGCGATGCTCGCAGAGCTCGACCGGCCCGCGCAGTCCCTGCGCAGCGTCACGACGGTCTTTGCCGCCCAAGTCATGGCCGGCCCGGTCGACATCGACGTGACGGTGCTGCGACGCGGGCGTTCGATCTCCCAGGTCAGCGCCATCGCACGGACGCCGGGCGCCGACGCCGGCCACGCGACCATCGCGGTGTTCGGCGCCACACGGGCCGGCTTCGAATTTACCGACACCGCAGCGCCGACGGTCCCACCGCCGCACGAGTGCCCGTCGTTTCGTGATCCGCTGCCACCGGACGTCGACATCGTTGGCGACGTACACATGAACTTCTGGGAGCAGGTCGAGGGCCGGCCCGCGAGCGGACATCCGCCGTGGGAGCCGTACGTCCCGACCACGTCGGAACGTTCCGCCTGGTATCGATTCGACGAACCACCCATGCTCAGCGACGGCCGCCTCGATCCACTCGCGGTCGTCACGATGTGCGACACGATGCCCGGCGCGGTCAGCGAGCGCATGGGCCGCCGCGATCACATGTACCTCCCGCCCAGCTGCGACCTCACCGTGCACCTGCTCGACGACGCGCACACCGAATGGGTCCTCGCGGTCAACCGGGCCCGCTACGCCGGTGACGGCTACGCGTCAACCGAGATGGAGATCTGGGACGCAAGCTGCCAACACCTCGTCGCGTACGGGACGCAACAGATGTTCTTCGTCTTCCCCGAAGGTCCGCCACCGCTCGACGAGCGCGTCCCACGCACGCACTAGCGCCCGCCGACAGCGGCGTCGACACTCCCCGGATCACCGTCTCGAACCTGAACTCGTCGGCCGACGCCCGGGTTCGCACACGGAAAGCCACCCGTCGGTCCGGCCCAACCTGACGCGTGCGCGACCCAGACGCATCGCGGGTCGGGCGAGGCGCACGCGGTCGGAACTGTCGCGCTGACCTTCAGCCGCGGGTTCGGGCTACTCCGGCTTTTTTGAGTACGTCGGCGGCAACCCCGGCGTCGCGCCATGCGGCATATCCGATGCCTCTGTTCTCACCGAACTGCTTGGCGATTTTGACGAACGCAGCCTCGAGACGTTTGAGATCACCCGGACCCGACGACGCGTGCACGTCGGCGAGACGTGTTTCAAGGTCGCGAACCGCTTGCGCAGCCACGACTTTGTTGACGCCGGTCGTTGACTTCGCGTTCGCCCGTGCTGCGACGAGGCGCCGCTCGAGTGTCGCCTTCGTCACTTTGCGACCACGCCGTTTGGGCGTGTTCACGGCAGACAGGTATCGATCGACGGTGGCCGACATCGCGCGGCCCTCGGCCAGAGCCCGCTTGTGCGCCGCACTCATGATTCGTTGCGGTCGGCGCTTCGTCGCGCTCCGGCCACCCTTCGCGGCAGCCCGTTTCACGGCTTTCTTCGGGATAGGCATATAAAGTCCGATTCTGCTCGGAAAACAAGAACTTGGTAAGAAGTTACAGCGACCCTGAACCAAGAGGCGAACTTGGCCGAAGCGGGTCCGCGCGCGTTGCGGCGGTCGCAACGTTCCCGACCGGCACCGACAGAGCTGCCGCCGCCGAACCGGCATGCATCTGCACGCGGCCGGTGAACGATCGGGAGCAACGAGCTGCAGTCAGCGCGCAGATGTACGGACGACCAACGCCGGCGCGCACGGATACCGATGTAAGGCGAGGCGTGTCGGATGAGTGCTGCGATGGCGCACCGAACGGCCACGCTCGTGGCGTCTCCGACAATGTGGCGGTTCGGGCAACCATTGCTGTGTGTCGGCTCCGATTTCGATCGTGACGTTCGAGTCGGGCACAAGGTCGCCGCGCGTGCCACGACAGACGTTCCGCATCCCGCGCGCACGCGGCCGTTCGCGCTTCGGGACGCGAAACATGTTGCGCCTCGTCACGACCCGGTAGAGCTCGTCCGGCGGCCGCGCGAACGACGGCCTCCTCACGCCATGAAGGCAGAACGTCTCAGTCGAGCACGACCGGCGGTTTCGGCAATCCTGCCGCTTCGCACATGAGGTAATAGCCCTGCAGCACGAGGCCGGCGTCGACGACGCTCTCCACGTTGCCGTCCGCGTCGAGGTTGAGATTGGCACCCCAGATCGCGAAAAACACATCGGTGGGTTCGGTGTTGTCGTCGGGCACGACCAGCGTGTGCACAGATCCTGCCGGCTCGTACAGGAATGAGCCGGCACGGTTCACGAAATCAGATTCCTTGTAGCGCCACGCTCCCGTCGACGTGAACGCGTAGACCGGGCCGGTGTGCTTGTGTGTCTGCACCTGGTAGCCGGGCATGAACCGGTTACGGACGACCCACAGGCCTTCGCGCTCTTTGATCTGAAGCACCTTGAGCAGCGACCCGTCGCCGATGTCGACCCACGGGAGCTCGTCGTCGCCCCGGTGGATCGCGGTAGGAATCTCGAGCATCGTCATCGCGAAAGGCTACCCAGCATCTCGACGAACGTGTCTCGCTCACCGCCGTCGAGCACTGCGAGCTGACGGCCGAACATGCGGTCGGTGCGTGCCTCGGCCAACGCCCAACGGTCGTGCAGCGGCTCAGGTTCGGGGTACGGCTCCGACCAGCCGAACACCCCCAGCATCGCTTTGGCGCGGACCACGATCGCCTCGACGGGCAACAAACCGACCGTGAGCACCGCCGCTGCGTGGAGCGCGCCCCGCAGCTCACGCAGGCCGTTCAGCCGGTGCAGGGCAAGCGCGCGAGGTTCGACCGGTTCGGTCAGGCACCGCCAACCCGCGAACAGCGGCGCACCGGCGACGGGCGCCGCTTGCGCGACCCGTCCGACGAGCGCGGCGAGCGTCGGCCAGTCGCGATCGTCGGGGAGATGTTCTTGTGCCCACCGGTGACACCGGCCGGCCCATTCCTCCGCCGCGCGCCGGCGGGGCATGACGTCCGCCGATCGCGCCCACGCCGTCCGCACGACGCCCGGCTCGAAGAACACGAATGTTGCGGCGACGACATCCGCCGGGACTTCACCCAGTGCGCCGCCGCGGCCTGCGGTATAGAAATCCGCGCCTTCGAAGCCGAGCCCGACACCGTAGGCGTACGTGGCCGGGTCGGTCATGAAACCGCTCACGAAGCTCACGATCGTGTCGCGAGTTTCGTGGGCGGCCTGCTCGGCAGTGATGCTCACGAACGGAAGAACGGATTCTGAGGGTCGCCGGCGGTGAGCACATCCGTGACGCGCGGCAACCCGTCGTGTCCGGCCCTGAGCGCGGCGAGCGTCGCAGCTTGGTTGTTGGCGTAGACCGATTCTTCGTCGTTCGCTTTGGGATCGACCCACACCGCAGCGATCAGGAGGAGCGATTCGAGTTCGTCGGCGCGCACGACCCGCTCGCGGGCCGCCGCGATGACGCCGGCCGCGACACCAGCCTGGGCGGCACCCCACGTGAGGTGGGCGTGACGTTCGCCGGTGACCGTGTCGACGGCGGCTTTGTTGACGAACAACGTGAACGGCTTCACCGGCAGGTTCGGCCGGGCGACCACCACGAACGGCGCATGACCGAACCGAGGGGTCGCGAGCGCCGTCGCCCACGCCGTACCGACCGGACCGTCCTTGGCGCCGAGCACGGTGTTCACGTGGGCGGCATCCGGCCCCGATCCGGCGAACCCCTCACCGATGCGCATCGTGTGATCGCTCACGCGGTGCGTCCGTAGCGGACTTCCTTTAACAGCGCGCTCGACATCGTGCCCGGCTTCGTGTCGTAGCCGAACAGTCCGACCAGTCGCGGCGTCGGCCCGGCGATCGGACTCACACGGTGCAGCGAGTACCGACCCGCGAACACGAGCAGCGTGCCCGGCGTCATCGGCAGTGTCACGACCCGTTCGCGCTCGCCCGCAAGGACGCGTGCGACGTCGTCGTAGTGTTCGTCGTCGCCGGCGCGGATCTGGGGCGCGACCTCGAAGTCGCCACCCACGTCGGCGTCTTGGATCGCGAGGGACACGACGAAATCGGTCTGGTCGAAATGCCACTGGAGCTGATCGCCGTCGGTCATCACCGCGAGGTTGAGTGCGCCGAGCGGGTCG
>Ga0182024_10020047_pt1 | contig 12253 bp, 12 predicted proteins | sample P32metaG_FD_120480 | JGI IMG/M metagenome (GOLD analysis project Ga0182024, IMG submission 120480) | Permafrost microbial communities from Stordalen Mire, Sweden - P3-2 metaG (Illumina Assembly) | ecosystem: Environmental > Terrestrial > Soil > Wetlands > Permafrost | place: Sweden: Stordalen...
TCTTCAGACGCAGCATCAACACAAAAAGCTACACTTCAACAGCGCACCACAAACCGAAAGTCCATAAATACTGGCTACAACGTTTTATTTTTGCGACGGAAAGTAACTAGAACTGCCAGCGAATCGCTGTAGCGTCAACGCGCTCGACTAGCAGGCGGAAGTGGGCACCATTCTGTAACGTGCCGCATGGAGAACAGCGCCAATCCGAGGTAGCATGTGCCAATGGAAAAGCTGAAAGCGTCACTACGCAAACTGATACAGCATCCGTATTTCGTGCTCGGATGCCTGCTGATCGGCGTGGTGTTGCGACTTCTTTGGATATGGCTCATTACAGCTGATCAAGTGAACGATTTCGTGTGGTACCAGGAGCGCGGCGTAAGCATAGCAAACGGCGCAGGGTATGCGGTGGACGGCCGCCCGACAGCTTATTGGCCAGTTGGGTACCCGGGATTTCTGGGTGTGCTTTTTTCGATATTTGGTCCCTCCGTGTTGCTTGCGAAGCTGGTCAACCTCGTCCTGTACATGGGCATAATTGCCTTGACGTATTCCTTTACCAAAGAAATATTTCATTCCGAATATTCAGGCCGAATCGCGCTGGCCATCCTGTGCTTTTATCCCAACCACATTGCCTACACGTCATTGCTCGCTACGGAAATTTTCGTGGTATTTCTGGTGATGTTGGGTGGGCTGCTGCTCATGCGCGCCTCGGGGCGCATAGGACTATTGATTCCCGCAGGGCTTTGCTGGGGAGTGGCCACCCTGACCAAGCCGCAACTCATTTTTCTACCGCTGCTTTTTTTGGTGATCTTTTCCAAGAATATTAAAGCGTTGTTGCAGTCAGCGATCATCGTATTCCTGGTTATCGCGGCGTGCCTGGCGCCATGGATAATCCGCAATGACCGGGTGATGGGGAAACCGCTGCTATCCACGAATGGCGGGATCGTGCTGATGCAAGCCAACAATCCTTATGCCACCGGAAAACATATCTGGGACGAAAACGTAGACTCGCTGTTGGGCGACTTGCGGTCTAAGGGCGAAGAGATGTTCGATGGGAAAGAAGTAGCCCGGGAAGCGAGGGCCAGACAAGTCGGGATCACCTACATCGAGCAACATCCGCTGCGTGTTCTTTCGTTGTGGCCCAAGAAGCTTTTCTATTTATACCGCTCGGACGTCGATGGTTTTTACTACACCATGGGCATGATTCCTGATTTATCCAGGAACATGCATTTGTTGTACGTGGCATTGAGGGTCTGGGCGGAGCTTTATTATTTTTTCGTGGTGGGTTTGGCTATGTTTTGCTGGAGGGTGGTGCGTAATGGAAGCAGGCCTTATCGGCTGGGAGTTTATGTAATCCTCTATTTCACCGCGATCTGCCTGGTGTTCTTTGGAAATGCCCGCTATCACTTCCCGGTGATCCCATGGGTGGCCATGTATGCGGGCGTAAGTGGTGCGCTGCTGCTGGGATTGTGGCCGGAATCTGAATCAGGTCACAGCACCGGTGTCGAGAACGCACGCTGAGATGAGGGGAAAGACGGGACATTCCCCTGTCCCGCGCCTCCCGTCCCTGTGGTACTGACAAAACTGTATCGACTGTGCCTGTAAAGCCGGTATGGTTCTGGCTCTAGAGGCACACCACGGTGACTATAATCGCGGTCTTCGGGGGCGTTATTGTGGTAGGGCTGCTGTTATTGGCGACGCAACGCTATATTGCCAACACGCGACTTGCCAATGAACTGCGGAACAAAGACGAGAATTAGAGCAACTGTGGTCCGAGGGCCGACGGTCCGTTAACGGCAAAGGGACTCAATCCAGCGATTCAGTTCGACATAAAGGCAGGCTTTGTCTATCAGAGCTCTTGCGCCCAAGCTTTCGGCACGTCGGTGTGCGTCCTGATCGTTCCAAACGGAAATTGCCAGGATGCAACTGGCGTTGTGCAACAAATGTAATTTTATTGCTTCGTGAGTGAAGGCGTCCTCGTCGGCCATCATCAGGTCCAGAATTACAACGTCCGGCTTGAGTGCGCCGGTCAGTTCCAACGTTTGTGCGTAGTTGATGGACTCGCCCACTACTTCGACGGCGGAATTCTCTTTAAGAATTCTTACAATTAAGGAACGCACTACTTCGTTGTCGTCGGCAACCAGGACTCGCAGGGGCATTGACGGGGGTAGTTATAACATACAGATAGAGACTGTACGGGGGAACGTAGGGCAGCCGACATAGCACGGCGATGATGATAAAAGAAACGCGGAACGACTACTACGCGAGTAAGCAGACGGGACGTTTTCTGCTATTTTGTTGCGGACTAGGGTGTGTCTGGCTAGTATTGTTGCGGTTAGATGTGGTGCATCGTGCGACGTAGCGTGGTAACGAGTGGCAATTCATCGTTGCTAGCGATAGCGAAAAGCTTGGTCTATCCGACCTAATAGCAATGGTTAACCTGATAAGAAACTGAAAGACGTCTCGTCTGCCCCGGTCTGTTCAGTCACCTCGGCATCAATGGCTTCCAGTTAAATGGAGGAGACCATCTTGTTTCGAGACAACAGACCGCACGCCTACTTGTTTGGCAGCTGCATCCAATTCGTCGTTTCTGTACAGCGTGTAGATCACAATTGGAATTGACGGTGCGGCCGCAGAAATTTCTCTTGCGGCTTCGATGCCATCTGCAATCGGCATTTTAAAATCCATAATAATCAGGTCAGGCTGCAATTCAGATACTTTTGTGACCGCTTCACGACCATCTGTGGCCTCTCCGCAAACTTCCCATTTGGGACGCATTACGAATGCCGTCTTAAGTGCACTGCACATTAACTGGCGGTCATCAGCAATCAAAATTTTGGCCATAAAGCCTCCTACGGTCTGAACGAGCGCAAGATTCAAATACTGAAAATGCTAGGAGGCGGGGCAGCGAACTGGAATACCGTGAATAGACTAGTACTTCGGAATACATGCTTGTTGGTATGGTAACTAACATTCCGACCTGCGGAGTCATCAGCCTGGAGAGTCGGAACGTTTTTCGTCGGGGAAAATCGGGAAATCGGGACGTTACGCACCAGTTGACGTTTTCTGGCGGATCTTGCCTCTATTTCGTTTTAAGATTGATTTGCGTCACATTCGGGAGGGAAGTGTGACTCATACATTCTTTGTTCTTGTGGTGGCTAGTAAACTCTTCTTCTCATCCGTCCAGCCGCCTCTACGTGGTCGTGCCACTGTTCCCAACCAAACGACCGACGCTACCTCCGCAAAGTTTGACCCACATCGAAATTCTTTTGACGACCTGTCCGCCGCCATGGAAGAGGCAAAACGCACAAAGAGGAATATCCTGATCGAAGTGGGCGGGGAATGGTGCGAGTGGTGCCATATTATGGATGAGTTCTACACCAAGAACCCCCAGTTGCTGGCGCTAAGAGACAAGAATTATGTGATTATGAAAGCGGATGTAAGCGAGAACCATCCCAACGCGAAATTTCTCGCGCAATTTCCTCGGATTGATGGTGCCCCACACATTTTTATTCTTGATGCATTCGGGAAGCTAGTTCGTTCCGAGGACACCAGCGAACTAGAAGACGGTCAGTCCTACAGCGTCGAACGCTTCAAGAAATTCCTCGAGAAGTATGCGCCCAAGAATTAGGATGGGACTTTATCTGTAATTTTTTTGCAGTGGTGGATCTGGCCAGTATTGTTGCCGCTAAACGTGGTGATCACGCGGCTTAGCGTGGTAATCGCGGCGATTCATCGTTACTGCCGATTCAATTTCGCTAACAGACTGCGGAAGATGAAAACGAATATCCTCACACTGGTTCTCGCTCTATTGGGACTTAGCCTCTTGGGAATCCATTACAGCAGCTCGCCATGGACTGCCACGCGAGTTGCAGGTGTTGTGATTGGTCTGCCATCGCTGGCGCTTCTGGTGCTCGCCCGAATCCAACTGGGTAGCTCTTTCTCCGTTCGCGCAAAAGCTCAGAGCCTGGTCACGCACGGACTCTATTCTCGAATTCGCAACCCTATCTACCTTTTCGGATGTTTGGTGGTTGTCGGGGTCCTTCTGTATATCAATCGGCCGCGCGCTTTGTGGCTTCTCGTTGCGCTCATACCATTGCAGATTTATCGAGCGCGCCAGGAAGAAAAAGTACTGGAGACAAAATTTGGCGCAGAGTATCAGCAATATAAATCATGCACCTGGTTCTGAAAAACTGGCTTGGTGGTGTGTCCGATTTAGTCGCGTATGCGAGTGCCTGGGAAAATCGGCACGGACGGGGCGTTTACTGTTATTTATGCCGCAATGTTGTTTACGACGGTAACTTTCTACAGCAAAAAAAGACGAGAGCAAAGGGGTTCTGCAAGAACCCCCGTGCCCTCGTTGACTGCAACTTAAACCTTCGAGACGACCGCGGTCCAGAGCTTAGTTGGCGCAGGCTGCTGGACTCGAGGCGCAGGCGCTAGCCTGATCCAGAAGTGTCTGACTCGAACTAATGAGTTGCTTAGCTTGTTGTTCGTTGATGGCGAGGCTGCTGAACTGCGCTTGTTCCAGCAATCCTTTTATCTGTGCAGCCAGGGCATCGCGTTGCGCGGTCCAGGATGCGATGCGATTTTCAAGGTTGGTATAAATTGTGTCGCCTTCGGAAGTGCTTTCGATCGCGTAAGTAGAGACGGTCAGCGTGCTTTGCGCGAGAGAGGCGAAAGGCGCGTTTATTTGTTTGTAGATCTGTCCAAGCTCGAGCAGCGTGTTGGAATGAGCGTGGAGGGTGCCGGAGAGCGTGTTCGGATCGAGCATTTCCAGGATGACCCGGCCATCATGTTGGTAGTCGTCGTTTAGGCCCAGCAGATACATCATTGTCGGGCGGACATCAGTGTGGTCGGTGAAGAAATCAGTCGGCTGCGTCACGCCGATAGGCCGCACGCCAGGCCCAACCATGCCGATGAAGGTACGAGCGATTTCCGGCTGAATGTCTCCGTGATTCCAGGCGAAACCGGTGCCAATAAAGGGTGTAGTTAATTTGGTGGTCTCAAAGAAAAAGTTCGGATCACCGAAAAAGGTAAAGGTTGGGTCACGATTCGGGTCCGATGCGGAACTCATATGCAGGAGCTTCTGACCTACTTTATCGACAATCGCCCCTTGTAAACTCGCGCCGAGACCGGTGCCCAGTATGTTTTCGGCCAAGCCCGTTTCCGGATTGACAGGATTGAGGGCGGCCATGGTTTGTTCAAGGGTACGGACGGATGGCGAGCTCGGATCCGGATTGCCTTGCACATAAACGGTGGCGGCATCGTCGAAGTGGTAGCTGAACACCGTGGGGGATGCAACATGGGCGATCAAGTCGTAGTCAATTTCGCCCACTCCGCCTGGGTAGGTGCACGGAATATCCGGGGAGACCACGCCATTCACGATTTTTGCGCCGTCGCAATTTGCGGGGCTGGGAGCGGCACCAGCGAAATGGTCGCCTTCATCAGGCGTGAAGATGAAGAGAGTGTTGCTTTGATCGATACCGGCGGCCTTGAGGTTGGCAAAAAAGGTTCCGAAGGCCGCGTTATAGCCGCTAAGTTGCTTCACGTACGGAGCTTCACCGGGTCCAAAAGTGGACTCCGCGCTGAGGGGCGCCCCTTCATGATTGTCGTGTGCGTCCGCGATGTACGCGAATACCACGGGAATGCCTTTCTTCAGCATGGTTTCAACGACCGCTAGCGTCTGAGCGGGTTGCGGGTTGAAGTTGAGCTGGCTGAATCCAGTGATGGCGTTTCCGTTGTAGTCCGTGAGACTGCCAAGGACGGGGATCATGTATTTCAGACCAAAAAGGGCTTTGTAGCTGGTGTACCCACCCGGTTCGCTCGGGAGCAAGTCGGCCACGGGCACGACATTATTTTGAGGGGTACAGAGTGGGCTACCGATGGCGCAGTGGATGGCTGCGCCGATGAAATCGTTGGTCTGGTTGGAGGTGGTTTCCGCGGCTTGCGGGGAGGCAGGGCCGAAAACCTTTGCTACGTCAAACGGCGTGCGTTCCAACACGATGTTGGCGGTGGAAAAGGCGCCGACGTCACAACCCGCGCGGGTGAAAGGCACTCACGGAGCCGGTACATTCTGGCCGGAAGGCGTAGTGAGCGCAAAGGAATTGTCCGCGGTCGCCGGAGTGATATCGGACACCAGGTCAGTCCAGTAGAAGAAGGCTGAAGGGAACAGGCCGGAGCCGCTGGGTCCGAAAACACCGAAGCTGTTCGCGATGAAGATTCCATCATCGTCGGAGTAAAGACCGGTTTGCGTGGTGAGGATGTCGTTGGCGGTATGTGAGATGAGCACAGCGTGATCCCCGGTATCGAGCGTCCCATTTTGCTTGATAAAGTTAAGGAGATTGGGCATTTGCTCCAAGTCGGAGGGCACATTGGGATTGTCGCGGGTGAAGTGGACGTTGTCGAATTCCACGTACACCACGTGTTTAATTTTTCCTGACGGGGAGTTGAGCCGGCACTGGGCATGAGCTGACCAAGTGAGACCGAGGGCAAGCAGCCCGCAGCCGAACGCGCGAAGAAAAAGTTTTATTCCAGGCATTCCTGTTCCTCTAGAGTGATTAGTTTAATCAAGTCCAATCGAATACGCGGTTTTCATGACGCTTAGGGCAATGGATTGTTAAAGTTCGTCGCATACGGGGCGTCGAGATGACTGAGGGTGTCTCGTCCTGCCTACTGGGTTTGCCGGTGCGCTTGAACTTTTATAGATCGGCTGAATACCGCGCCATTCGGTACAGGAGTATAAACCGAACATTACCTGCAATCCATGATGGAATCGCGCGGAAGACTTGAGGGATGATGCGGGCCTCAAGCTGAGAGGAATCGGACTGCGTGTATTGTCTCCACTCGAGCTTGAAATTATCTGCCGGTAGCGCGGCTGCAAGGGTGCGATATTTTTATGCCGGCCATCGTTAAGCCTGCGTCCATCAGTTGGACGGAAGTATTCAAGCGCACCTGGAAAGAAGCCAACGAAGACGATGTGTTGGGGCGTTCCGCTCAGTTGGCTTATTATTTCTTTCTAGCTTTGTTTCCGCTTTTGATTTGCGTTATCGCGGTATTGGGAGTCTTCGCGGGCAAGGGCGCGCACGTTCAAGAGGCGGTCCTCGACTTTTTAGGAAACCTACTTCCTGGTTCTGCTTCCACGTTAGTACAGAAGACTCTCACGGAAGTTGACCAGGCACACTCCATTTCAAAATTGTCGATAGGGCTCGTTTTCTCTCTGTGGTCCGCTTCCGCGGGAATGTCCGCGATTATGGACACCCTCAATGCGGAATATGAAGTTCACGAAAGCCGATCCTTTATTAAGAGGAACGCGGTCGCTCTGGGACTCACGCTGGCAGTGGCGATTCTGCTTATCGGCGCAGTGGCCATCGTGCTGGCGGGCGGTCCGACGGCCGAGGCGTTTTCCGGCGGGATCGTGAAGATCGTTATTAAAGTTGTGCAGTGGCCGGTCGCCATTGCTCTGGTGTTGCTTGGTTTTGCTTTGGTGTATTTTTTTGCGCCGGACGTGAAGGAGCAAAAGTGGCACTGGATAACCCCTGGGGCCATCTCCGGAGTGGCTTTGTGGCTGGCCGCATCGTTTGCGTTGAAAGCGTATCTACACTTTTTTAACAGCTACAGCGCCACCTACGGATCGCTGGGCGCGGTCATTATTCTTTTACTGTGGTTTTATGTGTCGGGTGCTTCGCTACTGTTCGGCGCGGAAATTAACTCGGTAATTGAGGGCGCGGCGGCAGCGGAGGGTGAGCCAGACGCAAAGGCAAAAGAGGAAAAGGTTCCAGACGTTCCGGACAAGCAGACTAAAGCGGAAGATAAGGCGAGCCGAGCCTCAGCCTAGTGAGGCAGGATTGGCATCAGCGCTTGGCGGTTGAAAGGGCGGGCGAAGTTTCTTTGGGGTCGGCTTCCACGGTCACTTCCACTTGGGCGCCGGGCTTTAGCTTAACTGCCTTGCCCTTATCATCTTCCAGAGCATTCTCGATACGGATTTCGCGATATAGATGATCGGCGCCTTCGATGGCGATTTCGGCCATTTCGGGCTCATGCGGGATGCGCAGTTCGATGATTTTTTGTACCACTCCAGGTTTGGTAGTCTTCGGTTTTTTGCTATTTGGCCTCGGGCTGTTCCGAACAGTCCGGTATCTTAGCGCGCCATTTTTGTGGCGCAAAACGAGCATTTCCGCGCTGGAGCAATGGCCGATTTCCATGGCTTATCCACGATCGTCACTGTTTAAGGACGCAACAGTTTTTGATGGGAGCGCTTGCTCATCCACTCCTGGTAGAGCTGAACGTTGAGCGGAGTATTTTTACCACGCAATTGTTTCAAGAAGGCCAGGCGCGCTTTGGCCTCCGTAGCTGAAGTTTTTGCGCCAGCATCCGACTTCCGCTTTACAAGCTCGATCCCCACGTCGGGAGTCTGCACACGCGAGCGGTCACTAAGAAAATCGCCAAACGCTACAGCTACGGAGATTTTAAAAGGCGATTCAAAATCCTTGCGAGCCGCTGCGATGCGTTCCTTCAGACCGGCCAACGCGGCTGCGACGCGCTCGGGCGTGTAGTGCGGCAGCTTCGATGATGAAACGGTTTGCCCCGCAGGCGTAGTGAACCATTCGCGCGCGCCTTCCGTGGCTTTTACGTAGCCTTGCATCTCCATGATGGTGATTACTTTGGCGGCCTCGCTTGCGGGGATGCCGAGCGTTTCAGCCAAGTCGCGGGTCGTCCAAGTCAGCAGGCCTCGCGTGTCTTTGAGAAAACTCATCACCGCCGCGGCCGGAACTGACGGCATGAGATCGCCTGGGGTTTTGGACTTGCTGGTAGCCATATTTTGCGAAGTGCTTTTGCAAAACTTAGTAACTGACGTTTCGTAAGTCTTTAGCGGAAATTAAAAAGGTTACGTGCCACAAACCACAAATTTGCCGGCCGTTCCGCCAAGCGCCGCATAAACCAGGTATACCAATGGATGCCGTAGGACACCAAAACTTTTGAACGATAACCCTCGCGGGCGAGACGTTCCTGCTCACTGCTCTGGATGCCGTAAAGCATCTGCACTTCGACGTCGGTCTTTGCAACGCCGCTCGCCACGGCAAATTCTGAAATGCGCCGCAACAGTACCATGTCGTGCGTTCCAAACGCCGCGCGGATTTTTGGCTCGGCCTTTTTTGCGAGCAGCATTTCCTTGGCGAGCAAGAAATAATTTTCATCGACGCGCGATTTTTCCGGGAACGCAATCTCGGGCGGCTCGCTGTAGGCGCCTTTTACCAGGCGAATGGAAGGTTGCAAAGGTAGCAAGCTCGCCAGATCATCTCGTGTGCGATGTAAGTACGCTTGCAGGCACACACCGACGTTGGGAAACTCGCCTAGCGCGTGCCGGTACAGCTGCAACGTGGCGTCTACGTAGTTGCTGGCTTCCATGTCGATCCACACCACGCGCCGTGGGTCTTCCTGCTCAATGATCGTTTTCAAATTGGCGTAGCAAAGTTCGGGAGACAGGTCGAGCCCCAGTTGCGTGGGTTTCACCGATACTTCGGCGTCCAGCTGCTGTTCCCGAACTTTGCGCAAAACTTCCAGGTAATGCTCGGTTACGCTGCGCGCTTCGGCTTCGTCCGTTATGTTTTCTCCCAGGCGCGTGAAGATCGATCCGATGTTTTTGGTTTGCAAACGCTGCGCGGCGGCCAGCGCGTCGCGGAGTTCTTCTCCAGGCATGAATCGTGAAACTGCGCGGCGCACAAATTTGTGCCTAGCCGCGTGATCGCGCAGCCAGGCGTTCTGTGAAGCAGCCAGCAAAATGGAGCGGGCAGGATTCATTTCACGAATTCAGATGATATTTCAAATATTGAGAAGCCGCAGCGATAGTCCTGCCAACGCACCACCCAACAGCGGTCCGAGGATGGGTACCGGAGCGTAGCTCCAATCGGATGTGCCCTTACCGCTGATCGGCAAAATCGCATGCGCGATGCGCGGCCCCAAATCGCGCGCGGGATTGATGGCATAACCCGTGGAGCCGCCCAGCGAAAGCCCGACTCCCCACACCAAACTGGAAACCAGGTATACCGCCAAAAATCCTGGCGCTGGACCATTGGCAAACACCAGCCGCGAATAAATCGCACCGATAACAAATATCAAAACAAAAGTGGCAATGGTTTCACTCAGCAGGTTTGGCAAAAAGCTGCGGATCGCCGGAGAGGTGCAAAAGCACCCAAGTTTAGCGGAAGCATCCGGCGTCTCACGCCAGTGCGGAAGATATTGCAGCCACACGAGTACCGCTCCCGCGATTCCGCCGAGTAATTGCACTGCAAAAAAAGGCAGCAACTTGCTATAGATTCCTGTGCGCACCGCAAGGCCTAAGGTGACCGCGGGATTCAAATTTGCTTCGCCGCCGCAAGCAAGCGCTGTGAATACCCCGGCCATTACCGCAAAGGCCCAGCCCGCGGTGATGACCATCCAACCGCTGCCCTCCGCTTTCGAACGCTTCAGAAGCACGGCAGCAACCACGCCATCGCCCAGCAAAATCATAATCAGCGTGCCCAGAAATTCGCCGAGCAGTGGCGACGGCATGGTCATTGAATCTCCTTGTGCGTTTTAAATCGACGAATCGGCCCAGTCCAATGAGCGAACCACGGCTTTTTTCCATTGCCTGTAAAGCTGTTCGCGACTCGTTTCGTCCAGTCTTGGCTTCCACGTGCGCGCCACGGCCCAGTTGGCACGCAGTTCTTCCAGCCCGGAAAAAAACTTTACCGCCAGTCCAGCGGCGTAAGCGGCGCCCAACGCGGTCGTTTCTTGAATCACCGGACGTAAAACTTCGCGGCGCAAAATGTCGGCCTGAAACTGCATCAACAGTTCATCGACCGCCATGCCGCCATCCACGCGCAGATTGGCGAGCGAAATTCCGGCATCCGCTTCCATCGCTTCCACCACTTCGCGCGTTTGATACGCGGTGGCTTCCAGCACGGCGCGCGCGAGGTGCCCTTTGTTGGCGTAACGCGTTAGACCGGCGATGACACCCCGCGCATTCTCTTTCCAGTGCGGCGCGTACAATCCCGAAAAAGCGGGCACAAAATAAACGCCGCCATTATCAGTCACGGTGCGCGCCAGTGTTTCCACATCATCGCTGCGCTGGATTAATCCGAGATTGTCGCGCAGCCATTGCACCAGCGCGCCCGCGATGGCCACGCTGCCTTCCAGCGCGTAATGAGCAGGCTGGCCGCCAAATTTATAAGCTACGGTGGTGAGCAAGCCGCATTTGCTGGGCACCATGCGTTCCCCGGTGTTCATCAAGAGAAAACAACCGGTGCCGTAAGTATTTTTCGCTTCGCCTGGCTGGAAACAGGCTTGCCCGACCAGGGCCGCTTGCTGATCGCCGAGAATGCCTGCGATCGGCACGCCTTTGATTTCGCTGATCGCGGCCTCACCGTAAATTTCGCTGCTGGAACAAACTCGCGGCAGCGTCGCGTGCGGAATATCGAACGCGGTAAGCAGCGCGGGATCCCAATCCAGTGATTGCAAATTGAAAAGTTGCGTGCGGCTGGCGTTGGTTACATCCGTGACGTGCACGCCGCCTGCAGCGCCGCCGGTAAGATTCCAGACCAAAAATGTGTCTATGTTGCCGAAGAGCAAGTCGCCGGCAGCGGCTTTTTCGCGGGCGCCCGGCACATTTGCCAGCAGCCACCTGAGTTTCAACGCGCTGAAGTAGGTGCTTAGCGGCAAGCCCGTCTGGGCGCGAAAGCGATCCTGCCCACCCTTTGCGGCGAATCGCGCCACATCTTCGGACACCCGGGTGTCTTGCCAAACAATCGCGTTGGCGATGGGCTCGCCGGTTTTGCGGTCCCACACCACGGCCGTCTCGCGCTGATTGGTTATGCCGATGGCCGCCAGGTCGGCAGGCTGCAGGCCGCGCTGGGCCAGTCCCTCGGCGACCACTTCGCGCGTGCGCCGCAGAATCTCCAGTGCGTCGTGCTCCACCCAGCCAGGCCGCGGGAAAATCTGCTCATGTTCGGCCTGAGCCAGCGCGACCACCCGGGCGCTTTTGTCGAAGACCATGAAGCGCGTGCTGCTGGTGCCCTGATCAATCGCGCCAACATAGCTTTTCAAGAGAACGGCTCCCAGGCAGGCGTAACGGCGGGGGCATTTCAGCACACTTCGCGGTAGATGCCAACTTTAAGCTCGTGATGCTACAGGTGTTTGCGCCACCAAATTTGGACATCCTATTGACCGTTATATGACGCCGAGCGAATAAGCCAATTTGCTTACTTTGTGCATCTAA
>Ga0182024_10020048_pt1 | contig 12252 bp, 7 predicted proteins | sample P32metaG_FD_120480 | JGI IMG/M metagenome (GOLD analysis project Ga0182024, IMG submission 120480) | Permafrost microbial communities from Stordalen Mire, Sweden - P3-2 metaG (Illumina Assembly) | ecosystem: Environmental > Terrestrial > Soil > Wetlands > Permafrost | place: Sweden: Stordalen...
GCCATCCCGGCGCTGTGGATGATCGACTCCGCCGAGCTCGGACTGGCGTCGGCGATGACCTGCACGTAGGCCTTGTGCTGCTCCATGTCGGAGCGGACCGTGGCCAGCTTCACGTTGCGGGTCGCCGACGCCCCCTTCACCCGGGTGAGGACGGATTGCTCGGCGGTTGCGAGCGCCGTGATGTTGGCCTCGAACGTGCCGCCGAGAGCTCACCCCCCCGAAAAAGAGGCTCGTTTTCCCTACGCCGCCAGATGGTACCAAATAACGATGTGGCGGAAAAGGGTCGCCCGCGTAACGACGCTGGTTGCGCTGGGCGGCGGGGTGGCGTGCTGCGGCAATGTGTTGCGTTCCGAGCCGAATCCGCTCGGTGACGGGGGCGGGCAATCGTACGACGCGACAAACGAAGGGTCCGAAACTCTGGGTTCCGACGCAATCGGGTCTACGGACGGCAGTGTCTTTATGAGCGATGACGCTTCCGATACGGGCCGGGTCGGCGACGTGACGCCGGGGAACGGTCGCGACGGCGGGGACGCAGACGACGACGGGAACGTCGGCGACGATGGGGAGCCCATGTCAAACGACAGTGGCGGAATATGCGTCCCCTATCTTGAGAGTTGCAGCCCATACGGCGTACGATGTTGCGGATCCTCCATGTGCACGAATGGCTTCTGTTATATAGGGCCAAAGTAGGGGCCCCGGACGAAGACGGTAATGCGCGCGCGTGCTCGGGGAGCGCCGTTCCGATGATCCGTCCGACGGTCGAACAGGTTTCGGCCGCGGGCGGTGTCTTCGCGTTCGAAAACCGGCCTCGTCCTCACCCGCGAGATTCGAATCAGAACACCGAGCAGTACGATTGTTACGAGATCCCAAATCAACCCGTCCTAAACGGCGTACTCAGCACGCAGAACAACTACGATCACGCCGCTGCCTATCAGAATGTCGACGTTGCCAACTTTTGCTTAGGGCTCCGCGAGTAACTGAATGAGGCTCGACGTATCCCAGCGGCCACCTCCGCGTGCTTGGACCCGCTGATAGAGCTGGTCGACCAGCGCGGCGACAGGGAGTGACGACCCGTTGCGTCTGGCTTCCTCAAGGCAGATCGCGAGATCCTTGCGCATCCAGTCGACGGCGAAGCCGAAATCGAACTTGCCGTCGATCATTGTATGTGCCCGGTTTTCGAGCTGCCACGACTGCGCCGCTCCCTTCGAGAGTACGCCGGCCACCTGGTTGGCATCGAGCCCTGCGCGAACGGCGAAGTTCAGGCCCTCCGCGAGACCCTGGACAATGCCCGCGATCAGGATCTGATTGACCATCTTTGCGAGCTGCCCGCTCCCCGCCGGCCCCATAAGAGTGACAGCCTGGCCGTAGTGGCGCATCGCCGGCTCGGCGGCTCGAAAGGTCGCCTCCTCGCCGCCCACCAGCACCGTCAGCCGCCCGTTCACTGCCCCCGCTTGCCCACCCGACACCGGCGCGTCGAGAAACCCGAGCCCTTTCGCTTTCGCTTGCTGCTCGAGCTCGCGCGCGAGCCCAGCCGACGCCGTCGTGTGATCGACGAGGATGGCGTCCGCCTTCAAACCCGCGAGCGCGCCGCGTGGCCCGTCCGCCACCCCTCGCACGTCATCGTCGTTGCCGACGCAAATGAAGACGATGTCGGCCCCGGCCACCGCGTCCGCCGGTGCATCGCGCCGGGCGCCGCCGTACTCGCGGCACCAGGCCTCCGCCTTGGAGGCCGTTCGGTTGAACACGGTGACCTCGTGGCCGGCCTTCGCCAGGTGCCCGGCCATCGGGTAGCCCATTACGCCCAGCCCAAGGAACGCGAGCTTCATCGGGACCTGCTCCTTTTTCTTCTGCTTTGTGGCTTGCGGTTGTGTGCCGCTCACGTTTTCGTTGAGCGCCCTCGACACCCGGGCGTCCGCTAGTCACTATGACACCCATGGAGAAGCCGAAGCCTTCACGGGTGCCCAAAACGCCCGCTCTCGTGAGGCGAGGAGCTGCGGCACTCGCGGTCGGTTTGGGGCTGAGCGGAGCGGCGGCGTGTGGGGATCTGGCGTCGTCCCCGGCCCCGAACCCGCCACAGCCGATGCCTCCCCAGCCTGGAGAGGAGAAGGACGCGAGCCCTGCGGTCGAGGGGGCGTCCGACGCCGCGGTCGGCACCGACGCGGCCGCTGCCCTCGATACCAGCGCACTCATCGACGGAAGCGCGGGCCTCGATGCAGACGTGGGTACGGGGCTCGACGGAAGCCGCTCCGTGGACGCAACCGACTTCGATCGCTACATTATCCTTCCGCCTCCTCCTCCGTAGCCGAAGCCATAGAAGAGGCGTTGGCGTCGAAGCGTCGAGAAGCCTCGCATGCCTTTTCCCACGCGTCGTCCGAAGCGGCGGTTTCTCGGTCGCGTGGCTCGCGACGGAGGCGTGGTGTCTCTCTCGGACGAGTGGCGGGCATGGGTCGCCGAGAATTTGCTTCGAGGAGTCGCTCGCGAGGACGTGGCGTCGACGCTCTGCGGCAATGGGGTCCCCGTCGCTGTGGCCGCGCGTGAGGTCGAACGCATCGCTCGTTCGCCGCTTCTGGCAGGAGCGAATCGAATTGCTCTCCAGCTGCGCCGGCACGCATTGGTCACGCGCGTGAGGCGCGAAGCGGCCGAGCTCGGGAGCCGGCCGAGGGAGGTGGAGCGAAGGAGCGGCCTCTCGCCGGAGGAGTTCTTCGACCGCTACTACGCGGCGAACGCTCCGGTGGTCGTCACGGACACGTTACGAGGTTGGCCCGCGCTCTCTCGCTGGAGCCCTTCCTATTTCAAGGACCGCTTCGGCCACGTCGAGATCGAGGTCTCGACCGGGCGGGACGGCGATCCCACCCCCGACGCCAACTTCAAGGCTCACTTGACGACCATGTGTCTCGCCGAGTTCTGCGACCGAGTCGCGGCCGCCGGCACGTCCAACGACATCTATCTCGTCGCCAACAACCGCGCCGCGCAGCGGAGCCCCCTTGCGCCGCTCTTCGAAGACGTCCGCGCCGCTCATGAATACCTGGACGACCGGCGCGACGGGGGCTGCGTCTCCTTGTGGTTCGGCCCCGCGGGGACGGTGACGCCCCTCCACCATGACACGATCAACGTATTTTTCTGTCAGGTGTTTGGACGAAAGCGAGTGACCCTCTTCCCTCCGTCCGAACTCTTCTTGACGAGTGAGGTGCACCAGGGAGTCTACAGTCCCGTGGACCCGGAGCACCCGGACCTCGACGCCTTTCCGGAGTTCGCGGAGGCCTCGGTGAAAGAGGTCGTGATTTCGCCCGGCGAGGCACTCTTCATCCCCGTTGGGTTCTGGCACCACGTGCGCTCCTTGGAGGTGAGCATCAGCGTGAGCTTTACCAACTTCCAGAGACCCAACCGCTTCGAATGGTTCCACCGTGGAATGAGGGACCTGGACGACGGACGGTAAATCATTGCACCAGCACGAATCTGACGGCGACTTCTGAATCGGGATCGACGCGCGGCGTGCAATAGAGGTGAGAGCCCCCATGATAAGCTCGCAAGCGGTCCGAGCAACCCTTGCAATCGTGTGCAATGGACTGGGGTTGCCTTCTCCAACAAGAGCTGCCCGTGCTTCTTCCGGTCCGTGGTCGCGGAGGGGCCGCGCGAGCGTGTTGTCGTGCCGGATGTTCGAGGGGACATCGTGGAACATCATATTCGTCACGCGGAGGAGGTGCGGCAGCGGTCTCCTCTCCACCCCGGATACGATCGCCTGGAGCGCCTGCTCGTCGTCGGCGTTCTTCACGTATTTCTTCCGGACGTGCTACGGCGCTTGCGTTTCGTCGCGATGGGCGGATTCTCGTACACATGATCAAGAGCTCGACCGACGTCCTCGTCGTTGGGGCGGGTCCGACAGGGCTGTTCCTCGCACTTGTCCTCGCTAAGCTCGGAGTCCGCCCGCGGGTCGTGGACGCGGCAGAGGGGCCGGGCACGACATCACGTGCGCTCGCCGTTCAAGCGCGCACCCTCGAGATCTATCGGCAAGTCGGCCTGGCGAAGGAGGTGCTCGATCGCGGACTCGTGCTCGGCGCGGTCAACCTGTGGCGGCGCGGCGAGCTCGCAGCGCACGTCGATCTGGCCTCGGCCGGCGCGGGTCTGAGCCCGTACCCGTTCGGCATCATCTTTCCGCAAGATGAGCATGAGGCCCTTCTGGTGGCGCGCCTCGAGGCCGAGGGAATCACCGTCGAGCGCCGTACCACCATCCACTCGATCGAAGACAACGGAGGAACGATCGTCGCGCACGGTCAAGGGCCCGACGGTACCCCGGTCAGGTTCGAAACGCGGTACGTCGCGGGATGCGACGGCGCGCGGTCCGCCGTGCGATCCTCCATCGGCGCGGGCTTCCCCGGCGGCACGTACGAGCACCTCTTCTACGTCGCCGACGTCACGGCCCGCGGCCAACCGATGAACAAGGAGCTCCACGTTCTCCTCGATGGCGCAGGGTTCCTCGGGATCTTTCCGCTCGCCGGCGAGGGGCGCGCGCGCCTCGTTGGGACGATCCGCGACGCGTCCGCGGGCACGACGACGCCGACGTGGGAGGACGCCGATCGCGCGCCTCTCGAGCGCATCGGGCTCGAGGTCGATCGCGTGGCGTGGTTCTCCACCTATCACGTCCATCATCGCGTCGCCGACACCTTCCGGCGCGGCAATGTCTTCCTGCTCGGTGACGCCGGTCACGTCCACAGCCCGGTCGGCGGCCAAGGGATGAACACGGGGCTCGGTGACGCAATGAACCTCGCATGGAAGCTCGCCGCCGTCATCGACCGACGAGCGAACGCGGATTTGCTGGATACGTACGAACCCGAGCGGATCGCGTTCGCACGCCGCCTCGTCGCGACGACCGATCGCGTGTTCAAGGCGGCGTCGAGCGACGGCCACTTCGCGGAGTGGGCGCGCACTCAGCTCTTGCCACGCATCTTGCCGCGAGCAATGAGCAGCCGCCTCGGCAAGCACTTGCTATTCGAAGCCGTGTCGCAGATCGGCATCGAGTACCGAGACAGCGTGTGGAGCGAGGGGCGCGCGGGAGGAGTACACGCTGGAGATCGACTCCCTTGGGTCGCGCCAGCGCGCGTCGGGGACGCGGATAACTTCACGCCGCTCACGTCGATCGATTGGCAACTGCACGTGTACGGCGCGCCGTCACCCGACGTCGCATTGGCCTGCAGAGCCCATCGGATCGCGTTGCACACGTTTCCCTTCGACGCATCCGCCAAAGCTGCGTCGCTGGAAAACGGCGCCTCCTACCTCGTACGACCGGACGGGTATCTGGGCAGTGTCTTCACGGGAATGCACGCGAGAGACGGTCTGGTGCACTATCTCGACACACACGGCGTGCGCGGGCATGTCCGCGAGCAATAACCGATCCTTTCTGGCAAAAACCGACCGCATCGATGCTGAAATACGGTCTTCAGCGAGCTGCGCGAACATAGCGATCAAAACCGGCCGGCAGCAGGTACAGCAGCGGCGTCGCCGCGTAGAAGATCAGGCTCGCGCGTGGCGCGACGAGCGCGAGAAGAAGGCCCCCACCATACCCAACCATGCCTCGATGCGTGGATCCGCCACCGCTTGAGAGCCCTCCAACGGAAACACTGGAAACGAGAACCCACCGTCTATCGCGAACTCCGTACTCGGGGACTCTCCGAGCGGAAGGCCGCGACCGTGGCCTCGCGAACACCAGAAGCTGGTGGAGAAACTCAAGCTGGGAGATCAACATCGCCCTGCCCGCGAGCCACTTCGACAACCTCGGCGTGCTGGAGGCTTGCCACGTAACCTCAACTCGCCGAACCGCCGGATGCGGACCCGCACGTCCGGTGGTGTGGGAGGGGTCCGGCGAATACGGATGTTCGGCGGGGCTTCTCGTCCGTGCGCGCCGCGCCGGGAACGCCGGCCAGGCGGCCGATTGACCCCGCGTCGCTCCTGTCGTAGCGCGCATAAGACAGTACGGCCCGGGAGGGCTCGACGATGAATGCGACGCTGCGCCGTACTTGCGCCTTCGCGCTCCGAATGATGGCGTGGGCCGTGATGGTCTCGCTTCTCGCGACCGGTTGTGCGCGCGAACAGTCCGACCCGGGCGAATCCACTGCCGAAAGTACGGAGGCCCTCGCTACGGGTACCGTCCTCCAGATGTCGCCACCCTCCGCCTCGATCCCGGTCAGCGTAGACCAGCCCTTTCAGGCGACACTGATATACCCCCGCGCGCGGCCGCGAACCCGCTCCAACGGGGTTTCGTGGACCGTGAGCGACCCGTCCGTGGCGGCAGTCGACTCCTCGGGGCTTGTCACGGCGCTCAAGGCGGGGAGTGCGACGGTCACCGCGGTCTACCAGGGGCTGACGGCCTCCGCGAAGCTGACCGTGACTTCGGCGACGCTGGTCACGGTGGTGGTCACGCCGCCCACGCGCAGAATCCACGTGGGGACTCGCGCCCGATTCCGCGCGACGGGGACGTTCAGCGACGGCACGACCTTTTCTCTGCAGGGCGCCGTCACATGGACATCGACCGCCGCGGCCGTGGCAACCGTCGACGCCAGTGGGCGGGTCACGGGAGTGGCCGCCGGCGAGACCGCGATCGTGGCGACAGACAAGGCGACCAGTCAAAGTGCCAAGGGGTTTCTCACCGTGGGATCCGCGCCGCTCAAGTCCGTGGCGATCGCCCCGGCGAGCGCCAGCGTGATCCCCGGAATGACGGTACCGTTCTTGGCGACGGGGACGTTCGCCGACAATGCGACGCAGGACCTCACCGACACGGTCGCGTGGTCGAGTTCGAGCAGCACCGTGGCCACGATCTCGAACGACCTGCCGACGGCCGGCGTCGCCACCGCGGCGAGTGCCGGCACGACGACGGTGAAAGCCGTGGTCGGTCGAAGATCCGCGACGGCAACGCTCACGGTCACGGGCCTGGCCCTGACGTCGATCGCCGTGACTCCGGCGACCGCGAGCGTTCCGAACGGAACGACCACGCAGCTCGTCGCGACCGGCATGTACAGCGATCACACTACGCAGGACATCACGGCGCTCGTGACCTGGTCGTCGTCGTTGCCGTCGGTCGCCTGGGTATCGAACGCTACCGGGTCGAACGGCCTTTTGACGGCGCTTGCCATAGGTACAAGCACGATCACGGCGACCGACGTGACCCAGATCGCGGGCTCGGCCGTCCTGACGGTCACCCCGGCCGTACTTGCGGCGCTCTCGATCTCGCCCCCGACCGCGAGCGTGGCGCTCGGGTTGCCTCAGCAGTTTGCGGCGAGCGGAACGTTCACGGACTCCACGACTCGCGACGTCACGAACTCCGTGACCTGGACCTCGTCCGCGCCGGGGGTCGCGGCGGTGTCGAACGCGCAGGGGAGCGCGGGACTCGCCTCCACGTTGGCGGTCGGGATGACGACGATCGCCGCCCGCGACTATGCGACCGGCGTGACGGCAAGCGCGTCGATGAACGTGACCAGCGCCATCCTCGAGTCCCTGGCGATTACGCCCCCGAGCGCGACGATTGCGAACGGGCTGTCGGCGCAGTTCACCGCGACCGGCAAGTACAGCGATGGCTCGACCCACGACATCACGGCGCTCGTCACCTGGAGCGCTTCGACCGGCACCGCCACTGTGTCCAACGCCGAGCCCACGGCCGGACTCGCGAGCTCCGGTGGCGTCGGGGCCAGCACCATCCAGGCGATCGTGCCTGTCAGCGGCCTCACTGCCACGGCGGCGCTCACGGTGACTCCGGCGACGGTCGTCTCGATCGGCGTGACACCCGCTCTGCCCAGCATTCCACTCGGGACCGCGCAAGCGTTCACCGCCACCGGTATGTTCACCGACGGAACCACGCAGGACCTCACCGCCCTCGTCACGTGGGCGTCGAGCGACGCCGACGCCAGTGTCTCGAACGTCGCGGGCTCGAATGGTGTCGCGACTTCGATGGCCGTGGGCGCGACGACGATCACGGCGACCTACCCGAGCACGGGCCAGAGCGGCGCAACGACTCTCACCGTCACGCCCGCCACACTCGTGTCCATCGCGATTACGCCGCCCTCGCCCACGCTGCCGGCCGGCACCACGCAGCAGTTCGCGGCGACGGGAACGTACTCCGACGGGACAACCACGGATCTCACGTGGGCGGCGACGTGGGCCTCGAGCTCACCGACGACTCTCGCGGTGTCGAACAGCGCGGGCACCATCGGGGTCGGTACCGCGCTCGCAGGCGGCGGCGTGATCCTTTCGGCCACTGCGAGCGGCGTCGCCGGCACCACGTCTGTGACGGTCACCCAGGCAACGCTCGTGGCGATCGCGGTGACGCCGGCCGCACCGACGATCGCGCTCGGGACCAATCAGGCGTTTGCGGCCACCGGCACGTACAGCGACGGAACGACCAAGGACATCACCTCGAGCGTGACATGGAGCTCGTCGAGCGTCGGCGCCACCATCTCGAACGCGGCCGGCAGCATCGGCGTGGCCACGTCCGAGTCCATCGGCTCGGCGACCATCGCGGCAACGGATTCGGCCACGATGGTCTCGGGTTCGACCACCCTCACGGTGGCGGGCACGGTGCTGGTGTCGATCACGGTGACGCCGGGCACACAAGCCGTTCCCGGCAGCCGCACCCAGCAATTCGTCGCGACGGGTACGTACAGCGATGGGACGAGTCAGTTCGTTACGTCGAGCGTGTCGTGGTCATCGTCGGGCCCCAGCGCGACGATCTCGAACGCCCAGGGCAGCGTGGGCCTCGCGACGGCCGGGGTGCCAGGGACGGCAACGATTACCGCGCTCGATCCCACCACCGGCGTGCAGGCTACGGCTACTTTCACTGCGACGACGGCTTTCTTGATGTCGGTGGTCGTGACGCCTCAAACGCCGAACATCGCGGTCGGTCTGATGCTCGGCCTCGACGCAATCGGTACGTTCAGCGACGGCTCGACCTTGGACATCACCACCTCGGTGACGTGGACGTCCAACAGCACGAGTATCGCAAGCGTATCGAACGCGAACGGAAGCGTTGGGACCGTCACGGGTGGTACGGCGGGCCTGGCCGCCATCACGGCCACAGATCCCGCGACGAACGATTCGGGAGTTGTGTTCCTCTCGGTTCTCCCCACGGTCATGTCGCTGGCCCAGGGCAACATCGGACCGCTAGGGGGACAAATGACCTCGGCCGACGGCTCACTGCTTCTGGTCGTGCCCGAAGGCTCGGTGAGCTCCTACACGCCGTTCTCCGTTCAGCGCCTTCAGACTCCCCCGGCCGGGGCGGTCGGTCCCGCCTACGACATCGAACCTTCGGGCACCACGTTCGGAGAGCCGATCACGCTTTCGTTCAACTATAAGGGCTTCGACCTTGGCGGCGTTGACCCCCGGACTCTCAGCCTTGCAAGCTACGACTCGAGCGGGTGGGACCCCGTAGCGTCGGGCACGAACCTCTTATCGGGCACCATCGGCGCGGACGTCTCGCATTTCTCGCAGTGGGGCTTCAATCCTCCCGCCCCGTCGGGCTTTGCCCCCGCCACGGTGACCTTCCAGATCACCTCCGGTTTGAACGGCATCGGGACTGGCGACGTCGTGGAAGCGCTGGTTTCGGACGGGTCGAGCTTGGCGGTCCTCCCGCTCCACAACAACGGCGATCCGCCGTGGCCCGGCGGCAACATCTTCTATACGTACACGAGCCCTGCGTTTGCTCTCAACGGCTTGAAGGCGATCCAGTCCATCGAGCTCATGTACATCCCCGACTCGGACAGTCCGACGGGATGCTCCAACCTCGCAGGGTGCAAGTGGGACCTGGACGCCATTCGCGTGAAGGGCGGCGATGCCAACGGGGGATCGACGTATTGCCTCGACAACCAGAATGGGGCCCGGTGTAACCCGGGTCTGACATATGTGGGGGGAGGGGGACCAGCCTGCCATTTCCTCAAGACGCTCAGCGTGCCTTGGGCAAGCAAAGCCGTTTCTTTGGTCTCGAACCTGCTTGGCCAAGGGTCCCTTATCGCGGTCAAGTTGCTGGCCCAGGCAACTGCGGTCCAGGAGGCGCAGGCGCTCCTTACTCTTACGGAGGCGTTCGACAGCGCTACCCAGTCGCAAAACGCGGGTGTCGACTTCTTTGATTCTCCCAGCGGAGACGGCTGCCCGACCCTGAAAAGCATTTCCGTCTCGCCCGCGACCGCGTGCCTGCCGGACGACCCGAACGTCCAGCTTCAACTGGAGGCCGCAGCAATATATGCGGGCAAATCGAATATCAGTGCGTCCGAAAACGCCTCGTCTTTCGTCTCGTGGTCGATCGCAGGGCAAGGCGCAGCAGTCTCGACTTCGGGGCTGGTGACCACCGCGCCCTCCGCCGGGTCGACCTCGGCGACCGTGACGGCAACTGCCGGAGCTCTCTCCGGAGCGTCCAGCCTCACGGTCACGTGTCCTTTGTCGGCGTCGGAGTGCTGCTTCAACCCGTCCCAGCAGCAGGCGCCGACGTGCCAGTCCACGTGCGCCAGTCCCAGTCTCGCCGCATGCACCACGACGGGCCCCGCCGCCGCTAGTTGCCAGTCCGGCGGTCCCTGCGCATCGTACGCATTGAGCGTCGACTCCGGGGCGTTGACTGGGCTGAGCGTCTGCGGGCCGCCCTGCAGCGTTGGCTCCATCCTGTGCGAAGACGCCTGCGCGTCGCTGAACAGCGACTCGAACAACTGCGGCGCTTGCGGCAACGTGTGCAGCGGCGGCACGACGTGCATTTCCGGAATCTGCTGCCTGCCGGGCCAGGCGGCGTGCGGTGGAGTGTGCACGAGCACCCAGAGCGACGACAACAACTGCGGCAATTGCGGAGTCATCTGCGGTTCCGGACTGTCGTGCGTCTCGGGAAGCTGTTGTAGCACCTGCGCGAGCAGCTGTTACGCGACCGCGAGCGGTCCTTCTTCGGCGCAAACGGCCACGGTGACCTGTGGAAGCGGGGACGCGCTTCTCTGTCCGCCTTCGGGTTGCCCCAATCAGGAGCGGTGCATCGTCGCGGAGAACAACTGCAATTGCACCCTCCGATACGACAACGCGGCAAGTGCGATGGCGGTCTGCGACCCGAGCACGGCGTGCGCTCAGGTCGGCGCCGCATGCGGAGGCGGCGGGTGCTGCAGCGGCGGTCAGTGCAATAACTCCGCCAGCCCGCGCGTGTGCGTCGCCAGCGCTTCTTGCGGCGTGTCGTGGACCCCGACGGAGGCCGGTGGCCCGTGTGCAACCTCCGCGGACTGCTGCGATGCCGTCTGCCCCACCGGCGGCGGACAATGCGGCGGTCCGAGCAATAACTGCAATTCGGCCGGGGGGAGCTGCGCCCGGGGTTCCGACTGCTGCGCCAATCAGTGCAACATCGGCACCACAGCCTCGACGGGGCCCGTCTGCACGTCGAGCGGCTGCAAGAACCTCGGAGGCAGTTGCAGCACCGACGCCGACTGCTGCAGTTCGACGTGCGGGAATGGTACATGCGGTGGCAATTGCAACGTCATCGCGAACGTCGGCTCCGTCGTGTCTTGGACCAGTGGAACCTCCGTCGGGACACCGTCCGGCGGCTCGATCGTGCCGGGCACATACACGCTTGCGACCGTCTGGGATGCCGCGCCGCCGTCCTATACCGCTTCGAGCCAGATCACGTTCTCGATTACGAGTAACTCGATAAGCGAAGTAGAGACAGGGGTCACGTTCAATCTTGGATACACGACTTCCGGCTCGTCCATCACGACGTCCGTGACCTGCCAGGGGGAGAAGTTCGGCGCGCCGTTCTTTGGCAATTACGGGATCTCATCTTATTCGACGAAGTCGAATTCCCCAACCTCGAATTATATCGATTTTTTCGGGATCATTCCGGGCTACCGGTCGTCGGTGGAGTTCGAGTTCGTACAGGTGCCCTGAAACGTCGACCAGACGTGACTCGACGAAGAGCACCGCGATCCGGATCCCTCACGCGCCCGGCAACCTGACGAGCCTGAGCGATCAGGTCCGCACGGGATGGTCGAAGCGGAGCAGGTCAAGGACCACGGTAACGGCGTGCGCGAGTCGGCCTGACCCTGACGAAGGCCGGCGATCGAGGCGCGCGCAGGCGAGTCCGGACGGTCGAAGACGACCTGTGGTCGCAGCGCGACGCACACCCGCAATTACGCGTCGAGCACCGGAGGGAAGCCCCACGCCGCGAACAGCTCCGGCAGCACGAAGGTCGTAAGCTCGACGACGCGACCGCCGGCATCGAGCGACAGCACGGTGAGACACACGGCGTGGTAGCGC
>Ga0182024_10020049_pt1 | contig 12252 bp, 12 predicted proteins | sample P32metaG_FD_120480 | JGI IMG/M metagenome (GOLD analysis project Ga0182024, IMG submission 120480) | Permafrost microbial communities from Stordalen Mire, Sweden - P3-2 metaG (Illumina Assembly) | ecosystem: Environmental > Terrestrial > Soil > Wetlands > Permafrost | place: Sweden: Stordalen...
ACTCATACGACCTCAAGGCTCCCCGGTCCTCCGCCTCGCCGACAACTCCGCCGTGCGCGAGTCCGTCGCGACCATCGAGAAGGCCCTTCGGGCCGCCTGATTTATTGTCGCATTGGGGCTAACGGTGTTCTGCCCGCGACCCAGGGTACGCGTCGCCCTTTCGCTGGTTCTTTTCTCGCTCGCCGCCAGTGGGTGCAGCACCTCCACGACAGGGTCGCCGCACGAGGTCGAAGGAGGCATAAGGCCCGATGGGAGCTCAACCGGCGACGCTGCCACGGACTCCGCGAGCGGCGCGCAAAGCCCCGACGGCACCGTCGTAGGCCCTCCTGACGGGAGCGTGGGCGGCAGCGCGGTCAACGCGTGCTCCGGGACCGGTGCGCAGGTACCTACAGCAGAACGTGTTTCGAACGGAAATCCTCTTCTGCCTCCAAAGTGGGCCTTCGGCATTCTGTGGGGCAGTTACTACGACCAGATAGGAAGCACGTTCGCGCAGGGCGGCAACATTCTCACCGCGGCGACGCAGCTTCGCGCCTCCTACTCCGGCGACCTGATGTGGATCGATTCGAGCTGGCTCTGGCACAACTACAGCGGCGACCCCGCCGGAACGCCCGACTACATCAACTTCAAATTCGATTCGACCACGTTCCCCGATCCGAGCACGATGATTCAGACTCTTCAAGCGGAGCACTTCCACTTCGGCGTCTGGGAGTGGCCGTGGATGGATCATGGGTGCGAGTACTTCCAAGACGCAGTGACCAACAAGTATTTCATCATGAACGGCGCCAACCCTGCGCTGGCCACGACAGGCTGGCACGGCGACCCAAATCCGGCAGAGTTCGACTTCACCAACCCAGCCACCGTCACGTGGTGGACCGGCTTGAACGAGCCACGTCGGCGAATCCCCGGCCGACCCGTTGACGCTGGACATCTATCCCGCGGGTTCCACCAGCTACACGTTGTACGAGGACGACGGGATCAGCGAGGGATACCTGGGTGGCGCGTATTCGACGACGAAGTTTTCGAGCGACGATACCGGCGGAAATCTGGTCGTCACGATCGGCGCCCAGACCACCGCGAAGTACGGCTACACGGGCCAGCTCTGCTCGCGAGGCTACATTCTCGAGATCCATGGGCAGGGGACTGCCCCGGCGGCGGTCACGCGAGACGGCAAGGCGGAGCCGACGTCGTCGGGTGCTGCTCTGGACGCGGGTACGGAAGCGGAAGGCTGGTACTACGATTCGACCGCGCAAACGGTATGGGTTTGGTTTCCTCTCGCATCGACCGTCTCGACGAGCGTTTCGCTCTAAGGAAAGACGACCTCGATGCCGAGCGACGCGAGCAGCAGCCACTGCAAAGGCGCGTGAGGGCGTTAGGCGCTCGATGTACGGCCCGTAGGCGGTCGAAGAGCAGCTCCATAGAGCCCGACTCGCCAGCCTTGAGCGCGTGAACCAGCGCCGCATAACGAGCTCGGACCCGCTCCTTCGACAGGTCACCCGACCTGCGGGGGGTGTGCAGCCGACTCCCAGGGCCGTGTACGGCCCCGTGATACAGAGGGTGAGCGCTTGAACAGTGCGCCGTCCGCGGCTAGCTTGCGAGTCCGACCGCGCCGCGGCGGCGCTTCTCCGGCTCCGCCGGAAGGCGGTCCACTCCATCGACTGTGGACGCCCCAGCTACGTCACTCTTCTACCTACGGGAACCCTCATGAGCGGCCACTCGAAATGGGCTACGATCAAGCATAAGAAGGGCGCGCTCGACGCCAAGCGCGGCAAGCTCTTCACGAAGCTCATCAAGGAGCTGACGGTCGCCGCGCGGATGGGCGGCGGCGACCCCTCCGGCAACCCGCGCCTCCGCAAGGCGATCGCCGATGCAAAGGGGCAGTCGATGCCCAACGACACGATCAGCCGCGCCGTCAAGCGCGGTACCGGAGAGATCGAGGGGGCCGCGTACGAAGAAGTTCTCTACGAGGGGACGGGGCCAGGCGGCACTCTTTTCCTCGTCGAGGGGATGACCGACAACCGGAACCGCACGGTCGCCGAGATTCGGAAGATTTTCGAGAAGCACAATGGCCTCCTCGGTGGCGGTGGGACCGCAGGCTGGGCATTCGAGAGAAAGGGGGTCGTACTCATTCCGAAACCGGCGGCAACCGAGGATCAGCTGATGGAGATCGCCGTCGGTGCCGGCGCGGAAGACTATTCTCCTGCCTCGGACGATTGGCAGGTAACGACCCCCCCCGATGCTTTGAACGTCGTCCTCGAGGCACTCGAGAACGCAAAAATCACCCCGGGCGGTTCCTCGTTGGCCTACCTCCCGAAGAGCAAGAAGGCGCTCGCGGGACGGGATGCGGAAGTGGCCATCAACCTCGCCGAGACCCTCGACGACCACGACGACGTGCAAAACGTCTACGCCGACTTCGACATTTCGGACGAAGAGGCGGCGCGCATCGCCAAGCAATGACCGGCCCGGAACCAGGGTCCACGTGATCGTCGTGCTGGGACTCGACCCGGGCACGCGTCATTTCGGTTGGGGTGTGGTGCGGCGCGAAGGGACGCGGATGGCCCACGTGGCGCATGGAGTGGTTCACCCGGACACGACCACACCTCTTGCGGATCGACTCGTGGAAATTGAGCGCGAGCTCGTCCGCGTCGTGCTTGCGTACGCCCCCACGCAGGCGAGCGTGGAGGGTCTTTTCTTTGCCAAGGACGCGCAGGCCGCCGCCAAGCTGGGCCATGCTCGAGGCGTGGCGCTCCTCGTGTGCGCGCGCGCGGGGCTTAGCGTCGCGGAGTATGCGCCCGCCCGAGTGAAGCGCACCGTGGCTGGAGGAGGGCGCGCGGACAAGGGGCAAATATCGCAGATGGTTCGAGTCATCCTCCGCTTGACCGAAGCCCCGCCGTCCGACGCGGCCGATGCACTCGCCATCGCGCTCACGCACCTTGCGGGATCTCCGCTCACTCCTCCACCCCTTCGCGCGGCTCGGCGGCCAGCCCTTTGAACAGCGATGAAATATGCGAAGGCATCTGGCCGTCTAACGAGGTAGATCCGCCACGAGGTCCCATGTTCTCCGCCAAACGACGCCAACCCCTCAGGCTCTTCCTCGTACTCGCGGGAGCGCTGGCTCTCGATGGCGGCCTCGCGGCAGCCCAGCCGTCACCGCCTTCTCTCGCCACGTCGGCGGACGCCCAGCAGGTCGTCAACAAGGTGCAGATCTTCTATGACAAGGCGCAGACCTTCCAGAGCGATTTTCACCAGGAGTTCGTCGTCAAGGCCTACAGCCAGACCAAGGCTTCCGACGGCCACGTCGCGTTCTCCAAACCCGGCAAGATGAGCTGGACGTACAGCAACCCCGCGGGCAATCGTATTGTGTCCGACGGCAACGTTCTCCGCGTCTACGAAGCGGCCAATAAGCAGATGTACGAGTCCCCCGTAGGCGTCAGTTCGCCCTATCCAGCCGCGGTTTCCTTCCTCACGGGGCAGGGCAAGCTGAGCGACGCCTTCGACTTCCAACTCGTCGACGGCGACACGGGCCAAAAGGGGACGCAGCTCAATTTCCCGGGAGGTTACGTCCTCATCGGCACTCCCAAAGCGGCGACTCCTTCGTATCAAAAGGTCCTCTTCTTCGTCGACAAGTCCACCTCGCAAGTGCGGCGAGTGCTGATCGTCGACGCTCAAGGCAACCTCAACAAGTTCACGTTTCAGACTCCTCGTGTGAACGACCCGATCGCGCCTAGCGAGTTCGTATTCACGCCGCCGCCGGGCACGAATATCGTCCACCCGTGACGCCCCCGCGCGTCCGTCGTTCGCTCTCGCACGTCGGCGGCAAAGTCGACGTGGGGGGCGATCGAGCTCTCGGCCACCTTCTTGCGCACGCCCTCGACGTGCCCGCGGCTCCCGAGGCGATCGAGGGAAAAGCGATCGAAGGAGAGGACCGCGCGCATGTGCACGGGTTTCACGCCTATCCCGCGCGCATGCATCCAGTCACTGCACGCCGCCTCATCGATGCTCTCTCCGCGCCCTCGGCCACGGTGCTCGACCCCTTCTGTGGGTCCGGCACGGTCCTGGTAGAGGCGCTCCTGACGGGCCGGTCCGCGATCGGCACGGATCTAAGCCCTATCGCGACCCTGCTCGCGACCGCCAAGACGAGGCCGCGAGCACCCGACGAGCTCGAAGGGCTCGTGGCGGCCGCTCGAAGGGTCGCGGCGCTCGCGGACGCGCGGCGAAAGGCGCGCGCCGGCGCTACTCGACGCTGGTCGGACGAAGACGTCGCACTCTTCGAACCTCACGTGCTGCTCGAGCTGGACAGCCTCCGTTCAGGCGCTTTGGCCGCCCCATCGCCGATTCCTCACGACGATCTCGCGTTGGTCCTCAGCGCGATCCTCGTCAAGGTAAGTAGGCAGCGAGGGGACACGTCGACCACCACCGAGACGCGCCGCCTCGCCGCGGGCTATCCTGCAAAGCTCTTCGTGCGAAAGACAGAAGAGCTCGCGGCTCGAGTCTCGACGCTCGACGCGCTTCTCCCCTCCCCGCGCCCCGCCGTCCGAGTGACCTTGGACGACGCGACTCGCCTGACGAGCGTCCCCGACCGTTCGATCGACCTCGTCCTCACCTCGCCTCCCTACGCGGGTACCTACGACTATCTGGCGCACCACGCGCTTCGCATGCGCTGGCTGGGGCTCGACGCACGCCCGCTCGAGCGCGGCGAGATGGGCGCACGGCGGCGCTACGGACTCCTCGACGCGGCCGCGGCGCGTGAGGCGTGGGTAGACGAGCTACGAGCGATGCTGGGCTCGGTCGAACGGGTGCTACGACGCGGTGCGTCTCTCGTTCTGCTCATCGCCGACTCCGTGGTTGCCGGGCAGGCGCTCTGGGCAGACGAGATGGTCGCCGCCGCGTCACGCGGGACTCACATCGAGTGCGTCGCTCGAGCATCGCAGTCGCGCCCCCACTTCCACCGGCCCAGCGCGAACGCTTTCCGCGACCGCCCTCGCGCGGAGCACGCTCTCTTGCTTCGGCGCCGCTGAGGGCTCACGCTTTATCTGGCATGCCCATCGTTACTTTCGAAGCCTCGGGCAAGGATCCGCTCGTCGTTACGGCCCACGAGGGTGGCAGACTCATGGATCTGTGCGACGCCGTGCACTCGCCGGTCGAGTTCTCGTGCAGAAGCGCCGATTGCGGCACGTGCCTCGTCGTGATTCTCGAGGGGGAGGGCGAGCTCATGCCTGCACTTGCCGAAGAACGCGCGGTTCTGGATCTGCTGAGAGCGCCCCGCCAGTACCGACTCGCATGTCAAGCTCGCATGCGCGCCGGCAGTGCACCCCTTCGCCTCGTCCAGGCGGTCGACAAGGAGTGATCCGCCCGTACGCACTCGGGGGAAGACATGCATTCAACGTCTCCCGGCCTACGCACCGCGCACTCTGTTTCGCGTCTTTTTATGTTGCCGAATCGTCACCGTGATGGGACTTGTCCAGGTGAAAGACACGATGACCCAGATTGCTCTTGAGCCGCAACGCCCGAGCGTGCCGCCGACGCGCTCATCCAGTGGCGCTCGAGCTCGCGCCGTCTGGGACGTGATGAAGAAGGCCGCCCCTACAAAGCTGGTTACGTCCACTGCCCAAGCCAGGGAATCGAATGGCCTACAAGCCCCGTCCCCCCTCACCGCATTCCTGCTCGACTTCTCGCCTGTCGATTGGATTCTGACGGGCTTCTTCGCAATCCTCGCGGGCGCGGTCCTTCTTGGCTCCGGCCCTCGCCGCGCAGAGTCTATGGCCCTCGTGGCCGCGGACTGGGTGGTCTTGATGACCGGCCTCGCCCTATCGAGAGGCGGGATTCTGGAGAAGGGCCGCTTCGTCAGCACGCTCGTGTACCGGCTCACGGTGTTCGGCACGATCGTGTCGTCGTATTTCGAACTTCGCGTCATTCTCCCCGAAGTGCGGACGCGCGCCGTCGACGCAAGCCTCTTCGCGCTCGACATGCGTCTCTTTCACGTCGAACCTTCGCTCGCCTGGGACCGATTCGTGACGCCCCAGACCACGGAGTGGTTTGCGTTCTTCTACTTCGGCTACTTCTTTCTTCTCGCGATCCACACGATCCCCTTTGCGCTGTTCGTGAAGAACACGGACGTCATCGGCCGCTTTGCGCTCGGCATCGCGATCGTCTTTTGCATAGGCCATCTGACGTACATGCTTGTCCCGGGATATGGCCCCTACGCGTATCTCACGAACGACTTTCACCACGAGCTCTCCGGAGGAACCTTCTGGGGTCTGGTGCAAGAAGCGGTCGCTGCGGGCGGAGCGCAAAAGGACATTTTCCCGAGTCTCCACACGGCCGTGCCCACCTTCTTCGCACTCTTTTCGTTCCGCTACCGGAGGGAGATCCCGGCGTTTCGATTTTCGTGGCCCGTCGTGGCTTTCTCCGCGACTCAGATCATTTGCGCGACGATGTTCCTTAGGTGGCATTACCTCATCGACATTTTGGCAGGCATCTCGCTGGCAGTCGCAGCCGATACATTGTCCGCCAAACTCGTACCTTGGGACGATCGCAGGCGCGCTGCGCGCGGGCTCGCCCCTGCGTGGTGGCCGATGTCCGTCCCGTGGTCGTGGCGCCCGCGACCGACGCCCGCGCCCGCGCGGAGCAAGCGCTAGCCGTCACTCGGCCGTCGCTCCTTCAGGCGCGAGCCACGATCCAGGCTGCCATCTCGTCCGCGAGCGGACGCCAGTCCGGCTCGTTGAGGATCTCGTGGTAACTGCCCTTGCACTCGCGCCATGTCTTGTCGACGCTCGCCGCGCGCTCGAAAAACGTACGACCGGCAGAAACTCTCGCGACCCGATCTTCTGTCCCGAAAGCCTCGTAGAGCGGGAGCCTCAGCTCGCTCGCGCGCCCTAGAAAACGCTGCTGAGCGAGCTCGGTCTCCCGAAACCATCCTACCGTGGCGCTTTGAAACACAAGAGGATCTGCGTCGTACGCCGTCGCACGCGACCGATCATGCGTCAGGTCGGACCCACGTAAGCCGCTCGGCGTCGCGAGCTTCGGAGCGACGAATGCGGCTACCCGACCCGCGAGCCGTTTCACTTTCGGCACCTTCATGGCTAGTCCAAAGAAGGGTGCGCTCAAGAGGAGACCTCGCCATGTTCCCGGCGACTCGATGGCGCTCGCGCTCGCCACGAGTCCTCCAAAGCTGTGGCCGAACAGAAAGCACGCGCCACCTCGAGATCGCTCGTGAACCAGGCGCGCCAGCTCGGCGGCGTCCTCGAGATACTCCTCGAATCTCTCGCAATGACCGCGACGTCCACCGGCACGCCCATGCCCCCGCATGTCGAGCGCGATCGACGCGATGTTCGACTCCGCCCAGGCGTCCATCACGTGGAGATACCGCGCTGCGTGGTCCGCGTAGCCGTGGAGCAGGCCTACGGTCGCCTTGGGTTCGCCCTCCGGAGTCGCGCGGACGACGTAGAGCGAAGGTCCCGGAACGCCGCGCCGTGCAAGCGCTTGTTCGTCGTGAAGAATCGCCATCGGCGGGAGCACGGTAGCTCCATGGGCGGCGACTCTGGTGGATTTCGAGCTAGCCTTCGCACTTCGACCATGTGGAGGAGCCTAGGATGGACAGTCGCCGCCTCGAGCCTTGCAGCCGCGTCCGTCTCGACCCCGCTCCTGACCGAGCCCCTAGTCTCACACGCGACCGGCCTCGCCGAGAAGAAGGGCGCCATGAGCCTAAAACCGCCTCCTTTGCTCGCGACGCTCGTGGACGTCCATGGCGACGAGCACCTCCCCCTCGACGCGTCGAGCCCCGATCCCGCACGCTTCAACGCCTTGCTCGCCGACCGGGCCACCGGCGCCACGGAAGCGCTCGACCCACGTCTTTTCAATCTGCTTCGCTCGCTCGCGACGGACCACAAGGGAGCACGCATCGAGCTGGTCAGCGGCTATCGGAGCCCCAAGCTGAACGAGATGCTTCGCAAGAAAGGGCACCACGTGGCCACGCACAGCCAACACTCGCTTGGTCATGCGCTCGACTTTCGCATGATCCTGCCGGGCGAAAGCGAGCCGGTAGACCCACGCGATCTCGAAAAGGCCATTCGCACCCACGGTTGGACGGGAGGCACTGGCGTCTATCTCGCGACCGGCGACCGCTTCGTCCACGCGGACGTGGGACCCAACCGACGCTGGAACGGCCAATAGGCCTCTTTACTCGCGCGGCGTTCCGGAGACAGCCTCGCCTTTCTCGGCGACGAAAGCACGCGCGCGCGCAATTAACTCCGGCGGCTGGTTCAAGTTTGGATCTTGGATCACGAGATCCAGTAGATGGTGCAAAATGTGACCGAGAATGGGGCCGGGGCGCAAGGAGAGCTCTCGGATCAGGTCATGGCCGCCAATTCTAAGGTCCTTCGTCGAGAGCGCGGCGCCCGCCTCGATGACTTTTTTCACGTGCGCACGGAGCCCCTCGAGCGCTCGGAGATCGGCGGAAGCATCGATCCCCTTCGCGCACACGTCCGCCTCGTTCAGTCTGTACAGATCTTCAACTCGATCCTTTCCTACGCGCCGGATCCATCTTCGTACGGTCGCGTCGTTCCATTCTTCTGAATAGTGAAAGAGATGATACCGGACCAGATCCGTGATGCGCGCCCTCTCGTCATTCGAGAAGCGAAGGCGCTGACAGATAGGATCCGCGATCTCGGCGCCAATCCGGTCGTGATCGTAGAATGTATAATCCTTCGTCTTTTCGCTGTAAGCACGTGATTGCGGCTTGCCCACGTCGTGAAAGAGCGCGGCGATACGGAGAATGGGATCGCCCACGCACGCATCCATGCACTCCATCCCGTGCCGCCACACATCGTACGCGTGGTACTTGTTCTGCACGACGCCCACCCCGAGCTCTAGCTCGGGACACGTAATATGAAGAATGCCCGATCTGAGCATTACATCGAATGCGCGCGACGGAAGGCGCGCCTTCATCGTCTTCACCCATTCGTCGCGCACACGCTCCTGTGAAACCTTGCGGTAGGTGTCGAGCGTAGGCTCGATGGCAGCGAAGGTGTCCGGGTCCAGATCCATCTCGAGCGTCGCGCTGAAACGCGCAGCCCGGAGGACGCGTAGTCCGTCCTCGGAAAAGCGCGCGCGCGGGTCGCCAACGGCGCGAATGGTACGCGCCGCAAGATCCTTCTGACCGCCGTACGGGTCGATGATCTCGCGCGTTTCGGGCTCCACAGCCATCGCGTTGATGGTGAAATCGCGCCGCCCGAGATCGCCCTCGATGTCGTCGACGAAGCGAACCGCATCGGGGTGACGCCCGTCGGAGTAGGCCGCCTCGCCGCGCAGCGTCGTGACCTCCACCGCAAACGAGCCCATTCGCACGGTCACCGTCCCATGTTCGATTCCAGTAGGGATCGCCCGTGGAAACGCTTTCATGAGCTCTTCCGGTCGCGCGTCGGTCGCGAGATCCCAGTCGGACACAGGGCGCCCGAGGAGCGCATCGCGCACACAGCCGCCCACCACCCACGCGCGCTTGCCGTGCGACCTCAAGCGGTCGTGGATGGCGAGGACCTCGGGGGGCACCTGTAGCGCGGCCATACGGATGACGTATCACGACACGCGAGACCGCACGCAGGCACCTCCGCATTCCGACTCCACGCCGATCTATTCGTCACTACTGACGGAGCCCCGCAGCGCATCCGGAAGATCCCCGCTGAGCCCCGAGGACCATGCTTGCCGCCGCAAGGGTGGCGACCGCGATCGCGACGGTGATTAGGTGGCGCCTCAGTTGCAGCCGCTTTTCGAGACGCGAGAGAGGTGGATCGGCCTCTTCGACGTGTTCCGCATGTCGATAGGGGTCTCGCATCGTTCGGTGTGCAGACACGCGAACGGCATCGAGGTTCCCGGGAACTTCCGCCCTCATGGCGCGGTCGATCCGCGCGGAGAGTGACTCATGCCGACGCTTCTGGGCCGCGTCCTAACGAGCTGTATTTTTTTCGCGATGTTCCTATTGTCATCGTCCGCCCACGCCGGGCGCAACGACGACGCGCAGCTCGGTGAGATCCTCAGACAATGGCTGGAGAGCAAAGAGACTCCGCAGACGCCACCCGAGTGCGCAAAGAACTGTTACGTGCTCTCGTCGATGTCGATCCATGGGGGGGTCGGCGGCCCCATGGCTTTCGTTCTGCGGGGCACCGTGCTCGCAGACGGTCTCACGAAGATCCCTCTCTTTGGCCCCGCGGGGCAAGTTCGCCTCGGCGATGTATCGATCAACGGGGCGGCGCCAGTCCTCGGCTTCGAGGACGACCACTACTATCTCCTCACCGCGGATCGATCGTTCACCCTGAGAGGCACGATCACCCTTGCAAGCGACCCCATGCTCACGGTGGTGGGCCCGCTCGTCGCGCTCGACGCGAACCTCACGCAGGGCCGGCTCATCGAGGGCGCGAAGTTGAGCGGACTGGCCACGGCAATCCTCCATTTCGATCCGATGACTCCGGAGTCGGAGAGCGAGGCCGAGAGCCGGACGCCCAAAGTCTTCCGTCTCTCACGGTCCGTGCATATCGGAAAGGACACGACGTTCACGTATCGACTCGTTCTGTCTCAAGCCAAGGACCTCGGTGTCGTGCGCCTCCCGCTCGTCTATGGCGAGAAGGTGCAAGAAGTCTCGGGCGCGCGCGGCTGGACCTCGAACAAGAGCGAGCTTCTCCTTCCGACGACGGGCAACAGCGCCGACGTCACCATCACGGGCGTGCTCGACGGCAACGCTGCCAAAGACGGCATGAGGTCCTTCGCCCCCGACGAGCGATCTGTCTACGAATGGTGGCTCATCGAGTCGGATCCCGACTACAGGGTCGAGATCGGCGACGAGAGCAAGCTCGTCGACAACTCGCGGTCTCCCATCCCTCCGTCGATGCCCACGGCTCGCACCTTTCTCGTACAGCGCGGTCAGCATCTCGAGGTCGATGCCAAATCTCTCGTCCGCGGCGAAGTCCTTGCTGCCGTTACGCGGTCCGAGAAAGAGTTCGTCTCAGTGACCGGACGGGGCGAGACCATCGGCGACGAGACTCTCGTGTACGACAACAACGGCCTTGATCATCTTACGCTCACGCCGCCGGGCCAGCCGATGTACGTATCGACCGACGGGCAGCCCGGGCGCATTCTGCACACTCACGTCGGCGCGCCCGAGGTACTCATTCCACTCGAGATCGGGGCGCACAGGTTGCGCATACAGACGCTCTCGCAAACTCGGCTATGGCCCCTCTTCGGCGCCATCACCGTCCCGATGAGCGACTCTCCGCTCACGACCAGCGTAGTCGAGGTGACGGTCGGCGTGCCGGCCGACGTCGTTCCCATCGCGCTCTTCGGAGGAGATACGGTGCGTTGGATATTCGCGCGGGCGGACTTCGTCGCAGCCCTCTTAGGAGTGTTGGGCGCGTGCTTCGGATTTCGGACGCGCAAGACACGGACTCTGGGCAGTCTTGCAACGGTCGGCCTCTGGCTGGTCTCGCGCGATGGGTTCGTGGTCGTGACCGCAATTCTGTTTCTGGCAGGCGCAATCTTTCTCGCGTCACGCTTTCTGCGCGGCAACTTGCTCTTGGGGGCATCGGCCGCGGCGTTCATCGTCGCTCTTTTTGGAGCACGATCGACCCTCATGGGCGATGCCACGGACGAGCCAAAGCGCGAACTCTTGGTACAGTCACCACCCTTGCCTCAACCGGAAAGCTCCCGCCGGGACCTGAGATCGGCCGGCTCGATGGATACGAAGGCCGGCGTTACCCCGGTGTCCCTTTCGATGCCCACATCGGAGCGCTACGTTCAAACGAGCCGGCAACTCGTGACCCGCAAACGCCCGTTCGTGCCTCGTCTCGTCTACGTAACTTCATCCTTCTTCGTGGGGCTCGAGGTCGCATGGCTGGCCGTGGTGGGCCTGCTCTTCTTCGAGCACCGCACTCGACTCTCCGCTCTCATGAGTCGAGTGAAGGAACGCCTATCCAGGCGCCCTGGACCGAATCCAGCGACTGCTGAAGCGTTTCAAAGACTCTGGTAACACTTCGCCGGAAACCGCGCGCCGTGAGGACGTGGCGCGCCCTCTCTTCTCGGGCGCGCCAGCCTCACACGCATCGCACATCAAAGGGGAGGAACGCTCCTACGCCGACGCGCGAACTTCGCCCGTCTTTGCCTTTGACTGCTTCTTCGCCTTCCGCGTCTCGCGCAGGAGCACAAGGTCTTCCTTCACGCGGGCCGCGACGGAGGGGGCTGCTTCGACCGCCTCCCGCACGAAGGTCAACA
>Ga0182024_10020050_pt1 | contig 12251 bp, 11 predicted proteins | sample P32metaG_FD_120480 | JGI IMG/M metagenome (GOLD analysis project Ga0182024, IMG submission 120480) | Permafrost microbial communities from Stordalen Mire, Sweden - P3-2 metaG (Illumina Assembly) | ecosystem: Environmental > Terrestrial > Soil > Wetlands > Permafrost | place: Sweden: Stordalen...
TCGAATCGCGCGTCGCCGCCAACAACATGGGTTTCCGCGCGAACCCCGAGACCAAGCGCGACGTGCACGTCGGCAAGCTCTTCCAGCAGTTGATGCCCGAGGATTTGCTCCGCTTCGGATTGATTCCCGAGTTCATCGGCCGTCTCCCGATCGTCGTGACGCTCGACGCGCTCGACGAGTTGGCTCTGCGCCGGATCCTCACCGAACCGCGCAACGCGCTCGTTCGTCAGTTTCAAAAGATCCTCAGTATGGATGGCGTGGACTTGCAGTTCACCAAAGAAGCGCTGGTGGCAATCGCGCACAAAGCGCAAAGCCGTAAGACCGGCGCCCGCGGCTTACGCTCGATCCTCGAAGAGACGATGCTCGAGGTCATGTACGACCTCCCGTCGCTCCAAGGCGTCAAGAAGTGCGTCGTCAACAAAGACGTGATCGAGAAGAAGGAAGCGCCGACGCTAATCTACCACGACCAAAAGAAAGACATGCCCGCTTAAGATGCCCTAGGACCGACAAGCAGCGCATCTTACGACGACCTGCCGCTCGCTTTCTGATCAGCGCAGTCCAAGGATGGGCAAATCCGACACGAATCCCCTCGAGGAACGCAGGGGCTCCAAGGTAGTGAGCGCGACGCGAACGACTCCGTCGCAAGACCCCACGATCCAATGACTGCGGATCGAGGAGCCACGCGAAGCGCAAGTGGCGCAGCGATCACCAGGAACGACGACTACTTGACAAGCGGTATGTGCCAAGCATCTTACACTGAGCTGGGTTATGCTGGGCGTTGTGAAGCGCATCGAGCGTATCCGCCTTTACCCAACGACGCGCCAAGCCGCGGCGATGGCGGTAATGCTCGATGTGACGCGCGAACTCTATAACGCGCTGCTGGAGCAACGCCGTGAGGCCTATCGCTTGCGCAAGATTACGGTAACGGCGAAGATGCAGTACGCGGAGATCACCGCGCTTCGGGCCGAAGACGGGCGCCTGCGAGCGGTTTACCGCGAGACGGAGGATGCGGTGCTGCATCGCCTGGACCTGTCGATGACGGCGTTCTTCCCGCGCTGCAAACTCGGCGAGACTGCGGGCTATCCCCGATTTAGGAGCTGGCAGCGCTGGCAGCAGTTGGAGTTCCCGCACGGCAACCGCGCCCTACGCTTCAATCACGGACAGCAGCGAGTGAACATCCCCGGCGTTGGTGCTGTCAAACTCCGCAAAGGCCGACAAGTTCCGGCGACGTACGGGCGCGCGTGGGCGGTGTGATCGGCGTCGATCGCGGGGTGCACGTGCTGGCGGCGCTCTCGGATAGTCGGTTGATCGCCAATGTGGCGGTGGGCGAGGAGCGCAAAGCGAAGACCGCACGGCTTCAGCGCGAACTCGAAGCACTCACGGAGCGCGATGGCGCGCGGCGCGTGATCAATGGCCGCGAGCATCGTCGTATCAAAGCACGGGGACGCCTAGCGCGCGCCAAGGAGCGGCAGGCCAATGCCCGGCGCGACTACGCTCATAAGATCGCCCGCAGACTGGTTGACGGCGCCGATGTGATTGCGCTCGAGAAGTTGTCTCTGCGCGCGATGACCCGCAGCGCCAGAGGGACCGTGGATTGCCCTGGGCGCAAGGTGCGCGCCAAGGCTGGTTTGAACCGGGTGGTGTTGGATAGTGGATTTGGTCTGCTTCGGCAGATGATCGTGGCGAAAGCGGAAGAGGCTGCGCGCACGGTGGTCGAGGTAGATAGTCATTTCTCGTCGCAGGAGTGCTCGCGTTGCGAGCACGTTGCGCGCGAGAGCCGCCGAAGAAGGCGCCTTTGCTGTGTGCAGTGTGGTTATCGTAACCATGCCGACGTCAATGCAGCGCTGGTGATTCGGCGGCGCGCGCAGTTGGCGCGCAAGAGTGGGCTAGATCCGGCCGAGGAAGCCGGTCGCCGCGGTCAGGCCGCGGCGTAGGCACACGCAACGAATGGAACTCCCAAAGCATTACGACCCGCAGGCGGTCGAGCCGCGTTTGTACGAGCAATGGGAGCGCAACGGCTACTTTCACGAGGAGCCCGATCCGGCGCGGCCGCCGTTTATTATCTGCATGCCGCCGCCCAACGTAACGGCACGCGCACATATCGGGCATGGCTCGACGTATCTGCCGATGGATGTGCTTACGCGCTACCACCGGATGCTTGGAGAGAATGCCGACTGGCTGCCGGGCTCGGATCATGCGGCAATTGCCACCGAGGCCGTGCTGGTCAAAGCGCTGGCGAAGGAAGGCCGGCGCCGGGACGATCTGGGCCGAGAAGCCTTCATTGCGCGCGCATGGGAATGGTCGCGCACCTATGGCGGCGAGATCGACGCGCAGTTTCGCCGGCTCGGCTTTGGAGCCGATTGGGAGCGGTCGCGCTTCACGATGGACGAGGGGCTCTCCGCGGCGGTGCGCCGGGTCTTCGTTACGCTCTATCGCGAAGGCCTGATCTATCGCGGGACGCGTTTGGTGAACTGGGATCCGACGGGGAAGACGACGATCTCCGACGGGGAGCTCGAGTACGTCGAGCGCGACGGTACGCTCTGGCGCATTCGCTATCCATTTTCAAAAGAAGATCGCAGCGACGGCATTGAGATCGCGACCACGAGGCCGGAGACCATGCTCGCCGATGTTGCCATCGCGGTTCATCCGCAAGATCCTCGTTACTCGGCGGTCATCGGCCGCACCGTCTGGTTGCCGCCCCTTTTCGACCGCGCGATCCCGATCGTTGCCGACGAAGCCGTCGACATGGCGTTCGGAACCGGAGCGGTCAAGGTAACGCCGGCGCACGACCAAGTCGATTACGAGATCGGCGTACGGCATGGCTTGGAAATGCCTTCGGTTATCGGCCTCGATGCTCGAATCATCGGCACCGCCGTCAACGTCGGTCCATACGCGGGGCTCGATCGATTCGAAGCACGCGAACGAATCGTGACCGACTTGCAAGGGTGCGGCGTGCTTCTCGAGGCGCAGCCGCATCGGCATTCGGTTGCGACCAGCGATCGCAGCGGCGACGTGGTCGAGCCGTTACTCTCCCTGCAATGGTTCGTCAAGATGGCGCCACTGGCAAAGCCGGCGTTGGACGCGTATCGCGACGGCCGCGTCCGGTTCGTGCCCGAGCGGCATGGACGCACGTACGAGCATTGGCTGGAGAACATTCGCGATTGGAACATCTCTCGTCAACTGTGGTGGGGCCATCAGCTGCCGGTTTGGTACACGCCCGACGGCCGCGAAGTCGTCGCCGAGAGCGAAGAAGAGGCGCTCGATATAGCACTGGCAACCTACGGCACGAGCGAGCTGACGCGCGATTTGGATACCCTCGACACCTGGTTCTCCAGCGGAATTTGGCCCTTCTCGATTCTGGGCTGGCCGGAGTCGACGCCAGAGCTGCGCTGTTGGTATCCATCGCAGACGATGATCACCGGCGGAGAGATCATCTTTCTCTGGGTCGCCCGGATGGTGATGCTGGGACTGCACTTCATGGAAGCCGTTCCATTCCACGACGTCGTCATTACGCCGTTGGTCTTCGATGCCGCCGGGCGAAAGATGTCGAAGTCGCTCGGCAACACGATCGATCCGATGGAGTTGGCGGAGAAGTATGGCGCGGACGCATTTCGGCTCTCGATCCTTCGGCAGATGCGTCTCGAAAGCCAAGAGATTCGCTATCAGGAGTCGCGTTGCGAAGAGGCGCGCAACTTCAACAATAAGATTTGGAATGCGACGCGGTACATGCTCGCGCTGCCCGAGGGTTTGCCGCCGGCTATGACGCTGCCGGAGGCAGGCACGCTCACGCCGGCCGACCGCTGGATCCTCACCCGGCTTCGGGAGACGTCCGTACAGATTGCCGGGTTGCTCGACGCGTACGACTTCGGCAATGCGGCCGAGAGCGTCTGGCGCTTCCTCTGGTACGAAGTCTGCGATTGGTACCTCGAAGCGACCAAGGCGCCGGGAAATCGCTCGAGCCGGGCAGCCGTTCTCTCTTTTGTTTGGAATAACGCCATGCGGCTGCTGCATCCGGTTGCGCCCTTTATCAGCGAAGAGATCTGGATGGCTCTACCGCACGACGGGCCGACGATCGTAACGGCGACGTGGCCCGACCCGCTTGAGATTCCGGCGTTCGAAACCGAGGCGCGAAACTTTGAACTGCTCAAACGGACGGTCGAGCGGGTGCGCAATCTGCGGGCGGAGCTGGGGTTGCCTCCGAAAGAACGAGTGGCGCTCGAGGTTCCGGCGAACGTGCCGGAGGAAATGGCCGAGCTTCTTGCGCTCTTCTGCGCGGCCACAATCGAGCGATCGGCCGCGGCCGGTGAAAAGTTGGACGAAGCGCTTGGTTCAGTCAGCGTGCATGCCCCGCACGGCATGCTCGAAGAACGCTATCGCAAGGAGGTTGGGCATTTGCTCTCGGAAATCGACCGGGGCGAGAAGAAGTTGGGGAATGAAGCCTTCGTCTCGAGGGCAGCTCCGGAGATCGTCGCCAAAGAGCGTGAAAAGTTGGAAGCCTATCGCGGCGAGTTGGCGCGAGTCGAAGCGGCGTTGCGCGGCTTGAAGGAACCGGCATGACGGCAACGGCAGCGCACGGCGTTTTGGCACGAAGCGATGAGGTCGGCAGAATCATCGCGCGGCTGGCCCACGAGATCGTCGAACCGAACGAGGCTCAAGAGGGGCTCGTCGTGTTGGGCGTGCGACGCGGCGGGGAGGCGCTGGCCGTGCGGCTCGCGGCTGAGATCGAGCGCATCAGCGGGCGCAAGCCCGCGCTGGGCTTTCTGAACATCAATCTTTACCGCGACGACCGCGTGATGCACGAACTGCCGGAGTCGCAAATTCCCGTCGACGTCTCGGGCCGGATGGTCATCGTCGTCGACGACGTGTTGTACACTGGTCGAACGATTCGTTCGGCCCTGGATGCCGTAACCGATCTCGGGCGCCCGGCGGCGATCCGGCTCTGCGTTCTGGTGGATCGCGGCTTGCGAGAACTTCCGATTCAACCCGATTACGTAGGCCGGTTCACGCCGACGTCGCCGAATCAACGAGTGAAAGTGGTGCTCTCGCCCCAATCCAGCGCTTCCGATGAAGTGACGATATTAGGACACGCCGATGCGGATCCGCCGTAGCCTAATCGATCTGGACGACCTGACGGCCGAAGAGATCGCTGCGATCTTCGAGGAGACCGCGAAGTTCGAAGCTGGCGCACCGGGGCGCCGCTTGGGCGGCAAGACCTGCGTCAACATGTTCTTTGAAGAGAGCACTCGGACGTTCACGTCCTTCAACATGGCCGAACTGCGGCTGGGGGCCGACGTCGTCAACCTCGCGCCGCGCAACCTGAGCCTGTCCAGCAAGGGTGAAACGCTGGAGGACACCGCGATGACGCTGGGCGCGATGGGGATTTCGGTTTTGGTCGTGCGCCACCCGGAAGCGGGCTTTCCGCAGCGCCTCGCTCTGGGCTTCGACGGCCACGTCGTCAACGCCGGCGACGGCGTGCACGCCCACCCGACGCAAGCGCTGCTCGATATCTACACCCTCATCGAAGAGTTCGGCGATCTCAAAGGACGAGCGATCGCGATAGTCGGCGACATTCTTCATAGCCGCGTGGCGCATTCGGCGATCCGCGGTCTTTCGCGGCTCGGAGCCACCGTCGTACTCGTCGGACCCGAAGCCTTCTTGCCGAGCACCTACGCCGGCAATGGCGTCCGCGTCGAACGCGATTTCGACGCGGTCTTGCCGAACGTCGACGCGGTTGTTTTGCTGCGAATTCAACGAGAGCGCTTCGTCGAGATGCCGATCTCGGATGCCGAGTACGTCGCAGCCTATCGCCTCGATCATCGCAGGCTGCATTTATTGCGTAAAGAGAGCATCGTGATGCACCCGGGTCCGTACAATCGCGGAATGGAGCTCGATGATTCGGTGCTGGATTTCGCGGGCTGGCGCTACGCGCGTCAGGTGCACCATGGCGTTGCCATTCGTATGGCCGTCCTGGACTTGCTCGTCAACGCGAGGAGTCTGTAAGCGCTTTCATGACGGCTCTTCTCATCACGGGCGGCAGAGTCGTCGACCCCGTTGCGTCGCTCGATGCCGTTCGCGACGTGCGAATCCGAAACGGCATGGTTGCAGAGATCGGCGAGCATCTCGAATCCGATGAGGGCGAGAGCGTGCTCGACGTCGCGGGTGCGATCGTCGCGCCGGGTTTTATCGACATGCACGTGCACTTGCGCGAGCCGGGCTTTCCGCAGAAAGAGACGATCGCTACCGGAACGGAGGCCGCCGTGCGGGGAGGTTTTAGCGCCGTGGCCTGTATGCCCAATACCAATCCGGCGCTCGATGCCCCCGCCACGCTGCAATGGCTGCGGGAGAACGCGGAACGTTTGGGGCGCTGCCGAGTCTACCCGATCGGGGCAATCACGTTGGGGCGCAAAGGCCACGAGCCGTGCGACTTTGCGGCGCTGGCGCAGGCCGGCGCCGTAGGGTTTTCGGACGACGGTGACACCGTGGCGGACGCCGGCGTGCTGCGCGACGCCGCATTACGTGCGCGTCACGTTTCGGGCGTCTTTATCTCGCACTGCGAACCCGAGGATCTCATCGTCGCTCGCGATCTCGCAATCGCCGCCGAGACCGGGAAGCGCTGGCATATCGCGCACATTTCAACGCGCGATGCGCTAGAGCTGGTGCGCCGCGCGCGCGCGCAGGGTACGCGGGTCACGTGCGAGGCGACGCCTCACCATCTCACGTTTACCGCTGCCGATGCGAGCGAGATCGGTCCCCCCGCACGCGTCAATCCGCCGCTGCGCTGGGAGGAGGACGTTGCCGCGCTGCGCCAAGGCGTGCGCGACGGAACCATCGATGCCCTTGCCAGCGACCACGCGCCGCATTCGGAAGCGGACAAGCACGATGCCGCTAGTCCGGCCCCCGGGTTTACCGGATTGGAGATCGCCGTGGGAGCTTACGCAGAGGCGCTGCCGGATTTACCGGTTAGGCGCTTCGTCGAGCTGCTGTCGGCGAATCCCGCGCGAATTCTTGGGATCGCCGGCGGAACGCTGCGGCCTGCAGCGGCGGCCGACGTAACGATCTTTGCCCAACGCTCGTGGGTCGTCGATCCGTCAGCGTTTGCATCGAAGGGTAAATCGACGCCGTTTGCCGGACGCCGGCTACCGTGCAAAGTGCTCGCGACCATCGTCGGCGGAAGCCTGCGCTTTTGCGCGCCCGAGCTGGTCGCATGACGGCTTCCACGACTCCGGCCGCGTTGTTCCTGGCCGACGGCAGCCGCTTCGACGGCAACGCACTCGGCGTGGAGGGCACGGCGCTCGGCGAGGCGGTTTTTTATACGGGTATGACCGGCTACGAAGAGGCCTTGACCGACCCTTCGTACGCCGGTCAGATTCTGACGTTTACGTATCCGATGATCGGCAACTATGGGATCTCCGGCAGCGCCGCCCAGTATCGGCGTCCGTGTGCCGCGGGGACGGTAATCAAGCAGATTGCGTACCATCCGTCGCACCATCTCTCAAAGCAAAGCCTCCCATCGTGGCTTGACGAGTGCGGCGTGCCGGCGTTGGTGGGCGCGGATACCCGCGCGATCACGATTGCGCTGCGCGAGCATGGAACGATTTGGGCGGCTCTTGCCACCGGCGAGGCTGCGCTCGAGGATGCCGAACGCAAGCTCGCGCAGTTCGTGCGGACCGCGAACACGAAGGCGCTCGTGCCCAGCGTTGCGACGCAAGAAGTCTTCTCGCTGGGATCGGGGAAGAACGTTCGCATCGTGCTCATCGATTGCGGCGTAAAGCGCGCTATTCTCGCGCAACTGCAAGGGCTGGGCGCTCAGGTTACGGTCGTCCCCTACAACGTAACCGCGCAAGACGTCTTGGCGCACGACCCCGATGCAGTCGTTATTTCACCTGGACCCGGCGACCCCACGGATTTGGGCGAGACGATCGAAGTGCTGCGGCGTCTGGTGGGGAAAAAACCGCTCTTCGGCATTTGCCTCGGCCACCAGCTTCTCGCCATCGCCTGCGGCGCCCGAACCTATAAGTTGCCTTACGGTCACCGGGGAGGGAATCAACCGGTGATGCAGCTCCGAGCAGGCACCGTGATCGTGACCGCGCACAATCATGGTTATGCAGTTGACGCGCGCTCGCTGCCAGACGAACTGGAAGCGACGATGACCAATCTCAACGACGGCACGAACGAGGGTTTCCGCCATCGGACGTTGCCCATCGAGGCGGTACAGTTTCATCCTGAGGCCTCTCCTGGACCCTTCGACGCACGCTATCTCTTTGCGCAATGGCTCGAAAACTTACCGCGCCGCTGATTCTCGTCGCCGCCGCATGGCTCGCCGCTGCCGGAACCGGGCGGGCGCAGACGCTGCAGCGCTTGACCGTCGAATCGTTCGTCCTCTCGGCCGACACGCTGCAGCCTCAGGTCGACGTGCCCTTCCACGTGATCGTTACGCTGCACGTTCGCGAGAGCGTCAGCGAAATCACCAATCTCCAGCTTCCGATGCTCGCGCAGCTCGACTTGCTCGGCGACGAACGCCAAACGCTCAGCGGTCCGCGCGGAACGCAGTACCGCGAGGTCGTGACCGTCGTTGCCCATGCCGACGGCCGAATCATGATTGCGCCCGCGACGCTTCAAGCGATCGATGCGCGTGATGGCAAACCCAAGCAGTGGTTTACCAACGACCTGCCGCTCTCGGTCCACTCGTCGGCGACCCGGATTGCCAACGGTGTGGCCGTTGGGCTGCTGGCACATATCGCCCGCTTCTTTGCGGCGCTGCTCTGGCTCGCGCTGTTGGTGGGCGCTGCAGTTCTTGCGATATTCCTCCTCCGCCGCCGCGCGCCGGTTCCGCCGCCGGCCCCCGTGCCCGTCTCCTATCAACAAGTACCGCTGCTCAGCGAAGCGGAGCGGCGCCGGCATCAAATCGAGGATGCGCTCCTCGTGCTTCGCGCCGAGCGAACGAGGTCGGCTGCGGTTCGCGTTCGCGCCGCGGTATGGCGCGTCATCGGTGCGCCCGAAGGCGAGACGCTGGGCGATGTGCTGCGCCGCCCCGGTTGCAACGAAGGGGCTCTGCGCGACTTGCTCGTCGCGCTCGAACGCAGCGCCTTCACGTACGATGAAGATCTGCCCGGCGCCATCGACGATGCCTGCGCCGCGCTCGAACGCTACGTGGGGTCGCTGACGTGATCGTCGAGCGGCAACCGCGCGATCTGCACGACGCACTCGCTAAGACCATCGTCGGGCAAGAGAACGTGCTCGAGGCGCTGCTGCTGGCGCTACTCTGCAACGGGCACGTGCTGCTCGAGGGGCCGCCGGGACTGGCGAAAACGTTAGCCTGCCGCTCGCTGGCCGCTGCGTTGGAGGGTGACTTCAAGCGAATTCAGTTTACGCCGGATCTCTTACCGAGCGACATCGTCGGCACGCGAATCTTCGATCAACGGGAAAGCAGCTTTGCCACGGTGCTCGGCCCCATTTTTGCCAACGTCGTGCTCGCCGACGAGATCAATCGCGCCCCCGCGAAGGTGCAGTCCGCGTTGCTCGAAGCGATGCAGGAACGTCAAGTAACCATTGGACCCCAATCGCATGCGCTTCCCGATCCGTTCGTGGTCATGGCGACGATGAATCCGCTCGACTCCGAGGGTACCTACGCGCTGCCGATCGCGCAGATGGATCGCTTCCTCATGAAGATCAACGTTGGCTATCCGACGCGTGAAGAAGAGCTGCAGATTCTCGACCGCTTCGCGGTAGCCGATACGCAACCGGTCCGCTGTGTGGCAACGCTCGACGACGTTCGCTCCTGGCGCGCCGCGGCGCACGCCGTGCACGTGGACGAAAAACTCAAGCGATATATCGTGGATCTGGTCGCGATCACCCGCGCCGCCGAGGGCGTCAGTGTGAAATCCGCCGGCGGCGATACCTTGAAGGCAGCCGACCTGATCGATTACGGCGCGAGCCCGCGAGCGACGCTGGCACTGGCTTTCTTGGCGCGCGGGCGCGCGCTCTTGGACGGACGGGACTTTGCCCTTCCCGATGACGTCAGGGCGGTTGCCGCACCGGCAATGCGCCACCGCATCGGGTTCAACTATCGCCTCGCGACGGAAAATGTGAGCGCCGATCGCGTCATCGACGCGATGATCGCTGCCATCCCCGCGCCGTGACGATTCGCGACGCGTTGCTGCGAGCGCGCCGGCGACCGCGTCACTTCGGGGCTGGATCGCCGACGGTCTATCGCGGCGATGGTTACGAGTTCGTCGAGCTTCGCACGTACGTTCCCGGCGACGATGTGCGCCGGATCGATTGGGCCTCGACCGCTCGCTCCGGCGAGCTGCAGACGCGCGTCGTGCTCGAAGACGTAACGCTCACGCTGGCAGCAATCCTCGATGGCTCGCCCTCGATGCGCGTCGGTCGAAAGCGGCCGTTGCTAACGGCGGCACGCGAGGCGCTCGCCGACTGGTTCGGTGCCGCGACTGCGGAGGACCGCTGCATTCGCATCTCGGGCGGCTCGATCACGCCCGCCGCGCTGCAGCGAGGCTCGCGTCGTGCGGTGGCGCTGCGTGAGGAAGCCGGCGCGTTCGATTTAAATAAGACGCTGCGCACGGCGTACGCCGCGCTGCCGCGAGGAACGGCGCTGCTGGCGATCTCGGATTGGTACGATCTCGACGCCAGCGTGGATCGCGAGTTGGCCGGCCTAGGCGCGCGCTTCGATTGCACCGCATTGATCGCGCGCGATCCGTGGTACGAGCAACTTCCTCTAGCCGGCATCGTGCGTTTGCGCGGAGCCGAAGGTGGGACGCTGCGAGGGTACATCGGTCCGCGTGAGCGGACCGCGTATCTGGCGGCCGTTCGTGCACGAGAAGCTTCGCTGTTACGTCGCTTCGAAGCGGCGAACTGGCGAACCGGCCTGTTGCGAGAAGACGACGGCAGCGCATCGCTGGCGGCGGCCTTTGGATTGCGCTCGTGACGATCGACCATCCGTTGCGCCTTGGGCTTGGCGTCGTCGCGCTGATCGTTTTTGCGCTTCTTTATGCGATGCTGGCGCGGCGCGCGACGACGCACGATCTGGCGTACTCAAACATCACGTTCTTTAGGGATGCGGCCAAGCCCAGAACGTGGATCCCGCGGGCGTTGCAGGGCCTCTGGCTCATTGCGTTCGCGGCGCTGGTCTTGGGCGTGGGCGGTCCGCATTTGCAGCTGATGCTTCCGGCGCACGACGGCAGCGTCTTCATCTGCATCGACACCTCCGGATCGATGGCCGCGACCGACGTCTTCCCGACGCGCGCAGAAGCCTCAAAAGCCGCGGCGCGAGCCTTTATCTCCGAAAGCCCGTCCGGTACGAAGATCGGCATCATTTCGTTCGCCGGCGCGGCGGGAGCCGTCGTGCCGCTAAGTGCCGACCATCAAGCGGTGCTCGCGGGACTCGATGAGGTTCCGCCGCCGAACGGCGCCACCGCGATCGGCGATGCGCTCGCGCTTGCCGCGCGAATGCTGCCCCGCAAGGGCCATCGCGCCGTCGTGCTTATTACCGACGGCGTCAATAATAGCGGAACCGATCCGATGGAAGTTGCGCAACGGTTGGGGAATCAGCACATCCCGGTTTATACCGTCGGCATCGGCACCGAGAACGGGGGTCTGATTCCGGGGACCAACGAGGAGGCCACCATCGACGAAGACGCGTTGCGCGGTTACGCGCAGGCCAGCGGCGGCGCCTACGCGCGAGTCGAGAATGCGACGCAGCTTCGAGATGCGCTGTCCACTCTCGGACGAACGACCTCGCTTCAACTCAAACGAGTTGACGCATCGCTGCAGTTCGCCGTCGCAGGCGCCTTGGGGATGGTCTGCGCCTTTCTGGCCGGCTTGGGATTGGGGCGCTATCCGTGAGCGACGATCCGATTGCACGGCTGACGGAGTGGATCGAAGAAGCGGGCGGCGCAGCTCACATCGAGGCCATTGCGATGTGCTTGGCGACCGTCGGCGCGAACGATCGTCCTGCCGCGCGCATGGTGCTCTTGCGCGGCCTCGACCGTCGCGGCCTGCGGTTCTTCACGTCCTTCGAGAGTCGCAAGGGTCGCGAACTCGCCGAGAATCCCTTTGCCGCCGCGCTGCTGTATTGGCCTTGGCTGGAACGCCAAGTGCGGATTGAAGGCGCCATCTCGGTGCTTGCCGAGAACGAGTCAGACGAATACTTCGATACGCGCCCGCGCGGACATCAGTTGGCCGCCTGGGCTTCGGATCAAAGCGCGCCGGTCGAATCGCATGCGGTACTTGAAGAA
>Ga0182024_10020051_pt1 | contig 12250 bp, 14 predicted proteins | sample P32metaG_FD_120480 | JGI IMG/M metagenome (GOLD analysis project Ga0182024, IMG submission 120480) | Permafrost microbial communities from Stordalen Mire, Sweden - P3-2 metaG (Illumina Assembly) | ecosystem: Environmental > Terrestrial > Soil > Wetlands > Permafrost | place: Sweden: Stordalen...
ACGACTGGCCCGGGATTACGAACGCCTCGCGCAGACGCTGGCCGCGTACCACTACCTGGCTTTCGCCTGTCTGATGCTGCCCAATGCCCTGGCGGCGCTGCGAAGTGCATAACAGGCTCTAGGCCCCGACAGCCGCCTCAGTCGGCCGGCTAGGCTAGCGGGTCGCGCTCGGCTCAACGCCCTGGTCGAGGTAACATTTCTCAGGCCGTCGAGACGGCCAACGTCCCAGAGCCCTGACATGCGCGCATTCACCGTCCAGCGCTTCGGCGAAGCCCCGGCCATTCACGACGTCCCGATCCCCAGCGCGGACGGTGCGTTCCTCGTGCGCGTGAGGTATGCGGGCGTGAATCCTGTCGACGACAAACTCCTCGATCAGCTGACGGCCACTTCAACCTATCCATTTGTTCTGGGAATCGACTTCGCGGGTGTCGTCGAACGCGTGCCGGCGGCGGAACGCGATCTCCACCCCGGTGACCGCGTCTTCGGTATGGCGCGGACGCACGGCGCATACGCCGAGTACACCGCGGTCGGACTCGGCGTGAAAGCGGAAGCGCTGGCCCGTATCCCCGACGCCGTCACAGACAAACAGGCAGCCGCGCTGCCCGTCCCGGCCATAGCCGCGCTCGGGTCGCTCGAACTGCTGGGCGTCGCCGCCCACCAGCGTCTCGTGGTCATGGGCGCGACCGGCGGGGTCGGCGGCTACGCGGTGCAAATGGCCCGCGCCCGCGGGGCGTACGTCATCGCGACGGTTCGCGGCGATGTCGACGAAGCGCGCCGCCTTGGTGCCGATGAAGTCTATGACGCGAAAGCCGTCGACGTGTTCGAGGCGTTGCGCGCGTCTCACCCGGACGGCGTCGACGCGGTCCTCGATCTCGTCAACAGTCCGGTGGCCATCCGCCGCGACGCTGAGATTCTCAAATCCGGAGGCCGCCTTGTCTCGGCGATCTACGCGGCTGACGAAGGGTGGTTCGCTGAGCGCCAGGTCAAAGCGCACAACATTGGCTCGAGTACAAATCCCTTGTCATCGGCGCAGGGGCTGAACGAGGTCGCGCGCATGCTCGCGGACGGCACGATAACCGTGCGCATCCGCGCCACGGTTGAACTGGATGGCGCGGGGCAGATGCTCGAGAAACTTCGCAACGGCGGCCTCCGCGGCAAGGCGGTGATCCGCCTCTTCGATGAGCGCGCTGGCGAGGTCCAAAGGGGAGGGCGCAATTTATGAACGTCCAGCATTACAAGGATCGTTTGCTCGATCTCGCAAGAACACTATCTGCGCGGACGAGACGCGAAAGCGCCGATGGCCGCGGAGGATTCATCGATTCCGCTCACGACGTGGGTGATGCGAGTGTCGCCGACGAAACGGTGGCCGAGGCATTCGCCGAAGCGGATCGCAACTCGAACGTGCTGCAGCAGATTCACGACGCGCTGGCCCGAGTGGACGCTGGGACGTTCGGCGTATGCATCGTGGGCGGCGAGCCGATCGAAGAGAAGCGGCTCGACGCGGTGCCATGGACCGCATACTGCATGAAGCACGAACGCCTCCTCGAGGCGGCCTCAGGTCCGAAGACGCCGACCCTTTAGTGGATTCGCACCGGTCGACGAGCACTTCCAGAGCAACTCGCGGAGCACCGGCGTGAAGCGAAACGCTAGAGCTCGATTCTGCCTCGATGCCTTTGCCTGGCTCGTCTGGCTGCAGGATGAGCCTGGCGCGCCGGCTGTTCAACACTGTCTTGACGAGGCCGAGCGCGGCCACGCCGACTGCGTCACGTCCACCATCAATCTGGGCGAGGCGTACTATCGCCTGATTCGCGTCGACCGGCGTGAAAAGGCGGAGTCGCTCTGGCGGATGGCGCTGCGACGCACGCTCCCGGTCTCCGTGAAAGAGGCCACCCAACGGCGAGTGCGGCGGGCAGCCGAGCTGAAGGCCGATCATGCCATCGCGTACGCAGACGCGTTCGCCGTCGCGACGGCGCTCGAGTTTCACGCGACGCTCCTGACCGGTGATCCCGAAATCAAGCCGCTCGAAGGCGAGCAGGACTTGCAGGTGCGGTGGCTGCCCCAGCCGCGTTGACGAGCACCCTCAGCCTTCGCGGGGGTGTTAGACGAGAACTACCGCGCCGGCTGCAGGTGCGCCCACGCCGCGTCCTCGTCAAGAATCGTCACGAGCGCACGGCGAGCTGAGGAAGGATGGACGGGCTCGAGCAGGCTGACCTGGCCCTTCTCGTCGATGATGGCTTCGATCGTTCGAATCAGAGCCGCCGGCTTCTAGCGAACTGACCTGCCACCATGGCGATGGCAGTCCAATGGCGGCTCCGGTCAGCCCCAGGTACGCCCCCTGCCTGAGCGCGAGGTGCCGCACAGTGGCTGGCGTCGCGCCGAGCGCCTCGAACATTCTGAGGCGCCCGCCGAGCTTCTGAACATCAGCTTCCGCGCCGCTCCCGGAGCAGGTACCAAGCTGTAGTTGAAGATGAGCGTGCCCCAGTCGGGGCAGGCGGTACCGCAAAGCCGGAATAGCCGGCGAAGGCATCGGCCTTCTCCTCCGCCCTTCCGACTTCGTAATGCTCGATCACGAAGCTCGGGACCCAGATGCCGAGCCCGGGTCGGGGACTGGACCGGAGTGATGTGTTCAACATTGCACAGCCATCACCATCATGACCGCCCATGCTACCGTCCGGATGCCGAACTGGATATCAGCGCCGTCGGTTGCTTTCGCACGGCGGCCCAGCCGAAGCAAGGCAGGAGGGAACTATGTCTCGTAGTTATCGCTGGATACCAGTAACTGGCCTTCTAGTTGCGGTGCTCGGGTTCGCGTCCGCGACCGCCAAGGAGGGGTACCGCATCGTCGCGAGGCTGCCCAGCGTCATGGACGGCAAGTCTCTCGAGGTGTTGAGGTTCGACCCGACGTCCCACCGCCTGTTCGCGGGAAACCTGGTGGGCTTGTACTCGGCGGACCTGTCGGCGGTGACACCGAAGATGATCGCGCTCGCCGAGAAGCACAGCCTCGGTGCCATCGACGTGGCGCCAGACCTCGGCCGCGTGTTCTACGCGGCCCTCGACGAAATCGGCTACATCGACGAGAACGGCGGTAAGCCGGTCCAGATCTCTGACCTCAACGCATCAGGGCTCGTCTACGAACCGACGAGGCATGAGGTCTACGCGGCCACGGCCGCGAACCGCTCGCCGTACATCGTCGTGTTCGACGCCCGAACCGGTCAGCTTCGGACCAGCATTAAACTGCCCGGCTCGTACGCCTTCGATCTTCAGGCCATTCCCGGCACCATCTTCTTCTTGCTCGGCGAGGAGAACGGCATCTATGCGATCGATGCCAACACCGACGAGGTCGCCCCGTGGCGTGTCACGGGATCCCTGGTCACGCCCGGCAACCTCGAGGCGGATCCGAGCGGTCGGTACTTGTTTCTCGCGCGGTCGCGCGAGATCGATGCGATCGAGGTGGCGACACGCACGGTGACGGGCCGCGTCTCGATGTACGGGACGGCGTCCATCGGGTTCGACCCGTCATCGGGGGTGCTCATCGCGGCCTGGCCGGAGATGTCCGAGCAGCGTGACCGACTGGCCCTGCTTCGGCCGACGGCCGACGGCCTGACGGAGGTCGGAACACTGAAGAACGACGCGGGTGGCACGCGGATCGTGCGCACGAACTACGGGTTCGTTCAGCGCGCCGACAAAGAGTTCCTGATATGGTCGGCGCAGGCTCCGACCACGCGGCACTGAGGGGCGGCCGGGGCCGCGAGTGGGATGAGGGAAGACTGGAACCTCGGGACGATGCCTCCGCGAGTATCGCGTTCAATCAGCGACCGCGCGCAGACGAGGCGAGGGCTGTGAACCGGAGGGTTGCTGGTTGCGGTTTGTAAATCCGTTCGCTTCCGTCGAAAGAGTCGACGCGTCAGAGGAACTTGCCGACATCAGTTAAGACCTCGGCGACTCCGGTTTCAATCCCTTCGAGAAGTTCAAGCACGTCCTCGTTGGCGACGGGGTCCCCGACGAACGCGAGGTGTCCATCCGCTCGATCCGGTCGCGGTCGTCGCCGCCACGGCACTCCTGGCCGCCATGGCCATCATGGCGAGTGATGCACATGCAGATCGATCCTTACGAGTGGGATAGTGCGTTTCAGAATCGGACTGCCGATGCTGGATCAATGGAATGTCTGCCGCTCCTCGAAGACTTCGTCCTGGGTCGGTTTGACATCTCGGCTGAGGGGACGCGTGGTACTTTGGGGTCGCCGTCGAACGTCGATCACGGAGACACCGCGGATGTGGATGATGGCGAAACGTTTGGGATTGGCTGCCGTTGTGCTGCTGTGCGCCGTGTCACGAGTGTGGGCGCAGGGTCCGCCCTTTCAAACCGACGACCCGGTACCGGTGGACTTGCACCATTACGAGTTCTACATTTTCGGCGCGCTCGATGGCACCCCGGTGGAGAAGGATGCCACGGGGCCGGCCATCGAATTAAACTGGGGCGCCATTCCGCGTGTGCAGTTGCACGCCATCCTGCCCCTCGGTGTGGTGGATCCGTCGAACAACCCGGCCTACGCGCCGGCGGGAAGCGGTCCGCGGGAGTTCGGCCTCATCGACACCGAGGTGGGCGCGAAGATCGCGTTCATCAAGGAATCGAAGTTCATGCCTCAGATCGGCAGTTTCACCATGTTTGAACTACCGACCGGGAGTGTCGCCAAGGGTCTCGGCGTCGGCAAGGTCTGGTACCGGCTGCCGCTCTGGGCGCAAAAGAATTTCGGCCCTTGGCTGATCGATGGCGGCGGCGGTGAGACGGTGGTTCCCCAGGTCGGCTACCGCAATTTCCGGTATGGCGGCTTCCTGGTGAAATACACGTTTGGCGAGCGGCTGGAACTGGGCAGCGAGGCGGTGTACCACGGCCCGGAAGGCGTCGCCACGCCCCAAACCATGGCCGCCACCCTGGTGGACACCGGCGCGGTGTACCACTTCAAGCACAACACCAACCGGCAATTGCTTGTGTGTTACGGACACTCGGTCGCCGGCCAAACCGAGAACTACGCCTACATTGGGATGTACTGGACGTGGGGCAAGGACGCGAAGGCATCCGGCACCGGGTTCTTGCCGCAGGGAATGAACCCGGCGGCCGCGTGGAACGGAATCAGATAAGGAAAGGAGAAACGTACGGAAATCACCGCTCGGGGTCTCTGGACGATGATTCATGGCATGGGGTTCGGGGCGCTGTACCTGCTCGCCTGCTCGGGCGCCATCGTGGAACTGTGGCGCCGCTACCGGCCGGACGGGCCAGAAGGCATCAGCCGGCGCGATGAGGCCTTCCTGCGCGGTTACCTGCTGGTGATGGCGGGGCTGACCTGGCTAACCGTGCTCACCGGGGCCTACGTTATCTATCCCTGGTATCGCGCGGTGCCGCCGCCGGGAACAGCCGACCTCGCCGGGTTTCCGCAACGGCTGCTGCTGTCGAGCCCCGCCACAATCGACTGGCATTCGATTGGCATGGAGTGGAAGGAACACGTGGCCTGGCTGGCGCCGATCTCGATCACTATGGCCTGCGCGGTGGTCTTCAAGTACGGCCGCCACTTGAGAAGCCAGCCGCACCTGCGAAACGTGGTGTTGTGCTTCCTGCTGGCGTCTTTTCTGGCCGCGGGCATCGCCGCCTTTTTCGGGGCAATGTTGAACAAGAACGCGCCGGTCGTGGGAGGCCGCGTCATCCAGATCGTGACGGAGGGGAGGTAGCGATGCCCGCACACAACGCGACTTCTCCCGCAGCGACTCCGAACGGGTTTGGCGCGGCCGCCGTTCTGGGAGCAGGAATCGGTAGCGTTGCGCTCGCCGTCATGGCCATTGCGGCCGATCGCGTGCCGGCGCTCGGACGCGTACTCGACTTCTATCAGCCAACCGGGCCACTCTCGGGCGTGACCACCATGGGACTCGCGATCTGGCTCATCGCCTGGGTGTGCCTTCACTATCGATGGCGGAATCGGAACGTGGCACTGGGGTCGATCGCAGCCACGGCGCTCATCTTGCTCGTCCTTGGCATGCTCCTGACCTTTCCGCCAGTGGCTGACCTGTTCTGAGGGGATCCGCCGAGGTGCTCGTCACCGACCGGCGCCCCGAAGATCGCGGCGACGTGCGCGGCGGCCGGTTCGTGTCCGGGTTGATCGGCGAGCAGTTCGCCCTGCCGACGTCGTCGAGTCGCTGTGGGCGTCGCGACATCGCCGTCCGGACGAGCTGCCGTTCACCGTCTCGGCAGCCGATCCGCTGAACCTCGTTGGGATAGTCGTTCCGGGCCAGCGCGGACCGGCGATCTCAGGACGAACGGTGACGTTTCGTGATGGGGTGGCGCTTGCACCGAGCGTCGCTGACGCGGGCTCCGCTCACGGCTTAGTTGAAAGCTCGAAGGAAGCCTGAGGCGAATCCCGTTCGCGGTTAAGAGCCCTTGATAGCGCCGTCCTTCGGCTTCGGCGAGTTGAGGTCGAACGACAGGATCATCTTTAGCGTGAGCTTGTCGGACGCGCTGGTCAGTCCGGCGCCGATGCCGGCTTCGAAGTCCAGCTTGCCATTGCGATCGATGACGCCCCAGATCTCGTGGACCTGTTGGTTGGTCGGCAGGAAGCCGTCGATGTGGCCGAAGTCATCGTACTCCTCGGCCGCCACGGCCCACACCTTCGACAGATTCAACGCGATGCGCAGGGCCGGGGCAAAGTCCAGATTCTTGAGGCCGTCGTATTCGGTGTCGAGAATCGGATTGAAGATGAGGTCCACGTCGCCGAGGCGGACGCCGACGATCGGCCGGATCTCGGACGAGAACCGGCTCGTGTTCCAGCGTTGCGCGTTGACGCTGAACTCGAAATTCGTTCCGTAGAAGAACTTCCGATCCGCGGCGTGAGGTACGACGAAGAGCGTCCGCAACTTGAACCCGTCGAGTCCGAACCCCATCGTCCGGTCGACGCTGTAGAGCGGCATGTACAGGCCGGCTTCGAACCACGGTTTCACGCCGTAGGCCCACTCAGGCACGCCGTTCAACGAGTGGTCGGCGGTGACCGCACCGGGAAACGCGGGAGTCTTGATGCCGACCGGCGTGAAGTTCGTGTGAATGGTGAGGTTGAAGACGCCCTGTTCGGCGATCTCGGCGTTGTAGACCTGAATCTCATCGGTTTGCGCCCGCGCCGGCGCGGCGAGGCCTGCGACGATCGCCAAGGCACCTATGACGCTACGGACCAGGCCCTGTGTCACGACTACTCCCGTCTTTCTGCGCGCTCGGCTCTCTCGCCACTCTTGCGCCCGGCTTGCGCGAACGCCGTCCGGCCGGCGCCGAGCCCGGCCGCGATGATCGACGCGATCACCAGCGCGCGGAGGGACCATCGTGGCGCCTCAGGACTGGAGAGATCGATCATATTGCCAGCCGAGGTTGTCACCGGCGCTCATCGGAAGACCATGATGAGGTACCCGACGGTCGCGGCGCTGATGGAGGCGACCGCCACGTCGCGGTGCGTCACGGCGCCGCTCGTGTTCCCAGCGGCGAGGGCCCTCCGATTGGGTGCCAATCTGTCGGTTGCGACGAAGCCCACGTCGGCCGTCAGCATGAGGAGACTGTGAATGAGCCGCCGCGTCCGTCCGTGCGGATCCTGCCAGCCTTCCTTGAGATTCCACACTCCCGTGATGGTATCCAGCCCGAACAGACCCAAGATGCCGACGTTCAGCCACCCGTGTGCGGTTTTCAGCCCCTGTGAGTTCGGGTTCGTGAACAACTTTTCGCCAACGACGGCTTCGGCTCCAAAGAGGGGCAACATGGCGTAACTCGCATCGCGGTGGACCCGGAGGCGCTTCTTGTAGCCGTCGCTGTACTCGAACGCGACCTGGGGAGGGGGCCCGGATTGGACCGCGTCCGAAACACCAAAGTCCAAAGGCCATGGGTGCGAAGCCGCGGTGGGTACTGGTGAAGGGGCAGGCAGAAACGAGACACCGGCCCATGTCTGGTTCACTGACGGCGACGGGCGCGCGTCGGCCGGAGCGGTCAGTGTGAGGATGAGCGGGAGCAGCGTGAGGGCGTCCATGAGCCTCCTACCAGGGATCGAGGTGCGTGTGGGCTCGCGCCCTTTAGAGCACGATCATCGCGGCCGCCCAGCCAGCTGGATCCAGATCGGACCTGAACCAGTGACTCTGGTCCACCACCATCTCCTCACCCTCGCGGCTCACCGAGAAGCGGTCCAAGTTTCTCGTCGCCCGACCGGCGATGTGCACGCCGTCGGCCTGGTATCGCGAGTCGTGTTTGGTGCACTGAAACCGGTGGTCGTTGGCCACCCACTTCACCGCCGCCTGCTCGTGCGGGCATGCCAGATTGAAGGCGTAGGCGTGTCCGGCCGAGCGAACGACGATGACCTGCGCGCCATGATCGATATTCACGCTGTCGGCGGCGGGAATCGGATATCGGCGATCGGCCCAATCACCGCGCCCGTCGATAAGCCCGATCGGCAGCGCCGCGAGATCAGCCGCTGGCAGACCCAGTGCGATCAGGCCCATGACCACACAGCGGCTACAGTCGAGGAACTCGCGACGCGATGCGCTCATCGACTCATCATCCGACGTTCGGCAGCGCCGCGCCCGCGAGCGTCGTGACCAGCCACAACACCATACTCGCGAACGCGGCGGCGTGCAGCCGCCGCCAATCGTCGCTGCCGCTTGCGAGGGTCGCGTGGCCGGCCGACCACACGCGCCACCCGTTCACCATCAAGGCCACGACGAGCGCCATCTTGATCCAGAACACCTTCGAGTGCAGAAACGTATCGACGTCAGCGGCAAATAACAGCACGCCGCTCGCGATCACGACGGCCAGGCCAGTGAGGACCATCTCGTGAGTGTGCCGGAGCGTGCGCAGATGCGAGCGGCGCTCCGCGAAGTCCCACCGCTTCGCGAGGATGGTCATGCGGTCGGCCGCGATGGCGCACCCACCGCCAACGAGAAGTCCGGCGACGTGGGCAAACCCTATCGCCGTACGAAGGCCGGCGGAATTTGAGTATGCCGACGACCACCATGCGAGCCACTCAGCCACCATTAGGAGAACCCGTCATCTTGTTAGTGGGTATGAGTTGCACAAACTATTCCATTCGGACGTCGTGCGACAGCGTCCGGCCTGATCGCGTGCGATTCATCGTCTGTTCATCTTGGCGGGCTGCGCATGGCTCTTCTATCGTTTTCGACGAGCGCAGTGCATCCTACACGAGACGCCGCTATGCGAATTCTCCTGGTTGAGGACGAGCGTTCAGCCGCACGCATGATCGCGAAGGGGCTCCGAGAGCATGGATATGCGGTTGACGTCGTCGGCGACGGCGCCTCCGCCGTTCAGCAGGCCGCAACGGCGTCGTACGACGTCGTGATGCTCGATCTCCTGCTGCCGGTGAAGAGCGGCCTTGACGTGTGTCGCGACTTGCGGGCCAAAGGCGACGCGGTCCCAGTGTTGATGCTCACCGCTCGCGACGCTGTCGACGACCGCATCATCGGCCTCGACGCCGGCGCGGATGACTACCTGACCAAACCGTTTCATTTCGGAGAACTCCTCGCACGTGTCCGCGCGCTGACGCGTCGCCGCGCCCTGCCGTTGCTGCCCGAACGCGTGGTGTGCGGACGACTGGTGCTCAATACCCGAACCCAGGAGGCCTGGGTCGATGGTCGGTCCATCACGCTCACCGCGCGTGAGTATGCGTTGCTGGAATACCTGTGCAGAAAGGAGGACGCGGTGGTCTCCCGTGAGGAGATCGCCGAGCACGTCTGGGACAACCGGTATGACCCGTGTTCCAACGTGATCGACGTCTATGTGCGACGGCTGCGACGCAAACTCGACCGGGGAGCGGCGTCCTTCATTCGAACCCGGCGCGGAGCCGGATACCAGTTGAGTGGAGCACCTGAGGATGTGACATGAGATGGTCCATTCGTACGCGGCTGACCGTATGGTGGAGCGCCCTGATGGTGCTCGCGCTGGCGGCGTTGAGCGCCGGCGTGCTGTGGCTGCACGCGCGGTGGGGTTTGGCGCAATTCGACTCTGAGCTCGCCGGTCTCGGCGCGGCGACTTCCCGCGTGATTCAGGAGGAGCTGGGTGAGAGCGGGAACCTTCAACGGGCCGTCAGGGAAACCCACACCGCGATGGACGTCCCGGACCGGGCGACCGCGATCCTCGACGTTGGCGGCACGCCTATGGCCGCTCATTGGCACGGGTTCCAGTACGACCGGACGATGTGGCCAGCCGGCGCCTTTCCGCTGTCGAGCGTGACGACCCTGAACGAGAGCGGCAGGGCCTGGCGCGCGCTTCTGCGACGCGAATCCTCGTCTGCCGGCGACTACGTGATCTTCATCGCCGGTCCCCTCGACCAGCTCCGGCGGCAGCAGGACCTGCTCGCCAGAGCCCTTTTGGTGGCGACGCCTCTCATCGTGCTCATGACGGCTGGCGTGTCCTGGTGGGTGGCTTCGTCCGCGCTCAGGCCCGTGACCCTCATGGCCGCGAGGGCCGAGGCGATCACCGCGCAGTCCGCCGACTGGCGGCTGGACGCGCCCACCGCGCAAGACGAACTCGGCCAACTCGCGCGGGCCTTCAACCGGCTCCTCGATCGGCTTGGCACCGCGTCGCAGACGCAACGGCAATTCATGGCCGATGCCTCGCATGAGCTGCGCACGCCGGTCTCCGTTATTCAGACCTCGGCGGATGTGACCCTAGCACGGCCGGTGCGGGAGGAAGCGGAATACCGTGAAGCCATGACGATCGTGAGCGAGCAAAGCACGCGGCTGAGCCGACTGGTCGAGGACATGTTGGTGCTCGCCAGGGCGGACGCAGGGGGCTACCGGCTGACCCGTCGTCCGCTCTACATAGATGAGCTCGTCGCGGAGTGCGTGAGAGCGGTCACGGTGGTCGCGATCACACGCGGGATTCAGCTCGGAACCGATCTGCAGCCGGACGTCTGCGTCGATGCCGACGATCGACTGCTTCGCCAGTTGGTGACCAACTTGCTCGAGAACGCGGTACAGTACACGCCGCCCAGTGGCTCCGTGGCGGTTGCCGTTCAAGAACACGCCGCGTCCGTCACCATGACCGTGTCCGACACGGGGCCTGGCATCGCGCCTGCCGATCGCGAGCGGGTCTTCGAACGATTCGTGCGCCTCGACCCCGCGCGATCGGCAACGTCGGGCGCTGGCCTCGGGCTCCCGATCGCCCGTTGGATCGCCGAGCAGCATGGGGGCACACTGACCGTCGAGCCGGCCGCGGCCGGTGGATGCATGTTTGTGGTGCGGCTGTCCTCCACGAAGATGAACCTCGGGTGAATCCGAGACATCGCCTCCTCGCCAGAGGACACTGGTGCGGTCGGTGATCGCTTCGTCCCGGCCTTCGCACGTCCCCCGCGGTGGCCGTAGGCGTCTCGACGTCGAGATCGCACCAGATCAGGCCGCCGGGTCCCGTTCTGGAATAACCTTCCCATCTTCCCCGGTCGGATGGCACGTAGACCCTTCGGACAGGAGTCGCCGATGCACACGGCCAAGCGATCCGACCTTGAGACGACCCACTGGAGCCTCGTGGTCGCCGCCGGCAGCGATCTCTCGACGCCCGCTCGGGCCGCGCTCTCGCAGCTCTGCGAGACCTATTGGTATCCGCTGTATGCCTACGTCAGGCGCCAGGGACATGACGCGGACACGGCGCAGGACCTCACGCAGGCCTTCTTCGTGCGGCTGCTCGATAAGCAGAACTGGCAGGACGTCCGGCGCGAGCGTGGCCGCTTTCGATCGTTCCTGCTAGGCGCGATGCAGCACTTTCTCGCCAATGAGCGCCAGCACCGGCACCGGTTGAAGCGCGGGGGCCCTCGCCCGACTCGATCGCGGCATCTATTACTTGCCGCGCGCGAACGCCCTCACCGGGCGCCCGTTTGCGCCAGACCATAACGCGGTCATTGACGCGGTCGCCAGGCGGGACCAAAGCCGCGTCGTCGTCGACGGTCTCACCGCGGCCAACGATCTGGGGTTGACGACGGCCGTGCCGGCGCGGATCACCGTGCTGACCGACGCGCGGTTACGTCGCATTCAGCTCGGCAACCAGCACATTCGCTTTCAGACCGCCGCCCCAAGCCGCCTCTACTGCGGGGCACCCGGTTATGCGCATCGTTCAGGCTCTCGACTGGTCGCAGGATCTCCTGGACTCTGATCGGCCGAGAATCGTCCGGCGGCTGAAGGCGATTCTTGACGACAAGAAGCACGGCCCCGCGCTCCGAGACGATCTGAAGCAG
>Ga0182024_10020052_pt1 | contig 12249 bp, 9 predicted proteins | sample P32metaG_FD_120480 | JGI IMG/M metagenome (GOLD analysis project Ga0182024, IMG submission 120480) | Permafrost microbial communities from Stordalen Mire, Sweden - P3-2 metaG (Illumina Assembly) | ecosystem: Environmental > Terrestrial > Soil > Wetlands > Permafrost | place: Sweden: Stordalen...
GCCAGGGGAATGAACAGGTAACGGGCGACTCCAGACAACATAAACATCGGAACAAAAACGATGCAAATACAGAGCGTGGAGACGAGGGCCGGAACTGCAATCTGACTGGCTCCATCCAGGATGGCCTGCATCTTGGCCTTTCCGTGATCCAGGTGATTATCGATGTTCTCAATAGTTACCATGGCATCATCAACCAAGATGCCGACAGCCAGAGCCAGACCGCCAAGGGTCATGATGTTGATCGTTTCCCCCAACGCGCTCAGGGCCATAATGGAACAGAGCGCTGAGAGCGGGATCGATACGGCAATGATCAGGGTGCTCCGCCAATCTCCCAAAAAGAGAAGAATCATCAACGCAGTCAAGCATGCCGCAATCACTCCTTCGCGGATCACTCCCTGAATCGAGGCGCGCACAAAGATCGACTGGTCAAAGAGAGGGCGGATGGTCAAATCCTTGGGCAACGTCGGAAGAACTTCGGCGGCATTCTTCTTGATATTGGCCACAATATCCAAAGTGGAATTGCTTCCATTTTTGATGATCGAAATCAGGGTGGAACGAACGCCATCCTGTCGCACGACATTCGTCTGCGGAGTGTAGCCGTCCCGAACGTGCGCAACATCCCGGATATAGATAAGGGTCCCATTGACGGTCTTTATTGGAAGATCGTTTAGTTCGGCAATAGTTGTCGGAGTACCGTTGAGGCCGATATTGTATTCAAGGTGGGCGATTTTCGCCGTTCCGGACGGTAAAATGAGGTTTTGCACACTGATCGCATTAATCACGTCGCTCGGCATCAAGCCCTCTGCCTGCAGTTTGTCCCAATCGAGGTCCACCGAAACGACCCGTTGCTTGCCTCCATAGGGATACGGGACTGCTGCTCCTTCCACGGTCGTGAGGGCAGGACGGATGAAATTAAGCGACAGATCGTTGAGGGCCTGCTCTGAGAGTGACTTGCTGCTTATGGCAAGTTGCAAAATGGGAACACTGGACGCGCTGTACTGAATAATGAGCGGAGGCGTGATGCCTGGCGGTAGATTCTTGAGCTGAGCTTGTGAGATAGCCGTGACCTGGGCCACAGCCATGTCAACGTTCACGCCCGGATGAAAGAAAACCTTAACCACGGCCACTCCGTTGAGCGATTGCGATTCAATATGTTCGATACCGTTGACGGTGGTTGTCAAAGATCGTTCGGTAACGGTGGTAATCCGTTGTTCCATGTCCTGTGGCGCCAGTCCGGTATAGGCCCAGACGATGCTGACCACGGGGATGTTGATATTGGGGAAAATATCAATAGAGGTACGCAGGATGACGATAGGACTCAGGATCAGGATCAATAGAGCTCCCACCAAGAAGGTGTAGGGCCTGTTGAGAGCTAATTTAACAATCCACATGGCGTTTCCTTATTTGTCTTTCAGTGTCTTCGAATGGGATATGCTAATTTCATTTTCCTCTTGTCCAGGAGGGCTCCCAGCAATCAATCCGAGTGGAACGGATCTTCACTGGACTTATAATAGTCGGTGGTGGGAGAGGGATCGTCATTTGCTACGGTTGCGCTCGCACCGGGGTTGGCGCAACCCGTGGTCACTAATAACTCCATCGCCAAAACTAAGAGAGCGGCCAATAGGCGAAGTGTCTTAGTAAAGGTAAAGCGATCAAACTCATGTGTGATCCATCGATTTTTGATACTTAGGGGTTTCATATCGTCATTATTTGTGCTTGCTTATCGGACGTCGTGTAGCGGGCGTATTTGGTTATAAGGTTGTAGGGAACTACTGTGCACCAGATGGTTTAATGAATTGCGTCTCCACGGTCCTTCCATGAAAGAAAGGGTGTTGTTCGTCACGTTTATCGCTCCCTGGGGTTCTGAGATTTATCAGAAGCGCCAGACTTATTTTTCGTCCGAGTTTGTTATCTAATTTCATTGTGTTTTCATCCATATAGTTGTGAGTTGGTGGGCGGGTCTCCAAGCTTCAGGCCATGGCGGCCCTCCTTTCCTCCACTTCCGCAATTTCCACTTCGGAAAGGCGAAAATCGGGTGCGCCCATCATTTCCTCGACCTGTTTCGCGTTGCGGGCGCCGACGATGGCTCCCGTCACGACAGGGTGACGAAGCGTCCAGGCGATGGCGACCTGCCCGGGCGTAAGTCCGCGCCGTGCGCCGACTTTCCGCAGGCGTTCGACGAGCTGCAGGTTCTGTGTGAGCTTGGGTTCCTGGAACTCGGCATTGCGTTTGCGCCAATCGTCCGCCGGAAGCTTTGCCGCGCGGTCGCGGGTCATCGCTCCGGTCAACAGGCCAGAGGCCATCGGCGAATAGGCGATGACACCGACCTCTTCCGCCTCACAGAAGGGGAGAACTTTCTCCTCGATATCGCGCTTGACGAGAGAGTAGGGCGGTTGAAGCGACGTGACAGGCGCGATGGCCTGGGCGTGGCGCAACTCATCCTCGCTAAAATTGCTGACGCCTATCCAGCGGACTTTGCCTTCCTTCTGGAGTTCAGCCATTGTCGCCCAGCCTTCCATTGTTTCGCCGAGGTCTTCCACGGGCCAATGGATTTGATAGAGGTCGATCGTCTCAACCTGAAGGCGACGCAGGCTGTTTTCGATTTCGCGACGGATGGAGGCAGCTTTTAGCTTGTAGTTCACCTTGCCGTCCTTGTCCCAGACCATGCCGCACTTGGTGAAGACGTAGGGACGCGCGTCGGTCCATTCAGCCAGGGCCCTTGCGACGACTTCCTCGGAGTGACCGAGGCCGTAAGTCGCGGCCGTATCGATCCAGTTGATGCCCAGTTCGAGAGCCCGATGAATGGCGGCGATCGAGTCGCCATCGTCCTGCTTGCTCCAACCGTGTTGCCAGGGACCTCCAACGGCCCACGAGCCAAAGCCGATGGACGTGATGAAGAGATCGGAGTTTCCGAGCTGCTTGGTTCTTAACTGCTTTGTCGTTGTATTCATGATTTAATGTTTTTGATTTTGGTTTTTGTAAAAAATCTATTCGTGAGACAGACGGCCCATCATCTTGTCATGCTGGAAACTTTTGAGATAATGCCAGTCGTTGATCGCCACGATCTCCAGGACGAAAAGAATCATCTGTTCCTCAGTAAAAAAAACTTGGGCGGCATAAATGGCCCCGCGTGGAATGGAACTGATCGGATTGCAGGTAACGGCCTCGGCCAGGTTGAGTGCCGCTTTTTCCCGAAGGCTAAAAGCCGTTTCACTTCGCCAATTTTTCAGCAAGCACAAGCGGTGATCTGTTTCGCCATTTGCTTTCAATTTTATCGATTCCTCGCGCATGCAGCATTTGCAGCCGAGGATCTGCACGACCCGGAGCTTGACGAGATCCATCAGGTCGGCATCCGATTCAATGTCGACCATTGCAGAATCGACCTTGGTTTTCCTTTTTTTCCTATTCGGAAATTTAAGAGGGGCTGAAGTTGTGAATTTTTCCAGGCTAAGAATCATTTTTTTTCCTTTCTTTGCAACGAAGGATAACTTTTGCCCTGGAGGGCTTCTATCATACCTTGGTTTGATGCGGTTTGGCGGTGCAGCTTGCCTCTGGGTTTTACGTTTATTTTTCGTTTTAAGTTTTTTCAGCCACGTCTGTGAGAATCGATTCTGTCGGGCCGATTAGTTCATGGAGTTCAAAGGCTCGCCGTCGATGATGTTGAACTGAGTGCTAAAACCGTATCTATGCTTAACAGCGTTGGAGGCATCCGCTGGGTTAACCTGACCAGGGGTGTGGCGACCACCTGGCCAGGTTGATTGCTGTCTGGCCCACTAATCAGTTATCGAGATGGACCGTGGTGGTTGCGGCCAACTTGATTTGGACCCGGGCCGCAACGCCAAGCCCCCGAATCGTGTAGTTTCCGGGCACAAGCTTAACCGTTTGCGGATCTGGATCCATTCTACCGTCGTTATTTCGAACCCACTCCACAGACTTACCATTGGCATCGTAGATTCGATATCCGGTATGAGGGTAGTATTCGTCTCCGCAGCCCCATGTGGTTTCCTGGGTCGGCGTATAGACCACAAGATACCCGTGGGAAACGGGAGTAGGCCCAGCGAATGTGCTGGGTCGATAAACGCCGCCGACCTCGGCAGCATGGGTTTGGCTGGAGAAGCAGATTAGCGCCAAAGCAAGGGCGCCAATCTGAGTGAGTGTTGATGGGAGCTTTCTAAGTATGTTTGTTTTCACGCTCTACTTATCGCTCCTTGCGCGAAGAGCTTCTATTATACTTTGGTTTTAGACCGTATTCTTTGGCTCCAGTTACACCTGGCTTCTCCGCCATCCTAACCAAGTTGCCAGCGACTCGCCCTGCATCTTGTGCATGACTTGCCCGCGCCGAATTTTCCCGCGATTTGTTTTGAAGCATGCCGGTTACGACGTACGCCATTACGTCGCGCGCGCGTCAACGTACTGTGGCTCGTTTCCAGTTCGCTCACTTCTGCATTAATCTTGAGCGATTTGAGATCGCGTTCGATGGCCTGCTGGATCGCCTCCAGAAATTGATCGTGCTTGAACGGCTTCGGCAGAAATTCAACGGCTCCCGCTTTTATCGCCTGGACGCTTAGGGGATGTCACCTTCCAGTGGCTCGGAAAGTCGAGATTCTGATCTTCTTCGGGTCCGTCGTAAATCCACGATTGGAAGATTGCAGGTACTTCGATGTCATGGCCGGGAATTACGATGACGCAGCGAACCGGTAACGGCGGCTTGGTGACCTGGGGAGACGCCTTTCTGGCTTCGCCTTTGTTTTGTGCGATTTGACCTCGCGGGCTTATTTTCATATTTCGATTCCGTCAATATTGAGCGTTGAACCCAGGATTCGAAGCATTTGGGCGGCATTGAACGGTTTACGGAGAAAAGCTACAGCGCCAGCCTGTATAGCTTGTTGCCTCTGCTTCTCGTCGCCGTGCGCCGTGACAAAAATGATCGGCACGCGATGGCGCCTGGCGGCCAATTCACGCTGGAGTTCCAGCCCGCTCATCCCACGCATCTGAATATCGAGAATCAAGCAGGCCGTACGGTCGATGTAGATCGAACTAAGGAATTCCTCTGCCGAGGAAAATTGCTCCACCTCGAATCCAAATGACTCAATCAGGCTTGCCAGTGCCTCGCGGATCGATTGGTCATCGTCCACGATCGAGATTAACGGGATACCTGCAATCTTCATCTGCCAAAACCTACCCCTGCTTAACAGCGCAGGTATTATACTTTGGTTTTAACCTGGCCAACGATTTGATGACCACTTGGCCAGGTTGTTTTTGGTTCACCCGTTATTTATCCAAATGGACCGTGGTTGTGCGCGCATCCTTGATAACGACCGGAACGGTCACGAGACCTTCATGCCCCGACCAAGCCTTTACGACATAAGTCCCGGGCATCAGTTCCACCGTATCGGGTCCTTCCTCGGGAAAAGTCCCGTGATTGTGAACCGTCCGTAACTTCGTTCCTGCGGTATCGTAGATCGAGTACGCGGTGTGGGGATAGAAGAAATCCCCACATCCAAACTGTCCTTGACTCGTAGCGGAATAGACGACGAGGTCACCGCGGGAAACCGTATCGGATTGTCCGGATGAATCCGGTCCAACGGCAGGCAGGACTGGACCGGCATTGGTCTGGGTTGAGAAGCAGATCAGCGCCAAGGCGAGTGCACCGACCTGGGCTAAGAACGATGGAGACTTAGTGAGAAGGTTTATTTTCATGCTCCAGCTATCGTTCATTCCTCAAAGCGCTTCCATTATACCTTGGTTTGATTCATCTATTCGTTCATCCCGATACCCAGCTTCTCCGCCATTCGCACTAAGTTTGCCAGGGATTCCGCGCGCATTTTGTGCATCACCTGGCCACGCTGAATCTTGACCGTGATTTCAGTTGTGCCCAATTCTCCAGCGACCTGTTTGTTGAGCATGCCCGTGACGACAAGCCCCATGACTTCACGTTCGCGCGGGGTAAGCGAATGATAGCGCGACTCAAGTTCGGTGACTTCCGCATATGTCTTTAACGCTGCGCGGTCACGTTCGATCGCCTGTTCAATGGCCGCGAGCAACTGATCGTCGTTGAAGGGCTTGGGCAGAAATTCAACGGCGCCCGCTTTCATCGCCTGAACGCTCATCGGTATATCGCCATGGCCGGTTATAAAGATAATCGGGATCCGTTTGCTGGCTGGAGCCAGCTTTCGCTGGAGTTCCAATCCGCTTAACCCCGGAAGACGCACATCGAGCACAAGGCAAGCCGGTGTCTGCGGTCGTTTGTGCCGAAGGAATTCCTGTGCTGATGCAAACGTCTCGACGCTCAACCCAGCGGATTCAATCAGACTGCCGAGCGCCTCCCGAATGGAGGCATCGTCGTCGACTACGAACACAATGGGGCTCGGCGATTTCACGTTTCACCTCCGTCCATGATGGGCAAGGTAAACTGGAAAAGGGCACCCGGTTCTCCTTGATTCGCTTCGGCCCACAAATGTCCGCCATGTCTTTCGATGATGGAACGACTGATCGCCAGCCCCATGCCCAATCCCTCGGGTTTCGTCGTGTGGAAAGCTTCAAATAGGCTTTCTACCCGTTGCGAATCCAACCCGATGCCGGAATCTTTAACCGCCACGCGTATCGTCTCCGTTTTGTTTCTGTCTGAGCAGATGTGGACGATTCGTGGACGATCCGAGATCGTCTTCATGGCATCGAGTGCATTGGCTACGAGATTCAAGAGTACTTGTTGGAGCTGGACGCGATCTCCCCAAATAGGAGGCAGGTTGGAAGCGAGGTCCGTTTGTAGCGAAGCCCGATGAAGGTCTACCGTACCTTTGGCCAGCGCGGCCACCTCGCGAATGACGTCGTTGATCTCAACTTGTTTGTGATCCGATTCGCCTCCTTTGAGGAGTGTCCGAATTCGTGTGATGACATCACTTGCCCTGTTACCGTCACGGATGATGCGCTCCGAAGCCTCACGCGCCTTGTCCAGATTCGGAGATTCGCCTCTTAACCAGCGAAGACAGGCATTGGCATTCGTCACCACGGCCGCAATGGGCTGGTTGACTTCGTGCGCAATCGAGGCCGTTAGTTCCCCCAACGTCGTCGCCCGCGCCACGCGGGCAAGATCAGCTTCCGTCTTTCGCAACGACGCTTCGGCGCGTTTGCGCTCGGTCTCATCGATCACGGTACCCACCAATTCAAGGAGATCGCCGGTTGGGCTCAGCACGGGGTGGCCCACTGAGTGGATGTCCCTGATCTCGCCGTTTGGTAGGATGTATCGGAACTCTATGTCGAATCCCACCTTGTCACGCCTTGATCTCTCAAGCGTCTCCGCTTTTCCGGCTTGATCATCCGGATGAATGCGTTGAAAAAAGTCTTCGAATGTCGGCACCCCCGCGTCTGGGTCGAAATCCAGCATGCGGAAGCACTCCTCTGACCAGAACCGGACCTTGTCGGTCGAAGGCACCCAGGCCCAACTGCCCGTATGACTCAGCTTCTGTGCCTCCGCCAAATAGGCCTCGTTTTCGCGGAGCTTCTCTTGCGCCTGTTTCTGGTCATGGATATCGATGTTGCTCCCGTACCAGGCGAGAACGCGTCCGGCACTGTCAAATAAGGGGAAGGCACGCTTGAGGACCCAGCGGTATTCTCCGTCGAACTTACGGAGGCGTGCTAACGCATCGAGAGGTTGCCTCTTCGCGATCGCTGCCAGCCATTTGCTCTTCACCTGCTCAAGATCATCGGGGTGATAGGTGGGTTCCCAGCCCCAGCCCAGCCCTTTCTCCAACGCCATTCCCGTGTATTCCAACCAACGCTGGTTAAGGAAGTCCACCCAACCGTCGGGTCGCGCCGTCCAGAGCATGCCAGGGACCGTATCGATAATCAGCCGGATATTGTTTTCCGCTTCCTTCGCCTCCGTAACGTCCATGACCACTCCAACAAACTCGAGTTCGCCCGACGAAGTTTTTTGGGAATGAGCCACAATCTGAACATGCTTGACCGTGCCATCCGGCATCAGCAAACGGTGGGTTAGATCAAAATCCTTCCCATCTTGCGCCGCACGCTCGATGGTCTGCTTTACAAAGTCCCTGTCCTCTGGAGGAACACGTTTCAGGACAAGTTCCACGGTCGGTTTCGTCGTTGGATCCCATTGGAAGATTCGAAAAGTCTCCTCTGACCAGAAAATCTCTCCCGTGGAAACGGTCCAGCCGAAGCTGCCGGTGTGACTTAATCTCTGTCCTTCGGTCAGGTACGTTTCACTGCGTCGCAGTTCCTCGTTAACCCGCTGAAGGTCCTGCGTGCGCTCCTGTACTTTTGCCTCCAGTTCATCACGCGCCCGACGGAGCAATTCCGCGCCAAGCTTTTGCTTGCTACAGATCCAACTGATCAAATAAGTCGCAAATAAAAAAACAATGCTTCGAGCTACTTCGCTTGCATCCAGTTCAAAAGCAACGGCTGAAGGTCTGAGGAACCACTCAATCGTAGCGACCGATAGCACACCTGCCAGAAGCCCTGGACCGAAACCGCCATACCAAGCGGCGAGGATTACCGCGCAAAAGAAGAGCGAATTGGGAGTTTGTTCAAAATGTGCCCTCAGTTGCACCGTTACAAAGAATGCGACGGCAACGAAGGCAATCGCCGCCGTGTACTTAACCAGCATTCTAGGCCGCCGCTTCGCCGGCGCATTTGGTTTTTCCATAAACCTGTCTCCCGACCACTGGGAACATCCATCTGACCTGCATTTTAATCAAAGTTTGTTTCTAAGAGAAAGCTAGACGCGCCCTGATCTTTCGATTCCCTTTCCGCAGCTTAAGCCAGATTAGGCGGAGCCTTTAGATGGGCAAGTGACCCCAAAATTGACCCCAGAAAATTAAATTTGGCATCGAGAAGTTAAGCCAAATTTTCTTGAGGTTCAGAGGTAAAGCGGGCAGCCCAAGGTAGCTTCAAAGGTCGGAATCGGTCGAATCCCACCCCTTCCGCCCGTCCTTGCATAAAGGATTTGGAATCAGGTGAGTCTGTAGCCGCTCACAATACTTGGTTCCTCCTCCGGGACAAAAAAGCTGAACTAAAACCGCCTTCCCGGATCATAATAGTTGACCAGCCCCTCGGTACGAGAGGCTTGCGCGAGCGATTTGCCGCGCGACTCGGCAACATCTATGACACAGGAGTATTCACCGATCTAAAATCCCTTTCGCTTGTTACCGCGGAAAGCTGAGAATGCGTGCCAAGCGAGCCGCAAACAGCGGTAAAGCGCGGCGATATGGGTGTATCTGAACGTCTGCGTACCGAAAGACCTTTGGCACCTTTACGGAAAAAGAAACCGAAGATCACTTGGCACTTCCGACCCTCGCGAAGCAATAAGTCGCGTGCGCTTCAAGGCGTTCAAGCTCAATTCGGATTTTGAAGCGAAGCGACGAGAACTGAGGGTTGTCCAGCCTTCCCCTCACACAATCGTACTTTCGCTTTCTGCTCAGGGATACTCTGAATGACGATGAGCAGTAATGGCTCAGATCCGCCGGAGTGACGGATTCATTGTCATTCCTAGAATCGATATTTTGTCGACAATTTTTGGACTTGACGGCAGGTTGCCGAAATGAAATCAGCCCTCCGCCGTTTTGATTTCCCTTTTCTTGCGTTGGTTCTGATCTCGTGCTGCAACAGCGCCCACGCGACTGTGGGTGCCACCACTCTCTTCACCACGTACGAGGCGGAGGCCGGTACGCTTGTAGGTGGTGCGAGCGTGGTTTCCCTCACCGCCCCACCCACCACCGAATTTACCAGCCCCCAGCTCGAGGCTTCGGGCCATGCTTATGTGGCCTTGACCAGCACCGGTCAATCGGTCACCTGGACCAATAACACCGGCCAAAGCATCACCGCGCTCAACATCCGCTTCTCCATTCCTGATTCTACTACCGGAGGCGGCATTTCCTCCACGATTGACCTCTATGTCAACGGCACGTTGCGTCAGGCTGTCGCCGTCAATTCCATTCAAAGCTGGATTTACGAAACGTCCAGCGACTACGACGGGAAGAGCCAAACGCCCTCCTCGGGTAATCCTCACGTCTTCTGGGACGAAACTCACTTCTTCATCACGGGCGCTCCCATCGCCCCCGGCAGCACCATCACCTTGCAAAAAGATACCGCCAATAGCGCCTCCTTTTACGACATCGATTGCATCGATCTCGAAGTTCCTCCCGCCGCTTTGACTCAACCCACGAACTCCCTTTCGATCACCAGTTACGGGGCCGTCGCCAACAACAGCAGCGTCGACAGTACCAAGGCCATTCAGAATTGCATTAATGCCGCCCAAACCGCTGGTGAAAGCGTCTGGATTCCCCAAGGTACATTCTACCTGAATACTGCTTCGGGCCTTAAGGCGACTGGTATCACCATCACCGGAGCTGGAATGTGGTACAGCGTCATCTACGCCAACGTACCGCTCCCCTCAACGACAACCTCCAACGTTATCCAGCCCACCTCCTGCATCCTCCAAAATTTCGCGATCAATTCCGACGCCCGCAGTGGGGGCACCGGCGATGGCAATGGGGGTGCGATTAATATCAAAGGCAATAATTGGCTGATCAACAGCTTGTGGATCGAGCACGAAGGCGCCGCGATTTGGGCGGACGGAACCAACGGAACCGTTGAAAACTGCCGTATCGACTCCGCTTGGGCCGACGGCATCAACATCAACAACGGAAACGGGCTGACGAATAACAACACCGGCGACAACCTCACCGTTGAAAACAACTTCGTCCGTGGATCGGGAGACGACGCCATCGCCATCAACTCCGGCGCGGGAACGGGATATGTCCAGATGGAAAACTCGACCGTCGTCAACAACACCACTGTCGCCCCCTGGTGGGCCAATGGGCTCGGCATTTACGGCGGCGGAAATAACGTGGTGGAGAATAACTTGATCACTGATTCGGTGAAGCTGCATGGCATGCTCATCGGGGTCTTTGGCTCCGGTTCGCCCCTTGATTCGGGAGTGGTAGAGGGAAATGTCCTCTTACGAACCGGCAGCTTTGGTTATGGCAATATTAATGCGGCCGTCCATCTCGGAACGGAGAACGAGCCCAACTCCATCGGCACGCTCTATTTTGGCTCGAATACGATTAGCAATTCCATGTTCGATGGAATTCACGTCTACAAGAACACCAACAACGTGGTCGTCGAAAACAATTCGGTTGCCGCTTCGGGAACCACGGGACTCGATATCGATTCGGACGCGGTGGGAGACGGAGTCTTCAATGATAATATCGTAACCAATATCGCCTCTGGCCAGAAAGCCTACCTCAACAAATCCGCTAGTTTCAACGTGATCACCACGAGCGAAATGCTGGGCTCTACGACCCAAGGGTCCGCCTTCGATAGCGAGAGCGGAGATGTCAGCACCCAGGCCTGTAGCGAGGGCGGCCTGAACGTCGATGATATCAGCACCGGCTCCTATACCGTTTATAACAACGTCAATCTCAATGGCGTCACGACCTTTGTGGCCAGGGTGGCAAGTTATCTCCCGCTCAACACGACGGGAGGCAGCATCAGCATTTATCTCGATAGTCCCACGGGGACGTTGCTTGGGACCTGTCCCGTTACGGGGACAGGAGGATGGCAGAGTTGGGCCACGGTTACCTGTCCGTTAAGCGGAGCCACCGGAATTCATAACGTCTATCTGGTCTACAAATCGCCCCTTAACCTCGAGTGGTTTAGTTTTCTGGGAAACACGGGAGGCACGATCGAAGCTTCCAGCTTTGATAGTGAGACCGGCGGAATTGCCGTCCAGTCTTGCTCTGAGGGCGGCCTCAATCTCGGCGGCATCGTTTCCGGTTCTTACACCGTCTATGACAACATGAACCTGAATGGCGCCACGGCCTTTCTGGTCAGGGAAGCCTGCTGGAGTTCCGGTTCCAGCCTGCAGGTCTATCTGGATAGCCCCACCGGAACGCCTATTGCGACCTGTGCGTTGCCGGCAACGGGAGGAGCCCAAGCTTGGACAACGGCCAGTTGCGCTCTGACTGGAGTCACCGGAACCCATACGGTCTATCTGGTCAACACCACGAGTAATGATCATAATCTGGAATGGTTTTCGTTTAAGGGTATCGCCAATTCATCGACCCTGCTCAGCGGCGCAACCACGCCCACGCCCACTCCCCCGCCCACTCTGGTCGGCGTCGCCTCGGTCCAGTCCCAGGGTGGGACGACCTACGCGCTTCCCCTTCCGCTGACGGGCACGGAAGGCGTGGAATGCCGCGAGATCAAGGGCTCGCTGCAGTTGGTCTTCAC
>Ga0182024_10020053_pt1 | contig 12249 bp, 9 predicted proteins | sample P32metaG_FD_120480 | JGI IMG/M metagenome (GOLD analysis project Ga0182024, IMG submission 120480) | Permafrost microbial communities from Stordalen Mire, Sweden - P3-2 metaG (Illumina Assembly) | ecosystem: Environmental > Terrestrial > Soil > Wetlands > Permafrost | place: Sweden: Stordalen...
CAAACCCCACCCGATGCAAGGCCAAACAGGACCGCTTGCAGGTGGCCCGCCGAGGTCCAGGTAGGCCGCAAAGATAGATGGCTGTTCAACGACAGAATCCGGCTTATCGACCTGCTAAGGAAAAGCCCCGCTCCGGCGGGGCTTTTCTATATGTCGAGTCGCTCGGTTCTCGTCACAGGAAGCTCCGCAGTCGTCGGCGGGGCGATCTCTATGGAATCGCTCGGCGCGGGCGCCCGGAGAAGCTCTCCGGCAGCGATCCGTGCCGCGTGGCGATTTCTAGCAGGGCTCGCGGACGGGCGCATCCTCACTCCCAGACGGTGAGCTGGCCGGGATGCACCCCTGCGGCGTTGTCAGTCGGAGCTTCGCCGGGCGGTGGGGGAGGGGGGAGTCGGTCGGGGCCGTCGGCGAGCGCCTGGGCCGCGGTGTGCAGCTCCTCGCTTGCGACGTGCGCGTAGCGCGACACCGTGGAGAGGTCCGAGTGGCCGAGGTACTCGGCGACCAGGCGGGTGTCGCCGGTCGCCTGGCGCAACCACGTCGCGGCGGTGTGACGCAGCGTGTGCGCGGTCACGTGCTTTGAGATTCCCGCGCCGGTCGTGGCGCGGCGGATGATCCCGGCGAGGATCGTGGGTTGAAGCCGCGCGCCTGCAAGACCGCAGAACACCGGATCGGACACGGATGCGGCTAGCTGTGAGCGCGAGCGTGCGAGCGCCGCGGCGAGCTGGCTCGGGAGTGGCTGGCGGCGGGGCTTCCCGCCCTTTCCGCGGCGCACGAGCAGCGACGGGCGCGGCCCGTCGAGTGAAACGTCGCCCCAGTTCAGGGCGATCAGCTCCGATCGGCGCAGGCCGGTCATCGCGAGTGTGAGCAGCACGAGGCGGTCGCGCTCTGCCAGCCCGGGCAGGCGCCGAATCGGGTGTTCGGCTGCGTGGAGCATCCTGACGAACTCCTCGCGGGTGAGCCAGTCGCTCTCCTGCCGCGGCTTGGGGGGCGCCTGCAGCTCGAGGAACGCGTCCGGCAGCCCGTTGCGGTGGCTCACCCAGCTCATGAACCTGCGCAGCAGCAGGAAGCGGCGGTGATAGGTCGCGGGCGCCGGATCGCAGCGCTCGCGGTAGTCGTTCAGGTAGCCGACGATCGTTCGCTCCTCAAACAGCTCGCCGGTGCAGTCGTGCTGCTGCGCCCAGGAGAGCAGGTCGTCGATCGCGTACCGGTAGGCGCTGATCGAGCTCGCGCTGCGTTCGGCGCTTCGCAGACGCATGAGCCACGCGTCCCGGTCGCGGGTCAGCAGTCGCCCTGACCGCGTCATGCCGGCCGGCCGCACACCCATCTCTGCGAGCGAGCCGGCGAGGATCTCAAGCGCCGGCCGATCCTCGCCCGCCTCGCGCGCGAGCACGAGCGCGGCGTCGAGCGCACCGAGGGCGATCCGGTCAGCGGGACGCGCGGCCACTAGTGCGTCCCTCGTCAGGCGCGCTCGCCGCGCCGGTCGATGACCGCGAGCTCGTGAATCTCCGAAGCGCCGGAGCTGTCTGGTTGCGAAGTCTCAGTTGCCCCATGCTCATTAAGCCGAGCAGCATCGCCTCCGAGCGAGCAGATTTGCTTCGTGTATGTGCTGGCCGTCCATCGGCGCCAAGCGGGAGCGACGCTTCCCCCCACGGAGTGGATCGCCGAAACGAGCGACCCAACGGCCATGAAGGAAACGCCAGCGCCGCCCTCCTCGATGCGGCCGTAGACGCTCCGTCTGACATGCCGGCACACGGACGCCGCGTCCCCGCCCGATCAGTCCACGCGCTATCCCGATGACCTCGTGGGACCTCTACGAGGACTATTTCTAGCTCGCTGCCGGCAGCTCTGACCTCCAGCTGCTTGCCCTTCGGGACCTTGCGAAAGCGCTTGGCGAGCTGAGCGCGGTTAGCGTAGTCATGCCGCCCTCATGCTCCGATCACGATGAAGGCGGCCCAGAACTCTGGGTGTGCGAAGGGGTGGCGCGTGGGGCCGAGCGCCTCTTCCGCTGGTGGGGCGGCGCCGCGACGGGTGCGGCTGGCGGCGAGGGCTGCGTGGCGGGCCAGGAAGCGGTTCGTCTCCGGCGCATCGACGTCCCGAAGCCAGCGTTGGGCTGCGGCGAGTGCCTGCGGCGGGGTCAGGCCTGCCGCGATCTCGGTGTAGAGGCGGCCCATCAGCATCGCGGTCGCCAGATCGTCGACCGGCCACAGCGAGGCGATCACGCACGCCGCGCCGGCGGCCAGCAGGGCGTAGGCGAGTGAGAACGCCTCGCCCGCTTCCTCCCCGACCGCGGTCACCGCCGACTGGCAGGCGGAGGCGACCGCTAGCCTCGCGTGCAGCGGGCCGAGCTCGGTCACCTGCGGCCCCGTCAGCGTGCGGTCGGCGAGCACGAAACCGCTCTCGGTCGCGTCGGTGATCCCGCCGAAGCCGTGGCACGCGAGGTGAAGCACCGAGGCCTCGCCAGCGTGCTCGGAAAGCCAGGCGCATGTCCCCTCCGGGCCGCTTGCGAGGTCCGTCTTGGTGAAGTGGCTCGCGGCGTCCGCCACCTCCACGCGGGCATGCTCCAGGTCCTCCGTCGGGTCCGCGACGGCTACCAAGCGCGCGAACGCGTCGGGGGTCGCGCGCACGCGGCGGCGTGCCGCCGCGTGAGCGCTCGCCGACGGTGTCGCGGCTAGCGTGAACGCATCGAGCAGGCACCCGCCGTCCGGGCCGTACGGCGCGGCGCCGATCGGTGCCGCGGCGAGGGCGCCGCACGCCACGAGCAGCGCGCCCGTGTCGTGGTTTGACTCGAGCAGCTCGTGCACCGCGGCGCAGATGTGCTCGCCTACCCATGGCAGCAGACGGTCAAGCGCGGGAGCGACCTCCGGAGGCTCGCGGCCGTCCTGGACGTTTGCGTCGCTCACGCCCGCGGCGATGATGAACGACACCGCGTCATCGAGGCCCGCGGAGGGGTCCTCCAGGCCGAACAGCACCTCGCTCATGACCTGCCCGCTCGTGACCGCCAGCACCACGTGGCTCAGCGGCCCGGTGTGCGGGACCCGCAGCAGCGTCGTGCCGTATGGCGAGGGGTTGATGTAGATCACCGGCTCGCCCGGCGCCGCCGCCGCCCGCACCCCCGCGAGATCGGCGCCCATTGCGAACCGCTCGAAGCCCGGCACGCCACGGATCTGATCGAGCGCCTGCGCGAGCGCGTGCGCGGCCTCGGGGCCCGCGCCGGGCGCCGAGGAGGCGACCATCGCCTCCCTCCACGCCGCGACGGCGTGCGGGACGAGCCGCTCGAGCCTCGCGAGCTGAGGGTCCTCCAGGCGCAGCTGACGCGAGAGCTCCCGTGTGCGAGCGTTCTCGAGCGTCACCGCCGCCTCCTCGAGCTCGCCGAGCATCACGAAAGCGTTCGCGGCCCAGCGTGATGGGCGCCCCGCGGACTGCGCGTGCTCATGGCGATCCTCACGCCCCACGGGCGTGCTGATCAGCACCTCCGAAGCGGACAGGCCGCGACGGTAGGCCTCCGCCGCGGCTGGCCAGCGGCCCTCCTCGCTCTCCAAGGCCGCGAGCTCCCACGCCGCCTGCTGGAGCTCGTGCAGGTCCGTCCCCTCCAGCACCGCGAGCGCCTCTCGCAGGACCTCGCGCGCCCGCTGCACCTCCCCGGAGCGCCTGTGCAGCGTCCCCACGCGGCGAAGCGCGCGACCCCGGGTCAGCGCCAGTACGGCCGGGTCGGCGATTACCCGCTCCGCCAGCGCGAACACGCGCTCGGTGTGCCTGGCGCGCTGCTGGTCGGTCAGCCCTTCCTCTTCGCTCAGCGCTTCCTCGAAGTCGATGCACAGCAGGTTCAGCCCGGCGTGAGCGGGGAGCTCGGGCGGTAGCTTGTCCGCATGCTCGAGCACCTGCTCGTAGGCGGCCTGTGCCGCCGCGAGGCCGCCCTGGCCGAGGCGTGCGAGGCGCTCGGTGATCGCGCCGAGGTTGATCATCGTGTACGCCCAGTCCTCGACGTCCCGCTCTGGGCTCCGGTAGCCGAGCGCGGCGTCGCACAGCTCGCGCGCCTCGATCAGCGGCGCCGTCTGCCCGGTCGCCGCGGAGAGCATCAGCGCGAGCGCGAGGTTCGTGCGGATCATCGCCAGCAGCCGCTCGTCTGCCTCGCGCTCTGCGATCGCGAGCGCCTCGCGCAGCAGCTCCTCCGAGCGGCGGATCCGCGGCCGCGGTTCGGCGTCGACCTGCATGCCGAGCGCCACCGCGACGTTCAGCAGCCTGCCCGCCCGCACAGGATCCTCCGCGCCCGTCAGCCGGAGGACATGCTCGTAGTCTGAGAGCGCGGAGGTGAGGTGCTCATCGCGTCTGCCGCTCGCGCATTCCCGGTGCGCGCTCGCGCGGAGCTCCAAGACCGTGACGGTGAACTCGTCCTCGGCCGATACCTCCTGAGCGTAGGCGAGCGCCTCATCGGCGAGCGTGATCGCCTGCTCGGTGCTCCTCGCGGCGCGGACACGGGCCAGCCGTTCCTGGGCGCCCGCGATTAGCTCGCCGCCGAGGCGATCGATCCTCGCGAAGTGCTCGGCCCACGCCCGGGCGGGATCGGTGCGTGCCGCGGTGAGCAGTTCGATGCCGAGGTCGATGCGGACGTCTGCTTCGCCGGTGCGCTGGTGCTCCAGCAGCTCGAGCGTGGAGTCCTCGAGCAGTTCGGGATGGCAGGCGAGCCTCGCCTCGAACTCTTGGGGGCCGGCAGTGGTGAGGGCCGAGCCGATCAGGGCGAGCAGGGTCGCCTCGCCATCCATCCGGTTGATATCGGCCAACAGGACGCCGTAGCTGGCCGCGGCCGAGACGCCCGAGGTTCGCGCTGCGTCGGCGGTCGCTCGGTCGGGGTCGAGCAGATCGACGGCGAGCTCGCGCTCCGTCGCGAGCGCCGCAGCGTACGCGTCGGCCACCACTAGGACCGCGTCTGCTTGCGAGAGCAGGGTCGCGAGCCATGCGGGCGGGGTGGCGGTCTGTCCTCCGCGGCCGGGGATCAGCACGGCGACGGTCCGCTCGGGCGTGTCGATCAGCGCGAGCAGCGGCTCGCTGCGGGGGTCCGCGCGGCCGCAGCGCTCACAGCGCACCAGGCGCCTGCGGGGGTCGGCGAGCAGCCCGTGCAGGTCCGGGCGTGCGGCTGTGTCGATCACGATCCACGCCTCGACCGTGCCGTGGTGGCCGCGGGCGCAGCGGTGCGCCACACGAGCGATCGAGGAACGGTCGACCGTCGTGCTCACCGCAGCTCCAGCGCGACCCTGAAGGCGCCGTCCGCGGCACGGTCGTTGACCCTGAGGGCCGGCTGGGCGTCGCGCATCACGCCGCGTCCGAGCGCGACCGCGGCGGACGCCGGGCACGCCGGGTAGACCTCCAGCAGCCTGCACGCGGGGTGCTCGCGCTCGATCAGCTCGAGGAGCTGGTGGTAGGTCTCGGCGAAGCTCTCAAGCGATGCGGTGGCGGAGAGCACGTCGCGGCCGCACGGCACCCCGACGGGCGCGATCTCGAAGACGCTCGCCTTCTCCCCGGCCGCGGCGACGACGTCCTCCGCGATCCCGGCCGTGACCGAGACGGCGAGCGCGACCCGCTCAGAGGCCGACGTCCCCGAGCGACGCTGCGCGGCGAAGCTCACCGGCGTGGCGTGCTCGTCTGCCAGCCAGCCGCCGGCAGTCCCGTCGCGGCGGGGTTGGTGGATCGTGGCCGGGATCTTGTCGTCGAGATGGAACCCGAGCGCGATCAGGAACGGTATCCGTGCGAGCGCGAAGATCGAAAGATGGGCGACCGGCTGCTGTGCCTCGCGCAGGCGTGCAGCGGCCTGTTCGATGATCCGCACGCCGGTGCTCCAGTACCCGGGGTCGCCCTCGTCGGGCAGGTTGCGAAGGTCGATCTCCATGTCCTCGCCGGCGAGCGCGAGCGGGTAGCGGGGAAAGCGACCGTCGGCGACCACTGCCGCGGCGACTGCCGCGCGCGGGATCTCAACCGCGCCGCCGCGGATCGCTCCGATCGCCCGCACGACGACGCTCGCACGGTCATCGGCGAGCCCGGTGAGATGCAGTATCCGCGCCTCGTGCTCGCGCTTCATCCGCAGCAGGCCCTCGACGGTGTGCTCTGCGATCAGGCGGTCGATGACGCGATGGTGGTCGCGACAGAGCAGCATCAGGTTCGCCTCGCCGCTGCGCGCCTCCAAGGGCAGCGGCGAGTCGCCTCGTGGCGAGCCGGCCGAGGCGGTGGCACCGACGATGTGCGCTCGTTCGGCGAGGTTCAGCTCATAGCCGGTGAACTCGTCCGCGAGCAGGTAGCTGTTGCAATACTCACACCGCCCGCCGGCGGCGACCCACAGCCGCAGGCTGGCCTCCGTGGTGATCGACGCGCGCGCCTCGCTCATCGCCGCCTCGCGCATGCGGGCTCGTGCCCGCCGCCACGCCACGCGTCGGTCGCGACCCAGATCTCGTAGTGAAGCAGCCACTCCGCCGCCCACGGGACGATCGTGCGGGAGATCATCTTGCCGCCGTTCCATTCGTGCGGGTAGCACAGGCAGAGCCGCTCCCCGGGGTAGACGTGCGGCAGTGTCCCGCCCTCGGGGGCGTGGATCTCGGGGCTCACGATCCGCACCTCCGGCGCGGGCTCACCAGGCCGGTAGGTGATCCGCATCGTGTAGGTGTCACTAAGCGGCGTGGGCTTCAGCGTGCCGGTCCACAGCAGGCTCCCTCCTCTCACGGTGACGCTGGTGGTCAGCCCGAGGCGTGCGAGCCCGCCGAGCTGCTGCGCGAGGGTCTTCCGATCACCCGCCACGGCCGTAGAACCCGTGGTCGCGGACGGGCAGGTCACCTGCCGTCGAGAGCAGCCCGCTGCCAGCGCCGAGGGCGAGCGTGCCGCGCTCGCGGGTGACGCGGTAGGTGTCGCCGAGCTCCTCCATCGCCTTCTGCACCGGGTGCTCGCCGAAGCTCTCCGACAGCCGCACCGCAACCTTCTGCAGGCCATGTTCGGAGGAGGCCTCACGGACATCCTCGGCGAGCTGCTCGAGCCAACCGTTGAAGCGGGCGAGCAGCTGCGGCTTCTGGCGCCAGCGGTCGGCGAAGTTCTCGCGTGGCTCAACGGGGTTCGGCACCAGCGGGCCGTCGTCGGTTTCCTCGATGTACGCGGGCATCAGCTCCACCGCGTCGAGCACCGCTGCCATGAGGTCCTGCTCGCCGCGGTAGGCGTGCGCGGCGAGCGTCGTGATCAGGATCGAGGCTGGGCGCAGCTCGAGCTGATCGCGGAAGTGCTCGTTGCGGTGCGTCTTCAGCACCTGCACGAGCAGGTGCAGCGTCGTCTTGACCTGCCAGTCGGGGATCGCCTGCGGCGGCGTGTGCGCGGCCTCCGCGAGAACAGCGCGCTTCTGCAGGAACTCGAGCTGGCTCTGGGATTTGAACCAGGCGGCGTAGGCGAGCGGGTCGGAGAAGTGCCATGCGCGGAGGTCCCGGTCGGTGATCAGGATCGCGCCCTCGCCGCCGTCGGGGTTCGGGATCGCCGGCAGCACGTCCAGGTGGAAGCGCAGGCCGGGACGGTAGGAGAGCGTCCAGCAGCGTTTGCGCTCGCGCAGGCCTCGCGGGGCATCCGGGCCCTCGCAGAGGCGCCTGTAGATCTCGAGGCATTCCCCGACCTCGTGCTTCAGCGCGGCCTGCGTCGTCTCGTGCTTTGCGAGCTCGCGCCGGCAGACCGTGTCGACGTCGTACTCGTCACCGACGGCGGGCAGGACGACGGTGTTCAGCAGGAACGAGCCCTGGGGGTGGACGACCCAACCGCCGTTCGTGTCGGCGTGGGCGGCGAGCCAGTCTCCGACGCGCTGGTACTCGGCGGTCGCGGCGGCGCGCAGCGGGGCGGGGATGTCAAGCTCCGCGACGGTGCTGGTGAGCAGGCGGCTTACGATCTCGGATCTGGTGGTGAGCACAGGGGGCTCCTTGGCTTGAAGGTTTGTGGCGCGGCGGCACCCACCTACTGTGAACGTGTGATCTGAGGGATCGTTCAGCGGCGGACCCGGTCGATCTTCCCCCCGCTCATCAGCGCGTAGACGAGCGCCTGGCGAGAGACCCCGAACCGGCGGGCGAGCTCCCGCACGGACGGGGTCGTCGCGATCGCGCGCTCCAGCTGCTCTGAGGGGATCAGGAGCTCGGAGGCGAACGCGTTCGCCTCAGGCTCGAGCTTTGAGCGCTCGCCCTGGTGGCGCAGGACGTGGTGGCCGATCTCGTGCGCGAGCGCGAACCGGCGGGCCTGCTCGCTGGCGGACTCGGGCAGCTCGATCCGCTCGCCGACGAGCAGGCCGTCGTGGTCGAAGACGCCGAGCACGACCTGTAGGCCGAGCGCGTCCGCGAGCTGCTCAACCTCGTATGGCGGCCCAAGTATGGGGTGGTCGCGGTGCAGCTTCTGGGCGGCGGCGCGGGCGAGCTTGTACTCGGGCATCTCGCGGGCGCCGGCGCGCTCCGTGACGGGGACGAGCGCGCCGTCGCAGATCGGGCAGGGGTCATCGACGCTCTGCGGCCCGCGGGGCCCCTCCTCGTCCTCCTCGGCCCAGTCGGTGTCGGTGGTGGTGGTGTCGAGCACGTACCCGCAGTACTCGCATTGCAGCTCGCGCTCGAGCGGATCGTAGGCGTCCTCGTCGATCAGGTCGTCACAGCCGCACTCCGGGCACTGCGCCTCGAAACGGCTTTTGGGGGTGAAGTGCTCGCCGCAGCCGCGGCAGACCATTTCGCTCACAGACCGAGCTCCTCAGCGAGCGCGGCGGCGTACCTGTCCGCCGCCTCGCGGGCGACGTCGGGGTCCTGGCGTGCCCGGGGGGCGACGCCGCGGCGCCTGCGTGCCCGGGCGGGAGCGGCATGCGTGGCCTGGTCTGCGTGGTGTGCTTTCACCGAGGCGTGGGCGAGGCTGATGATCCGCTGGGAGGCGAGCAACCCGAGCTCACGGGTGGCGGCGGCGATCGCCCGCACGGGGATCGCCGTGTAGGGGTCGAGCTGCGCACTCTCGAAGCGCCGCCATGTCTCGGGCTCGACGTCGATCTGTTGCGCCCAGGCGTCGATTGGGAGTGCGGCGTCCTCGCGGCGTGCTTTCAGGACGGGGCCGAGCTCCTCCGCTCCCTGTAGCGCCGACCATGGCGCGGAGTACGCCCGTAGCTGATCGGCGATCGCGGCGTGCGCGGCGATCCGGGGGTCGGCGGGGCCGATCACGGCGGGGCCGGCGGGCTCGGCGATCGCGGCCCCGGCGTAGATCGCGTCATAGCCGTCGCTGAGCTGCTCGAGCTCTAGCTCTGAGAGGACGCTGAGCGGCTCAACAGACTGCTCGGCGAGCACGTGGTCGCCGGCCCAGACGGGCGCGAGCGCCGGGTAGCCGAGGGTCTGGGCCGGAAGCTCGATGTCGTTCTCGCTCGCCCAGCGGGTGTCGGCGAGCAACGGCACAACCAACAGCTCGACCTCGTCGGCGTCGAGGACGGCCGCGACGAGGTACTCCTCGCTGCCGGGCGCCCAGAAGCTCCACACGCCTCCGGGCCCCGGCGGGCGCGTGGGCGGCGCCTGCGGCCCCGCCGGTGCGGTGGAGTGCTCGAGGGTGTCCTCGTGGTGTCGCAGGCGTGCGAGCAGGGCACGGCAGCGCCTGCAGTCCTGTAGGTGCTCACTGAGGGTCTGCTCGGCGTCGGGCGCGGCGAGCTCGATGGCGGCTGGGCAGCTCATTCCTCTCCTATGAACAGAGCATCGAGGATTTCTTTCAGAACCCCCGGGTCCTCTGCGCCGGTGCGGGCGAGGACCTGGGCGAGCTGTGCTCGCTCGTGGGAGATCGTGCCAGTGGAGCAGTGAAGGCGCAGCGCGAGCTCGCGCGTGGTCTCTTTGCGCTCGATGCCGATCAGGACCTCGGCCTGCCGGTCGCTCAGCTCGGCGAGCGCGGCGGTTGCTGCCTCGCGGCGCAACAGGATCTGCTGCGGGTCGGCGCCGAGGCCGCTCGCGGCGTGAGCCTCGGGGTCGAGCTCACCGGCCGCCGAGGGGTCATCGAGGCTGAAGCGGAGCTTCAGCGCGCGCATGACCGTGGCGAGGGTCATCGCGCCGCCCGCGAGGAGGCCGTCGAGGAAACGGGTGAGTTCGTCGCCGTCGAGCAGCGGGGAGAGCTTGCGCGCGTCTGGCTGGTAGCGCACCACGGTGAACTCGCCGAGCGAGAACGCGAGCGATCCGAGCGCCCGATCATCGCCGGTGAACGGGTCGGCGGGGCCGGTGGCGAGCTGCCAGAGCCGGCCGCTACCGCTGCCCGTCGCGGCGTAGCTGTCGTGCTCCTGTAGGAGCTGGGCGATGCGGCCGTAGAGGTTCGCGGACTGGGAGCGCTCGAGGCGGTCGATTAGGTGTTGGCGGAACGCTGTTTCGAGCATGCGCCTGAAGACGGGCAGGGCAGGGGCACGCTGGAGCATCGCGAGCAGCTGGCCGCGTCCGATCAGCCGCTCGGCCGTGAAGTCCGCGAACGCTTCTTCGGTCGCCTCCTCGCTCCAGACGCCGAGCGGCGAGTAGTGCGCGGGCAGACCGGCGGTCCTGATCATCAGGCCCGCGACGCGACGGCACTCGGCGATCAGCTCGTCCGGCGGGTCCGCACCGGCGAGCATGGCCTCCCGCGCCTCGAGGTATCGGTCGCTTCTCATCTTGGTCTCCGGGCGTTGAGCACGAGCACTTCCCCAAGGTAGGGTTCGGCGAGCGGCCCGTGGTTGTCGGCGGCTTCCGCGACAGGCGGGCTGACGGGCCGCCGCCAGCGGCTGAAGTATCCAACCTTCGTGAACGCGGTCGAGGCGCCGGTCGGCGTTTCGATGCTGCCGGGCACCGACCCGGAGCGCGGTGCGACGATGACGACGGTCGAGGTGACCGCGAGGACCATGCAGGGACGCCAGACGTTCTTTCCAGAGGCGCCAGTGTCGGCGTCGTGCAGGACCAAGACGTCGCCCACCGCGATCACCGGCCGCGATCGCTCCGACGGGCCAGCCGGCGAAGTGTGTCCTTACGGCCGGGTTCGGCGGAGCGCAATCGGAGGGACGAGCGGCGGCTCTCTCTCGGCGCGTCGGGAGGTTTGTCTGTCGCTTGGTGTTCGGCGCCTGTCGGCTGATGTTTCTGAATCGGGAGCTGCCGGCACCCGCCGGGCGGGCAGGGTGCGGCGCGCTGCCTGCCCGGGCGTGGTCGGATCGAGCCGCTTCGCGATACGGACAGACAGAATTGCACCGCCGTAGCTTATGGCTGCCGCGGGCGCGTCGAGGAACGCCGCTCGCGCTCCTGTCGTTGACAAGATCCGAGCGTCGGCTGAGCTTCGTATCGCGCTACTGCTAGCGCCCCAACAAGACCCATCCGCACCTCTTCCCACCTGCCAATAGAGACTCGCCACCGCTGCAAACCGCCGGCAGCACCGCCACCTCTCAGCGTGTCTTCGTCCCTTGGAGCCGCTCTATCTCGTGTTCGTTCTCGATTCTCAACCTGCTGCTGCCCGCTCGCTCCCGTCCCCCACTCTGCATCTGGCCTTGCCATAAACATCTGTGATGTGTTGGTCGAGGAAGGGGGTCCCCGGGTTGAAGCGAAAGCGGAGAGGCGGGGACCCCCTTCATCGGGCCAGCTGTAGAGCCCGATTTCCTATAACGAGCGGGCAGCAGCCTGTTCGTTAGGGGGGTCGCTGTGGAACGACCCCCCTAACGACCCCCCAGCGGGGGTGTCCGGTTCATATCCGGACAGTCAACCGGACACCCGAGACGAACACGAAGGGTCCTGGGATGACTTCTCTACGGCCTCGGACAGGTCGAAAATCATCGCTTCAGCACTGGCGTCAAGCGTTCCGGGTGGAGAGGCGCTGAGGGGTGTGCGGGACGGTGTTCAGCCCGGGCCCCATTGGCCGGCTTGTGAGGCAACCGCCTATCGGCGTAGTCCGGCGCCGGCGCCGGGCGCTAGTCAAGTCGTGCGGGAATGTGCAGCGTGCCAGGGCTGTCCCTGGCACGTAGCCCTGAGTCGGTGGTTAGGGCCTAGCGGCCGTGCCGCTGGGTACGCTTGTTGAAGACGAAGACGAACGAGCGTGGGGTGATAGCAACGAGCAGACGGCGAGACCGAATGACCATTGGCGCGGATGATCCGCGGATCGCGCGGGCTGTCTTTACGCTGCGCGAGACGGCTGGCTACCTTGGCCTGCCAAATTCCACGCTGCATAGCTGGGCGCGCCCCCGCGGTGGCGCTACGCCGGTCATTACGTGCTTCCCTACTCGTGGCCGCGAGGCCACGGTCCCGTTTATCG
>Ga0182024_10020054_pt1 | contig 12249 bp, 10 predicted proteins | sample P32metaG_FD_120480 | JGI IMG/M metagenome (GOLD analysis project Ga0182024, IMG submission 120480) | Permafrost microbial communities from Stordalen Mire, Sweden - P3-2 metaG (Illumina Assembly) | ecosystem: Environmental > Terrestrial > Soil > Wetlands > Permafrost | place: Sweden: Stordalen...
ATCAATTACCCCAAAAGCCCCCCCATGGTGCTCCTGATGGCCGCGATGGCGGTCGCGGGCGGCGGCTGCGCGGCCTGGTCCTCGTTCGAACAGGTCAAGGGCAACCACTTCAAGGTTTTTCTGCTCTACTGGAGCATGCTTGCGATGATCATGTTCACGATCGCCGGCGAGCGCATGCCCTGGCTGACCCTGCACCCCCTGACGCCGCTCACCCTGCTGGCCGCCCTCTACCTGGACGACTTTTTCAGCCGCGATGAGGCCAACCTGGCGGAACATTGGCTGGGCTGGGCGGTGCTGGCCCTGCCTCTGGCCGCCCTGGCCGTGATGCTGCCGCGCCAGCTGGCCCAGGCCGCGGTGCAGGCCCCCCGGGAGATCGTGGCCTGGCTGCAGTCCTTCATGTCGGGCGACCGCTACGGCAGCTTCCAGAGTTCGGGCTGGCTGGGCAACGTCTGGGGCAACCCCTTTGTCCAGGCCATGATGGCCGCCGTGTTCGTGACCCTCGCGCTGCTCATCCCCCTGCTGGGCTTGGCGCGCTGGCCGCGCTTGAAGACCTGGACCAAGGGCATTTTCATCGGACTTTGCCTGCTCGGCCTGGGGACCTTGAGCCATGGCACCATGAACCTGGTTTTCCACGGCGACGGCGCCGACCCGCGGGAGCAGCACGTCTATGTGCAGAGCTCGGTGGAGCTGGTGGAGCTCGCCGCCAAGCTGGACCGCATGAGCCGCGCGCTGACCGGGGGGCCTTACCTCAAGATCGCGGTGGAGGACAGCTGTTCCTGGCCCATGAGCTGGTACCTGCGCGCCATGCCCAACGCCCAGATCGGCTTCGGCGCCCCCTTGACCGCCGACAAGGCGCCGAATTTCCCCGTGGTCATGACGGGCTACGACGAGACCCTGAGCCCCAACCACGACCAGGTGATCGCCGACAGCTTCAGCAACAGCTACAACGCCTATCCGGTCCGCTTCCGGCGCTGGTGGGCCCCGGACAAGGAGGCCTTTTTCCAGGGCTCGTTCGGGGACCAGGCCAACCGGGCCTGGCGCCTCTATATGTACCGGGAGCCCTGGATGCCCACCACGCCCATCGTCAATCCCCAGTTCGCGAACTACGTCTACGCCAAGTCCGACAGCATCGGATCGGCCTACGGCAGCTTTGACGCATGCGTATGGGTGCGCAAGGACGTCGACCGCTACTTCCAATAGTCTTCAAGGGCATTCCTGATTTTCTCTAGAGGGAAACCATGCAACTGAACAAGACCTATCTCTACGTCGTCGTCGGCCTGCTCGCCATGGTCGGCTTGACCACCTTCCTCGTGTTCAAGGCCCCCAACCACGGCGCCGGGGGCCCGGGCAAGCCTTCGGCCGATCCGGTGGGGCTGAACAAACCCCGCGCCCTGGCCTTCGCCAAGGACGGCGACCTGATCGTCGTCGACAGCCGCGACCACCGCCTGGTGATCCGCCGGCCCGACGGCAGCGTGGTCAAGTACGTCGGCGCGGCCTACGGCCAGATCGGCGAGGGCAAGGGCGAATTCCATGAGCCCTGCGGCGTGGCCGTGGGGGCGGACGGGTCCGTGTTCGTGGCCGACACTTTCCACAGCACCGCCCCCAACGACGGCCTGCCCTGGGGCCGCATCGAGAAGTTCGACAGCTCCTACAACTACGTGTCCGAGGTCAACCAATCCGGGTCCGGGGAGCCGGGCTTCTTCGGCCCGCGTTCCGTGGCCGTGGACAGCCTGGGCCGGGTCTGGATGAGCGACACGGGCAATTCCCGTCTTCTGGTCTTCGACGGCCAGCTTAAATTCATCAAGGCCATCGGCACCAGGGGGACCCAAGCCCTGCAGTTCCAGGAACCCTTCGGCCTGGCCGCGGACGCGCAGGGCGACGTCTACGTGGCGGACCGCCTGAATTTCCGCATCCAGGTCATAGCCCCGGACTTCCACCTCTTGCGCCAGTTCAAGGTGGACGGCTGGGACAGCAGCCAGATCAACCAGGAGCCCTACCTCGCCGTGGACAGCCACCACCTGTGGATCACGGACCCGACCCATGACCGGGTGCTCCGCTACAACCTGAGCGGCGGCGGCCGCAAGGTCTACGAAAAGGCCTATGCCGGCGCCGGGCTCACGGCGTTCGACCTCCCCACGGGCATCGCCGAGGCCCCAGACGGCACGCTGGCCGTCAGCGACGGCGGGTCGGGGCGCATCCTGTCCATGAAACCCTAGGAGCCCCTGCGGGGCTCCGACCGTTCGCGGCATTTCCCTTATCAACTTGAATCCCAGAGGCCCAACGATGGTCACCAAACGCAAGAAAAAGTCCAAGGCCGCGGCCCAAGCCCGGCCCCAGCTCCGGTCCCGGCCGCATTCGGGGCGGGGCCGCCGCGTGTTCTTCGTGCTTCTGGCGGCGATCGTGTTCGCCGCCCTGGGGCTGGCCTTTTACCTGATCAACCGCGGCCCGGCCGAGATTCCGGTGCCGATCAACCTGGCCCAGGTCGTGGGCGCGCCCGGGGTCCTGGACAGCCCGCGCTCGCTGGCCGTGGCTCCGGACGGCGACATCTATGTGGCGGACCTGGGCCATTCCCGCATCGTGATTTTCGGCCAGGACGGGGCCTTCAAGTCCGCTTTCGGCATCCGCGGCCCCGAGGGGGGCGCCGACAAGCCCGGGGAGTTCAACGAGCCCTCGGGCGTGGCGGTCGGACCCGACGGCACCGTGTATGTGGCGGACGCCTGGAACGGACGCATCCAGAAGTTCGACCCCAAGGGCAAACCGAAGGGTGAATACGGCGGAGGGCTCTATTCCTTCTACAGCCCCCGCACCCTGGCCGTGGACCGGTCCGGTAACCTCTACGTCGGGGACACCGGCAACAGCGTGGTCAAGGTCATCAATCCCGCCGGCAAGCTGGTCATGACCCTGGGAGGCAAGGGCAGCGGGGACGGCGGCATGTCGCGCGAGGTCTTCGGCGTGGCCATCGACGCGCAGGGCGAGATCTTCGTGGCCGACCACGGCAACCACCGCATCCATAAGTTCGCGGCCCTGCCCTCCGGGGCGTGGATCGCGGACCGCAAGGTGCCGGGCTGGGCCGAGTCGGATCCCTTCTGGCCCAACCTGGCGGTGGACAGGCAGGGCCTGGTCTACGCCGGGGATTCCGGCGCCGGCAAGATCTGGGTCTACGACAGCTCCCTGAACTACCGCGGCACCCTCGATGGCCCCCAGGACCAGTCCCCGTTCACGTCCTTATGCGGCCTGGCCTTTTCGCCCGGCGGGGACCTGTGGGTGGCGGACCTGGGCGCCAACAAGGTCTACCGGGTGGCGCCCTTCAACGTGCCCGCGCCCAAGTGAGTCTGTGAACGGACGCCGGCTTGGCGCCGCGTCGGTGGGCCTGCTCGCCGCCAACATGGTGGCGGCCTTGTCCATGGTCGTGTTCTACCGCGTTTGGAGCGACAGGCTGGGTTCAGCCTACGCCCAACTACCGGTCCTGATGGCGGTATTGAACGTGCTGGGCACCGTCACGCTGGGCTTGAACACATATCTGGTGAAGGCCTTTTCCGCGGACGTGGAGCTTGAGGGCAAAGGAGCGGTCAAGGGCCGACTGCTGGGCCTGCTGAAGCCGGGGCTCCTTAGCCTGGGCACGCTGGGCGCCTTATTGGCGCTGCTTTCACCCTGGCTGACGGCCTATTTGAAGTTGCCGGGGCTCGGCTTGGCGCTGATGGTGGATCTGCTGTTCACGGTCGGGGTCCTCCTCCTGACTTTGCGTTCGGCCCAGCAGGGCTTGCACCATTTCGGATGGCTGGGCTTGAGCCAGGCCGGCGAGGGACTGGCCCGCGTCGCGGCCCTGTTCGGGCCTCTCGCGGGGGTGGCGGGCGCCCTGACGGTCATGCTGCTCGGGCAGGGCGTCGGCGGGATCTGCGCCGCGGGTGGGCTGCTGGGTTTGGGGCCGGCGCGGCCCGCCGCGCGCGGGCCCGGAGACGGCCCCGCGCTGAAGCGGGCCCTGTTCGAGGGCGGCTCCGACACCTTGGCCTTGACCCTTCTGGCCATGCTCTGCTATCTGGATGTGGTGGTGCTGAAGCACTATTACTCCGACGACAGGGCCGGCTTATACAGCCGGGCGGCCCTGGTCGCCAAATCTTTTTTGTACCTGCCGGCAGCTTTGAACATGATCCTTTTGGCCACGGCCGCCCGTGAGATGGCCGGGGGAAGGGACCCGCGGCGCCTGCTGAGGCTCTTCCTGCTGGGCGCCTTGGCCCTCGATGCCGTGGGGCTGGCGGTCGTCTGGGCCCGGACCCCTTTTTGCCTGGGTTTGCTGGCCGGCCCGGATCCGCGCTTCAGGACCGACGCCATGCTGGCCCTGACCCGCTGGTTCAGCCTGGCGGTCATCCCCTTAGGGCTCCTGCAGATGGTGGTGGTCTACCTATTGGCGATACGGCGCCGGGGCGTGGCCTTAGGGTTGCTGGTGTTGGTTCTGGCCTACTTGCTCCTCTTGCGCGCGGTCTGGGACAGCGAGCTGGCGGTGGTGGCGTCCCTCGGCGCCTGTTCGCTGCTGGGCTTCGCCGGCGCCCTGTGGTTCGCCCTGGCCCGCCCGCCCAAAGGCTTGGGCCCCGGTCCGGTCCCGATCCTGGGCGGGCTTGGGACATGAATGGAGAGCCGTTGACGTGAGCGCCAAGCCGCTGATCTCGGTGCTGATGCCGGCCTACAACGAAGGGTCGAAGATACGGGGCAATATTCTTGCCGTGGACCGCATGTTCAAGTCCATGGCAAGGCGCTACGAGATCGTCGTGATGGACGACGGAAGCGGCGATTGGACCTTTGAGGAGGCGAAGAAGGCGGCCCGGGGGGCCGCCGCGCGCATACGCGTGAAGCGCCTGGACATGAACCAAGGCAAGGGGCACGCCCTGAAGGAGGGGTTCCGCCACTGCCGCGGCCGCTGGGTGGTCTTCCTGGATTCGGACCTGGACATCGACCCCTCCCAGATCGAACGCTTCTTCGACATACAGCGCCGCGAAGACTGCGACGTGGTGATCGGCAGTAAGCGCCATCCGGACTCGAAACTGGACTATCCGATGAAGCGGCGCGTCATCTCGGCGGGCTACTTCTTTCTGGTCAAGCTGCTCTTCCAGCTGCCGCTGCGCGACACCCAGACCGGCCTCAAGTTGTTCCGGCGCGAGGTGCTGACCAAGGTCTTCCCCAAGGTGCTGGTCAAGCGCTACGCCTTCGACCTCGAGCTCCTGGTCTTGGCCCATCATTACGGCTTTTCCATCGCCGAGGCGCCGGTGGTGGTGAAGTACCGCGGAAAATACGGCCACATCGGGCTGATGGCGGTCTTCAACATCTGGTGGGACACCATGGCGGTTTTTTACCGGCTGAAAGTGAAACGCTACTACGACCGGATGGACGCCGGCCCGGCGGCCGCGAAATGAGGCGCGACGCCGCGGGACGGGCCCGCCTGTCCGGGCGGGCCACAATTCCCGGGGAGCGCTATATGGGCCGCCTGCTGGGCCGCCTGGGCTTATCCCAAGGGCGCGGTTTGAAGGCGCTCGACGCGGGTTGCGGCGACGGCCTGGTGAGCGCATGGCTGGCGGCGCACGGCTGGAACGTGCGGGCGGAGGACCGGGAGGCGCATCCGGCCTGGCCGGGCCTGGCCAAGGCCGCCCGGGGCCGGCTGGCCTTCGCCCGGCGCGACGCCGGGGAAAAGGGCGGGGGCGCATTCGACCTGGTGCTGACCAAGGACATGCTCCACCACGCCGACGATCCCTCGGCCGCTTTGCTGGCCTTGAAGTCCCGGGTGAAACCCGGCGGCCGGCTGGCGGTGGTGGAGTGCAACCGCCTCAACCCGATCTTCTACGTGCACCTGACGCTGATGGAAGGCCACCAGCACTTCACGCGTTCACGCCTGCTGGGCCTGCTCGCCGGCGCGGGCCTGGACAAGGTCCGGCTGGAACTGATCGAGGCCAGGGTCTGGCCGCTGGGCGGACCCTTCTGGCAAAACGTTTTCGACCGCCTGCAGGACCTGGCCGAGGCCCTGCCGCCGTGGCGGCCGTTCATCTGCTACCATGCGGCCACGTGGACCAGACCCAAGGAGAAGGGAGCATGAAGGTTTTCATCACCGGCGGGGCCGGATTCATCGGCTGCAACGCCGCGGCGCGTTTCATCCGCGGGGGCCACGACGTCACCCTCTACGACAATCTGTCCCGGCCAGGCACCGCCTCGAATCTGCGCTGGCTGCGCGGGCTGGGCCCCTTCCGCCTCGTGAAGGGCGACGTCCGCGAGCCCCGGCGGCTCCAGCGCAGCGTCGCCGCGATCAAAGGCCTGCGGGCGGTGCTGCATTACGCCGGCCAGGTCGCGGTGACCACGTCGGTGACGGACCCGCGCATGGACTTCGAGGTCAACGCGCTGGGCACCTTCAACGTGCTGAAGGCCGTCCGGCTCGCCAGCGCCGGGCTTAATCGGCGCAAACCGGCGCTGCTCTTCGCCTCGACCAACAAGGTCTACGGCGGCATGGAGGACATCAGCGTCGTGGAGCGCGGCGGGCGCTACCAATACCGGGATCTCCCCCGCGGCATCCCCGAAAACCGGCTGCTGGACTTCCATTCGCCCTACGGCTGCTCCAAGGGCGCCGCGGACCAATACGTGCGCGATTACGCCCGCATCTACGGCATGCCCACGGTGGTCTTCCGCCAGAGCTGCATCTACGGCACCCGCCAGTTCGGCGTCGAGGACCAGGGCTGGGTGGCCTGGTTCACCATCGCCGCCACGCTCGGCAAGCCCATCACCATCTACGGCGACGGCAAGCAGGTGCGGGACGTGCTTTGGGTGGAGGACCTGGTGGACGCCTACGAGATGGCCTTGGCGCGGCTGGACCGCACCGCCGGCCAGGTCTACAACATCGGCGGCGGGCACAAAAACCAGATGTCCCTGCTTGAATTGCTGGCCTTTTTGGAGGGCTTCCTGAAGCGGCCCGTGCCCACCGCCTCCGGCGACTGGCGGCCCGGCGACCAGCCCGTTTTCGTCTGCGACATCGCCAAGGCCCGCCGCGACTTCGGCTGGGCGCCCAGGACCGGCGTCAAGAAGGGCGTGCGCCTTCTGCAGGCCTGGGTCCTGGAAAACCGCCGGCTTTTCGGCTGAACCGTGGGATTCGCCGCCGATTTCCTGCGGGGCCGCCCCTGGGAGGGCTACACGCGCCGGCTGGAGGCGGCGGGCACGGCGTTGCCGCCCATGCGTTTTCCGCGGGCGCGCCCGCTGGTCTCGGTGATCATCCCGACCAAAAACAGCGCCCGCACCCTGGCACTCTGCCTGAAGGCCTTGCGCGGCCAGACCTATCCGCGCATCGAGGTCCTGGTCAACGACGACCGCAGCAAGGACGGCACCCCGGGGATCGCGCGGCGCCTGGGCGCGAAGCTGCTCACCATCAACCGCGGCATGGCCCAGGGCCGCAACTCCGCGGTGCCGCGGGCCCGCGGGCGCTACCTCTTCCATGTGGATTCGGACATGGAACTGACGCCCCGGGTGGTCGAGGAGTGCGTGTGGCTCTGCGAGGCCAAGGGCTATGACGCCCTCATCGTGCCCGAAGTCTCGGTCGCGACCACCTATTGGGGGCGCTGCCGCGCCCTGGAGAAACTCACCTTCCTGGGCGACCCGTTCATGGAGGTCGCCAACCGCTTCATGCGCCGTTCGGCCTTCGAGGCCGTGGGCGGCTTCGACGAAACCCTGATGGCCGGGGAGGACTTTGATTTCTTCGAGCGCCTCAAGGCGCTCGGCCTGGCCTGGGGGCGTTGCACCTCGGTGATACGGCACCACGAGTTGCCGTCCCTGCGCCAGACCCTGGCCAAATGCGTCCGCTACGGCCGCACCTTCCGGGGCTACATCGCCAAGCACCCGGCCAAGAGCGGAATGCAGTTTTCGCCCCTGAGGCCGGCCTACCTCAGGCGAGCGCCTATCCTCCTGCTGGACCCGGCGCATCTGGCGGGGCTGATCACCATGAAAAGCCTGATGTACCTGTTCACGGCCTACGGCCTGGTCATCAGCTTCTTCGGATGACGCTACCGCGCAAGATCTTCGTGGCGGCCCACGTCACGCGCATCTACGGCCCGGTGCAGGCCCTGACGGCCTGGCTGCGGCGCGTGCGCGCGGACTTCACCTTGGCGGCCCTGCCTTTCGGGTACAGCGGCCTGCCCCATGCGGTCGAACAGAGATACAACGCGGGTCGGCTGGTCCTTGACACCCGGGGGCATGCCTCCCGCGGCTGGGAACCCTGGCTGTGGGTGAAGGACTGGTGCTTCGTGGTGCGCCGCGGCTGGCGGGCCGGGGCCAAAGCGCCGGTGGATCTCTTCATCGGGGTGGACTGCCTCAACGCGTCCGCCGGCCTGCTTCTGCGGTCCCTGGGCCGGGCGCGCCGGGTGGCCTTCTACGTGATCGACTACACGCCGAAGCGCTTCAAGAATCCGGTCCTCAACGCGCTGTATGCCTGGGTGGACCGCCTGGCGGCCACCCGCAGCGACCTGGTCTGGAACCTCAGCGAACGCATGCGGGATGTGCGCCGCGGGCAGGGCGTGGAGGAGCGCCGCAACCGCCTGGTGCCCGTGGGCGTGGAACTGGACAAGGTCGTCCCCGTGTCCCGGGCGAAGCTGAGGCGCCGCAGCCTCCTCTACATGGGGGCCCTGACGCACGACAAGGGCCTGCAGTTGATGGTGGAGGCCTTTCCGGAGATCCTGGCGCGGGTGCCGGACGCCGAGCTGCATATACTCGGCTTCGGGCCGTTCGAGGCCGAGCTCAAGCGCCTGGTCCAGGCCAGCCCCGCGCGCGCGCGGATCCGGGTGCCGGGAGGCCTGGCGCATGAAGCCCTGTTCAAGTTGGTGCCCGCCTATGGGGTGGCGCTGGCGCCCTACCTGGATGATCCGGGCAGCTACACTTGGTGGTGCGACCCGACCAAGCCGAAGGAATACCTGGCCTGCGGCCTGCCCATCATCATCACCCGGGTGCCCTGGATCTGGGAGCGGGTGGCCGACCCGCGCAAACCCCTGGGCCTGGCCATAGGCTACAAACGTGACGAGCTGGTCAAGGCCTGCGTGCGGCTGCTCAAGGACGACCGCTTCTACCGGCGCTGCCGGCGCAACGCCCTGGAATTCGCCGCCACCCTGGATTGGAACGGCATCTACGCGGGCGCTTTCGAGGGCTTAGGGCAGGGGGCCCCTTGAAAGACGGGCAGTTCAGCATCATCGTGCCGGTGAAGGCCTACAACGCCTTTTGCGAGGAGAGCCTAGGGGCCTGCCGCAGGCTCTACCCCGGCCAGGAGCTTTTCTTCAGCCCGGATGAGGCCCCGAAACGGGACTTGCCCGGGGTCAGGGTGCTGCCTTCGGGCCCGGTCGGCCCCGGGGCCAAGCGCGACCTTTGCGCGGCGTCGGCGCACGGTGAATTCCTGGCCTTCCTGGACGACGATGCGTTTCCTTCCGGCGGCTGGCTGGAGGCCGCCGAGGAGGTCTTCAGGGACGCGGACGTCGGCGCCGTGGGCGGTCCGGCCGTGACCCCCCCGGGCGACTCGGTGGGCTGCTGGGCCAGCGGACTGGTCTATGAAAGCGCACTGGTGGGCGGTCCCTTCGCCTTCCGCTACCGGCCCCTGCCCGCCCGCGACTGTGACGACTACCCCACCTGCAACCTGGTGGTGCGGCGCAGCGTTTTCGAAGCCATCGGCGGATTCGACACGCGCTACTGGCCCGGCGAGGACACGGTGGCCTGCCTGAAGATCGTCCACGACCTGAAGAAGCGCATCGTCTATGATCCGCGGGTGCTGGTCTTCCACCACCGCCGGGACATGTTCCGGGCGCACCTGCGCCAGCTCAACCGTTACGCCCGCCACCGGGGATTCTTCGTCAAGCGTTTCCCCAAGACCAGCCTGAGGCCGAGCTACTTCGCGCCCACGGCGCTGCTCGCGTGGACCGTTCTCGGTTGGGCGCCCGCGGCGCTCCGCCCGGCTTGGCTGGAGCTGTGGGGCTTAAGCCTCGGCGTTTACGCCCTGCTGGTCCTGCTCGAGGCCGCGCGCCTCTGCCGCCGGGCCCCGCGGGACAAGCGCGGCTTGGGTCTGTGGTGCCTGACCGCGGGCGGGCTGGCGGCCACCCACTACAGTTACGGCTGGAACCTGATGGTGGGCCTCCTGTCGTCACGCATGCAAGAGGAGAGGACGGCCATGACCGGGACCGCGGCGTGATCAAAAAAACTTCACGGCCTTCGCGCGCGGCGGCCCGGCGCAAAGCCGGCTACGATTGGCTGTCGAAATTGCGCTGTCCGGCCTGCGGCCACGGGGCCCTGGCGGCGTTGGCGCCGCGCCCGGGGGATTGGGGGGCCTGGGGCGTGCCCGGCCTGCGCTGTCCGAAGTGCCGCGGGACCTATCCGGTGGAGAAGGGCGGCATCCTGCGGATGATCCCCCGCGGCGACTACAGCCGCTACGCCTACTGGGAGAAGCTGCACGGCGGCGTGGCGGTCGGGGAGCTCGCCGCGCTCTACAAAAAGCGCTTCGCCTTCGGGGACCCTTTTTTGCTCGCCTATTACGCCATGCCGCGCCTGGCCCGGCGTCTCGGCTGGAAGGCCGAGGAGAGCCTTGAACTCGGCTGCCAATGGGGGTCCAATTCTCTGGCCCTGCGGCGCCTCGGTGTGACTGAAACTGTCTGGCTGCTGGACATCAGCGTCACGGCCCTGAAGGGGTCCATGGCGTTCTTCAAATTTTTCGGCGTCACGCCCTACGCGATGCAGGCCGAAATCCACCGTCTTCCGTTCAAGGACGCCTCCATAGACCTGACCCTTTCCGGCGGCCTCTACGAGCACTTCGTGGGCGACGAACAGGTCCAGGTGGTGGAGGAGAACCTCCGCGTCTCCCGGCGGGTCCTGTGCCAGGTCCCGGAAAGCAGCGCGGCCTATTGGACCTTCCGCCGCGTCTACAGCGCGTACAAGGGAGGCTGGCCCTTCGGCTTCGAGGAGCCCCTGTCCTGGGGCCGGCTCAAGGCCCTGTTCGCGCGCGGGCCCTTCCGTATGGCGGGCCGGGACTGGCATGACCTCGTTTCCGCCGCCCGCATGGTGGTCGGGGACCGCCGGGCCTGGGCCCGCGTGGTCACCGCAAGGCCTTTCTTTTTTTACCTGTTCCGGCACGACGCCGTGATCGCCGTGGAGCGCACAGCTCCGGGCGGTCCGGCGTCGGGCGCCTGACGCTCGAGGACCAATATGGCAGCAAGCAAGAGGAAATCCGCGCTTCCGAAAAAAAAGGCGACGCCGAAAAACAGGCTTGAGGCGCCCGCGACGGCCAGGCCGGCGCTCCCGTCCAGGCCCGCCCCGGTCTCCGGCCGCAAGCCCAAGCTGTGGATCGTCCCGGTGGGCATGGTGCTGGTGCTGGTGGCCGTGGGCGTGTTCCTCTTCGCCCATGCGCGCTACCTGGCGTCCCTGACCTTCGACATGGAACGGGTGGGGAACATCGTCCCCCAGGGCCACGACCAGGGGCAGGCCACCGGCGTGGCCAACATCGCGGGCGACCCGCAGGGCCACACCTTCGTGCTGGAATCCCCGCTGAACGGCCCCGCGCGCCTGCAGCGTTTTGATGTACAGGATTCGCCGCGGACGCTGGTCTACAGGCCCGCCAAATCCGGCCGGGACCTGGGCGGCGCCGTGGACGTCGACTGCGACTCCATAGGCGACGTCTACGTGCTCCTGAAGGACGGCCGGATCCAGGTCCTGGACAACGATCTGAAGTACCTGCGCACGGTCCAGACGGGCATCCACGACCCCAGCGCCGCTTCCGTCGACAGCGCCGGTCGGGTCTATGTCGCGGACGAGGCGGAGAACAAGGTGGTTTATTTCGACGCCAACGGACGGCGCGCGGGCGAATTCGGCGGCCCCGGGGAGGGGGACACCCCGCTGGTGATGCCGGTCCTCCTGCGCGTGACCCCCGGGGACGAGGTCGTGGTGGTCGAAAGCACCCCCCTCGGACTGCGCGGGCGGATCTTCGCGAAGGACCTCACCCTGCGCAAGACCTTCCTGGTCGACAAGGTCCAGGGCTCCCCGTGGGTGCGCCTGGGCGTCAACAGCCAGGACAAGGCATTCTTCAATGATCCCGCCGGATCCATCGGCATCGCCTGCTGGGACCTTGCCACGGGCAAGTATTTCGGCGCGTCCGAGACGACCAAGGACGGGGTGAAATTCGTCAGCCCCGGCTGCGTCGGGGCTGACCGTTACACCCCCGACGTGTATGTGCATACGGTGCCCGGATTGATCACCTGCATGCTG
>Ga0182024_10020055_pt1 | contig 12248 bp, 17 predicted proteins | sample P32metaG_FD_120480 | JGI IMG/M metagenome (GOLD analysis project Ga0182024, IMG submission 120480) | Permafrost microbial communities from Stordalen Mire, Sweden - P3-2 metaG (Illumina Assembly) | ecosystem: Environmental > Terrestrial > Soil > Wetlands > Permafrost | place: Sweden: Stordalen...
TCCGGTAGTCCATGTTTCAGGGCTATCGTCGTCCGTGTCGCCGAGTTAGAGTTTCCGTGTGAAACAATTGCAACAAGGCCGCCCCTGACACGGTCCGAGCGACCACGCAATGCTGCAGGACAGTACATAGTCAACTGCATTGAGATGATTGGCGTGAAATAAGGTTTTGGCTCCCCGTCTTTTGTTTGAGTCAAGTAACTTGTATAAAGTCACCTGACAAAAGTCTTCGCCGCTCCGAAAATCGGCGTTGAACCACGGTCCATCTGATGTGTCGTTCTCCACCACCCGACCTTGCCACAACTTATGCTCATAGGAATTGATTAAATACAGTGCGCTCTATTAATAGCTCGTGTACCAACCGTCTGCCTTGATTACTTCTTCCACACGATGTGGCATACTTTGAATCAACCTGTCTAAGACATCCTCCCCAATCTCCCACCAGATCTCTTGCAACCGCTTCTTTAGCACCACTTTAACAGTGGTGGCGCCTCCAGGAAGGTACTTGGTATCAGGATAACACCGATACAGCTCAAGTTTGAGCCAGGCCCACAAATTCTCTATTGGATTTAAATCAGGAGAATTTGCAGGCCATCTCATGACAGTAAATCCAAGCTCTCTGCCTTTACTTTCTAGCCACCGTTGTGTCCTTTTAGCAGCATGCGGGCGTGCATTGTCTTGTTGGAATACAAACCCCTCCAATCCATCCTCCTTTAATACACCCATATATTCCAGTAGATTTTGTTCCAGCAATGCCATATACACATCTTGATTTATAGTCTCATCAATGAAAACAATTGGACCAAGCTGGCGGCCCATAAAACATCCCCATATCATCTGTGAAATTCCCCCATCTCGCTGTTTCCCTTGGATATTCTTTGGAAGATATTTCTCCTCCTTATTTTGATGTCTCCATACCCAAACCGTCCGTGTATCACTATCCTTCTTGATTGCAGATTCATCAGACCAAATAACCTTAGCCCACTCTTCCACCGTCCAGTGCTGATGTTCCCTTGCCCATCTCAACCGGTCTCTTGCATGTTTCTCTGATAATAATGCTCTCTTGACTGCTTTCCATTTCCGTATATCATCTTCTTGGAGTCGTCGCTGTATTGTCCTTATAGATACTGGTATGTTGCAAATTGATTTGAGTTCTTGTAATGGTAGCTTTGTCTCCGTCAATACAGTCCTCTTTAGCCATCGATCGCCAGTGCTGGAGGTTTTCCTTGGTCTGCCAGACTGTGGGAGATTTTCTACTGAACTGCGCTGTTGAAATCGATTTAAGAAGCTGTCAACTGTTTTCCGAGGAATACTCAATTCCCTACCAATTCGTGCCGGTTTGTAGTGTTGACCGAGGGCAATGATTCCTCCTTTTTGGACATTGGTTAACTGTTTGCGTTGTGGCATTGGAAGTCCTATCGTGTCGTCGTGTTTACGCGATGTTTCAATCGGGGCGAAGACTTTTGTCAGGTGACTTTAACTGAGCATGAAATTTAAGCTACTAGGGAGACATCGTCCGATCAGAGCACAAATTTATCGCAAAATTGGATGTTTTCATTAGACTTGCTGCTGCAAGTAAAACAGAAGGCGGAAACCATGGAGAAATGATTTGAAGTGATGTTCTGACATAGTACATACGCGTCGCAAGTGGTGAAGCTACATGCTTCTTGCGAACAATTGGACAACATGGTCATTGGAGGTCATACCAACGACGGAAGGACCTATATTGACTGCTTCCCCAATATTTATCAAAAGTTTCAAGAAATCTACTAAAGCAATGTTCACAACCGAAAGAACTAAGAATACCATTAATACTCAACCAAATAATCGAGGCAGAGATCAAATTGGAGAGATTGACATATGCATTCAACAGCTTCTATTTAGGATTGGACAATATGCCTTGATGGCACGGAAAATGCATTCATTATGACTGCGGCGTTCATTAAAGTGCTGACTTACTGCATCCTTGAAAATGAGTTGCGCGGCGCGCCCGCATGCGCACATTGTTGGAACGGTACGATATGCGTCCCGCAGTTCCTGATATTCTGCACTCGGAAGTTGTTCTGCCACGCTTTCCGGTTGCCTGAGGAACTTGCCTCCGACTTGATTATCCGTGTTCTGATTCGGTAGGTGACCTTCGCGTTGCCGAGACAACGACAAATGGCTTAGCACGAAGCGGAAAGTCCTGCCAATCAAAATATGGGAGAGCTAATGCGGACAAGCCGTTTTCAGGCACGGTACGGCGGTACCTAGGCAAACACGCATAATCGTGCAGTGCATCTCAAGATCCAGCAGACGGAGCCTAAGATGGAGCTCTGAATCTGTCTGTAATAGAAAATAGCTAACTTCTCCAAGCTATGCCTGTTCCGTTGGGCCCGTTCCGTTGGGAGGTCCGCGGAAACCGAAAGTTAATATGGGGGGATGTCCACACAACAGTTCCCTTCAAAGACAATCCCAGTGATCATTTGAAAATTCCTCATGTCCACGAACATTTGCACGGTCCCGCGAGCAGAATGGTTGCCTAGTTTTGTTAGCCCTGCTTAGAAAAAGGCGGCAAAGAGCCAAAAGCCAAAAGATACAGTGATTTTTGAAGGGTATTACCTCCCAGGTTACGAATCACCATCTTGAATTGTATCGTCCATTTCGTCTTTAATTACATGCAGAGGAACTAGGAGGTGGAAATTTGCTGGCTGAGCAGGCAGGCATGCGGGATATTGGTGGTATAACATAGACAAAGGGATGAAGAGTGAGGCCGCATACCCGGCCGGGGTGAGAAGATCCTCCGCGTTAAAGGTGCCTAGAAGAAACTTACGTGACGAGCTAGACATACTGGACCAGAGGGAGAAGGTCTCGTCGATCTATCACTAGCAATCCATTCATAATATTCAACTTGAAGCATCGATAATTGGTTATTAGTCATTTCGACTTTAATAACCACTCCAACGGGAATCTGAGAGATCAGAATAGACATCACATTCGGCCTTACGTCTCCACCGAACCTCCGAAGCCAACTTTCGACCCTCGATCGCGTATACTGCAAACTATCACTGTATCCGACTTCGCCAATGATCGCCGGCACCGAAGACGGATTTCTGAATCTTGTAGTGATAGCAATATCTGGATTGCCGGCGAAATTATCATTTACAACTCCTGAGTGTCATTAGCAAAATACAAGAATATGGCCTCACTCCCTGTCATGTCAAATCGTATTCCCGTATCCCTGGACGACGTTCCTGGGGGACAGAGACGCAGTACTGCATCAGAGACAGCTTGAACGAATGTGCCGGCACACCGGCTGTGATACCGAGTCTCCATCTCTTTGACAGTTACCAGATTCCTTTTCTTATCCCATTCTATTGGTCTTTTCAGCGTGTCTTCTAATTTTGAGAGCCTTTGTTGGAACGATGAATCGGGACGGAAATCGAGACTGTAGGTGATCGTTTGAGGGGAGTAGTCCGGCGACCTACATCTGAAAAGTTCAGTCAACACATCCAGGGCAGGATACATTTTGTGTAGATCGCACAACAACTCTGATTCTGTCTTTTTCAAAGCATCCTTTTCATCCGTATCTCCTTCATCCTCGAAAAATGTATCTTCAGAGTCAATGTCCATGTGAAGTGAGACGTTTTGATTTCATTTTCCGCAATAAATTGACAGTACCCTAACCCAGCGTACATGCCCGCTTGAAAGGGCGGTTAATTGTCTCGTTCACTTAGATAATTATTTAAGTAGAGACTCGTTGACCCACAGCGCGCATATATTGCACATTAAATTGGGGGCGGGTGGGGGATTTCCGGATCGGGATTTGCATTACACGCTAAAAATCCAGATAATAGGTGCACACACACAGCCGTCATTCCGTTAAGAGAGATAGCCCGGCCGCTCACCCAGCGACTTGACAGGCAACGACAACGACTCCCATTCGGCTGCTTGTGCTCACCCTTGTTGTCAGGCCGTCCCATGTCGCTCCTATATATCCATCTTCCATCTGTGTCCGCCTGTTTGCAGCAGTAGCGCTCTCGGCCGTTTGACACACTCGCGCTGAAATGTCTTACTCAGCGCCCGTCGCCATCCCTCTCGCAAAAGCCCGAAATCGACCTGTATCTCAACGCTTAGAGTCATCGCTGTCGGCTCTTTCGATAGAGTCTGAACTAGGCTCGAGTCTCTCGGTCGAGCTGCCCGACTCCTTTTCGACATGTCCGTGCAGCGATATTACATGCCGCGCTGCCAAATCAGAACAATACGTCGCAAAATCACCGCCCACCGATGACTCTAGTTGCGTCGATGTCTGTGATTGTCATCCATTCTCTCCCCCTCGGCTCAACTTTTCCCGGTCATCTTCGACGATGTCTTTATTGTCATCGCCTTCTTTGCCTTCGTTACGGCTAACTCGGGCCTTATCGCCTCCCAGGGAGGAAGTCACCGCAAATGACCCTCTGAGAATATTCGATGAGTCTGGGGAACAAAGTTCTGAGGATGAAGCGGGAGCGGAATCCACAGTCAACGAAGATGCAGCTGTTACAGATTTCCAGATGCCGAAAAGGCCGGCTCGACGAAAATCCCAGTTCAAATCCAGTCTCACCGCATCCCTTTCAGCCCTGAAAGGAAAACTACCCGTCTCATTGCCATCTCCTACAATATATACTCCCTCCCTGTTACCTCGTCACGACACTCTAAATCATCATCTTAACTCCCCCGAACCGCGACAAACCCTGTCAATGTCCCTCCCAATCTTTGATGTCACGACTTACGACGAACCAACTTCCTCTTCTATTCATCTTCAGACCTATTCCGTTTCCCTTGGACCGCCTCGTAAACCTAGAGAAGCACGTCTGAACAGCGATTTTCTTCGACTACTGGCGTTGGAAATGGAAATGCGAAGGTCTGGCAAGTTCGGCTTTACACATGATCTTTCGCAGGGCTTAGTGGTTTCCGAGAAGGTGCGGATGATACTGCCCCGACGCTGTGACAAGGAAAGAGACCGTGTAAATATATCCATATTTAACAAGAGTAGATTAAAGTGGTAGTGTACTATAATGTAATATATGTAGAGTAATTTTGAATGCAGTCACGACTGTTAACACATATTATATTGCATTATTTGACAGATTGACATGCTTTCAGTCTTGATAGAACTTTAGTCTTCCCCAGAATCTGGATGATTACTGGCACTCCAACGCCTGGTTCGAGCCCAGCTAATGCATATCGTAGAATTTGCATAACGACTTTCGCTGGAAGTTTTAGATCGTCACCCAGTTGTTTCACTGTCTGCGATATCTGCTCCGTCTCCCAATCTGTCAGCGTCTCTAACCGATTTGCCGTTTCTGTCGAGACTTTAACTAATGAATCAGTCAGATACATCAACAACGCTCATACCGATCATCTCGGCCGGATGCTTTTCCCGAAACTTGACCGCCTGTGGCGACGAATAATCTGGCTCGGAGAAAAAGTATGGACCGGCTTGATAGACGTCCTTGAGCGTATGCATCCTCTCTTGAGACACCCGAATCACATTCTCGAGGTATTTCTTGTCCGGCAGTTCTCTACATTTTAGCGCTACCACCAATAACCTGATACCCGGAACTCAAATGCTCTTTTAGAAAAGACATGGCTGACGCAACCAAGTTCTCCATACCAGACTCTGAGTTTAACTTCCTCAATATATGCTGATGATTCAAAAAGGGGAGTTTATCAGGCGAGACTTTGATATTGCCACTTGTCAAGCCATCAAGAGAAAACTACTATTAATAACGATCTCAAGGGATGGACCTGGTCAATAAGTTCCTGCATGGAATAAACGTCGCTCTCTTGCCTTGAAGACCAACCAAATAATGCAACGTAATTCACTAATGCTTCTGGCAATATCCCACCCAGTTGATAATGTTTAACAAGAAATGATTTATCTCCGTTGGTATCACGTTTGCTGAGCTTCTTTCCGTCTAGAGAGTGCAAAAGGGGCAAATGTACAAATACAGGCGGTTTCCATCCAAACGCCTCATATAGCACAAGATGTTTGGGAGTAGAGGGTAACCATTCCTACAGTCAGGTTGACCAAAGATTGATCGAGTACATCTCCTCTAATGACATGGCTAATTTCCATAAGATGATCGTCTATAACACATGCTAAATGATATGTAGGCCACCCGTCACTTTTCAGAAGGATAGGATCATCGAAGTATAATTTGGTTCCTGTTTGAGTCGGTGTAGGGAAGTGGACATCACCGTGGAGATAGTCGTTCACCGTGGGCCACTGTTCGGGACTCTATAATTAGCATTGCACTAGAGCGTTGAATACGAGAAGACGGACGACATGTGGCTCGTTGGAGCGGGCTCGGGTTCTAGATTCCTCGGACGAGATCTTTTGACAATGCCGATCGTAATTGCCTTGTTGCTTGTATGTGTGGGCGTCTGTGCGGACTTTGTCGAGTCGTTCTGGAGAACAGAAGCATCGATAAGCTTTATTCGACTAGCATTAGCGACATTCCTGTGAAATTCGCACATCTATTAGACAATCCGAAAGTCCTTTGTAGATCTTCAAGCGTTCCGACTACAAATCAGAGAATTTCTTGCCCTTTCCAACCTGTCGATACGGACCTTGCACGCCTCCAATTCCCGGACCTACTATCAGCCTCATTCACAGCAGGAGAGTGCCTTCATCCCACTCAATCCCTGTCCATTTGAGTAGCTTACACATTTCCTCCACAGCGCCATCAATGGTCCGGTTCTACAGGTCAGTCGTTCCCGGCTCCGAAGCAACCAACCCGATCAGTGTCCTCAATTCGCAGAATGAATTGGCCTTTGTAGTGTTTAGCTAATAAGAAGTTGAATAAAGCCGTCCTTAAAGATCCAAGATGCAGTTCGCCGGTGGGACTGGGCGCGAATCTCGTTCGGACCGATTGCGAAACCAGTGGAACAGGCAACGGAGTGCCGGCGACAGTTGCGAGGCATCTCCGGATATTCACCGCCGTCGGTCGCCGAGTAAACGAACCAAAGGCAGGCCGAACCCGTAGGCTAAACATACACGCAGCCGAAGCAGGGTCCCTGGAACGTCAGCCAGTTTTGCACCAAAGTTCTAGGGCAGATTCGCAGGGCTTTTTTGTGGAGTGATCGACATGGCTTCCGCCCCAAACTTCAAGCTCTCAAGCACATCAAAAACAAAGCTCATCCTTCCCCAGATCGCCAGGGCGATGGACAAAACGAAAATCGATTACTCGCTCTACCTCGTCACAGACTCGGGATTGCTGTCGCCATCGGCTACGTCGTTTGAAGACCATGTAAAGAAGCTCGCCGACGGAGGAGTGACCATCGTTCAGTTGCGAGAGAAATCGCTATCGACTGCCGACTTTGTAAAGCGCGGGAAAAAGTTGTTGAGCGTCACAAAGGAAAAGGGAATACCGCTCATTGTAAATGATAGATTGGATGTTGCTCTGGCCATTGACGCCGATGGCGTCCATCTGGGACAGGATGATATGGGTCGTCCCCCTGAATTGCCGATCTTATTTTAGATGCCCAGACAGCCCGCCGCATACTTGGGAAGGACAAGATTATCGGAGTTAGTTGCAACACAATAGCAGAAGCACAAAAGGCTGTTAAAGACGGCGCCGATTATCTTGGTGATTCCCATCTCTCTCTGTTGTTAATGGGCGTAGGAATTGGGGCTATTTTCGACACTTCCACAAAGAAACTCACAGCTCCATTATGTGGCATAAAAGGGCTGAGAGAGATTCTAAAGTTTGCGAGCTCACAATCACCTCCAGTCAAGACAGTTGCCATCGGCGGTTTGAATGCGGGTAACATCGCACGAGTAATATATCAATCTGCCACCCCCTGCGGCAAGGCAAAGCTCGATGGTGTCGCAGTTGTGAGCGCACTTATGTCGGCTGACAATCCTCAGGAGGCAGCAACAGCTCTAAAACGCATTGTCTGTGAAGCTCCATCATTCGCTATTCCGCAAACCTGGAAACCGCAAACAGACTTCTCAGCAAACAGTCTCAGTTCGGATATCTCTCGAATATTAAAGGATATCCAAAAAGAAACTCCTCTTGTTCATCATCTGACAAACAACGTATACCTATCTATATCTTTAACTTACATTAGGTTGTCAAAAACTTCTCGGCGAATATTACTTTGTCAGTGGGGGCATCACCCATCATGTCCGAGGCGCCCGACGATTTTCCCGCCCTCGCCAATCTGCCCTCGCCACACTCTGTAGTCCTCAATCTGGGAACCCTCACACCCGACTTATTCACTGCCTATCATGCAGCTCTGCATGAATATAACAAAGCAGGGTGGCCCATAATTCTAGACCCTGTTGCAGCTGGAGCAACCGAGTTTCGAGCAAAAGCTGTCGCGGAGTGCTTGGAGAAGGGGTTCGTTGATGTGATCAAGGGAAATTTGGGTGAAATCATGGCCGTGGCAGGATGGGAAGGGGGGAAAAGTAGAGGGGTGGATAGTATCGACACTGGGAGCTTGGATGATAAATGCCGCCTTGCCGAGTTTCTTGCTCAACGCGAAAGTAGTCTCTAAGGTTTCTTGGGCTAACGGCAGGGAATATTGTTGTCGTCACTGGACAGGAAGACGTTATCAGTGACGGGGAACATACTATAATCGTGAGGAATGGTAATGCTTTGCTTGGGAAGATAACTGGGGTAAGATCTCACTGCAAGTGTCCTGACATTAGTCTGGCTGCTCCCTCGGATCGGTGTTAGGTGCTTGCTTGGCAGTGGAAAGGTCTAAGAAGTTGCTTGCAACTTTGACTGCGTATATTTATTTCCGACTGTGTTTAGCTAATGATAAAGTGTACTTCTATACAGTATCGCCGCAGAATTCGCTGCCGAGACATCAAATGTGAACGGTCCGGGGACATTCCTTAGCGCATTTGTCGATGAAATCCATCATCTGTCCGCAGGTGACTACGACTGGATACAGTGGGGGAATATACAACTTTGGAAGCGGTCCTAGAGAGTCGCTCGGCAGGAGTGTTGCAATTTCGAGTTATGGAGTAGCATGAATTATGACAATCCACAAACGATACCACCAGTGCATTGCGCTTCTGGCCAGAGCTCTGAACCATATTTATATATGTAGTCTATTTGCTTGTCGATGCCATCCGTAGGTATATGTGGTATCTCTACTTAACAATCTATTCAACTTCATCTTCTCCTCTTTCTGCAAGCTGATGAGGCTCATCTCTCCTGAAATTCACAATGGAAAATCCCATCAATACCATGACTGCTCCACACCAATAAAACAAGCCCTTTAACTGACCCTTAAACACAAAATCACCCAGTAACGCCAGGGGTATACTCAAACTCAATCCCATCGTCACGATCAACGGAGACGTCATCAACATAGCCAAGATCCACAGATAATCTGATATAAATGTTATCGCCATGTTTGCCTAGATAGTCAACGAATATCACAAGGGGAGTGTTTACAATTATGCAAAGAGTTGCTGCAGTGGATGGAGGGAGTTCCAGTGGTTCCACGCCGAGGACAGAGAGGATCATTATAAAAGGCCATAAGAAAACAAGGCAGTAAAGACCGACGAAGCCGAAGAAGAGAGTCATGTCCACTCTACTCTCGTGCTGAATGCGCAGTTTGAGTAACGTTGTGTAGCAACCGTAGAAAGCTGCTCCGAGCAATGATATTGCGTCTCCCAAAAGCAACGTATCTCCCTTTTCTGCTGTCTCGCTCTCGGTTTCAGAGTCCTGTAGAGAAACGATGGATACTCCGGCTATCCTTAAATTAATACGAGTTTCGTTGGGTAAAACGATATGATGAGTGCACCAAGCTTGACCCATGTGAAATTCTCGACGCCGACAGAGACACCAATAAAGAGGGTGAAGAACCCGCTCATGGCAGAGATGATTGTGAACGAAGGGACGTTGGTGTATTGTAGGGCAGCATTACTAAAGTAATTCGCAACAAACCATAAGAAGCAAAATCGCATGGCTTCCACTGCAGTTTCTCGTACCGTTAGAGGAGGTAGCGAGGATGCATTGACGTCGACAGGGATGGTCGAAGTTACATTGTTGGAATCGACTGACACTGGGGAACTCGTCCCTTCTAGCGGCTCTTGGAGAAGTTTTCGAGGATCCTACATTCAGCTGCGCAGTGAATTCCTTCTACATCCTGCCCATCTGGTTGTGTATCCAAGGATAGCTCGTCATAGTCATGTAACCCTTCTGCAAGATGCGGCACAGCATCATAGTTCCTGCATCGTTTAGTCAAGTGGCTCGGGAGCGCTTACTGGTGATGTTTCCGTCGTCTTCGTCGCAGGTACTGTCCAATGACATACGGAAAGAGATATCCCGCAAAGCTGGAAGTGCATAAATATGTTATCAGAAACGGCTTCTCGTATCGCAAGTCGCCAAAGATAGCCTAGAGCAATCAGCGCCAAACGGATAGCTTTTGAGTACATTCATCAGGAACGATGACGACAACCACAATACTACCACGGAGAGCAGCGTGCATATGCCGAGGATATGTCGGCGCCGTGCCGGAGAAAGAGGCGCCATTTTTGCGCAACGAAAAGGCTGCAACGGCGATGTTGCTGAACAGAATCTTGCGTGGTTTTCGTTGATGAAATGCTCAAGCTTATCGACGAATTACCGCCTCGGCCTGCCTAATAGGGTCGGCCCCTGAATTCGATACCTCGAATCTGCTACCCCACGAACTCACGCCATTTTGCCGTCAGATTACATCGCCGTCCCTTTCACAGCTGATAGAAATTATTATATTACGATTATAGATGCTATTACTATGAGCCAAGGACGCGAGAGGCTGCAACCATCCCTATTCCAAGACTACATATGCGCATCAGATAGACATGATATTCCTTCCCTCGATTTCAATTTCGCGCGTCGATACAAAAGTCTCGGTCCAGTCCCATAACTTCTCCGCCAAGCTCATCGTAGCATTCTTGGGAAGTCTCTCGACAGGAATTCGATCACCAAAAGGACGATAGAACTCCCCATTTATGTGCTGCTCCCTGACCCTAGGATCCGTCCCCAAGAACAATAAATTCAACGCACCTTCTTCCACCGTCAAAGCAACTGTATATTCAAGGACAACGTTGATAAGACGCACCCACCATACCCATGCCGACTGCATCTGTAGATGTACTCCTGTCCCAAATACAATCCCAGGGTCTCCAACATTGACAAAGATATTATTTGCGCCTCTATCGCGGACGTGCTTCGCCAACTGCATCCCGAAGAGAAGATTGCAAAGCTTACTACGAGTATACATATCCACCAAAGTGTCCTTCCTTTTGTCGAAAGGGAGATTGAACGAGGTGAACTCGAGTGGTTTCGCCCAGTAAGCCAAGGTCGAGGATGTGATTACAACGCGCACGTCGGGTTCTATAGCCGCCGTTCTGAGGAGGATCGGTAATAAACGCGTCAAGAGGGCGTAATTGCCAACGTGATTGATCGCAAAAACTCCCTCAAGGCCATCCGGAGACAACTTCGTCTTTGATCTACTAACACCCGCGTTCGAGTAGTACACGTGGATAGTTTGTGTGTGACTTCGGACCTCTTCTGCTGCATGAAGAACGGACGTTAAATCGCCGAGATCGGCAGGAACCGCAATTACCAGTCCTGACAGTCAATTCAATTACTTCAAGTCGGACGGTATTACCCTCTGGATCGGTGAGACTGGCACTGAGAAGTCTGACTGCCTCCTCGAGACGGGCCGAGGGTAAGGACACGATGATGATTTTCGATGCATTGTGTAAGGCACATTGTTTCGCTACTTCGAAACCAAGCCCGGAGCACCCTCCCGTTATCAGGATGACTTTGCCGGCCAAGTCAGGGATGGCCGCGTGGTTGAAGTTTCGGGGATAGAGGTAGTCAATGATCCATTTCATCGTGAGGCGAGTCGGATTGGAATTCCGACCCGAGGGATGCTCGGACCACTACAACTGGTGTGGGCTTAACCCCAACCGTGGGGGTCGCAGTTCCGCTTGTCCTTCTGCGTAATTCTTCTATCAGGGCCATAAAGATCGAACTGCCAATGTTATCTTCGTCAGTCCTCCGACGGTTGAACATTACGCCGATGACCATCCTTCATATTCGTGGCCAATAAATAACTTAATATCCTCAAGAGAAAGGTGCAAAGAGCTTGCACTATCTGCCTGTAAAGCACCGAACAGATCCCGGATACCCGAGGGAGCAGGCACTTGTTTAAGTGAAACGCGTGAAAAGTTCACGTATCTTTTCGAGATGGAACGTTGGCACTGATTTCAA